>JAABUQ010005530.1_pt1 | contig 20036 bp, 14 predicted proteins | sample 5560001 | NCBI WGS metagenome assembly JAABUQ01 (sample SAMN10711888, study PRJNA513371) | rock metagenome | isolation source: Antarctica rocks | place: Antarctica: Victoria Land, Finger Mt nord | collected 2015-12-18
GCTCGGGCCCGAGCCGGCGTCGAACGACCTGGTCAGCTACTTCGTCTCGGCCTTCGGCGTGTTCTATGGCCTGATGCTCGGCCTGATCGCGGTCGGCACCTACGAGAACCTGGCCGGCGTCGAGGCGGCCGTCGGCCGCGAGGTCGCGGCGCTGGGGGCGCTCTACCGCGACGCATCCAACCTGCCCGAGCCGGCCCGGTCGGACCTCCAACGGCTGCTCCGCGAGCAATGCCGGTTCGTGGCCGAGGTGGCCTGGCCCTCGCAGCGCCGGGGCGAGATCAACGAGGGGGGCGGGCCGATCATCGCCGCGTTCATGGCCCGGCTCGTCGCCCTGGAGCCCCAGACCCGATCGAGCGAGAACCTCCACGCCGAGACGCTCCGCCAGCTCAACGCCTACCTCGAATTGCGCCGGCTCCGGATCAACAGCGTCACCACCGGCCTGCCGGCGACGCTCTATCACGTCGTGATCCTGGGAGCCCTCGGCAATCTCCTGCTCTGTTTCCTGTTCTCCGTCGACCGGCTGATGCTCCACCTGGCGCTCGCCGGCATCCTGGCCTTCTTCATCGGCTTGGTCATCTTCCTGATCGCCGCGATGGACAACCCCTACCGGGGCGAATTCAGCGTCTCCCCCGAGCCGTTCGAGACCCTCCTCAACGGGATGATGAACCCCGCCGGGAAGCCGCCGAAGTCGCCGCCCGGCCTCGCCCCTTGACGCCGGCCAGGGGCGAGAATCCGCCGTTCACCGCCCTTCGGGGTCCAGCGATAGGAATCCGCCCATGCCTCCCCTGCCCATGCCGCCCATGCCCATCGCGCCGCCGCCGATGGGGGCTTCGCGGAGGCCCCCGGAGATGAAGCGGGGTTGGGGGAGGTCTCGGGCGTATTCGAGGTGGAACTCGTAGTTGAGGGTCAGGGTCTTGTCGCCGACGGTGCCCTGGGGCACTTCGAGGTCCCAGCGGAGCAGGTTGTCGGCCCGTGCGGTGCGCAGGTAGAGGGGATCGGTGCTCAGCTCGGCGGAGGTCTTGACCAGCTTGACGACGACGGATTCGCCTTCGGGCGTGGGCAGGCGGTCCCAGAGCTGGAGCTTGACGGGGCCGGCTCGGTAGTTCCTCAGGCTGATCCGGAACTCGTAGGCGAAGACCTGGTTGCCCCCCTGGACGGTCCGGGCCTTGCGGACCAGGCGGCGGCCGACCTGGAGCTGGGGGTCCACGCCGAAGCCGACGACGAACGGCTCGCCCAGGGCGACCAGGGGGAGCCTCATCCGGCCGACGAACTCGCCGCCGACGTAGGCGGTGGCCTCGCCGGGCAGGAGCACCAGGTCGCTCTTGTTGGTCAGCTTGGCCAGGCGGTACACCCGGGGAGTCAGCACCGGGACCGCCTTGGCGTAATATTCCGCCGGCAGGTCGACGCGGCCGACTTCGAGCAACTGCGGGTCGCGCCTCGACGGGATCCCCAGGTTGCCGGCGACGGTGAAGCTGACGCTGGGCGTGTCCTTCTCGGCCGCGAGCGGGCCGGCCGCGGGATCCCCCTCGACGCGCATCTCCTCGGCCTGGTCGGTCGCCGCGTCCCGGTTGAGCGTCGCGACCCCGGCCGCCCGCGAAGGCCCTCCGAACGCCCTCCCGGTCTCCGTCATGACCCCTTCGGCGCCGCCCTGGTCGACCTCCGGCGTGGTGATTGTCAGGAGGCCGTCGCGGACCTGGTAGATGAGCGACAATTGCTTCAGGGCGAGCCGGAGGCTGGTCCGGAGCGGGATCCCCCGGAGGTCGATCGAGACGGTCGAGGCCAGCGTCTTGTCGGCGTCCTGGAGGGCCTGGGGATCGACGTAGATCGGGATCCCGTCGGGGAAGGCCGATCCGCTGGTGCTCTTGCGGACGTACTCGATCACCTCGGCGAGCGGCGTGTCCACCTGGAACGCCATCTCGATCGGCTTGGAAAGCTCGGCCGCGACCCGCCTCGACCGGTCGTCCTGGGCCTCGGACGGCCCCGAGTCCGGGCCCGAGGCGATGTCCATCTTCAAGGGGAGCAGCTCCGGCGGCGCGGCGTCGAGCGAAGGCCGGGCGGTGGAGAGGGTGACGCGGACCTCGGGCCAGGCTTCGCCGGTCTGCTGGGAGACCGCGGCGAGGTATTCGAGCCGGACCGGCGCGTCGTCGGCGGCCCCTCGGAGCCGGTACTGCGGCGACCACGTCGCGGCCCCGACGAGGTGGCCCAGCCGGACCGTGCTCGCCCCGGGTCGGGACTTCTGGACGACGATCACCGCGTCGCGCTCGAACCGGCTCGACCCCGCCGAAATCTCGAGGAGCTGCCGCTTGGCGAACTCGGCCGCCTCGGCGTTGGCCTTCAACCTCTGGCGGAGCCCGGTCCCGGCCTCCGACTTCGTCCCCCGGTTCTCCATGATGAACCGGCTCAGGGTCAGGATCGACTCACTGTCCAAGCGGCCCTTCTCCGTCAGGTTCCCCAGCGCCGCCCCGGTGAACCCTTCGAGCTTCCGGAGATACTGCAAATCCTGCTCGCCGACGTCCAGCGACCGCCGCAAGCTTTCGGCATCCTCGACGAGCTTCCGGATCGCCTCCTCCTTGGCTCGGACCTCCCGCCTCGTGTCCTCCTGGACCGCCCGGGTCCGGAAGCGGGTGCTGAGCACGCGGACCCCCTCGCCCCCTTCGGCGAACAGGGAACTCTCGACGGTCTGGGGCGGCAGGGGGGTGACGACCAGCTCCCGGGTTCCCTCCCCCTCCGGCACGGCGACCTCGCGGGTCACCAGGGCCTGCCCCTGGTAGACCGTCACCGCCACGATCTTGCTGGCCGACGGCGAAGGCGCCGGCACGTCCTCGACCGGCCTCCGGATGCTCGCCGCCGAGTCCGCCCCCGGCGATGCCCCGAGCGGCTCGAATTGCGCGCACGCCAGGCCGGCCACCAGCCAAAGAGAGGCGGTCATGTGTCGTCCTCGTCGATGATTCGAAACCGGGCCGCCGGAGGCCCGAGAACCCGGGCCCGGGTCGATCTCCCTCGTTCAAGCAGACGTGCCGCGGCCCGCGATTATTCGCCCGGCCGGAGGCCCCTCGCCGCCCCGACCTCCGGCCCCCTAGAACCAGAGGGCCTTGTCCACGACGTTCCGGAGCGGCTCGCCTCGGGCGAAGCGGCCGACGTTGTCGACCAGGGTCGCGAGGTGCCGGGCGGCGATGGCCGGGGAGTAGCCGGCGGTGTGGGGGGTGAGGATGACGTTGGGGAAGTCCCAGAGGGGATGGTCGGCGGGCAGGGGCTCGACCTCGAAGACGTCGAGGGCGGCCCCGGCGATGGTGCCGGCGCGGAGGGCGGCGACGAGGTCGTCCAGGACGACGATCGTCCCCCGGCCGATGTTGATCAGGTAGGCGGATGATTTCATGTGGGCAAGCATGGCCGCGTCGAAGAGGCCGGCGGTCTCGGGCGTGTGGGGGGCGGCGATGACGACGAAGTCGCTGGCGGCGAGGAGGCCAGGTAGGCGGTCGATCGACTCGATGGATTCGATCCCCTCGGGGCCTCGGGCCCGGTCGGGGAAGCGGTCGACGGCCCGGACGGTCATGCCGAAGGCGAGGGCCCTGCGGGCGATCTCGGCCCCGATCGCGCCGAGGCCGACGATGCCCAGCGTCGCGCCGGGCAGGAAGATCGTGGCCCGGTCCATCGCCCCGACGGTCCCGGGGCCGCTGGCGTTGTCCACCCGGGACGCTTCGCCTCCCAGCGGTTCGTATCGATGTTCGGATTGCTGACGGATGTAGACGTGCAGGTTCCGGGCGAAGCAGACGACGTAGCCCATGACCTGGTCGGCGATCACGTCGCCGAAGAGGCCGCGCATGTTGGTCAGGGTGCAGGGGTGCTCGGCCAGGGCCGGGAAGAGGTAGTGCTCCAGGCTGACGGTGAGGGCCTGGACCCAGCGGAGCCGGTCGGCGCGGGCGAGCAGGTCGGGCGTGATCTTGCCGAGGAAGGCGTCGGCGCCGGCGATCCCGGCGAGGGCCTGGTCGGGGGTCGCGGCGTTGATCCATTCGGCGGCGGGGGCGGCTCGTTGGAGGGCGTTGAAGCGGTCGGGCTCGACGGCGGGGTGGATCAGGATCTTCATGGCGGGCTCGGTCGGGTGGGGTTGGGTGGGGCGATCCTCGGCATCGAAATCGAGGAGTGGTGGGGCTCGTCCCTCGACCCACCCTACATGTTATTCTGTCCGATCGTTTCGAGGAGGTGGCGGGCGACCCGGGCGGCTCCGTCGAGTGGGGAGGGGGCGGTGATCCCGCCCCTCTAGCTCATCGAGGCTTGCCCCCGACGAGGTCGCGATCGAGGTATCCGCCGATGGTGGCGGGGTCGGTGAAGCCGGGCCGGAGCAGGACCGAGCGGACGGCGTCGGGGTGGGCGACGAGGATCGAGGCGGCCTCGACGAGGGCCTCGGGCCGGATGTGGAGCAGGAGGTCGGCCCGCCAGTCGAACCGCTTATCGGTCTCGTCGGGCGTGCCGTACCGGCGCCGGAGGAAGGCCCGGAGCCGGTCGGCCGTCGGGTCCGGACCGGGGCCGGTCGGATCTCGGGCGACCTCGCGGGCCGATCGGATCAGGCCCGAAGGGCCGGTCCGGGCCCGATCGAAAACCTCCTCGACGATGGCCGGCCTCGGCCCCTTCGATATCCCTTCGCCCCAGAACCGGGCGAACGGTCGGAGCCAGGGCGAGGCCAGGACCCAGGGCGGGGCGTGCTCGACCTCGGGCCACGAGGCCCCTCGGGTCAGGAGGTGGAGCGCCCAGGCCCGGGCGACGGTCTCGGGCGAGTTGACCGTCACCACGCGGAGGCCGTCGAGTTGGCGAGGGGTCCGGGCGTACTTCGGCGTCATGGCGAAGAGGAGCCGGGTGAGCGGGGTCGCCTTGGAGTCGTGGGTCAGCATCCAGCCGTGGGGTACGTGGTCGAGGTCGGCCCAGCCCAGGGTGATCGTCCCCTTGAGCCGGCCGAGCTCCTGGAGGCAGGCGAGCGAAGGGGTGTTGATCAGGTCGTTGGTGAAGTCGACGCTCGAGCCGTCGGGCAGGACGGCGTCGTCGTTGAGGTCGGCCAGGGTGTCGCCGTCGAACGCCTCGTACCAGTAGGACAGCTCGAAGCCGGACTTCCAGGCCCCCCGAGGGCCTCCGATCAGCTCGTTGTAATAAGAAAGCTCGAACGGGTGGATCCGGATCAGTTGCACCGCCGCCGATCCCAAAACCAGGCCCGCGACCGCCGCCCGGCAGGCGACCGGATGCCGGATCGGCCGGGCCAGGGCCCCCGCCATCGCCACGACGCCCCAGCCGGCGAAGGCGGCGAGGAAGAAGAAGGTCGGCAGGAAGAGGCGGACCCCGTCGTGCGCCGGGATCGGGAGCATCCGGAGCGCGGGGAGGAAGATGAGGTTCAGGGCGAAGAACAGGGGCAAGGGGTCGCCGGCCCGCCAACCTCGGATCAAGGCGGTGATCAGGCCGACAAGTGACGCAACCAGGATCCCGACGGGGACGGTGATGGCGATCAGGACCCAGGCGTTGTGCCAGGGGAGGCTGTAGTTGTAGATCTCGCCGAGGTAGAGGATCCTGATGTCGGGCAGGGCCCCCCGGCGGTCGGCGCTGAGGGCGTAGTAGTGGGCCATCCTCGGCAGGGTGTCCCGCCACCAGCCCGGGTTCCCCAGCCAGCCGACCGCCGGGGCGAACGCCAGGACCGCCGTCCAGACCTCCAGCGCCGGCCGCTCCGCCCCCCAGATCGGGCTCGACCGCCGGAGCCGCCCGACCAGCCGCCGGACGACCCAGACGGCCAGGGGGGCGAGCAAGATCGCGCCCGGCAGCGGCGTCGACCGCCGCATGAGGAACAGGTCGGTCTCGGCTGGCGGGGGGAAGGCGCGGGCCAGTCGGACCACCTCGCCGAAGGCCAGGGCCAGGGGCAAGAGCATGGCCGCCGAGGTCGCGATCCCGTCGATCCAGGCGACCCGCCCGCCCCGAGATCGCAAGGTCCGGGGCAGCCGGGCGGCGACGGTCCAGATCAGGATCGGGCCGAGGACGACGATCGTCCCCATCTTGACCAGGAACCCGAGCCCGACGGCGACCCCGACCAGGACCCGCCACCTTCGGGCCCCGGGCTCGCGGAGCCCTTTCCAGAAGGCGATCACGGTCAACGGCCAGAGCAGGAGCCCCGGCGTGTCGGTCCCGGCGATGTGGCCGTCGCCGTAGACCCGGGGCATGACCACCAAGGCCCCGGCCGCCACCCCGCCGACCCAGGGGCCGTACCGCCGGCTGAGGAAGCCGAAGGCCAGGGCGATCGTCGCGGCGTACTCGAAGACCGACGCCAGCCGCCGCGACGGGATGTCCTTCATCCACCGGCCGAAGAGGGCATGGGTGAGCAGGTCGAGCTGGCCGGCCAGGGGCGGGTGGAAGTTGTAGCCGAACCGGGCGTAAGGCCAGTAGAAGAGGAGGGCGTCGGCGCCGAGGAGCTTGCCCGCGTCCTCCCGGGTCCGGACCTTCCCCCACGCCTCCCACCACTGGGCGGAGACGAGCTGGCTGGCCCGGTACGACGGCTCGTCCCAGGTCAGGCCGATGTCGCCGGTCGTCGGCACGGTGCCCAGCAGCGCGATCAGGACGGTCAGGCCCAGCCCCCACCACCAGGCCCGGCCGGTGAGGCCGGTGGGGCTTGCCGGAGCTTGAGGTTCGGGCATGGGGTTCAGTCCGGGTACGGGTAGATCAGGATCAAGGGGACGCCCCACTTGGCGTCAACGTACGCCGGCCGGCCGGTTTGAAGCAACTCCGCGTCGAAACCCCGGAAGTTTCCCGGCCGGTTCTGCATCACATACCAGGCGGGCCGGGCCGATTCTCCCTGCCAAAGCTTGGCCCGGAGACGGCCGGTCTGCTTGAGGTAGAGCCACGAGGTCGGGTAGTTGGAGAATCGGACCGTCCGCCCCTCCGGGGTATTGCGATCGAGCCACCGGAGGGCGTCATCCGACAAGGCGTCCCAGAAGTACGTCGGCTCCATCCCCAGGTTCGCCGCCCCCGGCAGGCCGCCCACGATCGGGCTGAAATAGGAGAGCGGGACCGGCATCATCAGGGCCACGCTCGCCACCCCTTCGACCAAGGCCGCGCCGATGGCGATCTTGCCCCACCGCCCGAACCGATCGACCGTCGCCGCCGCCCCCACGCCCGCGACGATCGCCAGCATCCCGAACGCCGGCAGGAACAGGCGGACCCCGTCGTGCCCCGGGGCGTGGGGCAAGGCTCGCAGGGCGAGCAGGAATCCCCAATGGAGCAAGGCCAGCACCGCGAACCGGGCCTCATGGGCCGATCCGTCCGACCCCGCCTCGGCGAAGGCCCTTCGGGCCGACCGCCAGGCCCCCGTTAGGCTCATGGCGAAGAAGCCCACCGGCGTCACCAGGACCGTCCAGGCCAGGGTGTTGTACCAGGGGAGCGACTGGTTGGGCGTCTCGTAGACCCGGCCGAGAAATAAGGTCTGGATCGGGACGGTCTTCCCCCGGGTCAGGTTCGACCGGAAGAACCGCTCGACGCCGGAGACCGGATCGGCCCACCAGCATGGGTTGAAGGCGAGCAGCACCGCCGCCCCCACGACCCCGCCCACCGCCAGGGCCAGCCACCCCCGGCGATCCCGGTAGAGCAGCGACCAGGCCACGAACGGCAGGGGGAGGAACCAGCCGGTCAGCTTGGTGTCGGCCGCCCAGCCGCAGAGCACCCCGAAGGCGACGGCCCACCCCCAACGAGGCGACCGCCCCCCGCCTTCGACCGCCCGGCCGAAGGCGAGCACCGCCCCGACCCAGAGCGAGGCGAGCAGGCCGTCGAGCGTCGCGTAATGCCCGTGGCCGAACAGGTTGGGCTGGAGCACCCAGGCCCCGGCCGCCAAGGCCCCCGCCCAGGGGCCGAACCGCCGCGCGACCGCGGCGAAGGTCGCCCCCGACGCCAGGCTGAACGCCAGGATCGGCCCGAGCCTGGCCCGGGGCAGGGGTTCCCACGAGGGGGCCAGCACGTCCCCGAGCAGCCCGACGATCGCATAAAAGGGCGGGTGCCCGAGCGGTTCCTCCCGGGCGAACGGCCAGAACCAGGCCATCGACCGTCGGGAGAGCAGCTTGGCCCGGCTGTCCACCTCGCCCCGCCCGGGGGCCGGCCCGCCCAGGTTCTGGACCAGCTCCGACCCGGGCGCCGGGGGCGCCCAGGTCCGGGCGAAGGCGGAGGGGTCGGCCATCGCCCGGAACCAGGACCGGATCCGGGCCTCCCGGCCGAGGGTGAACCCCTCATCCCAGACGATCGACAGCCGGGGTTCCGTCGCCACCATCAAGGCCAGGGTCGCCAGGCCGACGGCGAAGGCCCCGAGGGCGATCCAAGGCCGGCGGGGCGGTCGGGGCGTTCCGGGCGAGGGGTCAGGCACGGCTGGCGGCGTCCTTCGGGTCGGTCCGGGTCGATCGGTCCTCCCGACGATTGTGCCAGCGCGAGGCCGGGCCGGCCAAGGGGCCCCGCCACGAACCGCGGGCGACCCCTATCCGGCCGGGCGGTCGCGGCCGGCCGGGCATCCCATCGACCGGTCCTGACGTTTCAGGCCACGTTGCGTTCGCGGGAGGAGGGGAGCCTCGCCGGCATCTCGAAGAACCAGGCGATCGACCCGACGACGTGGCGGAGGGCCTCGTCGGTCAGCTCGGGGTACATCGGCAGGGCGAGGGTCCGCGCGGCGGCGGCTTCGGCCTCGGGGAAGTCGCCGGCTCGGTGGCCGAGGTCGGCGAAGCAGGTCTGGAGGTGGAGCGGGATCGGATAATAGACCTCCGATCCGATCCGCCGGCCCGCCAGGTGGCCCCGGAGGGCGTCGCGGGCGTCGGCGGCGACCCGGACGACGAACTGGTTGTAGACGTGGAAGTGGCCGGGCCGCTCGACCGGCAGGGCGACGGCGCCCTCCAGGCCGGCCTCGAGGAACAAGGCCCGGTAGCGGTCGGCCACGTCGCGGCGGCCGGCGGTCCAGGCGTCGAGGTGGCGGAGCTTGACCCGGAGGATGGCCGCCTGCAAGGCGTCGATCCGGGCGTTATAGCCGACCTCGTGGTGGTGGTACTTCGGCTCCATCCCGTGGACCCGGAGCCGGGCCACCCGCCGGGCCAGGGCCTCGTCTCCGGCCGTGACCATCCCGGCGTCGCCGAAGCCGCCGAGGTTCTTCGAGGGGTAGAAGCTGAAGGCTGCGGCATCCCCCAGGGTGCCCGCCTTCCGGCCGTGGTAGCCCGCGCCGATCGCCTGGGCCGCGTCCTCCACGACGGCCAGCCCGCGCCGCCGGGCGATCGCGGCGATCGGGTCCATGTCGGCCGTCTGGCCGTAGAGGTGGACCGGGATGATCGCCCGGGTCCGGGGGGTGATCGCCGCCTCGATCCGGCTCGGGTCGATGTTATAAGTATCCGGTTCGATATCCACGAACACCGGCCGGGCCCCGATCCGCCAGACCGCCCCCGCCGTGGCGAAGAACGAATAGGGCGAGGTGATCACCTCATCCCCCGGCCCGATCCCCAGGGCCATCAAGGGCAGGAGCAGGGCGTCCGAGCCCGAGGAGCAGCCGATCGCGTGCTCGGCCTCGCAGTAGGCGGCGGCCTCGGCCTCGAAGGCGAGCACCTCCGGCCCGAGGATGAAGTATTGGCTCTCCAGGACCTGCCGGACCACCGGCTCGATCTCGTCCCGGATCGTCCGGTACTGCGCCTTCAGGTCCAGGGCGGGGACCGCCAGCGGCTCGCTCTGGGGATCGCTCATCGATCGACACTCCCTCGTCTGTCGCCCGGGGCGGGCGGTTGTCGCCCCTCGAATCCTTCGAGGGTGGATGCCGCGTTGTACCCCCAACCGCCGACCCCCGTCAATCCGGGATGGACCGGCCCGACCGCCTCGGCATGAAGGCCCGGAGGTCCGCCTTGACCGCCCCGCCCTTCGGGTGCTAACGTCGAGCCGCGACATCCTTCCACCCGACGCCTCCCTTCGCCCTCGAACGGGCGGGGGCGTCGAACGCCCCGCGCCGCCTCGATGGGCATATCCGGCGCACCTCCACTCATGGCCGATGAGCGAATCCGGCGGCAGATCGCCTTCAACGCCGCCCAGATGATGTACCACCGGACCGAGACCGAGTACTTCACCGCCAAGCGCAAGGCCGCCAAGCAACTCGGGGTCGAATATCGGTTCCGCCCCGGCGACCTCCCCTCCAACGCCGAGGTCCGCGACCAGATCCAGGCGATGGCCCGGATCCACGAGGGGCCCAAGCGGCTGGAGAAGATCCACGACATGCGGGTCGAGGCCCTCCGCCTGATGCGGAAGCTCGCCCGCTTCCGCCCCCGGCTGATCGGCAGCGTCTGGACCGGCCACGTCCGAGCCGGGTCGGACATCGACATCCACATCTTCTCCGACAGCCTGGCCCTCGTCACCGACACCTTGGATGAGTATGCCTTGGCCCACGAGGTCGAGCGCAAGCGTGTGGTCAAGCACGGCGAGGAGCAGACATTCACGCATATCCACGTCGATGACCGCTTCCCCTACGAGCTGACCTTGTACCCCGAGGACAAGCTGAGCTACCACTTCAAGAGCTCGATCACCGGCCAGGCGATCGAGCGGGCCTCGATCGCCGAATTGGAGGCGGCCCTCAAGGCCGAAGACCCCGACATCGACCTCGACTTCGAGGTTGCCCGCGTCGAAGATCAGCTCGACCGATTCGAGCTTTATCGGATGCTCCTGCAGCCGCTCGAAGGCGTGAAGCAGAGCCCCAGGTATCACCCCGAGGGGGACGCCCTCTACCACAGCTTGCAGGTCTTCGAGCTGGCCAGGCACGAGCGGGGGTACGACGAAGAATTCCTCCTGGCCGCCCTCCTGCACGACGTCGGCAAGGCGATCGACCCCCGCGACCACGTCCTCGCCGGCTTGCAGGCCCTCGAAGGGACGATCACCGAGCGGACCGAAACCCTGATCGCCCTCCACATGGACGCCCTCGCCTACAAGGACGGCACCCTCGGGGCCAGGGCCCGGGGTCGCCTGGCCCGGTCGGAGGAGTTCGAGGATCTGATGCTCCTCCGCGAGCTCGACTCCCGCGGGCGGATCCCCGGGGCGGTCGTCTGCGAGGTGGCCGAGGCCCTCGCCTTCATCAAGGCCCTGGCCGAAGAGGATGATTGACGTCTGGCTCGGCTCATTCCGGTGAATATTCGATGATCCGGGGCGAATGCGCGAGGGCCGGCGCGAACCTCGGGGGCTGCCGGGGCCTCCGGGGCGCGTGGGCCGGATCGTTGGTATCGTCGAAGGAGGGCGCCGGAATGTCGATCGAAGAGGATCAGGTCGGGGCGGGCCTGGAACCGGCGGCCGAGACGGTCGACGGTTTCGCGATCCCCGAGAGGGAACCTTCGAGCCCTCCGGCCCCGGCGCCGGTCCTGAAGGCGCTGCCGGTCGAGGGGGCCGAGCGGGTCTCGTCGGTCGACGTGATCCGGGGGGTCGCCCTGATGGGGATCCTGGCGATGAACATCGTCGGGATGGGCTGGCCGGGCGACGTCTACGGCAACCCGACCCTCGCCCCCGATCATGGCTGGGGCGACATGGCCCTCTGGGGCCTGAACCACATGATCTTCGACACGAAGATGATGACCCTGTTCTCGATGCTCTTCGGGGCGGGCTTGGTCCTGATGTCGGACCGGGCCGAGGGCCGAGGGGCCAGGCTCCGGTGGATCTACTACCGGCGGATCTTCTGGCTCCTGGTCATCGGCCTGATCCATGCCTACCTGATCTGGGACGGCGACGTCCTGGTCCTCTACGCCACGACCGGGCTGTTCCTCTACCCCGCCCGGAAGTGGTCGGCCCGGACCCTGATCGTCGCCGGGATTGTCGTCAGCCTGCTGCTGGTCCCGATCTGGGTCGGGTTCCGCTTCGCCGTCGTCCCCTTCATGAAGGCGACCGCCGAGCGGGCCGAGGCCGAGGTCAAGGCGGGCCGCAAGCCGACCTGGTGGCGGGAGAAGGTCCACGAAAGCTGGGTCGAGATGTCCAAGAAGGAGATGCCCAGGCGCGAGGACTTCCTCGAGGAGATGGCGACCTATCGCGGCGGCTACCTCGGGATCGTCGCCGACCGGGCGGAAGACCTGATCTGGGGCCAGACGCTGGGCTTCCTCTTCGGCGGCGGGATGCTCGTCGGCGGCCGGATGCTCATCGGCATGGGCCTGATGCGCCTGGGGGTGTTCGCGGCGGCCCGATCGAGGAAGACCTACCTCGGGATGATGGCCCTGGGCTACGGGGTCGGCCTGCCGGTGATCGCGCTGGACATGGTCCGCTCCGTTACCCACGACTTCGACCTGGGCCGGGGGATCGACCCGGTGCTCGAAGGCTGGCCGTTCCTCTCGATCTACGGCAACCTGCCGGTCGTGATCGGCCACATCGGCGCCGTGATGCTGATCCTCCAGGCCGGGGCGATCCCCTGGCTGACCCGCCGCCTCGGCGCCGCCGGCCGGATGGCCCTGAGCAACTACCTGTTCGACTCCCTGTTCTGCACCACCCTGTTCTACGGCTACGGCTTCGACCTCTTCGGGACCTTGCACCGCCCCCTGCTCTACGCGATCGTCGCGACGATCTGGACCGCCCAACTCCTCGTCTGCCCCCTCTGGCTCGAGCATTTCCGCTACGGGCCGGCCGAATGGCTCTGGAGGTCCCTGACCTACTGGAAGCTCCAGCCGATCCGGGCCCGGGTCGCTTGACGACGGCGCGATCAGCGGCGAGCGGGTCGGAGGTGGGCTTCGAAGAAGTCGTAAGTGTTGGCCATCGTCCGCTTCAGCTCGGGGCCGAACCAGCCGTGGCCGGCGCCGACGAGGAGCTCGGTCCGGCCGGGGAGGCCGACCTTGGTCATGGCGTCGGCCAGGCGGGTGGCCTGGGTGTGGGGGACGAGGGGGTCCTTGGTCCCGTGGAAGGTGAGGATCGGGGCGTCGTCGGCGGTGAGGTAGGTCAAGGGGGACGCCTTGGCGTAGGCATCGGGCTTCTCCTGGCGAGTCCCGCCGAGGAAGTCGCGCATCAGGCTTTTGGAGAACTCGGGCACGTCGTCGGCGGCGAGGTCGGTGGGGCCGAAGTAGTTGACGACGGCCTGGACCTTGGAGCTGGGCGAGCCGGCCGGCACGTCCCCTTCGAGGCCGTCGTCGGGGCCGGTCACGCCGAGCATCAAGGACAGGTGGGCCCCGGCGGAGTAGCCCATCGCGCCGATGTGGTCGGGGTCGACCCGGTACTCGGCGGCGTGGGCCCTGAGCCAGCGGACGGCCGCCTTGGCGTCGTGCACCTGGGCCGGGAAGATGTCCCGCGGGCAGTGCCGGTACTGCGGCGAGATGGCCACGTACCCCCGGCGGGCGAACTCGGCCAGGGTCGGCCGGTTGCCCCACTTGTTGCCCGTCCGCCAGGCCCCGCCGTGGAGGACGACGACGGCCGGGAACGGCCCCTCGCCCCCGACCGGATAGGCCAGGTCGAGCTTCTGCTCGACCTCGCCCCACTTCGCGTAAACCAGGTCGTTGGAGGCGATGAACTTCGCGTCGCCCCCCGGCGACATCGGCACGGCCCAGGCGACCAGCGCCGCCACCATGAGGCCCAACCTGGCCCGGATCAACCTCATGCGACTCCTCCTCGGCCTCGACCCGGTCGCCGCCGCTCCCCCTCCCATGAGATCCGCCCGGGGGCGGATCGGCAAGCCCAGGTCGAGGCGGGGATGGTATCGCGACGATCCGGGACCACCAAGGGGAGTCGATCGCGCCTCAGTTCGGCTTCGTCGGAGACGGCGCGGGGGCGGGGGTCGCGCGGGCGGGGCCCTCGGCGGCGGCCTGGCGGAGGTCGGCCAGCAGCTTCTTCTGGGTGTCGGTCAGCACGGCCTCGCAGCCGGAGAGCATCTCGGCCTTCTCGGCGGCGATCTGCTTCTCCAGGGCGTCGATCTTATCCTGGTGCTTGGCCTGGAGCGTATAGATGCCGGCCCGCTGCTCGGGCGTCAGGCCGATCTGGCCGAAGTAGGCCGGGACGCGGCGGGCGGGGTCGGTCTTCTTCTTGGCGACCGCCGCCGGCGCGGCACCCTTCGGCGCCGCCGGTCCCTGGGCCACCAGCGGCGGCCGGCCCAGCGACAGCACGGACATCATCGCCAGGGCGGACACGCCGACCCGCTTGGGGATCATCATGGTTCGCGACCTTTCCAAGGAGGGGGGATTCATCGGGACGGCCAACCTTGGTGGATGGCTGAAACAGGTTAACATCCGGTCGAGATCGCGCTCCAGCGGATGTCGAGAAGAAGCGACATCCCCGGCCCGGCCGGCTCACCTCAGGTTGAGCTTGACCAGCAGGGCGAAGGCGATCGAGAAGAAGATGACCAGGCCGGTGGCGTCGACCAGGGTGCTGATCATCGGGGCCGAGACCAGCGCGGGGTCGACCCCGAGCCGGCGGGCCAGGACCGGCACCAGCGCCCCGATCCCGTTGGCCCAGACGCAGATGCTCATGATCGCCAGCGCGATCACCAGGCCGGCCACCGGCGAATACGGCTCGACCAGCCACCAGGTGAAGAAGAACCCGATGATCCCCAGCAGCAGGCCCAGGACCAGCCCGGTGGCGGCCTCGCGGGCGACCACCCGGAACATGTCGCCCGGCTGGATCTGGCCCAGGGCCAGCCCCCGGATTACCGTGCCGACGGTCTGGCTCCCGGCGTTGCCGCCGGTCCCGATCAGCAGCGGGATGAAGGCCCCCAGGTCGATGTCCTTGACCACGTCGTCGACCCACTCGAAGGAGTGGACCACCCACCGCGTGATCGTCCCGGCCAGGAAGAGCAGCAGCAGCCAGCCGATCCGGCGGCGGACGTCGGAGCGGATCCGCCCCTGCCAGTAGTGCTCCTCCTCCTCGTCGTCGGCGCCGGCGGAGACGCCGCCGAAGGCGAGGATGTCCTCGGTCTGCTCCTGGCGGAGGATGTCCATCGCGTCGTCGTGGGTCACGATCCCCACGAGCATGTCGGAGGCGTCGAGGATCGGCACGGCGAAGAGGTCGTACTTGTCGACCTTCCGGGCGACCGCCTCCTGGTCCTCGTCGACCCGGGCCGAGATCGCGTCGCGCCGCATCACCTCGTCGACCCTGGCCAGCGGCCTGGCCAGGATCAGCCGCTTGAGCGGGACCGTGCCGAGCAGCTTGTGGCCGGCGTCCACGACATAGCTGTAGTCGATCGTCTCCCGGTCCGGCGCCTCGCGGCGGAGCCGGTCCAGCGCCTCGCGGACGGTCAGGCCCGGCGGCAGGGTCGCGTAATCGGTCGTCATGACCGACCCCGCCGTCCCCGGCTCGTAGCTGGCCAAGCGGCGGATGTCCTCCCGCTCCGCCTGGGCCAGGTTGCGGAGGATCTCGTCGGCCCGGTCCTCGTCGAGCCGGTTGACCAGGTGGGCCCGGTCGTCGTGCGACATCAGTTGGAGCAGGCTCGCCGCGTCGACCGGGGCCATCCCCTCGACGAAGCGGACCTGCCGCTCCGCCCCGACGTACGACATCACCTCGGCCCGGACCCGGCCCGGCAGCAGGCCCAGGGCCGAATCCCCCTCGCCGTCGCCCAGGTCCTCGATGATCTCCGCCAGGTGCGCCGGGTGGTGGTCGGCCAGGAACTCGCCGAGGGCCGAAGTCTCGCCGGCCCGGATCAACTCCAGGAGGTCGGGGACCAGGAGCGGGTTTCGGAGCATCCGGCCTTCCCCCCTTTCGTCCGATAGCTTTGAGATGCCCGGGTTTCTACCGACCGTGAGGACTGCCCCCCGTGGGCGACGAGAGGAATTTCATAGGCCCAGTGCGCGTAATGCCCCATCCAACCGCCCGAAAAATCGCAACCCGGCGGACTTCGCCTCAGGTTCGAGATCGGGATGAATTGTCGGGGTATTCTTGTTCGCCCAAAAATCCGCCTTATTGCCGCTGACGAAGAAGCGTTCAAGGTCATAATCGGCGAGTTCGAGCTGACGGGACACTTCCAGGTAGTGTTACCAATGGATCGAATCCTTGATTTCCATCTTGTGAGATGGCCGCCGTCTGTCCATGACTCGCCCCAATGCCCTTTCCACACACTCGTCATCCCTGCCGATCACCAGGGCTTGTTGGAGCAGGTTCTCCGCCAAGGCGACCAGGCGATCCGCCAGATCCAGCCTGTCCAGCCGCTCGGTGAGCGACGGGGCGGCGATCTTGCCAAGCAAGCATGCCTCGGCGATCAGGTCGATCCTCCGTCCCGTGTCCTGGAGATGCTCGATGACCGTCGCGCGGGCGACGGCGAGATTCTGGTTCCACTCGTGCCAGACCAAATAGGAGACGACCACTTGAACCTGAGCCGAACCGGCCCTCAACGCCCCGAGTATCGCCCCGAACGAACGGGCGTTGTCATTGTTGGCCTCCCTCGGGTCATGCTCCCCGAACCGCCGGATCACGTCGAGGAACTCGCAGGTGTCGAGGAAAAGGATGGTCTTCGGGCGGTCGATCAGGTCTTCGACCAGATCCGCCACGGAGATCATGAGGGGACGCGCTCCTCATCGTACTCGCCGAGGAGCACAAGCGCGGAGTCGTAGAACTCGAGCAGGGCCTGCCGGATCTCTTCGGGATAACCCTCCGCCTCCAGCCAACCATCCAGCTCTTCGGGATAAATCGCCGAGGAATCCAGATAGACCCGCGTCACGAATCTACGCCACCTCGTCAGATCGGATCGATCGAGATGAGTCTTGTCCGGCATCTCGGCGAATGATCTGAGCCGCCGCATGGCCTCGAACGAGACGAGATTTTCCATCTTCACCCGGAACGGGATACGGACGACCTCGACGTCGAGCCCGATCGCCGAGGAATCCAGGAATTCGGCGAATGAGCCAATGGCGATGTTATGCTCTTCGTCGCTCATCCTTTCGCTGTCGTCCGCCAACGTCCCGCCCAGCCGGAATTCGTCCGTTCTCTCCTCACTCAGCCAGGTTTTGACGGCTCGGCGTCCCGGAGACTCGCGCGAGCGGAATACGATCATGGGCCGCATCCACTCCTGCGGTACCGGGCGACCCGCCACGGCATACCGGTACGCCCAATCACCATCGGACGCGGCCTGGAGCCTGGCCTTGAATTGGGCCATCGCTTCCGGCTTGCCCCGGATGACGAGTTCGTCGATCTTCCGCATGGGCTGATCCTCCCTCGGTTCAGGGTTTGGCCCCGATCACGCCCTTACCAAGATACGGCCTGAGCACCGCCGGCACGTCCACTAATCCGTCGGCCCTCTGGTAGTTCTCCAGGACGCAGATCAGGGCCCGGCTGAGGGCGACGGCGGTGCCGTTGAGGGTGTGGACGAAGCGGGTGCCCTTCCGGCCGGCGGGCTTGTAGCGGATGTTGAGGCGGCGGGCCTGGTAGTCGGTGCAGTCGGAGGTGCTGGTGACCTCGCCGTACTCGCCGGATCCGCCCCGGCCGGGCATCCAGGCCTCGAGGTCGAACTTGCGGTAGGCGGGGCCGCCGAGGTCGCCGGAGCAGATGTCGAGGACCCGGTAGGGGATCCCCAGCTCGGCGAAGATTTCTTCCTCGATCGCCAGGATTTCCCGATGGATCGCCCCGGAGGTTTCGGGCGTGGCGAAGGCGAACATCTCGACCTTGGTGAACTGGTGGACCCGGTAGAGCCCCCGGCCGGCCCGGCCGGCGGCGCCGGCCTCGGTCCGGAAGCAGTGGGACAGGCCGACATATTTGAGGGGCAATTGGGCCTCGTCGAAGACGTCGTCGGCGTGCATCCCGCCCAGGGTGATCTCGGCGGTCCCGATCAGGCTGAGGTCGGAATCTTCGATCGAATAGATCTGGGTCTCGGCCCCCCGGGGGGTGAAGCCGACCCCTTCGAGGATGCCGTTCCGGGCGAGGTCGGGGGTGATGATCGGGATGAACCCCCGAGCCGCGAGCTTGGCCACGGCGAACTGCTGGAGGGCCATCTCCAGGAGCACCGCGTCGTTCTTGAGGAAGTAGAAGCCGGTGCCGGCCACCTTGCCGCCGGCCTCGAAGTCGATCAGGTCGAGGGCCTTGCCGATCGCGACATGGTCCCTGGCCGGGAAGTCGAACGCCCGAGGGACGCCGACCTTGCGGACCTCCAGGCTGAGGTCCTCGGTCGCGCCGATGGGGGCGTCGGGATGGGTGAGGTTGGGGATCCGGGCGAGGCTCTGCCTGAGGTCGGCGTCGAGGCCTTTGAGCTTCTCCTCGATCTCGCCGGATCCCTCCTTGAGCCGGCGGCCCTCGGCGACGAGTTCGGCCCTGCGGGCGGGGTCCTTCTCCTGGCCGGTCGCCTGGGCCACCTCGTTCTGGCGGCGGCGGGCCTCCTCGACCCCCTGGAGCATCGCCTTGCGCTCGGCCTCGAGCGCGACGACCCGGTCGACGGCGGCGACGACCTCGGGCCCGACGTTCCGATCCCGGCAGTTTTGCTTGACGGCCTCGGGGTTGGCCGTGACATATTTCAGGTCGAGCATGCGAAAACCTCGCGAAGCGTGATCTGGCGTCGCCCGGTCGAGTCGAGTTCTTGGGGTCTGGATCCGATCAGGGGGGTCGCCTCAGACGGCCAGCTCGGCCAGGAGGTGGGCCGACGCCTTGATCCCCCGGTGGTAGTCGGCCAGGGAGAATTTCTCGTCGGGCCCGTGGAGGTTGTCGTCGTTCTGGCCCCAGCCGAGCAGGAGGGTGTCGATGCCGAGGTGCTCCTTGAGCAGGGCCACGACGGGGATCGAGCCCCCTTCCCGCATGAAGACCGGGGGCGTGCCGAAGCCGGCCTCGATCGCCCGCGAGGCGGCGCGGACCCCGGGGCTGTCGACCCCGATCAGGACGGCGGGCGCCCCGTGGTGCTCGATCACCTCGACGGTCACGCCCGGCGGCGTCACCCTGGCGACGTGGGCCCGGAACTGGGCGGCGACGGCCTGGGGGGCCTGGTCGGGCACGAGCCGGAAGCTCAATTTGGCCCCGGCCATCCGGGGCAGGACCGTCTTGGGCCCCGGGCCCGCGTAGCCGCCGAAGAGGCCGTGGACGTCGCAGGTCGGCCGGGCCCAGCGCCGCTCCAAGGTCGAGTAGCCGGCCTCGCCTTCGAGCGAGGGGGCGCCGAGCTGGGCGAGGAAATCGGCGTCGGAGAACGGGAGCTTGGCGAACTCGGCCCGCTCCCAGCTTTCGAGCGGCCGGACCGAGTCGTAAAACCCGTCGATCCGGACCCGGCCGTCGGGCCCTTTGAGGCTCGCCAGGATCTCGGCCAGGGCGTTGAGCGGGTTGGCGACGGTCCCGCCGAACATCCCCGAGTGGAGGTCGGCCTTGGCCCCGTGGACGGTCAGCTCGAAGTACGCCATCCCCTTCAAACCATAGGTGATGGCCGGGATCCCCGGGGCGAACTGGCTGGTGTCGGAGATCACGGCGTAGTCGCAGGCGAGCCGGTCGGCGTTGGCCGCGACGTAGGCGGCGAGGTTGGCCCCGCCAACCTCCTCCTCCCCCTCGATCAGGAACTTGACGTTCACCGGCAGGCCGCCGCCGGCCTTGAGCCACCCCTCGGCCGCCTTCAGGTGGGTGAACATCTGCCCCTTGTCGTCGGTCGCCCCCCGCGCGATGATGTTGCCGTCGCGGACGACGGGCTCGAACGGGTCGTCCGTCGTCCAAGGTTCCAGAGGTTCGGGCGGCTGGACGTCGTAGTGGCCGTAGATCAGGACGGTCGGCCGGCCGGGGACCTGGGGCCCTTCGGCGTACACCAAGGGGTGCCCGGCGGTCTCGATCAGCTCGACGTGTTCCAGGCCGATCGCGCGGAAGTCGTCGCGGACGAACTCGGCGGCCTTGCGGGTATCGGCGTCGTGGGCGGGCTGGGCGCTCACGCTGGGGATCCGGAGGAACGCCTTGAGTTGCTCCTCGAATTCCCCCCGATGTGACTGGAGATAAGCATCCACCCGATCGATCGCCATGATCGTCCCGCCCTTCGCTTCGACCGCCCGATGACCCCACCCGAGAGGGACCGACAGTATAGCAGCGCGGCCGTCGCCTCGGCGACGGCCGAAGGATGCGTCGACCGCGAGACGCCCCGTTCACTTTCCGAATCAAGCGGGCGATTCGGGGGCGGTCGGGCGTGC
>JAABUQ010005531.1_pt1 | contig 20033 bp, 12 predicted proteins | sample 5560001 | NCBI WGS metagenome assembly JAABUQ01 (sample SAMN10711888, study PRJNA513371) | rock metagenome | isolation source: Antarctica rocks | place: Antarctica: Victoria Land, Finger Mt nord | collected 2015-12-18
TCTGGCGCGCGGGCTACATCGCGGATGAGTTGCCGCGGATCGACATCCGCCGGCCCTCGGTACGGCGATGGACGTCCGTAATCGGCGCTTCCGCCTCCCAGGTGCGTCACGTCGTAGACGGCCAGACGATCCACCAAGTCGTCCCACACGGCAGGATCGAGGCGCGGCCCCTGGCACGCCAGCACGTCAGTAAGGTCATCATAGGCTGGGAAAGCTGGCTGCCCCGATCGTCGCGCCTGCTGTATTGTCACATCGTCCCCGCTATCACCGTCACGCGTTATATCGAGCCCTCTCCATTATGCACTCGTACCGCAAAGATTTGCTACTCTGTTCCAGGAAGGATGCAGCGGGCGGGCATCACCACAACTATCCGCTGCTCTTCGATTTACCTAGCGCAGGCGCCTCGCGTGTCCAACCCACCGCATACCGATGGTAGACGCCGTGACACGCGGGCGCTACGCAGCCTACTCGCTCTTTGCACCCCAATACCACTAACATATAAGCTGATGTAGACCCTTTTGAAGAGGGGTAAGCCACATGCGCATGGCTGACGAGATGGTTGTAGACCCGTTGGCGTATTACGCCCGCCAAAGCGTCATCAGCGACCCTCAGGGGCACGCGCCGCTCTTCGCCGAATTACCGCTCGATGTCCCCGCGCTGTGTCGCGTCGTCCAAGGGCTCCTCATGCATTACCGAGAAGGTGACCTGTATCATATCGAGATCGCGGACGAGCGCAAGCGCGAGGTGGATATTCGTTTTGTCGCCCCGCTGTTGGAGCGTATTCACGCTCTCGATCCGCGGCCGCTTACGGTAGCGCGCTCGCCGGAGAACCGCGCGGTCGGCTGCTGCCGCGAGTTCGCGCTCCTCCTGTGCGCGATGTTGCGCCATCACGCTGTGCCGGCGCGCGTCCGCTACGGCTTCTCGCGCTACTTCGACCCTGACTGAAGCTGGCAATGACGCCTTCCCGATCCTGCGCTCGACGTACGAAGGTACCGCCGCCCTCCGTGTCCCGGCGCGTGTGACTAGTTGGTCGCCGGTCACACAAGACAGGCGTACGGTGACGCTGGCCCGATGAGCGCCCTCGCACTCTAGTCTGGGTCCCCTAATCGCGGCGCTCCCGCGACTCTCGCGGCCGCTGCCGAGACGGCGCCGGGAGCGGGGGCGCCTTTGGGCTCCAGACGGCGTCGGTGCGAGCCAGCTCGTAGAGTTCCTCGCCGAGCAGATGCCGCCCAGGGTTCTTGGGCTGGCGCGCTGATGCTACACTGTGGGCATAGACAGAGGGACCGCCGGACTGTGCCGGGGTCTTCAAGCATCGCGGGCCAGCGACGCCCGGCTCGATAGGACATAGAGAGGAAGGCCGATGGGGGGACTCCCCGAGGACGCAGGGTGGGCGCCGGACGCGCCGCGCGGCGAGCGGCGTCGCGCCCCGGTGCGCTACCAGCATAGCCTCGAGCCGCGCGGCATCGTGCTGGCGGTGGGCGCCCTGCTCGGGGGCGTCGTGCTCCTCTTCGCCTTGCAGGCCATCATTGGGCCGCTCATCTTCATCGCCATCACCATCGCCGTGGCCGAGGCGTTGCGCCCTCCGGTGGAACTGCTGCACCGGCGGGGCATCGGGCGGGGGCCGGCCATCCTGCTCGTCTACGGCGTCATCGCGGCGATCCTCTTCCTGCTTCTGTCGTACCTACTGGCGCCCCTGCTCGCCCAGGTCGAGGCCCTTATCCGCGACGTGCCGGGCTACGCCGGGCTCGCGCAGAAGGAGATCGGCCGCCTACAGTCACTTCTGCGCGACCAGCGAATACCGGCCGCGCTACAAGAGCAAGTCAATTCGTTGGCCTCGACGCTGGCTACACGCATCCTGCACACGATCATCGCCGTGCCTCAGCAGATCTTCAACGTGTTCGTGACCGGGCTCGTCATGGCTTTCTTGGTCTTCTTTTGGTTGACCAGCACCCCGCAGTTGAAGAAGCTGACGCTCTCGATCACCCCGCCGCGCTTGCACAAAACGCTGCTGGAACTCGCCGCCGAGGAGAGCCGCGTGCTGGGCGGCTGGCTGCAAGGGTCCTTGATCAACATGGCCCTGCTCGGCACGACCATGGCGATCGCTCTGTTCTTGCTCGGAGTGCCCTACGCCCTGTTGCTGGGCATCTTCACCGCGCTGACTCAGACCATCCCCTACGTGGGACCCTGGATCTCGGGCGCGCCCACCGTGGGGTTGGCCTATCTCACCTCGGGAACCGGCCATGCCGTTTGGGTGCTGGTCATTTTCGTCCTGGTGCAGGAGGTGTCGAGCATCGTCTTCACGCCGCTGGTCATCCACAGCACGGTGCAGTTGCACCCGTTCGTCGTCACCTGCGCGTTTCTCATCGGCGGCGCCCTGTTCGGTTTCCCCGGCATCATCCTGGCCGTCCCGCTGGCCGCCGCCCTGCAGGTACCCATCATGCGGCTGCTCCTACCGGCGCTGCAGCGCAGGGCGCACGGGGAAGGGCAGCGGGAGCCAGTCGATGCGAGCGTGCCGGACGTGGCGGACGTGGCGCGCCCGCGGCGGGTGGCGGGGCGACCGGGCCGTTAGTTAGCGTCGCAACGCTTCGAGGCGCAAACGGGATCGGTCGTGGACGAAGCCGAGCCACACGGCAAAGGCCGCAGCATAGGCGCGACGTGCCAGATATGGTATGAGGACAGAGCTATCCGGTACGACTAATACCATTCTTTATCGGCGTCATCTATATCTTCGGGTTTAGGATGTACTGGAAGCCGTGAAACGCCCGTTGCGCGCCCGTACGCATCGTCAGGACCGCCACGCGCCGCTATCCATTCACTCAACTCTTTCGGCGCATTGGCAAGCAACACGGATTCGATAGCCTGACGGATCGCCTCCGAATCGCTCGACGCATTGTACAATGCCCGTAGCTCCGTCAGAGTCTGAGGATCGATAAGGAGGCTGCGGCGCACCAACCCTGCCGGTTGCTCTTTCGCGCGTGACCTGTCATGATCCTTCCGTCGTACCTCCGGCGTTTCCACTGTCTCACTCGCGCTCATCTGTCCGCCCACTTTCGTGTACTGAATGCATCCTTATATTCGAATGATCGGTAGCGCGGATGGTCCAGAACCTCTGCGCGCTACCGAATTATATATCGCTAGGCATGTCCCGTGCGAAGGCCGTATACAATGCGCGGAAGTGACGCGCGGGGTCGGCGTAATAGTCGGGCGGGACGGCGATGGTCACCGGCGGCGGATCCTGCACGCGCCGGCCCTTGAGCGCCAGAAACGCGTCCAGGCATGGCTTGGGACGCCCGTCGTGGCGCGTCAGCCCGAAGTAGCGCTCGTGGATCATGGCGTCGAATGGCGGCGTGTCGTAGAGCGCGGGGTCGTAGTCGGAGAAACACCAGGCCAGCGCGCCGATCGCCCCGACGCGCGGCAACGCCGCCCCCACCTCACCGTAGTACGCGGCCGCCTGCTCATTGCTGGCGAAGAGTTGCCGCCACGAGCGGCTGCCCAACGTCATCGTGCGCGTGTACGATTCCCGCCCGTCCGGCGAGGTGCAGACGCCGTACTCTTCGGCCATCACGCTTTTGCCCCCGAGCGCGCGGGCCAGCGCCACGCTGAAAGGGACCACCGCGGGGTCGAGCGGATCGCGCGCCCACTTTGTATACAGCGCGTAGGCGTGCATGGAGAGGTAGTCGTTGCCCTCGGCCAGATCGGCCGGCCGGAACCCGCGGTAGCGGTCGTAGTCCTCGATGTGCAGGCCCGCCGTCACGGGGCGGGCAGGGTCGAGGCGCCGGACTTCGGCGCACAGCAACAGGTTCCATAGCCACGCCGCGTCGGACGAGGGGGGCGGCAGGAAGTTGTCGTTCTCGTTGGTGATGTTCCAGGCGTAGACCGCGGGGTGGCCCGCGTACGGCCCGACGACGGCGCGCAGCCCGTAGACCTGCGCGCGCAGCAGGGGCGGCGCCTCGTAGATATCGGCCGGCGCGCGGTCCGCCGGAGCGCCGCCCGACCAGGTGGGGATCGCCCCCGGCGTGGCCAGGCCGCCGAGCGCCCAGCCCGGCGCCCAGTTAATCCCGCTCATATGACCCACGAAAAGGGTGACGATGACGCGCAGTCCGTTCTCGCGCGCGATGTCGAGCGCCGTGCCGAGGTCGGCGAGGGCCTGCCGAGACATCTCGAACGGCCCCGGCTGGAAATCCTCCCACATCAGCATAATCCGCACGAGGTCGAGTCCCATGGCCGCGATCTCGGCGAACTCGGCCCGCACCTCGCCCGCGTCGAAGCGGCGCCACCAGAACATCGCCTTTTTGCGCGGCCAATAGTTTACGCCGAGCAGGAACGGCTCTCCCGGCTCCGCGACCGATGTGGTCAGGGCGGCATCCACTATTCCACCTCCCAACTAGCGCCCATCCCTCACCAAGGGCGGCCAAAAGCCTCGCCCCTACACCTCGCCACTCGCCACGGGCGTATGCCATACGCCCCTACGAGTCACTCGCCACTAACGCGCGACCTCGGCTACCTCGCGGATCAGCGCGTCGTAGCGCTCGGCCACGCGCGTCCAGCTCATCTCGCGCCCGTAGGCGTAGGCCTGCTCCTGCATGTGCTCCTTGAGGCCGGGCGTGCCCAGGATCTGGTTGATGCAGTTGGCGATCGAGTCGCCCGAGCGAAACTCGGCCAGCAGCCCGCGCCCTTCGGCCAGGGCCTCTTGCGCATAGAGGTAAGGTGTGCTGATGATGGCCTTACCCGCGCCGAGGGCGTAGGCTAGGGTGCCGCTGGTGATCTGGGTGCGGTTGGGATAGGGCGTGACGTACACGTCGATGCTCTTGAGGTGCGCCACGAGTTCGCCCTGGGGCAGGTAGCGGTTGTTGAAGCGCACATGCTTCTGCACGCCGAGCTCGCGCGTTAGGTCCATCAGGTAGTCGCGGTAGCGCTCGCCCTCGCGCCGCCGCACGTCGGGGTGCGTCGCGCCCAGGATCAGGTACGACGTGTTGGGGTGCTGCGCGATGACCTGCGGCATGGCCTGGATGACGTACTCCAGCCCCTTGCTCGCCGAGATCAGGCCGAAGGTGCCCACCAAGTTCTGCTCCTTGAGCGCCTTCTTGAAGTTGTACGCGCGGCGCGGCATCTCTACTTGAGGCACGCCGTGGGGGATTGTGTGTATCTTGCGCGGGGGGATGAAGGGCTCGTCGCGCTTGTTCTCGGCCAGCCCGTAATCCTCGGCCAGAATCAGCGCGGCCACGTTGACCATCACGACCACGGCGGCGCTACGCTCGTAGACCTCGCGCACCCACGCCTTGAGGCTCTCCGAGGGCTGCGGCAGCACCGTGTGCATGGTCACGATGGCCGGCTTCTTGAGCTCACGCAGCATCGGGAGCAGGTAATCCTCGGTGACCTCGCCGTCCTTCAGCGCGCCGAAGCGGCCGAACTCGTGCTGGATACTGACTACCTGCACGCGGCTGCGGTTGAGGTAGCGCGCCGCCTCGACGTAACTCTGCGGGTCTGATTGGTCGATCTGGAAGACGACGCGCCGCGCGTAGGCGTACTCGGCGTCCTGGTCGTTGATGGCCACGATAAGGCTTTGCTGGCCGTGGCGCACCTGGTCGAGTCCCGTGTGCAGATCGCGCGTAAAGGTGGCGATGCCGCACTCGCGCGGCACGTACGACGAAACGAAGGCGACGACGGGACCGCCGCGACTGGCCGCGCGCAGGCGCGCGTCGTTCTGGACCTTCGGCGTGGCGGCCGCGGGCTCCTGGGCGCCCGCCGTGTCTTCCGCGATTGTTGTGACCATATATCTACGTGGCGGACGCCGGCGCTCAGGAGCGGTCGGGGGCCACGTACCTCCTCTCAACTAGGCCCTATCCGGCGCGTACCACCCGCATCCATGGGGATGATCGCGGCCGCCCAGACGGGCATCGTCGGCGTATCCTGCCCTTCATATTACATAATCGCACACATGACCTATGCCGACACCGTGCGGGCGCATATACGCCCCTGGGCATGCGACGCGTCACAGTGTCCCGCGCCAGGCCAGCGCGACGAGGGCCAGGCCCAGGATAACGGCAAAGCCGGCCACGCGCGCGGCGCGCCCGCTGTCCCCATGAGACGCCAAGACGACTGCTCCTACGGCAAGTCCTATTCCCATCGTGGCAAGCATGAAACGCGTGAGCGGGGACAGCGTGCGCGGCGGCCGCCGCTCCTGGGCGGCCCGCCTCGCCCCGCGCGCGGCCCTCCTGCGCGCCCGCCTATTCAATTACTTTCGTGAGGACGCGAAGGCCGGCTCATCTGTCAATGGCGCCGCATATGTCCTGGCTGTCTCGACCCGACTAGCCGCCGTCGGCATGACCACGCGCTCGTGGATATGCACTCCCAACGCCTCGACCACGGCCTGGATGCGCGTCAGATTGGCCCCCGCGTAGCGCGTCGCTTCGTAGCGCTGGATCTGCTGCTCCTTGAGCCCGAGGCGCCGAGCGAGCTCTTTCTGGGTCAGGCCGGCCGCCGTCCGCGCGCGGATCAGCGCCTCGGGCAACTGCGCGAGTGAGTCGAGCTCGAGCACGGCGATGTGGTTGTCGCGCAAGGCGTCAAATTCCGCCAGCTGGTCACGTAATTCCTGTAGTTGGCTCTCGATGCCTTCGCGCATTGCTTGCTTGATGCGTGGATGGAGATGTACGCCTTGTTCGTCGGCGTGCGCCAAAGCCTGAGCAAATTCATCAGCTGCGGCTTTGGTTATGTCATACTCTCGTTCGTTTGCGATCATGGTAAGCCTCGCAAGTCTATGACTATTATGCCTTTGGAATCGCGCGTATGTTTGTCTCGCTGAAAATACTTCACAAACGGTGTTCCAAACAAATCTGCTGCTGCGTCGGCTACGAAGAGTTCCCCTCCATATTTTGCTTTCTGCTCCGCTCGTAAGTTGTTAAACGTAAGCAATACCGGGTCGAGCACATCTAGGGCCACGCCGTCTTGTTCCCAGCGCGCATCGAAATCGGCCGGAATTTCCTTGTTAGTAACGAGGCTGCCATCGATGTAGACTCTTTGACAACCGGCGCCTCGTAGAGCATCGAGGGCGCTTTTGAGACCAGCAAGCAAGACTAACCGATGCGGAGTATAACCATAGCGGACTACTACTTCATCCCATGTCGCGTCATGGATGCCGGGCGGCAGATTCCCGGTGAAAGGATTAAAGCGTGGGATCATGAACACAACTTAATCGTTGTGCTCTACTACTGTCAAGTTAGCGGGGAGATACGAGGACGTTGGTCAGACAGTCGTCAGGCTGCGTAGCTTCGTCACGATGGCGGGCAGTACCGCCAGCGCGCGGTCGACGTGGGCGTCGGTCGTGCCGCGGCCGACCGTGAGGCGCAGCGAGCCCTGCGCCAACTCACGCGGCAGCCCGATAGCGGTGAGCACATGCGAAGGGTCGAGTGAGCCGGCCGTGCAGGCCGAGCCGCTGGAGGCGGCGATGCCGTGCATGTCCAGGTTGAGCAGCAAGGACTCGCCCTCGACGCCGCGGAACGACAGGTTGAGATTGTTGGGCAGGCGCTCCGTGGGGTGCCCGTTGAGCGACACGTCGGGGATCTCGCGCGCCAGCCCGTCGTGCAGGCGGTCGCGCAAGCGCGCGCAGTGCTGTACCGTGTTCTCCATCGACTCGACGGACAGGCGCAGGGCCGTGGCCAGCCCCACGATCCCGGCGGTATTCTCCGTCCCCGAGCGTCGCCCGCGCTCCTGGCCCCCGCCCGGTTGCTGTGGCAGCCAGGGGACGCCCCGGCGCACGTAGAGCACGCCGGAGCCCTTGGGACCGTAGAATTTGTGGGCGGAGAGGCTGAGCAGGTCCACCCCCAGCGCGTCCACGTCGATCGGCAGCGCCCCGCCGGCCTGTACCGCGTCGGTGTGGAAGGTTACGCCGCGCCGGCGGGCGACCCGGCCGATCGCGGCGAGCGGATGCAACGTCCCGATCTCGTTGTTAGCGTACATCAGGGTGATCAGCGTCGTGGTGGGGCGGATCGCGCGCTCCACCTCGTCCGGGTCCACGCGGCCGTGGCGGTCCACGGGCAGCGCCGTCGTTTCGAAGCCGAGGCGCTCCAGCCACTCGCAGGTGTGCAAGACGGCGTGGTGCTCGGTGGCCGCCGTGATGATGTGGTTGCCCTCGTTCCGCCGCGCCATGGCCACGCCCTTGATGGCGGCGTTGTCGCTCTCGGTGCCGCCACTCGTGAAGATAACCTCGGTCGGGCGCGCGCCGATCGCCCCGGCCACCTCCTCGCGCGCGCGATCGATCGCCGCGCGGCCCGTACGTCCGACGCCGTACATACTGGAGGGGTTACCGAAGTGTTCGTAGAGGTACGGCAGCATCGCCTCGACCACGCGCGGGTCCAGCGGCGTCGTCGCCGCGTGATCCAGGTAGACCGCATCCATCCTCGTCTGCTCCATCGATCAATCCTCCTCGCCTCGTGTGCTCCTTTAAGGATACCTCACCGTAGCGTTGGCCTGGCCCTAAAGGACCATGGCAGCGGACGAACCCTGAAGGGTTTGGCTGCCCGGCGACGGGCGCGGGAACCAAGCGCGGATCGCCCGCGCACAGACCTTTTAAGGTCCGTGGCCTGCCATGGTCCTTTAGGGCCAGGCTCACCGCGCTCACCATTACAAAACTCAGTCACACCCGTCCAGGGTTACCCGCGCGGGTTGCGCGCGGGGCCTGTACCATATGAGTATATGCCCGATTTATCCGTCAACCTCGCCCCGCGCAACCCCAGCGGGCTGCTGCTGCGCAACCCCGTCGCCGCCGCCTCCGGCACGTTCGGCTACGGCACGGAGTACGCGCGCGTCGTGGATATCCAGCGGCTCGGCGCCATCTTCTCTAAGGGCACGACACTGCATCCCAGACGCGGCGCGGCCCCCCCCCGGTTGGCTGAAACGCCGGGTGGCATGCTCAACGCTGTGGGCCTGCAGAACCCCGGCGTGCGCAACGTCGTGCGCGAGAAGGCCCCCGTGTGGGCGCGTTGGGGGGTCCCGGTCGTGGTGAACGTGGCCGGCGAAACTATCGACGAGTACGCCGAGGTCGCCGCCGCGCTCGACGGTGTCCCCGGCGTGGCCGGTATCGAACTCAATATCTCGTGCCCCAACGTCGCCGCTGGCGGCATGATCTTCGGGACCGACCCGCGCCTGGCCGGCGCGGTGACCGCCGCCGCGCGCGCCGCCACGACCCTGCCGCTGATCGTCAAGCTCTCGCCCAACGTGACCGACATCCGCCCGGTGGCCCTCGCCGTGGCCGCGGCCGGGGCCGACGCGCTCAGCTTGATCAACACCCTGCTCGGCATGTCGATCGACGTCGCGGCGCGCCGTCCGCGCCTCGGCAACGGGACAGGCGGCCTCTCGGGACCGGCCGTCAAGCCGCTGGCCGTGCGCATGGTCTACCAGGTCGCGGAGGAGGTCGATCTCCCCCTAATTGGCCTGGGCGGCATTACGCGGCTGGAAGACGCGCTGGAGTTTCTGATGGCCGGCGCCTCGTGCGTGCAGGTCGGCACCGCCACCTTCGCGCAGCCGCACACCATGCTCTCGCTCGTCGACGAGCTTGCCGCCTGGATGGAGCGTGAGGGCGTCCGGGCGCTCGACGAGCTCGTCGGCGCGGCGCACTGAGTCATACGCCTACTTCCGACCTCCGACTCGTCCAGTGGTTCCACCACACGCCGAGCGCGCCGAGCGGCAGTCCCCACGCGAGGGTCGTGAGGTAGATAGGTGATTGCCCCAAATCGTACGTGATCGGCGACACAAGCGCGAGGATAATAAAAACCGTGTTGAGCGAGAGCAACACGGCCAGGATATCGCGTTCCAGCAGCGTCATGATAAATCTCCCCAGCAATCAGCCGTCGGCGGAACGCCGGTAATAGTGCGATGTCCGATTTGGCCTACGCTCTCACCGCCGGGGCACGCCCCGAGATTGTGAAACGCGGCCTGCGACAGGGGGCACGGGCGCGGGCCGTCGGCCTCCCCTAGCCCGCCCCAGCGCCCCTCGGCGGGCGCGCCGCCCCGCGGACGGCGGCGAGGGGCGCGAGCCGTGCGCCCGCCGACCGTTCCCCGTCCTGCGCACGGCCCGCGCCCGTGCAACCCCTCGTGCTGCCCCGTGCAACGCTCGTGCAACGCTCGTGCAACGCCGTGCTCCGTCGCCCCTGGCGGCCCCGCCCCCAGGGGCGCGTCTCGTGTCCTACATGCGTCCAGCTTAAATGCGTGGGATACACCTGCGACCGCGGTCGTGTGGAACCGCGCATGAGGTGTCGCATCCCGCGACTATTACTTGAAGCATTTCGCGACAGGACCATTGTAGCACGGATCGGGCGGCTGTCAAGGAACCGCGCGGCGGAGCGGCGGAGGCGTGTCACATCCGGCCGCGACGGGGACGGCGCGGGCGGCTTTGCCCCAGGGGAGGAGCCTCCGGTGTCGACAGGTGGGCCAGGGGGCGCGGCCGTGGTGGACCGTGGTGGACCGTGGTGGGTCCGGCCGCCCCGGCCGCAGGCTCCCGACGGTTACCAGCACAATCTTGAGTCGCACCCTCACCGCCGACGAACAGCCGTCAGCTGACGGCTAATTGCTGACAGCTAAACAAAAGGGCGGCGCCGTACGCGATCGCATACGGCGCCGCCGTGGTGGAGATGGGGGCGAATCGAACGCCCCGTCCAAGAGCACGCAACAAAACACGTCTACAGGTATAGCCGGCGTTTTAATGTCGGGCCCGCAGCCCCCTCCGGCCGGGTTTGCTGGCCCCTGTCCTATAGTCTTAGGCGCGCCCTATAGGTGTCCGGCGCGCGGCACCCCGACTAAATGACGCCCGGGATCCGGCCCATCGGGATGAGGCCGGCCGGACGCTCACGGCTTAATTAAGCGGCGAGTGCGTAGTTGTTGGTGCCAGTTAAGGCGTTGCCACCTGATTAACGAGGGTTGCGGCGACCTCGACCTGCAATGCCCTGCCAAATACCCCTGTCGAAACCTAACATCCCCAAGAATGCCCCGAACGGAACATCTATAGTATACCACGAAAAGGGCTCGATTTGCCGAACCCCGCGCGCCCGGTGTACTATCTACGACAGCCCAAAGTACTACAGGCGCCCACCCGAAAGTACCGCCCAGTGCTCGTGGTCGGGGCCGCGGTCGATGTTGACAAGCAAGCAAGGAGGAGCGAGTCAGGTCGATAGAAACCGCCCGGGACGCCGATACGTTGGCGCATCACGCACCGCTTGTCTCGGTAGACACAATACAGCCCCCAGCAGTACGCCACACCAGTAACAACATAGGAGCTTACGTTGCGACGATCTACTACTTGGCGCGCTCTCCTTGCCTCCACTGTTATTCTCTCCCTCGCGGCGCAATCCGCGATTAGGCCCGGTGCCGGCCATGCCGACACGAGCGGCGCCGCCAATGACGGCGGCACGACTGTTCCTTCACAAGTCCATTCCGGCGGTCTCTCGCCGGCCGACGTCACGCGCCTCGCCCAAAACGCGGACCAGCGCGTCGTCGTCATCTTGCGTAATCAGCACCCCGACTTACCACCTCGCGGGGCCGTACGCGCCCAGCGGGCGGCGGCGATCTCGACGGATCAACGGTCCATCGTGGCGGAACTGCAGCGATTGCACACCCCGCGTCTGCATACCTTCCATCTAATTAATGCCATCGCCGCGACCGTTTCTCCGGCCGAGGAAGCGCGTCTCAAAGCCGACCCCTCGGTCCGGGCCGTCGTGCGCGACGGCGTCATACGGGCGCCGCGCCGTCCTTCGCTGTCAGATGGCGCGGCCGCCGTGTCGCCAAGCACGACGTTCATCCCGTCGTGCGAAAACACGGTGGAGACCGACCCTGAGGCGCTGCAGCTCACCAACACCGCTTTCGACGACAACACGACGCCGCAGGCGCAAAATATTGTGACCGGCACGGGCGTGACCGTAGCCTTTCTCGCCGACGGCCTCGACCCGAACAACCCCGAGTTTATCCGCCGCGACGGCTCGCACGTCTTCTCGGACTACCAGGACTTCAGTGGCGACGGGCCGAACGCCCCGACCGAGGCCGCCGAGGCCTTCGGCGACGCCTCCTCGATCGCCGCGCAGGGTAAGGGCATCTACAGCGTCAACGACTACGTCAACAACAACAGCTCCGCCAAGCGCAGGGACGCCGACTGCCCCAAGATCCGCGTCCTAGGCATGGCGCCCGGCGCTTCGTTGGTCGGCCTCAAAGTCTTTGGGTCGACCGGCTTCGCCAATAGCAGCACCATCGCCCAGGCCGTCGAGTACGCGGTCGACCACCACGTCGACGTCATTAACGAGTCGCTCGGCGGCAACGTGTACTTCGACAACGCCAACGACCCGCTCATCCTCGCCAACGACGCCGCGCTGGCCGCCGGTATCCCCGTTGTGGCGAGCAGCGGCGACGCTGGCACAGCCGGCACGCTTGGTACGCCCGCCACAGACCCCAACATCATCTCGACCGGCGCGACGACGCAGTTCCGGCTCTATCGCCAGATCGGCTACGCCGGAACACAACTCGCGAACGGCTACGTCGATGATAATATCTCCGCCTTCTCTTCATCCGGCATATCGCAGCGCGGCGAGCAAACCGTCGATGTCGTTGCGCCTGGCGAGGACGGCTGGGCCATCTGTACGCCCAATCCCGCTATCTACCTTGCCTGCACCGACCTCAACGGCAACCCGACGTCGCTCCTCGATTTCGGCGGTACGAGTGAGGCGGCGCCCCTGACCTCGGGCGAGATCGCCCTGATCATCCAGGCCTATCGCCAGGCGCACGGCGGCGCCAGCCCCTCGCCCGCGCTCGTTAAACAGATCGTCAAGAGCACGGCGACCGACCTCAACATCCCGAGCTACGAGCAGGGCGCCGGCCTGATCGACAGCCTCAAGGCCGTGCAGGCGGCCCTCTCCTATCAGGACGCCAATAGCGCCCCCGGCGCCGCTCTCCAGGGCGACGCCGTGCTCACCTCGCCGTCCAGCCCCCTCGCCGCCGTGGCGCAACCGGGCACGCCGGAGCGCTTCGCGGTGCAGGTCACGAACAGCGGCGCCTCCACCCAGACGGTGCAGCCGCGCGTCCGGACGCTCGGCGCCCCCATCGACAGCCAATCCTTCACCGTCAACCTCAGCCCGACCGCGCCCGGCGCCTCAACCTTCGTCGATCTTGTCGGCAACAAGCGCGCCTACGTCGAGCAGGACTTCACTGTGCCTGCCGGCGCCGACCGCCTCGACGCGGCCGTCGCCTTCGACGTGACGCGGCGGCGCTTCACCATCGCGCGTCTGGTCCTCATCGACCCGAGGAACCGTTACACCGCCTTTACGTCGCCGCAGGACCCAGGGCTTCCTTACGCCACGAGCGGCTACGGGCACGTCGACGTGCGCAGCCCGCTGCCCGGGACCTACCGAGCGATTATTTTCACGGCCGCGAACGCCAACGGATATAGCGGCCCGGTCAAGCTCGACGTGTCGACCTCGAACTTCGAGGCGGCGGGCACGGTCGCCCCGGCGTCCCTGACCCTCGCGCCCGGCGAGAGTGGCTCGTTCACGGTCTCGACGAGCACCCCCGCCCAGCCCGGCGACCAGAGCGCGGAGGTCGCTATCAGCACGACTAACACCGCGACGGGCGCCGTGACGAGCACGGGGACCATCCCGATCATTTTGCGCTCCCTCGTGCCGACCCCGGCCATCGACACCTCGACCGTCTTCACGGGCACATTGACGGGCGGTAATGGACGCGCTGGTTCGCCCGGCCAGACCCTCACCTACGCCGTCGACGTGCCATCCGGGGTGAAAAATCTCGACCTCGGCGTGGCCATCACCGATACGGGCTACAACCTGGAGGGCGTGCTCACTACCCCCGACGGCTTGCCCATCGACGTGCAGAGCACTGTGATCAGTGCGACCGACCCCACAGGCACGTTTGTCTTACCGCCGAGCAACAACGTCGTCACGAAAGCGTACACGAACACGATGCAGTTCTTCCGGCGCGACCCTCAGCCTGGGCGCTGGAGATTCGTCCTATTCATCAACGACAATACCTCCGGTCAGCAGACTTCGCTGCCGTTCACGGCCACGCTGCGGTTCAACGGCGTGCGCGTGGACGCATCAGGCGTGCCAAACGATGCGAGCGTCACTTTGGCGCGTGGCATGCCGGTTCAAATCCCGATTACGGTGACGAACACGGGCAACACGACGAAAGACTTCTTCGTCGACCCGCGTTTGAACACCTATACGCAGCTTTCGCTGGGCGGCTACACGACCTCTATCCCGCCTTCCACGACCGATCCGCTGCCGCTATTCTTCGTGCCGACGGAGTCGAACCTCCTGAGCGTGTCGAGCGAGTCGGTCTCCCCGACCGTCCCCATCGAGCTCGATCTGAACAATGCCAACGGAGCTCCGCCGTACGGAGGGACGACATCGCCAGAGATTCGCGGCCGCTCGTTCCTCGATCCGTTCACAGGCTACTACGCCGCGGTCGCCTCGTCGCGCGCCGACGAAGTCGTGCCCGGTCTCTGGTTGGCCACACCGTCGGAGATCGGTCCCTACACCGACGCTGGACCGGCCAAGACGACCGTCGAAACGGCCGCGATCGTCAACACGCAGGACTTCGACACGGCGGTCGACTCCTCAACGGGCGACATTGTCGCCCTGGCTGCGGGGGAGCAGTCGAGCCCCTATGCGCCGCTCACGCTGGACCCTGGTCAGACCGGCGTCATTACGGTCACGATCACCCCGTCCGCCGCCCCCGGCACGGTCGTCAACGGCACGCTGTACGTCGATACCTACAACAGGTTTACCACCAGCGGCGACGAACTCGTCGGCGTGCCGTACGCGTACACCGTGGGCGCCGCCTCGGGGGCTGCGACCGCGACGGCGATAGTCAGCGCGACGGCAACGGCCAGCGCGACGACGACGGTGAGTCCCACGGCCATCGTGAGCGGCACGGCGACGGTGACGGTGACGGTGACCGTCAGCCCCACGGCCATTGCTAGCGCGACGGCGACAGTGAGCGCGACGGCGACAGTGAGCGCGACGGCGACAGTGAGCGCGACCGGCACGGCCGCCGGTGGTAGTACACCGACCGCGACGGTCTCGGCTATCTCCCCAACCCCGATGGGAACGGTCGTGGAAACGACCACGCCAACTCAAGCGCCAGCGACAGGTACGAGCACAGCGACCCCCGCCACCAGCACGAGCTCGCCGGTACCGGCGACCAGGACAGGGACGTCTATGCCGGCGTCCGCGACGGCGACGGCGACGGCGACGAGCACAGCTATACCCGCGACGGCGACGAGCACAGGGACGTCCACGCCGGCGCCGACCGATACAGATACGGCTGTGCCCGCGACAGTGACAAGTACGGCCGTGCCGGCGACCAGCACCAGCACAGGCGTACCAGCGACTAGCACAGGGACGCCAACTCCCGCGACGGCGACGGAATTGCCTACGATGACTGGCACGGCGGTCGCCGGGTCTCCGACCCCCACGCCGCCCTGTCTGCTCTACGCGCTGCCCGCGTTCGACACCGTCCCGCGCGGCGGCGAGCAAGCCCTCTTCGTCGAGGCAGCGCCCGCTTCGCCCGTGACGCTCACGATCGGGGCCGGCTACCCCGTCACGGCGACGCTCTACACCGATAGCAGCCTGTCCAACCCCGACAGCTTCGGGGTCACTATCATGGGCAAGCATGTGTCCGGCGGCTACCGTTACGCGTTCCGCGTGGAGGCCTCGGGGCTGGCGCTGCTGACGTTCACGATCCCGCGTGGAGCGCGGCAGGGGACGGTAGCGGTGCGGGCGGCGGCGCAGGAGCCCTGCGGGCAGTTCAGGACGGTGACGACGTTCGAGGTGCGCGGCCGTGTGAGCGGCGCGAGCGCGGGCCAGGCGACGCGCCTCGACGGTCGCGCCGTTACGCTTGCCATCGCCCTGCCACGCACGGAAGGCTTACCCGCGAGCGCGGGCAAGCTGGCGCGGCGCGGCGTGGTGCGGGTGACGACGCGGGGACGCGGGGCCTCGGCCCGACGCGTCCTCCTGCTCACCTACCATCCGCGCTCACGGCGCGCGGCCCCGACAGTGAAGGCCGGGACATCTCATGCGCCGATGCACAACTCTCGCACAACTCATCATCCGCACCCCCACATGCTCTTCGGAATCGACATCGGGAGGTGAGCGCGGAGTAAGCCGTAGACGTAAGAGGTGATTCGCCCGATTAGGATACACCGATGGAGGCGGGGGACAGTCAGCTGACCGTCCCCCGCCTCCACAATTCGCGCCAGTAGCCCGCCAAACCTAACATACCTGGTTCGCGCCTACACACTGGCGCGGGCGCGCCAGTGTGAGCGAACGTGCCGGCTGTTAGGGGTGCGCGCCTGTTTGTCGCGCCCGACTGGGAGCGCCGGCGCTCCCAGTCGGTACGATATGCCTCCCGACTCCCGACTATGCCCGTCTTCGCTCGGCCAGTGCGCGCTCAACCTCGCGCTTGGCGTCACGCTCGGCCATGGCGTCGCGCTTGTCGTAGGCTTTTTTACCGCGCGCCACCCCGATCTCGACCTTGGCGCGGTTGTTCCTGATGTAGATGCGCAGCGGGACCAGCGTGTAACCGGGCCGCTTGGCGATGCCGGCCAGTTGGGCGATCTGCCGGCGGTGCAGCAGCAGCTTGCGCTGGCGGGTCGGCTCGTGATTGAAGCGGTTGCCCCCCTCGTAGGGCGATATGTGCGCGTTCCAGAGCCAGGCCTCGCCGCCCTGGATGCGCGCGTAGGCCTCGCGCAGGTTGGCGTGGCCCGCCCGCAGCGCCTTGATCTCGGTCCCGGTCAGCGCCATGCCGGCTTCATAGCGGTCTTCGATGAAATAGTCGTACCCGGCGCGGCGGTTCACCACCAGTGTGCCCTCGCCGCCCTCATCCTTCTTTGCCCCGGTCGCGGTCTTCTTTTTTGCCATATCCAGCTTTCTGGGCGCGGGAGAGCGCTCCGATCCCCCGCCGGACCGCGGTCCCCGCCATCGACATGATCCTTTGATAGTATCATGTCGCTCTCGGACCGGGCGAGAGCGCGGCTTCCGGGGGGGGTGTGCCCCGAGATTGTGATACGCGGCCTGGCCCACGGTGCTCACGATCACAATCGTGGGGTACGCCCACTTCCGTGTCGGGGTGTCGGGGTGTCGGGGTGTCGGGGTTGGCGACTTGCGCCCACCGGCCGCGTACGGTAGCCTTATCCCTTGTGAGAGGTAATACGACCCCATGAGGGTCGCCGTCTGTACAAATCGCGCCGCGTGGAATAGTTTCGTGGCGGGCGCTGGCGGTAGCCTGCTGCAGAGTTGGCAGTGGGGTGAGTTCAAGCGCCGCCAGGGCTGGCATGTGTTGCGGCTGGTCGCCGTGCAGGGCGCCGAGCCGCGCGCCGCGCTGCAGATCCTCGCGCGCGGGGTGGCTGGCCTTGGCGCTTTCTTCTACGCGGCTGAGGGACCCGTCCTGCCGTTCGCGGAGTGGGCTCGCGATACCACGCCCCTTGACCTCCTCTTCGCCGCGGCCCGCCGGCATGGCCGCGCCTACGGCGCCTTGACCCTGCGCGTCGATCCGCTCGTCGGCGACCCCACAGCCGCAGCCGCGCTCGAGCGGCTCGGTCTGCGCCGCAGCCCCGCCGACGTGCAGCCCACCGCCACCGCCGTCGTGGACCTCGCGCCATCCGAAGACAGGCTCTTCGCCAACTTAGAGAAGGGCGCGCGCTACATGGTGCGCAACGCCCGCCGCAAGGGCGCCATCGTGCATCCCGGTACCCCCGCCGATGTCGGCGCGTTCGCCGCCATGGTCGCCGAAACAGGGCGGCGCAAAGGCTTCGGCACGCGCGACGAAACGTACCTGCGTGACCTCGAGCGCATGGTCACGACCCACGGACTGGGCGACTTCATGGTGGCCGAGATCGAGGGCGAGCCCATCGGCGCCATCCTGACCGGGACCTTCGGCCCACGCTCGTCCGCCCTCTATGCCGCCGGCAACCCCGTTGGTCACAAGGTCGGTGGCCAGTACCTGCTGCACTGGGAGGCTATGGCGCGCGCCAAGAGCCTGGGCTGCGCCCTGTATGACTTCCGTGGCATCGGCGCCGCCGACGACCCGGACGACCACTGGGCCGGCATGACCTTTTTCAAGAAACGCTTCGGCACTCGCCGCGAGGAGTTGCCCGGCGCCTGGGACGACGTCTATCGCCCCGTGGCCTACCACGCCTTTCTGCTGGCCCAACAGGCCCGTCGCGACCTGCCGCGACGCCTCCGCGCCCTCCGCGCGCCCGACCGCGCGCCGTCCGATCATACGGCCGGCGCCGACGATCCAGACAATGGCAAGCCCCGCCCGGAGTAGGGGGCGTATTGCATACGTCCAGTGCGAGCGGTATACCCTTATGGAGCCCCGCCGCGTGCAGCCGAAGCATGCGCTACACTGCAAAGAGGGGTGCAGCGTAGGAGAAGCGCGATGACCACTGCTATGGAGACAACGGATCAGACACCGGAGACTGCCGAAGGGATGCCGACCTACCGTCACGGCGACATCATCGCCGCGATCATCGCGGAGATGCGCCCCTACGCCCTGTCGCGCGGGCTCGGGCGCGTTTTCGCGCCGCAAACCACCTATCATTTAAGCGGCTTGCCGGATAGGGAGCCGGACGTCACGTTCGTTCGACAGGACAGGTTGCCCGTCGATCCTAATGTTGACCCCGATATCCCGCCCGATCTCGCGGTCGAGGTGGTGTCGCGCACCGACACCTTCGGCGCTGCCTCCACAAAAGTACGTCAATATCTCGGCGCGGGCGTGCGCATGGTGTGGATGATCAATCCGGACCTGCGCACGGTGGACATTTATCAGCCCGGCGTCCCGCGTATCGCCCTGAACGAGGGGGATCTGTTGATCGGTGACCCTGTGGCGCCCGGCTTCGCCATGCCGGTGGCCGCGCTGTTCGATTGGTAGCCGCCCCGGCGTCGCGCGAGGGCTTTGGTCCATGCGACACTAACGGCGGTATCTTTCACAACTACAGCAGGCTCATCGGATCTACGTCGCGCGCCCAGCCGGGCGGGACGAGCGGGAGCAGCGGATGCACGTCGTCGGCGCGCACGAGCACCTGCCATAGATAGCGCCCCTCGATCTTGCCCATGAAGCACGGCGCCGGCCCGATGACCTCGCCGTGGCGCACCAGCGAGAGCGCCGCGCGCAGCCGCGCCGCCAGCCGCTCGCCTTCGGCCTTGCATAGGTCCTCGCGCGGGTCGCTGTAGACGAGGCGCAGCAGCCGCGCGAAGGGCGGATAGCCCGCCTCCTCGCGGAAAAGAATCTCTTGATCGTAGAAGCTTGTGTAGTCGTGCGCGCCGGCCGCGATAATGGCGAAGTTCTCCGGCGCGTAGGTCTGCACCACGACACGGCCGGGCAGGCTGTGCCGGCCCGCACGCCCCGCGACCTGCGTGAGCGTCTGGAAGGTGCGCTCGGCCGCGCGGAAGTCCGGCAGGTTGAGCGCGGTGTCGGCCGAGATCACCCCGACGACGGTGACGCGCGGGATGTCCAGCCCCTTGGCCACCATCTGCGTCCCCACCAGGATGTCGGCGCCGCCGCGCGCGAAGCGGTCCAGGATGTGCTCATGCCCGTGGCGCCCGACCAGTACGTCGCGGTCCCAGCGCAGCAAGCGCGCCCCTGGGAAGTACTGTCGGGCCTCCTCCTCGACCCGCTGGGTGCCCAGCCCGAAGTAGCGGATGCGCCAGCCGCCGCAGCGCCGGCACAGCTTCGGCGGCGCGATGCGGTCGTCGCAGCGATGGCAGACCAACTCCTCGGTGTGGCTATGGTATGTGTACGGGAGGTCGCAGTAGGGGCAGCGTGCCACGAAGCCGCAATCGCGACAGTTCACGAACGTCGCGCTGCCGCGCCGGTTCAGGAATAGGATCACCTGCTCCTGCCGCGCCAGCGCCTCGCGCATGGCCCCCTGCAACGCCCGGCTAAAAATGCCGCGGTTCCCCGCGTGCAACTCCTGCCGCAGGTCGACGAGCTCCACGGGCGGCAGACCGGCGGAGGAGGCCCTCACCCCCCGACCCCCTCTC
>JAABUQ010005532.1_pt1 | contig 20033 bp, 18 predicted proteins | sample 5560001 | NCBI WGS metagenome assembly JAABUQ01 (sample SAMN10711888, study PRJNA513371) | rock metagenome | isolation source: Antarctica rocks | place: Antarctica: Victoria Land, Finger Mt nord | collected 2015-12-18
GCGGCGACACGAGGAACTGTGCCCCGGCGCTCGCCGCCTGCGCTATCTGCTCCTCCTCGGTGACCGTGCCCGCGCCCACGATCAGGCCCCCCTGCCGGTTCCGGATCGTCTCGATCATCGCGTAGCAGTTGGCCGTGTCGAGGGTCACCTCGACGTGGCGCAGTCCCGCGGGCGCGAAGGCGTCGAGGGCATCAAGGAGGGCGGCGGGATCGGCGCGACGGGCCACCAGGATCAGGCGTGCTCCGGCCAAGACGCCGCGGTCGCGTGGCTCAGGCTGTGTCATTACTGTCGTCCCTTTCCCTGCTGTTGTCAGTGTTGCAACGGGGGCGGCGCGCTACGGGCCATCGGTTCGTGCGGTCGGTCCTCGCGGTCCGTATCGCCGACGTCCAGATCGCCGACGTCCAGGGGTCCGAACACGGGGCGGAGCGCGGGATAGAGCGCGCGGTAGCGGCGATAGAGCGCATCGTAGAGCGCCACGCGCTCCGCGTCCGGATCATAGGTGGCGCGCACACGCACCATGGCCGCCGCATCCTGGAGGTTGTCGTAGAGGCCCACACCGACGGCCGCCAACATCGCGGCTCCCAGGGTTGTGGTATTGGTGTGCTCCGCGACCGTGAGCTGCATGCCGGTCACGTCGGCCCGAATCCTATTCCACAGGTCGCTGCGCGTCCCGCCACCGGTTGCCCGGAGCGTCCGATGCGGCCCGCGCGGCGCTCCGCAGGCCTCGAGCACATGTCTCACGCTCATGGCGACTCCTTCCATGACGGCGCGGGCGCCGTGTCCACGACTATGCTGACGCCGCAGGCCGACGAACGCTCCGCGCGCCGTCGCATCCCAGATCGGCGCGCGTTCCCCCTGGAGGTAGGGGAGGAAGATGAGCCCGTCCGCCCCCGGCGGCGCCGTCTCCGCTGCGGCGACCGTTGCATCGACATCCGTGGTTCCCGCCCACTCCGTGAACCACACCAGGCTGTCGCCGCTGCTCTGCGTCGGACCGTACAGCACGCTGATCCCATCGGCGATCGAGGAGGGAACATGGAGCAGCCCCGGCGCCGGCGCCGCACCCGTGTAGCCAACGATGTCGGAGGTGCCCGTGAGGTCGAAGGCGGCGCCGGACATCCCGAGGGCCCCGGTCCCCGTCATGCCGCAGAGGGCGTCGCTCCACCCCACGACGACCGGCGTCCCCTGCCGCAACCCCGTAGCGTCAGCAGCTATCACGCGGACCACCCCGGCGATCGCCGATGGAGACAGGACGCGCGGCGCCAGGGACGCGGGGAGCCCGAGGGCGGCATAGTACTCGGCCGGGGCTTCTCCCGTGAGGAGATGCACGAGACCTTTGGCGCTCCAGGCGTCCGAGCAGAACTCGCCGGTTAGCTGGAGCAGCAGGAAGTCCCGCGCCATGAGGACGCGATGGGCCTGCGCGATCACGTCGGGTTGATGTCGCCGCCACCAGAGAAGCTGAGCGGGTGGATACGCGGCATCGACGGGTAAGGCAAGACCCAGCCAGTGCTGGAGTTGCTCCGGCCCCAGGCGCTCCTGCAGCCACGCGGCCTCTTGTTGGGCGCGCCGGTCCTGCCATGTCATCGCCGGGGCCAGCGCATGTCCCGCCGCGTCGACCAGCACCATGGTCGGGACCTGCCCCGACAGGCCCACAGCGGCGATCGTGTCCGCGGGGACCATCCCCGTCAAGCGACGGCACACGGCTGTTGTAGCTGCCCACCAGAGACGGGGATCTTGTTCGGCCCAGAAGGGCGCGGGCCGACTCACCGGATACGTTTCGCCGGCCTCGGCAACGAGCGTACCCGCGGTGTCGTAGACAGCCCCCTTGCAGCCGCTGGTACCGAGGTCCAGGGCCAACACTCGTGTCTTCATTCGCTCGCAGGCCTCTCGTTATGACGCTCAATCGGGTGTCGCCGTAGGCTGTGCGCCTTCTGTGTGCCTCATATCGCCAGTATAAACATATCCGTCCACGCCTCGCGCGGGCCACGACATGTGGCTGACCCTGTCCGCGTGGAAACTAGGAGCGTAAGCCGTCCGTCTCCACATCCCACTCCACGACGCACTCCGGACACAACTGCGTGCGCGTGCTCCCAGCGACATGATGGTCCCTGAACCGCGTGAACCCGCCGTCTTCGGTGGCCCGATAGGCGTCCTTTGCTTTCGATTCGAGGACACGCTCCCCGCATGACCCACAGATGATTTTGCGCTGCGTGGTCCTGTCACCCATCAACGACGCCCTCCGCCACAACATGGGGCAGGAGTCGGGCCAGACGGGCTTCTGGGGATCAACGCGTGTTCTGAGTTCTGACGCTTCCCTATGGGGTACGCCCCGCTGACGGCGGAGCCGTCAGCGGGGTCTCGGTTGAACTCGACGCGATATGACAGTACAGCGGGCGACGTAGTGGCCGTCGATCCAGCCGGCGTACGCGGCCCCGTCCATATCGTAGGCGACGTTGGCCCAGCCCCCTTGCAGCCCCGACACATGCAGGCTCGTGCGCGGCGGTAGGCGGTCGACGCGCGGGTAAGTGTAGCCCGGGCCGCTGTAGACGGCGCCCGCTATGCGCGGGCGCAGCACGTCCCCGACCTGGGGCCTCACGATCGGCGCCGCTATCCGCACCGCCACGGCGGTGGACGTGGGACGCGGCGTCGCGGTGGGATTTGGCGGCGCCGTCGGCGGCGCCGGCGCTTGTGGCGTCGTGGCGAGCGCGGCGAGCGCGGCGAGGGGGCGTGTGGCGCCCGTGTAGTGGGCCAGCCAGTAGGGGTCGGAGAGGCGCGTAGCCTCGACCCCGGTGGTGTAGTTGTCGGCGCCGATGACCAGGCCGTCGCCGGCGTAGAGCGCGACGTGCGAGAGGCCGTTCCAGACAGTGTTGCTGAAGAACAGGAGGTCGCCCGGCCGCAGGTGGGCGACGCTTACGCGCGGCTCGCTGCTGTAGGCCACGCCGAGGTCGTAGGGCACGTCGACGCCCGCCTGGGCGTAGACATAGTGGACGAAGCCAATGCACGAGAAGCCGGTGGAGGGATCGTCACCGATATAGGCGTAGGGCGACCCTACGAGCGCGCGCGCCGTCGCCACGACGAGATTGGCGGCATCGCCGCCGGCGTAGACAGGTCCTCCCGACGAGGCGACGGCGCCGATCCCAAAAGAAACGATCAGTGTGAACAGGACGCGACGGGACGCCGGCAGCAACCAGGGCCGATGCGACACAATTATCTCCTGCTATCCCTCCGCCGGCCGGATCTCTGATGAGTCCGCGGACCGACGCCAATGTCGTGGGGACAAGGGGGACGAAGGGGACGGCGTGAGATCGGCGCATGGTCGGGGCGTCGCTGTCGACGGCGCGCCCGGACATGCTACCATTGTCAGGGGACAAGGAGACTGTGCCGCGACGTTATCGCGCTCCAGATCGAGAGCGGTGACGCCGGGGCCGTAGTGAGTAGCATACGGTCGCGGCGCGCGGCGCGCATGATTTAGAACTCATGAAAGGTGTCAACTGACCCCTTAAGCAGCCAGGCGAACGGTGTTCTTGCCGGCGCGCTTGGCCGCGTAGGCCGCACGGTCGGCCGCCGCGAGGAGGCCGGCGGCGTCGACGTGGGCGCAGTCGGTCGTGGCCGCCGCACCGACCGAGGCCGTGGGATACACGATCGCCGACCCGGCCGGGACCTGCAGCGCCGCGATCTCGGCGCACACACGTTGAGCCAGCAGCAGCGCGCGCGCCGTGTCGGTCTCGGGGAGCAGGGCGACGAACTCGTCGCCGCCCAGGCGCGCCGGCAGGTCACTGCCGCGCAGCCCCCGGCGCAGCGCGCCGGCCACCGCCACGAGCACAGCGTCCCCACAGGCGTGGCCATAGGCGTCGTTGACGCTCTTGAACGCGTCGAGGTCGATCAGGAGGACGGCAAGGGGGCGGTCGTAGCGCGTGGACTCGGCGAGGCGGGCGGCCAGCGTGCGCTCGAACATGCTCCGGTTGGCCAGGCTCGTCAGCGGGTCGGTCGCCGCCTGCACCTCGAGGTTGGCCCGGGCCTGCTCCAGCCGTCCGTACAGCGCCGTGTGCCAGCGCAGGCCGCCGACGAGCGCGGCGACGGGCAGCGCGGCCGCGAGGACGGCGAACGGCCGCGCGGTCGCCACGGCGCCCGCGAGCACGACGGCCAGAGCCGGTTCGCTGGCCAGGGCCGGGAGCGCCTCCAGCAAGCCCCGCCGCGCGCGGGCGCCGAGCGCCTTCTTTCGCGCCACCGTGCGGAGCGCGCTGAGACCCCACGCGGTACACACCAACGCGCCCTCGGCCGCGAAGAGGGCCGGTAGCGCGGGGACGGGCGAGGGGAGGGCTTTACCGCCGGCGATCGCGCCGTAGAGGATCCCCGCGAGCAGCGCCGCCACGGCGCGGCCGGCTATGTCCCGGTACCAGGTCAGAGGGCGCGGCGAACATCGTCGCCGCAGGCCCAGCAACAGGCTGCCGAGGGCCTGCGCGAGCACGGCCACTGCCACGGCCCAGGGCAGCCCGTAGAGCGCGATGACCGCCAGCAGCGGCGTGGAGGAGACCAGGGGCGGCAGGGCGCCCGGATCGCGCCGGTCGCCGGCCCCCTGACCGAGATCCTCGCCGGCCAGCGGATACATGTGTACGCCGACGGCTAGTAACAGGAGCGACAGCAGGCCGAGCGGCATCCGGGGCGCCGGCGGATGCGCCCAGCACAGCAGGATGATCAGGCCGCCTGCCACGATGACCGCAGCGTCCACCACGTACCGGCGCGCCCAGGAAGCGGACGACGAAACATCTATACCCATACCTACACTGTAGACGTGGCGTGCGACGAGCGCCCGCGTTTATGCACATCGTGGGTCCCAACGATGAGAAAACGCGGGTGGAACGAGTGGCGAGGCGGTGGGGAAAAGTAACAGGGCTAATATCTTGGTGGCAAAATATAGAACCTTTGTTCTATAATGAAGACCTCGACACCCGAGATTTGTGTATCCGTCGCCACCCGGCCTGCCCGGAGGAGTACCACGATGATGATCGCTGCCGTGGACCGCCGTCCGCTCCACCCCCGCCCGCTCCGGCCCATCTCGCCGCGCCACGCCCTGATCCTGGCCGCCATCCTCGGCGGCGCCGTCCTGCAGCACACGCTGGTCACCCTACCGCTCGAGCCCGCTCCCGCGGCTCCGCTGTCCGCGGCTCCGCGCCAGACCGCGTCCTACGCGCCCGCCGGTACCGGAGCGGCGTCCGGCCAGGGTACGACCGCGGGGGGTGCTCAGACGGCCCATCCCGCGCTGCCCGCGCGAGCCGCGCTGCCCGCGCGAGCCGCGCTGCCCGCGCGAGCCGCGCTGCCCGCGCGACGATCGACCGCGCCCGTGACGGCCGTCACGGGCGCCCGCCTGCAAGCTCCCGCCGTCCCCGTCGTCGCGCCCCAGCCTGCCGCGCCCCAGTCTGTCTCGTCCCAGCCCGCCACCCCACGGTCCCAACCCGCCACGCCCGCCGACGCCGCGCTCTCCGCCTCGGTCTGGCGCGCCTTCAACGCGTACGCCCTGCCCTACCAGGCGGACAGCGCGCTCATCGTCGAGATGGGACGCCAGTTCGGCATCGACCCGGCCGTCCCGGCCGCCCTGTTCATGCATGAGGACGGCAACATCAACAACCGCGCGGAGTTCCCCGACCACTATAACTGGCTGCTTTACCATACCCGTAACCCGGGCAACATCAAGTGCATGTACGAGCCGTGCTACGACGGCTTCCAGGTCTACCCCACCTACCGGGCCGGAATCCTCGACTGGTTCCGGCTCTACGACCACTACTACTACGACCTGGGCATCCACGACCTCGCCAGGTTCGTGGTCACCTACTGCCCTCCCAACGTCGACGGCAACGGCCCGCCCACCGTCTACCAATCCGACGTCATGGTCAAGGCGGCGCGCATCCGCGCGGGCTGGTGACGGAAGTGAAAGTCGGACGTGAAAGTACCGTTGCTTCGCACAATCTTCACACAGGATTCATGCGTGGTTCATCCGCACGCGGTACGATAAAGGAGGTGCGATGGCAAACAGCATTCGCCTGTTGCCCCCAAGATAGCGCTACCAAGGAGAAATTACTCATGTCACCTCTTCGCTCGGCCGCCATGCGCGCTCTTATCGCCTTGCCGTTGCTTGCTGGCGTCGTCGCCGCGCAGCCGGCCCTCGCCGCCCATCACTCCGCCGCCAAGACCTATACGGTCAAGATGGTGCAGGGCACGGGCAAGATGAGCCATATGTTCTATTTTCAGCCCCAGAACCTCACGATCAAGGCAGGCGATAGCGTCCAGTGGGTCGACGCCAACAAGGTCAAGCACGACATCGTGGGCATCGGCGTGGCGCAGAAGTACATCGACCGGGTCGCCGTCAACACGGCGACGTACAAGGTGACCTTCGGCAAGAAGGGCACGTACAAGTACGAATGCTACGTACACTTGCCGGAGATGGTCGGACAGATCACCGTCAAGTAGTCGGGCGGCGACATAGCTCGAGGGGTCGGCACGGCGCGCCGGCCCCTTATCTTTTGTCCTGATATAGCTCAGCCGGACGTGGGGAGCGCGTGCGTGGGCAGGCCCAGCGCCACCTCGCAGGCCTCGACGAGCCCCTCAGAGAGCGTCGGGTGCGGGTGGATGGTGAGGGCCACGTCGTCGAGCGTGGCGCCCATCTCCAGCGCCAGCGCCGCCTCGCCGATCAGTTCGCTCGCGCCGGCCCCGGCGATGTGCGCGCCCAGTATCACGCCGCTGGCGCGGTCCGCCACCACGATCGTCTGCCCGTTGCTCGCGTTCAGCGTCAGGGCGCGGCCGCTCGCCGCCCAGGGGAAGCGCGCCAGCACGGGGTCGTAGCCGGCCGCGCGCGCGGCCTCCTCGCCCAGCCCGACCGAGGCTAACTGCGGCTCGGCATGTACGACCGCCGGCACGGCGACCGCGTCGAACGCGGCCGGACGGCCCGCGATAACCTCGGCCGCCACCTTTCCTTGACGGTAGGCGCGATGCGCCCACGCCGCGCCCGGCGTGACGTCGCCGACCGCGTAGACGCCCGCGACCGAGGTTCGCTGCCGCTCGTCGACCAAGATGAAGCCGGCGTCGTGCTGGCGTATCTCCAGCAGGTCGAGCCCCAATTCGTCCACATTGGGCCGCCGCTCGGTCCCCGACACGACCACCACCTCGGCCGGCGCGATCTCTTCCTTGCCGTCGTTCTCCACGCGCAGCCCCTCGGCGGTCAGCCCTAGCGGGCACGCTCCCTGCCGCCAGGCGACGCCCAGCCGCTCCAGCCCGCGCAGGGCCAGCGGGACGATGCTGGCGTCGACCTCGGGCAGCAGGTGATGGCCGGCGCCCAGGAGTGTCACCGCGCCGCCGAGCTTGCGCAGGGCCACCGCGAGTTCCACGGCGATGTAGTCTCCGCCCACGACGGCGACCGTGGCCGGCAGACGTTCCAGGCGCAGGGCGTCCGCGGCGCGCAGCACGCGCGCGCCGTCGGGGCGGAGGGCCGTCGTGGCGGGTATACCCCTCGCGCCGGTGGCCACGACGATGCCGCGGCGGGCGGTGTAGCGCTCGTTGCCGTGCGAGGCGGCTACGGTCACCTGGTTGTGCGCCGCCAGCGCGGCCTCGCCGCGCACGAGGGTCACGCCGTGCTTCCGCAGCAGGGTCACCACGCCGCGCGCCAGGCGGTCCACGATGCCCTGGCGCCATGTATGTAGCGCGGCCATGTCGACCTCAAGCCCGGTCACGCGCAGGCCCATCGCCTCGGCGCTACGCGCGCGGTAGGCCAGGTCGGCGGCGCCGGCGAGCGCCTTGGAGGGCATGCAGCCCTGATGCAGGCAGACCCCGCCGGGGCGCTCATCGCGCTCGACCAGCACGACGGCCAGCCCCAGTTCGGCCGCGCGGATAGCCGCCGTGTAGCCGCCCGGCCCCCCACCGATCACCACCACATCGGTCTCGATGTTGACCTCGCCGACGACCATCAGCCCTCCTTGCCACGCTGGCGCTTGCTACAGGTAATCGCTCAGGTAAACCCAGCGAAACTGTGGAAAAACTGGCGACATACGTCGTCTCCAGCGGTCATCATTGCTGACAATCGCCTCGCAGCCTGCTACGAGACCGGTCGCGATGACAAAAGCGTCGGCTACGGCGATGCGGCTAAAAGCGCGTACGTTAGCGGCCTGCGCGGCGACGACGAGATCGGCGGGTAAGATGGTCAGGTTGGGATAGCCCGTCAGGAACTCGCGCATGGTCGTGAAGTCAGCCCTGCTGGTCCGAATGGGCCGCACCAGGATCTCGCTCGCGCTGATAGCCGAGTAGTAGCCGCGTAGCGCATCCGAGCCGCTCTCGACGCGGCGCATCAAGTGATCGGCGAGGGGATGGACCACCTCCTGTGGGCTATGGAACGCGATGAGCGCGCTCGTGTCCAGCAGGACGCGCTCTGAGTCTCCCAGCGCGGCGTCTAGTTCTCTAGATCCCACGTTCCTCGGCCAAATCCTCCCACTCCTGACGTAGCTCGTCCAGGTAGCGCATCGTGTCTTCATGGTCGCCGAAGACATCTCCCATCTTGCCGGAGAAGGTGTCCGCCCAACTCGTCGGCTTACGCATCAGGACGAGCGTACCATCGCCGAAATTTTGGACGAGCAAGTGATCGCCCTTCTCCCAGTGCAATTGTCGCAACGCCTCGGCGGGCAGGCTGATTTGGTTCTTGCCGGTAATCGTCGTTTCGCCGACCGTGCCCAGTTCGACACGGCGCGGCTCTTTTCGCTGTACGACCATAGGCTGCACCCCCTTTCACGCTGCTATAATACAGCGGCACAACGCCTTTGTCAAGGCAAATGAAAATATTTCCCTTGCATATCTAGTATCTTCAAGGGGGAAGGACGCGAGTTACTGCGAGCTTAGCGGCGGCTGGCCGGGACCTCGAACGTGTAGGTGTCGCCGTGGCTGAGGTAGCGCACGCGGTCGGCGAACCCGGCCGCGGCGAGCGCGTTCTGGAAGTCGATCAGCGGCGACTTGAAGACCGTGTAGTCATTGTAGTGGATGGGGATGGCCGTGCGCGGGTTGACGATGCGGATGGCCTCGACGCCCCGCGCGCCATCCATGGTGACCAGGACGCCGAAGGCGCGCGTCCCGCCGAGGTGCGGCAGCGCGAAATCGATGTCGGGGTAGCGCCGCGGGATCTCGTGCAGCCGCTCGTGGATCAGCGTGTCGCCCGTGATGTACAGGCGCAGCGGAGTTTTACCGCCGGCGGCCCTGAACTCAAGCATGCTGCCCATCACCGCTGGCAGCGCCTTCGCGAGGATGCCCGGACCGTGCTCGCCGGGCATCGACGTGACCGCCAACTCGACGTCGCCCTTGGAGACGGTCAGCGTTTCCCAGGTCTCTAGCGGGTACGGGGCGGTGAAACCCAGGCGCTTGAGGGCGGAGGTCGCTAGGCCGGCCCAGGTCCTCGGGTGCGCCCTGAGATTATAAAAGCGGCCTGCGACTGCGGTCGCATGGCAGCGCAGGGCACTGCGGTGCTGGGAACGGGCGGGCGGCCGCGATACACTCGCGCTCCTGATATGGAATACGCCCCCATTTCACCCGCGGGGGTGGCCGCCGCAGCGGCCATGGGGGGCTAGTGCGGAATCAAGGGAGTTTGTTTGAAGTGACGTGCTCGGCGACCTGATCAACCGACCGCAGTCGGCGTGCGCTGCCATGCGACCGCAGTCGCAGGCTTCCGCCGCTTCAAACAAACCACTCGGAGACAACACTAGCCCGCCAGCACAATCGCAGGGTGCGCTCCAGATCCTCATGGCGCTGGCAACCAAGTGTGCGCTGCGCTATCATCTTTATCTGAGCCCCTTTACTGCTAGACGGCTAGACGGACGAGAGATGCCTGACAACCTGCTGACGGTGATCCTGTGTGAGCTTGGCGAGCGCATGCTGGCCATGCGCGAGGCGCTCTCCGACCCGTCGGTCGCGAGCAAGCCCCACGCACGCGCCGTCGCCGGCCTGCTCGACGGGGGGATCGACGGCCTGGAGGCGCGGCTGCAGCGGGATGTGCTGCTGGAGCGGCGGAACGACGGCGCGGAGGGCGCGGAGGGCGCGGAGGGCGCGGAGGGAGTGACGCCCGCCGTCCTGGATACACTCTACCAGTGCGGCCAGGCGTTGCGCGCGCTGCACCGCCGCCTCGGGCTGCTCGACATGCGCTGGAGCGCCGCGCCGGTCGACATCTTCCTGCGCAAGCTGCGCGACGACGTCGACGTTGATCCGCCGCACCCCGCCGTGGTCCTCTCCGACGACTACGCGGTCCTCGACAGCGACGTGGCCGCGAGTCTCCAAGCCGCCCTCAGGGTGTCGGGCGTCGAGATGGGCGCCGAGGCCGGCGCGGATCAGGTAGTCGCGCTACCGCGCATCGAAGCGGCCGACCCGCTCTCCTGGCCGCTCCTCTTGCCCGCGCTGGGACGAATTATGCTGTCGCGGCAGGATGATCCACGGCTGGATGACCGCCCTGGACGACAAAGAGGCCTACGCACTGTCGCGAGCGATCCGGCAACGCAGACCCTCGTGGCCGCGCGTCTGGTTGGCCCCGCGGCCTTCGCCTCCGTTGTCACGCAGTCACTCTTGTTCACCTCTCCCGACAATGCGACCTGGACGCCGCCCTTGTGGGCCGTGGCTACCGTCACAAAAGCGGCCGCCGGCGGTCTCGAGGGGGGCGATCCGCGCGTCGTTGCCGGTGGCGATGGGATTGTCGGCGCCCTCGGTCGATTGCTTGAGGCGCGCGATAAGGCGCTCGGCCGCGCCATATCGTCCGAGTGGGGTACTGTCGGCATAGACGACAATGGATGGGCCGCGCTAGGTTTACACGCGCCGGACGTGCCAACCCCCGAGGAAACGGCGGCGCTCCTCGATAAGCTTGTCGCTGGGACGCCCATTAACGCGATCGACCCGCCCGTGCCGGACGATTTCCTGGCCCGCCTCGAAGGCGTCGACAATCCCGACGATTTCTACGCCCTGATCGGGCCGCTGGGCGAGCGTCCAGCCTCGCTCGCCGCCATCCTGGGCGTGGGCTGGCTCTACAAAGCCCGGTACAGCTATCCTTTATTTGGGGGGCTGGTCGAGGAGTACGGCGATATAGGGCGCGTCCTGTCCGCGTATCGCCCGCACCTGCTGGAGCGCCACGGCCTGCTCGCGCAGTCGATTGAGGCCGCGCACGTCCAGGGTATTTTCGCGCGGGGGAAGGCGGCGGAATGATGATGGCGACGATGGTGAGGCCGGAAGAGAACGGGCGAGGAGGGCTAGACGAATGACCATGGCCATCCTGAACGAGCGCGAGATCCTGCGCCGTATGCTGGTCGAGCGCGACGTGGTCGTCACGCCCATCGTCGACCTCGCCACACAACTCGGGCCCACCTCGCTCGACGTGCGCCTGGGCACGCGCTTCCAGGCGCAGAAACGCAGCGCCCTGGCCTACATCGAGCCGCTGCAAGACCCCGAGGCGGTGCGCCGCGACGTGGCCGAATATACGCAGGACTATACAATCTTGCCGACCGAGCCCTATGTACTGCACCCCGGCGAGTTCGCTCTGGCCAATACGCTTGAGTTTATCCGCCTGCCCGCCGACCTGGCGGTACGGCTGGAAGGGCGCAGCAGTTGGGGGCGCGTGGGGCTGCAGATCCACTCCACGGCCGGCTTTGTCGACCCCGGCTTCGCCGGCACCATCACCTTCGAGCTCTCCAACATCGGCAAAGTCCCGATCCCGCTCTACCCCGGCCTGCGCGTGGGCCAACTCTCGTTCTACACCAGCGACGAGAGTGTCATCCCCTACCGCGCCAAGCGGCTCACCAAATACGCGGGCAAGGTCACGCCGGTGGGCAGCGCCTTCTACCAAGACCCCGAGTACCGCTACATCCGGCGGCAGAGGGAGCGTGACGGTGCGCGTCGTCCCCCCGTATAAAGAGCTTAACCGCACGCTGCCGCGGCGCCTGCGCTGGACGCGCGCGCGGACGCCGCGGCAGCGCATCCCCAAGCTCCATCGCCCCGAGGGCCGTGCGATCGTGCGCCCGTCGGCGCGCGTCAGCCTCTTGCAACTCGCCGCGACCCTCGGCGTCGCGCTCGTCATCTGGTCCCTGGGCGCGGTCTTCCAGACCGCCTACGCCGGCCGCATCTACCCGCACGTCACCATCGACCATGTGCCCGTCGGCGGCCTGACGCGCGACGAGGCCCTGGCCGCGCTGCGCGACACCGAAACGGCGCGCGTCGACGCGCCCATCTTCGTGCAGGCCGACGAGAAGAGTTGGCGCGTGACCCCCGCGCAGTTCGGCGCGCGCTATGATAGCGCCGCGGCCGTGGAGCGCGCGCTGGCCCTGGCGCACACGGGTCCCCTCTTCTTCGGCGGCTGGAACGAGGCGCGGACGATCTTCAGTGGCGCCAACGTGCCGCTGAGCGGCACGCATGATCCCGCGGCGGTGTCGCGCTTCGTGGACTCGGCCAAGCGCGAGGTGGCCGTGTCGCCGCGGCAGGCCGTCGTCGGCGTGCGCGGCGCCGACGTGGATATCCTGCACGAGGCCGTGCCGGGCCGTCAGCTCGACGCGCCGGCGGCGGCGGCCGCGCTCGGCGCGGTCATCAACACGCACGACGCGACGAGCGTGGGGCTGCCGCTGCAGCAGGTCGACTCGGCCCTGGGGCACGACCAAGCCCAAGAGGCGGTAGACCGCGCCCGCGCGCTGATCTCCGCGCGCGTCCCCGTCCTGTACACGGACCCCAACAACGGCACGGCCCCGCCCTGGTACCTCGACAGGGATGGCATGCTGCGCCTGCTCACCTTCACGCCGAACTGCGATCCGCGGACGTGCCAATTCGACCTGGGCATCGACGAGCGCAAGCTGTTGGCGGCCTTCGAGCGCGGCGGCGTCTCGGCCAAGGTCGACCGCGCGCCGAAGCCGGCGTCGTATGTGCTCTACAAGCCCGACGATAACCCGCGCGACGCCTCGGTGCAGCTGAGTCGGGACTTCCCAGGCGTGACCATCGATGTCCATAAAGCGGCGCAGAAGATCCTGGGGCAGGCCGATGTCCCGGCGGCGCAGCGCGTCATCTACCTGCCGACGCTGCCGGTGTCGCCGCCCTTCACTCTTGAGATGGCGAATGCCTTGAACTTCGACCGCAACGTGGGCACGGCGACGCTCGCCTACACAGGGCTGGGCTCCGACTGGGCGCGCCTGGACAACCTGGGGACGGCGGCTAACGCGATCACCAACACGCTCGTGCAGCCGGGGCAGATCTTTAGCTTCGATACCATCGCCGGCCCGCTCGACGCGACGGGGGGCTACACAGCGGGCCAGAACATCGTCGGGCCGGGCGACATCACCGGGGTCGACGGGGGGGCGAGCCTGGCGGCCTCGGCCGTGCTAGCCGCCGCCTACGACGCAGGGCTCTTGGTCGAGCGCCGCGCGCACTATCCGTACCTGAGCCTCTACACCCAGCCGGGCCTCGACGCCATGGTCTCCTACGACGCGCGCGGCCGCGGGCAGGGGGGCGCGCCCGACCTGGTTTTCCGCAACACGACGAATCACCCCGTGCTCGTGATGGCCGACAGCGACGGCGTGGGCGGCGTGACCGTCTACATTTTCAATAGTGACACCTACGCGCCGCTACGCCAGCAGGGCTCGTACAGTGTCGCCGTCGGCGCGCCGCAGGTCTCGCTCAACCCCGACGGCGGCGTCGACACCACGATCGCGCGCGCCATCACCATCAACGGCAAAGTCACGACCACGACGCGCGACAGTCTATCCAGCCATTACCAGCCGATAGATCCGTAGTCGTCAGTCGTCAGTAAGAGAGCATGACATCACGGTAGGGCCATCGATGTGGCCCTCTGGCTACTGGCTACTGACGACTGACGACTCGTTAGGCAGGGTCGCGGCCAAGAACCAGAAGCCTTCGATCGATTGCATCACGGTGAGGAATTGATCGAGGTCGACCGGTTTGACGATGTAGCAGTTGGCGTGCAGATCGTAGGCGGCCTGGATATCCTCCTCGGCCGTCGAGGTGGTGAGTACGACGACGGGGATACGGCGCAGGTAGGGGTCGCGCTTGATCTCGGCCAATACGTCCCGGCCGCCCTTCTTGGGCAGGTTCAGATCGAGCAAGATGAGGTCGGGGCGGTTCGCCGTGGCATAGACGCCCTCGTGGCGCAGGAAAGCGAGCGCCTCGACGCCGTCCTGGGTCACACTTAGCCTGTGGCCGATACGCGCCTCCTCGAGCGCCTCGCGCGTCAGGCGGATGTCGCCGGCATTGTCTTCTACCAACAGGATGTCGACCGTCTTACCATGCATGGCCTTGTACTCCTCTTGTGACGCGGCCCCTCTCAGGCCGCTTGGCCCTCGTTCTCAAAATCGTGGAGGCCGGCGGGGATGGTAAAGGTGAACGTGGCGCCCTCGCCAGGCCGCGACTCGACCCAGATGCGGCCGCCGTGCCGCTCCACGATGCGCTTGCAGATGGCCAGCCCGATGCCTGTGCCGGCGTATTCCTCGCGTGTGTGCAGGCGCTGGAAGATCACGAACACGCGCTCGGCGTAGGCCGGGTCCAGCCCGATCCCGTTGTCGCGCACGCTGATCGCCCATAGACGATCCTGCCCATCTTGACGGTGGGCCATGATAGCGATGTGGGGCGCACGATCCGGCGGGCAAAACTTGAGCGCGTTGCCGATAAGATTCTGCAGGAGTTGGCCGAGCCCGCCGGGGTCGGCGTCGACAGTAGGTAGACTGTCGTACGTCACGGTCGCGCCGCGCTCGTCGATAGCGGCGCGCAGGTTGGCGCAGGCGCCCGCGACGACCGTGCCGAGCGCGGTGGGGACGAGTGCCTGCGGCCGCGCGCCCACGCGCGAGTAGGTTAGGAGGTCCCGGATGAGGGTTTGCATGCGCGCGGCCCCCTCGACGGCGTAGCCGATGAAGAGGTCGGCGTCCTCGTCGAGCCGGCCCTGATAGCGGCGGCGCAGCAGTTGGGTGTAGCTGGTGATAGTGCGCAGGGGCTCCTGCAGGTCGTGCGAGGCCACGTAGGCGAACTGCTGCAACTCCGCGTTGGACCGCTCCAGTTCCCCGTTGCTGGCGCTGAGGCGCTCCTCGCGCAGGCGTAACTCCTCGGCCGAGGCGGCGCGGTCGCGCATCATACGGCGCTCGCGCGTCACATCGGAGAACACCGAGACCGCCCCGTCGATGTGGCCCACCTCGTCGTAGAGCGGGCGGGCCGAGGCCTGCCAGACGCTATCCTCCTGATCGCCCGGACGGCGGCAGACGAATTCGAGTCCGTGGACGACGGTCCCGGCGAGGGCCTGCCCAAGCGGTGTCGCGGCGGGGGCGAGGGCCTCGTTTGTCTCCGCGTCGCGCATCATATAGACGCCGGACTGCGCGCTGATCGGCCGCGCCAGGTCGAGACTTTTCCCCCGTAGGCGGCGCGCGACCCCGTTCATCACTTTGACGCGGCCCGCGCCGTCGACGACGATCACCCCGCTCGGCATCTGCTCGATCACAGCGGCCAGTTCGGCCGCCCGCGCCCCCGCCGCCGCGTGCTGCTCGGCGATCCGGCGGCGCATCCGGTCCATGCTCTCGCCCAGCCGCACGAACTCGCTCGCGCCGTCGACGGTGACCGGCCGCGCCAGATCTCCCCCACCGATGGCCGTGGCGGCCTGTTCCAGCCGTTTCAGGGGCAGCGCCACCGCGCGCGTCGTCTTCCAGCCGATCGCGGCCATCAGGAGGATGGCGCCGGCGAACAGCAGGTCTAGCAGGGTGTTGACGGCCCCGACGACGGCGACACTGGCGTCGAGGCCGCGCCGCCGATGCGCGTCGATGCGCGCGGTCACCTGAGCAGCGGCGGCGCGGTACGCGTCGAAGAGGAGCTTGCCCACACTTTGCTGGACGACGACCGCGCCCGACCGAGCGGGGACGGCGCCCGCGCCGGGGATGGAGCTGGGGTGGAGGATGGTGTGTCGCGCCCAGCGCTCCCAAGCCTGCGAGCGCTGTCGCATGGTGACGAGATAGGGCGTGACGCCGGCGTCGGGGACGCCGGCGGCAAGCTTCTCGGAGCGCCCGCGGAGCAAAGGCAGCTGGCCCTGCGCGTTATCGTACGGTTGCAAGAATTCCTTTTGCCCTGTCAAGAGGTAACCGCGCAGGCCGGTCTCCTCGTCGTCGGAGAGTTTGATGCGCTGGAGGACCAGCGTCGACAACTCGTCGTCGATGGTCACCGTGCGCGTATAGCTGGCCCGCAGCGTGTTCATCCCCACGGCGGTGAGACCCCACGCCAGCACGAGCAGCGCGGCCACGGCGAGGTATCCGATCAGCAAGCGGGTGCGAATACTGCGGCGCATGATCTTTCAGGGGCCTGCGACCGCCCGGTTGGGCTGTCGGCTCCGCGGAGCCGAGAGATCAATCCGTATGGTCGCATGGCAAACTACACCGACTGCGGTCGGTTAGGAACAACGTAGTAGGAGCAGGGCAGTACCGCGGACCGCTCCAAAACCAGGGGAGAGCGCGGCGCTCTCGATTCTAGTCCTGGTACGGCAGTGCCCAAGGTTTGCCCTGCGACCGCGGTCGCAGGCTATGCGGTAGCTTGTCTAGTATGCTTCGAGGCGTGCGCTCTCCATGACGCGGCCCTTGATGAGGGTGAGGCGCTCGGCCTCCTTGACGTTGTCCTCGGCGGCGAACTCGAGCACGAGGCCGGCCGCCTTGAGGGCGATGTTGCGAGTGAGGGGATTGGACACCTTGAAGCTGTCCATGATCAGTTCGGCCTCTTGCCGCGAGACCACGAGGTATTTGAGTTCGTCCATGTGACCGGTCCTCTCTGCTCTGCTCCTAGCCGGCCCCATGGCCCGACCGTTGAATGTAAGGTAGCACGCCAGGCCCCGCGGCCACATAGCACGGTAGTACTATCGCGTAGACGCCCTCACCCCCGGCCGGCACGCCCGCACCGCCTCTAGGGCGCGCGCGACCGTCGGGACGGGCCTTTTGTGCAGGGGGATGAAGCTCTGCTCGTCGCTGTGCCGGTAGATCCAGCGCGCGATGATGTTGATGCCGTCCACCTCGTCCTGCCCGATCACCGCCGGCGGCTCCTCGGACAGGAGCAGGCGCTCGCACAGGGCGCGCAACTCGCCGCGCAACTCGCGCAGGGGGCGGCGCGCGTCGAGGCGCTGCTGCTCCTGCAGCCGGCCGTGGCGGATGCCGAAGACCTCGGCGTGACCCTCCTCGCTGGAAGGGTAGACGATGAGCAGGTTGTGGCGCTCCACCGCACCGACGAGCAACTGTTGCGACACGAGCGCCTGCCGCGCGTCGCGCAGCAGGTCGCGCAGCCGGGCGGCCCGCTCGTAGCGCAGGGTGTCGGAGGCGCGGCGCATCTCGGCCTCCACGCGCGCGAGCAGTTCCTCACCCGTCCCGCCCAGGAACAGGCACACCCGCTCCACGACTTTGCCGTACTCCTCGGGTGTCGTGCCGCCATGGCACGGACCCAGACACAGGCCGAGGCCGTGGCGCAGGCAGGGTCCGCCGTGCCCGCCGACGCCCCGCTTGCGCCCCGTGGCGACGGCGAGCGGACCTTGCGCTGAGAGGCGGCGCGTGCAGGTACGGAGAGGGAAGAGATGCTGCACAAGTTCGACCATGGTCTTCGCGGCGCTGCTTGTACGGTAGGGGCCGAAGTAGCGCGCGCCGTCGGCGGCGACCTCGCGCGTAACCCCCACGCGTGGATACGGGCTCTGCACGTCGACCTTGACGAAGGGGTAATGGTCGTAGGCGCGTTGCTGCACGTTGTAGCGCGGCAGGTACCGCTTGATCAGCGTGTTCTCCAGGATCAGGGCGTGCAGTTCCGAGCCGACCACGATCGTCTCCAGGTCGCGTACGCTATCGAGCATGCCGTCGATCTTGCGCTTGTAGCCGGAGGGCTGGGCATAGTACGAGGACACGCGGTTGCGCAAGTTCTTGGCCTTGCCCACGTAGATGATCTCGCCGTGCTCGTCTTTCATCAGGTAGACGCCCGGGGCCGTGGGCAGCCCCTCGCGCAGCCGTGGGTCGAGCTTGGAGCGCTCCGTGCGCTTGCCGGCGGCGCGCCTGGAGCGCGCTTCGCCGCCGCGGCCTGCCAGGTCCGCGCGCAAGCGCTCGTAGGTGGCGATACCCTCCGCCTCAGCCAACTCGAAAAGACGCCAGAGCAGGCGCGCGGTCAGTTCGGCGTCGGCGAGGGCGCGGTGACGCATGGGGGCGGCGAGCCCGAGCAAGGCCGCCAGGCGGTCGAGCGAGGGGCGGCGCAGGCCCGGCACGAGCCGCGTGCCGAGGGCGATCGTGTCGAGGCTTTCGTTGGCGATAGCGGTGTTGAGGTGGCGCTCGGCGGCGGCGTCCAGGAAGTTGAGGTCGAAACGCACGTTGTGCCCCACCAGCAGGTCATCCCCCGCGAAGCGCAGGAAGTCGGCGATGGCCGTAGCCGGATCGGGCGCGTGCCGTACCATTTCATCGGTGATGCCGGTGAAGCCGCGGATGAAGGAGGGGATAGCGCGGCCGGGGTTGACCAGCGTGCTGAAGGAGTCCACGATCTCCGTGCCGCGGCAACGCAGCGCGGCGATCTCGATCAGGCTGTGCGCGCGGTGGCTGAGCCCGGTCGTCTCCACGTCGACGACCACGTAGTCGAGCGCGCGCAGCGTCAGGGCCTCGCGCGACCATGCGGCGAGGCCCCACGCGCCGTCGGCCCCTTGCGCGAACAGGTCGTGCCCGGCCAGCACGCGCGTGAGTTGGCCGCGCCAGAATTGGGCCGTCTTCTCATCCCGCGCCCCCGTAAGCCCGAAGACATGGCGGACCAAGAGCTTCTCGCCGACGGGGTGTCCCGTCGCGTCGAGCAGCTCGTGCGCGCGGGCGGCCAACGCGCCGAGTCCGGGCGAGGGAGATGCGATCACTGGTTAGACGAAAAGAGGGATGGGTATGTCACATTGTTCGGCGACTGTAAGAGCAAGCTTTTTGAAGTCCCGATAGCAAGCCTGTACGGCTTGCCCATGGGCGCCGATCGCGCCATCGGCAGGTTTGAGGAAGAACATGGGCTTACGCGCTTCCATGGCCATCGGCATCAAGCTGCGATAATTCTTGATAAGAGACAAGCAATGTGGATCGGCAGCGACACCATCTGGAGCGATCTGTGCTTGTCCGTTTAGCACAGACTTTTGGTAAACCCCCGGAATTTGAGCCATCCAGCGGCCATAGGCCTGCACGGGACGGTCCAAACGCATCGCATGCTGAAGAACGACGTAGCCTACTGGGCGCATCGTATCCCGGGGCAACTCCAAGCTCTCTTCGGGGTTTTTTTGCAGTCGCTCTGACCAACCTTTACGCCAATCGTGTAAAGTGGGACCAAGGTTGCGCAAGCCTTGCAAAGAAAAAAGATCAGGTGCTAGCGGAATAACGATGTATTCGGCAGCAATGATAGTGGCACGGTTGATGGCGCCAAGATTAGGGCCTACATCGATCAGGGTCACGTCAGCCTCGCGTTGCTTGGCTGCTTGTACTAGCAATCGGTAGAAGGCTGAAATGACGCGAAAAGCGCGCTCTTTGCCGTCTAAACAAGCGGGCCACTGGGCGCTTAATTCGTCTTCAAAAGAAGACAATCCGAGATCACCGACAAGAAGGCCAATGTTGTCGGCTATATCCTCAATGTGGGGGACAGCAATATCGCCCGTACCTTTGAGCAAAGGCTGGATAGCGCCCAGGACGCTTTGCTTAGGGCTAGTGTGTAACCAGAGTGTTTCCAGCCGGTCTTCGTCCAGGAACATAGACGTTAGATTGGCCTGAGGATCGAAGTCTGCTGCGACGACCTTAAGGCCAAGATCAGCATACATCCAGGAGAGATGATAGACAAGCGACGTTTTTCCTACTCCGCCCTTATTGTTGAAAAAAACCAATGTTTTCATGGCGTCTCCTGATTATAGCAACGATGGTGGTCGGTTCAACAAGAAACTCCAACTCCAGATCAGGGCTCGTGAATTATTGTTGGCGCGCAGAAGTCCTGGGAGCGCGGGCGGGCCGCCCGGCCCCCGCCCCCGGCGCGGGGGGGCGCCCCCC
>JAABUQ010005533.1_pt1 | contig 20018 bp, 23 predicted proteins | sample 5560001 | NCBI WGS metagenome assembly JAABUQ01 (sample SAMN10711888, study PRJNA513371) | rock metagenome | isolation source: Antarctica rocks | place: Antarctica: Victoria Land, Finger Mt nord | collected 2015-12-18
TGGGGTGGTGGGAGGATGAGAGGAGCAAGGGGGGGGAGATGGGGAGGGTGAGGGGGTTGGCGGAGCAGTTTGTGGCGTTTTTGAGGGAGGCGGAGAGTGAGGAGGAGAGTGAGGAGGAGTGTACGGAGGATGACACCAAAAGTCTTGATCTCCGCTAGTACTGATAATTTTAGGTTCATCCTACCTCAGTGAACCTAAGATTAATCAGTACTAGCGGAGATCAAGACTTTTGGTGTTATCCTCCGTAATTAAGATTAGACCGGGAACAGAGTTGCGAAGTGGGACAATGGGCGAGGTGCTGAGCTTGGACACACCCCCAAGATTTTTGTTAACTAAGCAACACCCGTATCTCCCCACTCGTCCTCTGCAACCCCGCCCTCAAACTCACCCCCTCCCCCCCTTCCTCCCCTCCCCGCATCTCATCAACCATCCCCAGCCTTCCCTCCACAAACTCAAAGTCCTCACAGAACCGTTCCGCCGCCTCGGCCGTCACCTCCTGCGCCACCTTCCTGCTCCCAAGCAACTTCAAATTCTCCGTCGCATCCATGAGCGCCTGCGGCAGGAACTCGTCAAGCGTCTGGCTCGCATCGCTTAGCGCTTGCGGTTGGAACTGCGGCAGATTGGGAATTTTGTGGAGGGATTCGGGCGAGTCGTCTAGCGGTGCCAGGGCCGAGAGGAGGGGATGCAGCCCCGAGGTGTGGAGGAAGAAGGCGTGTTGGTAGTCAGTCAGGCTGGTGGTTGCGGTGGCAATCTCGGCGTCTAGGGCTGTGAGGCGGGAGGTGGTGAAGTCGTAAGGGGCGAGGGTTGAGCGCGTGGCTAGCAGGCAATTTGCGAGGAATATGCTGGGGGAGGGTTCCGGGAGGTCTTTTGCTAGTTTTTCGCAGGCGGAGAGGTAGGGGTTTAGGGCTTGGGTTAGTATTGAGGCGAAGTCGGCTTCGCGGGAGGAGGCTGGGGTGAGGGAGGAGTCGTGCGATTTGAGGAGGGAGGAGAGTTGGGTTAGGGCTTCTTCTAGAAAATCGGGGATGCGGAGGTTGGCGGGGGGGCCGGTGAGGTCCGCTTGGATTGAGGCGACTGCGTCGGCTGTTATGGTGCGGAATTGGCGGAGGGAGGATTCGGAAAGGTGGGTTAGGGTGGTGAGGAGGCTGGATTCGGGGCCGAGGAGTTTGGTGAATGTGACGCTGTAGAAGGCTAGGAGGTTGGCGATTTTGTAGAGGAGCACTGTGTCCTCATGATTCTGCAGGACTTGCTCGATTCGTTGGCGGAGGGCGCGTGCTACGCCGGCTACGTTGCGGTTGACGAGATCGCCGAGAGCTTTTTGTCCGTCAAAGGTTGACGTTTCAGCGGCTGACCAGGGTTCGGCTTCTCTACCTGCTTCGAAACCTTTTCTCATTTCGTCGCCTTCGGATACGAAGAGGGATTCGAGAGCTTCCCGCTCGGATACAGTGGCTGAATGGGCCCAGGCAAGCATGTCGCCAACATAGCGGAGTGGATCGTGAGCATAAAATTCGATCGGTTTCGCCATCGGATTCTCATTATTGTCGTTTGCAGATCCTGTTAGTGCTCCATAGAAAGCGTCCGTCAAGACACGTTCTCGGGCATGTGCGAAAGAATCAAGACAGCTTTGGAACATCGTTGGCCTCTCCGCCAATGCTCGCAATGCACGTCGAATGATGGAGCTGATCCGGGGGTTCTCGAGGTTCAACGTCTTGAACTCTTTTTGTATCCACCTGTAGAGCTTCTGATATCCCGAGTTTAGGTTCCTCGAGCTCTGATCCATCAGCTCGAGACCCAACCGCTGGTTTTCTGTCCCGAGAAGAATTTGGCAGTCCTTATATATTTCCTTTATTCTTCTCAGCACAGCGAAGAATTTGGCATCCACGTCCTCCGTTGCTGTGGTCAAGACCTGTAGATCCTCCTCTGAAACAATGAAATGCTTATTGAAGGCGTCCAGCAGTTGCTTTTTTGTATCAAGCTCTCGCTTCTGGTCCATCAATGCTGATGCGTCCTCCAAGATCGGTGCATTTTCCCGGTGTGCAGCGGCAACATGTCGTCGCATGTCCTCACAGCATTGGTTCAGGCTTGTGATAGTCGTACCGATACGCTTCAATTGCTGGTCCCTACTCAGCCAAAGCATTTAGAATGCCCAGTCAGACGAACCTCGGCAACTTGGCTAAAATCCTTGATGATGGCCCCATTCCTCTCTATGACTTCCTTTTGAATCTCTAGTCGAATCCCCCGTCTTATGTCCGGCGTATTCCTGACCTTGTTCTCGTCCAAGGTTCGCAGGGCATCTCGTATTTCGGAGTCGGCATAGGACGCGGAGAGAACACTTGTGATCTTGTTGGAAAGGGCGCTCGATCTGTGTGGCGTGGAAGGAGTAGTCAGTCTATCGTCAAAGCTATCCGAGACATCTGTAGTGAGGGAATCGAGCGCAGCCATCCTGTACTCTAATGAGTATTATGCACTTAATCAAAGCGGGGAGTTAAACGGGGATCGCTGGAGTGAACGGGCAGGCTACGGTCGGCGCCAAATTCAAGTCACGCTAAAATCTAGATGCGGGCAGATGCTGAAGGAGGGAAACGTCCGCATCACAACACCAAGACACCTGACTCAACCGAAGAGTGTTGAAATAGTCCTGGTGATGAGAACAGCAAGGACTAGTCAGAAATGATCATCTAATGGCCGGATTGCCATGATTGTACTTGCGCAGCATGCACCATGCTGCACCCTACGCTCGCCCTGACCTACCCGCATTGCACCTGTCCTCGAGCTCGTGAATCTGTCCGGTTAGGCAACTCTCATCATAACGACCGTATCGCTGAGGTTACAGAACATGGCTTCCGATATACTCTCAAGGTTTCTTCCTGCCACAACAGGAGAACCGTCGATTTACGAAACCCTTCGACAGCATGACGAATCCTCCGAGCATTCGGATATAGAAGAAAGAGCAGGCATGGCCATAGACGAAGACAATTTGGAAGCGCCTTTCCATGATTATGATCTCAACGACGATTTCGATGATGCTGCCGTCGAGAGCTCCGTCACTCCACAAAGGACCAAAGCTCCTTTCCAACGACGTGAAGGCCTCCCCCCCAAAACAGCCAAACATATGGGGCAAGCTTCTAAGGCTGCGAAGAGAGCCACTGCGGAAGACGTGGATGACGAGGTTCCTCAATCGCTGCTGATTGAGGGGGACGATGATGGTGCTCCCAAGGCTCGAAGGCAGCAGGATACTGGCATACCGCCGCCAATCTCAGGCCCTTCCACTCGAGGCACACACGCCAAATGGCAGACTACCCAACAGCATCAGCGGCTTCATGAGGATCTAACCCCTCGACATGCGCCGATTCCCCCTATCGCTAGACGAGGTCATCCTCTAGGTATGATGGATCCCAAGCAAAAAGCAGAATGGATGTGGGCAAATGTCGAAAACCTCGACAACTTCCTAAAACAAGTCTACGAATACTATCTCGGGCATGGCATCTGGAGCATCATGTTGAATAGAGTTTTGTTTCTTCTGTAGGGACCTCATCCCATCAATGAGACGAGACCGAACACGCTGACATCTAGACAGCATTGTCACATTCGTCGTGGCGTTCAGTACCTTTTTGACTACCTGCATCGACTATCGCAAGGTCCCGGACAGCAAGAAAATGTCACAAATTCTGGTTCCGCAATGCGGCAGGAAGATGTCTACCTCTGCCAATATCCTGATGTGGTTCTTCGCTCTGATGTGGATCTACAGGCTCTTCCAGGACTGCTATGATATTCGCCGCCTCCGGAATTTGCAGCACTTCTATCGTCACCTACTAGAAATTCCCGACTCTGATATGCAAACAGTATCCTGGCAAGAGGTGGTTAACAAGTTAATGCGATTAAGGGACTCAAACCCATCTAACGTGTCCGGGATCAAAGAAAAACATCGTCGCTTCATAGGAAGCCAATCGAAGCGAAAGATGGACGCCCATGATATTGCGAACCGCCTAATGCGGCGGGATAATTACTTGATCGCTCTGTTCAACAAAGACATTCTTGACTTCACGCTGCCAGTACCCTTCCTGAGAGATCGCCAGCTGTTCTCGAGGTTTCTCGAATGGACGTTGAATTACTGTGTTCTTGACTTCGTTTTCAATGAACGTGGCCAGGTCCGAAGCCTTTTCCTCAAAGACACGCACCGCAGTAAACTTAGCCAGGCTTTGAAGAATCGCTTCCTCATTGCTGGCTTTATTAACATCATTTTCGCTCCTATCCTCGTCCTATTCTTACTGCTGCTGTACTTTTTCCGATATTCAAACGAGTTTCAGCGTAATCCATCTCAAATTGGGTCTCGACAATACACGCCTTACGCAGAATGGAAGTTCCGAGAATTCAACGAGCTATGGCATCTATTTGAACGACGCATCAATATGTCCTATCCTTTCGCTTCAAGATATGTCGATCAATTTCCAAAAGACAAGGCGGTCCAAATCGCACGATTCTTAGCATTCGTTACTGGCGCTTTAGCATCTGTGTTAGCACTAGCGTCTGTCATTGACCCAGAGTCTTTCTTGGCTTTCGAGATAACCCCCGAGCGCACGGTCCTCTTCTACCTGGGAGTCTTTGGTTCCATCTGGGCCGTAGCTAGAGGGGCCATACCCGAGGAGAACCTGGTCTTTGATCCTGAGTACGCCCTCAGCAATGTCACGGAGTATACCCACTACATGCCAACTACATGGCGTGGACGGCTTCACACGAATGAAGTAAGAACAGAATTTGCAATGCTCTATCAAATGAAGCTTCGCATATTCCTAGAGGAGATTGTAAGCATTATATTTACCCCTTTTGTGCTTTGGTTCAGCCTTCCAAAGTGCAGTGATCGGCTCGTGGACTTCTTCCGCGAATTCACCATCCACGTTGATGGACTGGGATATGTGTGCTCCTTTGCCGTCTTCGACTTCAAGAAGGGTGGAAATAAGGTTGTCCAAATGGATGGTGGGCTGGCCCAAGATTTAAGAGAGGAATATTATTCCACAAAGGACGGCAAGATGCTTGCTTCGTACTATGGTTTCATCGACAATTATGTAACGAATCAACGACCTGGTGCACCTTTTTTGCACCCTACGACTAAGCAAAGCTTCCATGCTCCTCCGGCCTTTCCTGGTCTTATGTCTCCTTCCCTTGGGCCAGAAGCACATGGGCTGGGGCGGGCAGGTCGGGCAGATCGCCAACCACGGGCTCCAAACAGATCGAGTATATCTGGTGCTGGTGCCACACCCCAGTCAATTCATCATAAAACGCCAAGGTTCGCTGCAGCAGGTGGCCATGGATCTCCTATGGCTTCAATATTGCTAGATCCACAGCATCAACCTTCGCCCGAGAGCTTCCGAGCGCAGCGGAAGTTTGGGGCACAGTCTCGATTGCGGAACTCCCGTAAGCCTTTGGGTGACCCGATCGAGGATGGAGAGGAAGACGTGCTGAACAACGCCGCACCCTCTGCCGAAGATGGTAGTGAGGGTGCAGATGACAGCAACTTAGGCGAATCCTGGAAGACGACTAGAGCAGCGACGAGAGACGACGACGGAGACGATGATCCAGATGCAAAGAACGATGATATTGGAGGGGGTGTCTTGGGTTTGGTGTATCAATTTTCGAAGGCGCAAACAGAAGGTAGGGGAAAGGGGGTCAACATTTAATCTTGATCATGGAGCGAATGAGGAGAGCATGCATGTGATACCCAAGTCTTCTCTAGCATGGATAGAGATGTTCTCGCGAACCGAACTACGTTTGTCGCATTGCCTCCTAGCTGCTTTAGGCATTTGCACTTCAGGTGAAAGTTTTGGTGACTCGGAATTTACAGATTCGAGTTGGTGCTTAGAGTACAGTATATACTGGAAATATCATACCATCTATCTTCCACCATTTATGTTCCGAATTATCTCTAGCGACTATCTTTTCTTGTTACGTTTAGTCTTTCAAGGTAGGATAATCATCTCTTTGCTTTTCAACGCTGCAGAGGCCTAAAAGTCAAGCATGCACACTTAGTCGTACCTTAGTCGGCAAGCGAGTTTCTCAACGCTAATCCATTTTGACATCATGGTATCTCAAGAACCACCAAACCACATTTTCTAAACATTGTACTCCCTCTATATGTCTGGTGCGAGGTCCTTCGTCTACTGAAGAGCCTGTGAGCCTGTGAGCCTTGGCGAGCTTGATCAGCCACCCCAACAACAGTGGCTGCTCTTGAACCCTTCTCGGCGATGATGTCGTCCTTGAAAGTCTAGTCTACTACCAGAGTTCATTTCACTTGCGCCCCTCGCTTTCCTCCAACACGGACAACTCCCCTCACCGTCATTTATGAATTCTCCGCAGCCTCAGCCACTGCGGCCACCGTCTGACCGAATCTTGACGGGAACCAGAGCTCTTTCGCCAGAGCTCGCCCCCATGGCTGCCCCTGATCCGGTTCCAGTGGACTACGACGAGTTAGCGACACGAGGCCCAGATCCACTATGGGGAAGACCTTGCTGACATGGCCCTCTAGCTATGAAGCTCTACCGCCGAATTTCACAATCCTTCAGAATTGCGCAGCTGGGGCGTTTGCTGGCATTGCGGTGAGCTTGCCGACAGCAATGAGCTCCTAGACAAGCTCAGACACTGATCGGAGAATAGGAACATTCGGTGATGTACCCGGTCGACATGCTGAAGGTCATTCTACACCAACCGACCTTGTCTACAACTTTGCTGATCCTCCGCAGACTCGGCTCCAAGTCTTCAAGCCCCCAGAAGGTGGTCTCTACACTGGACTCACGAATGCTTTTGTCAAGATCCGGAGAGTCGAGGGAGCTGGTAGAATGTGGAGAGGTGTCTCTAGTGTCATACTCGGAGCTGGTACATTAAGTGTGTCTCTTCTAGAATCTAAAGCTAAGGGGGGGCAACAGGTCCGGCGCACGCGCTCTATTTCCTTACATACGAAAATGTGAAGCATGCTATGGGTGGAAACGAAGCTGGGCATCATCCGCTTGCTGGTGGTAAGATCCGCAGGTCTATGATTGCAAAAGAGGCCGTACTGATACGATGCCAGCTACAAGTGGGGCATGCGCAACTATTGTCAGCGATGCTATGATGAACCCTTTCGACGGTGAGAAACAACCTACATGGCTCTGGGTCATATCTAATCCTAGCACCAGTCATTAAACAGCGTATGCAAGTCCATGGATCCACCTACAATTCTATCTTCCAGTGCATGCGGTCCGTTTACAGACATGAGGGGCTCCGAGCATTCTACGTTTCGTATCCGACCACTATCAGCATGACCGTTCCTTTCACAGGCCTCCAATTTATGGCATACGAGTCAATTTCCCAGGTCATGAATCCTGCTAGAGAGTATAATCCCCAGACGCACATGGTAGCTGGAGGTCTTGCCGGGGGGTTTGCCGCAGCTTTGACGACTCCTCTCGATGTGATCAAGACACTACTTCAGACTCGAGGTACTGCGCAAGATAAGGAACTACGATATGCAAAGGGCTTGATGGGCGCTGCCTCAATCATAAAGCGTCAACAAGGCTACTGGGGATTCTTCCGTGGGCTTCAGCCCAGGGTCCTCACCGCTGTACCTGCCACCGGAATCTGCTGGTCAGTGGCTCATCAATCGATCTCCAAAGATCTTTGAGATATGCTAATACACAAAAATAGGAGTTCCTATGAGCTGGCCAAGAATTACTTTGTCCGCTACCAAGATCGCCACCAAGAGGACCGCTGATGCCACCATCGTCCGGCTCCTAATCTCCAATCTACAGGACCACTATCATATTGACATATTCGCCTTTGATCTCGACACACCCTTTTCGATTCGTCTTAAATCATTTCTTGTTTACGAGCGTTATTGACCCAAAATACCCCATGCTTCGTTCGATAGCGCATCAGGAAACGAAGCCGGCGTTGGAAGTGGACTGCATGATGCATGAAGCGTACCATGATAGAAAAGTGAGAAGACTACTAGCATTCTTGAGCGATGGGAGGAGGATTTGTCGATATCTAAGCAGCATTTACAGGTCGCTCGGCGTCCAGGCGACTGTTCGCCCTGGCGTTTGTACATATAAGACGATTGAGATGCCCACGAGGGCCCAGCCTTGCTTCTCAGACCAGAAAATGAGAAGTTATATGCAATAATCACAACGACCACTCTGAATTTTCACTGAGACGTCCCTTGTGACCTCGCCTGGATACATTCCAACGTAAGCCCTTCGTACCCAATATCAATTATATACCAAAGTTGTGTAAATTACGAGACGCTACCGGAGTAATCGATAAGCTACACCAATGTGGGCACCTGCTCGTCTAGACTTATCTATCATCAACCCACCATCTGACGAGCTACCAAGCGGTCAAACCCATGACGACTAACGCAAATCGTCCGAAGATACTCAAGATCCTCTTTAAACTCCGTTATTGTCGACGTTGACTGTCCCACCCCACTCGTTCAGGTACTGCCCCGAGGACCTGACGTCATTTGAGTGTACAACGAGGCTAGCACAGAGCTTTCTACGCATCCAGTCGGTGCTCTTCTCTTTTCATGGAAAAGCATCAGGCAACCTTCAGGACCAATGATGCGGAACAAGGGCTCTTCTTCTATGCAGAAGACATACGATGAGTGCTATCTGATCTGCTCTACCGCCGTCTATTTCGAAGGACAAGTACGCTGCACCCACCCGAGCAGTATGCTCAGAGAGAACGAAGCTGACCATTTGGTTTTTGATAGAATAATGAAGCTGAAGCGCTCCGCTCATGGCGCTCCGCACTTGACCAGATCTACTACCATAACGCCTATAGGGTACCTCCAAACTACGTGCCCAAGAATGAAACGGAGAAAGCGCTCCAGGACTCCCTGCGTAACATGGAGCTCCAATGCAAGGAGCGAGTAGACCTTTTGGATGCTTTGCGCAAAAGCCGTACAGAATCTGAGAAAGCAGCTAAAGAGAGCGGTGGAAAGCCTAGTAGCAGCTCGACTTTGCACAGTCACAGAGCACCACCAGCCCCACCCATTCCAGCAAAGTACGAGGATGCTTTTGGCCCACAGGCTCCGCATGGATGGCTTGGGGATGGAACCGTGGCCCCGGCCGGCTACCCGGATTTCTCGAAACCCCCTCCACCGCTACCGAGCCGCCCTGCTCTTGCACACAAGGACTCCGACGCTCCATCAGAAAGGTCGTACAGCAGCTCTCGCATCAGCTCCATGGTACCGCCATCGACTCCACCAACATATTCGTCACCAACCCTACCCGTTCCTCCCAAAAAGACCTCGAGAACCCCGAGTCCTGAGAAGAAAGGTGGACATGTTATGCTAACTACCTTGAGGGGGGCTAGGGATGGAAAGAGACCGTCAAAACCACCAAGAGCTTCAGGTGGCCGTGTAGCTGGTCCGCCGCCTGCATCCTCAAAAGCTGCCGGTCTCGCTTGGGATGGGACTTCAAAATATTCTGGGCAGAAGCTAGCCCAATCGTTGGCTGGGCGGAATGGCAGCACGATCACCGTTGATTCCCTACGTCGCGACAGTGCCGGCGGAAACACTTCATCAAGGCCAGAATCCACGAACGTCACAGATAACGAAGATCAAACTTTGGGGGGAAATTCCCTGGTGCGAACGGGGACACGCACACCGCCCGATTTGATCTCCATGCAAGACCCGCAAAGGCCCAGCAGCTTTGATGCAGGTCAGAGAGGCCGTACTCTGCCGGTTCAGAATGGCTACCAAGCCTTGCAGCCCCACATGCATGCAGATATTGCCAGCACAGATCCGCCGAAACCTCAACGAGACAATTCACAAATAGAATCCGCCGTCGCGAAAACCAGGACCAAGTCTCCAGTAAGAGCAAAAGGGCCAGTAGACTATCCTTCATACCGAACGGAGTTTCCGCCTACGACTGCAAGCTCGAGAGCCACTGCAGAGTTTAATGCGAGAGCCAATGTTAGGCGAGAGGACAATCCCAGAAGCTCCAATCTACCAACGCGACAAAAGTCTCCCCAGAGAAGATCTCGACCGCCAGTACCTAGTAATATTTTGCGACGCCCTGTAGCAAACAGCTCTTCGCCTCGAGCTTCCAGGACTGGCAGGGAGGACAGGGGCAAATTAGTATCCTCGGAGAGCAATGATGAGAATACGAGCAGTAGCCATGAAGTCGAGGAAAAGAAACGAAAGGCTCCTCGTAAGACTCGAAACGAACCAATTCCTGTTGACCCAGCATTAGCATCAACGGACAATGAAACGGGGAATGAAAATGAGACATCCAACAAGCCAAACGCTCCCAAAGGCTGGGAGGAGAGATTCAAGTATATTCAAAAGCACTTGCCTAAAGGGGTTGATGAGGGGGCTGCCAAACAGATATTCAACGAAATTGTGGTTCGAGGAGATGAGGTTCACTGGGACGATGTAGCCGGTCTAGAGGTGGCAAAGAAGGCTCTCAAGGAGGCCGTCGTTTACCCATTTCTACGCCCGGATCTCTTCATGGGTCTTCGAGAGCCAGCAAGAGGCATGCTCCTTTTTGGTCCTCCCGGGACTGGGAAGACTATGCTTGCAAGAGCGGTGGCTACAGAGTCTCGATCCACATTCTTCGCCATCTCAGCCAGTAGTTTGACTTCCAAATGGCTGGGAGAGTCGGAGAAGTTGGTGCGAGCACTCTTCTCGCTGGCCAAAGCACTTGCACCGTCCATCATATTCGTCGATGAAATCGACTCTCTTTTATCCTCAAGAGGAGGATCAAGCGAGCACGAGTCCACGCGCCGCATCAAAACCGAATTTTTGATCCAGTGGTCTGACTTGCAACGTGCAGCGGCTGGCAAGCAGCAAACCAAAAAGGAGGAAGCTGAAGGAGATGCGAGCCGCGTACTCGTGCTCGCTGCCACGAACATGCCGTGGGCTATTGACGAAGCGGCGAGAAGACGATTTGTAAGACGGCAATACATACCATTGCCCGAAGCGCCTGTCAGAGCAGAACAGCTTAGAACATTACTGGGTCACCAGAAACATAATCTGAACAAGAAAGATATTCAAGTCTTGGTTGAATTGACTGACGGTACGCCTTTCTGAGGATACATTCTTATACCACTACTCTAGAGACTGACAATTGGCGACAGGCTTTTCCGGCAGTGATATTACAGCACTCGCCAAAGATGCGGCAATGGGGCCTCTACGCAGCTTGGGCGAGGCGTTGCTCTACATGTCTATGGATGAGATACGACCGATTCATTTCGAGGATTTCGAAGCCAGCTTGGTCAATATTCGACCGAGTGTCAGCAAACAAGGGTTGCAAGAGTTCGAGGACTGGGCGAAGGAGTTTGGAGAGCGGGGAGGTTGAGTAAGGTAGCGTCGATTTGTTGGGCAGGCTCGGCAGGGTGCTTTCCATTGCCTTGTTGATAAGAATCTTGCCTTTCAATGAGGGGCTCTTTGGGATCAACACTTATGACAGTGAGATCCACGGGATCCTGCAAGCTTTTGCAAAGAAATTCGAGAAATTAGTCGATATCAAAGCCTTGACATACAACCACAAGGTAAGCTGAGCTATTTCTAGCCTTAGCTTAGGCACTCCTGAAAAAACAGCCCATGAGCCACTTGGGTACCTTAGTACTACCGAGGTGTGTACCCGAGCTACCGACCTAGCTAGCCGCTTTTGGACTGGATCAACCCTGGAATGGAATACGCCGAGAGTCTGACGAGACCTCGCGTGTCAGTCAGCCATCGACCGTCGGTCCTTCTTCAACCACTCCGTGCCTTCCATTCCACCCTATTCCTTATCCATGCGTCTCAGGCAGCCAAGCACCAGACATTCTGTACCTTCATCCTGGCCAGTCCTCTGTACAGCCACACTTACCTCAACATCCCTTGCCTTCCTCCAAACCACCTAACACTCATTGAAGCTCGTGTCTGGTCTCGTAACACGAGATCCAGCACCGAGCTCTCCTCCCTCCACCACGCCTCCCCAGTCACGCAAGAGGAAAGCTACTGAACTATTTATCGAAGAAGATCGGCCTAAGAAACAAGACCGACCTTCCCAAAGTGAAAAAAATACAGCGTCTGCTACTCTGAGCACGCCCCCGCCCACCACCATGGACTCTGACGACGAGTTCATGAGTGGCGTATCCAGCCAGGGGGAGGAATTTGGAGATCAGCCGGAGAGTGATGATGGAAGCTTAGGTGACGGTCAGTAGAACCGTTATCATTCACTGAAACGATCCTGTGTGGTCCTATGCTGACGCTCACTAGAGTTTGACGAAGAATACCCCGATATAGGCTTTTCTCAGAAAGACTTCAAACCAGCAAGGAAGGCCTACGAGGTCGACTTCAAGGTGTTCGCTCCAGAAGAAATAAAAAAATACCAGGATGTGCAGATCGGCGATGTATCGGCTGTCCTCGGACAACCGACAGAGGCTGTAGCAATCTTATTACGTTACATGCGATGGAACAAGGAGAGGCTCATCGAAAAGTACATGGAGGAGCCAGAGTCTTTACTCGAGAATGCCGGGCTTGGACCAGACACTTCTCACGCACCGCAAACGAAAGTGATCAAGGGCTTTACTTGTGATATCTGCTGTGAAGATGCACCTGGACTGCCAACATACGCACTGAAGTGTGGGCATCGATATTGCATAGACTGCTATCGTCAGTATCTGGCACAGAAAATTAAGGATGAAGGTGAAGCTGCAAGAATACAGTGCCCCACCGCTGGCTGCAGTCGGATAGTGGACTCGAAATCTCTGGATCTGCTCGTTGCCGAGGATCTCAAATCGAGGTTGGTGCACCTCACCCTTCTATGAGGCTATGCTAATGTTCCTCAAAGATATCAAATACTTCTCACACGAACCTACGTGGACGACAAAGAGAACCTCAAGTGGTGTCCGGCACCTGATTGCGGCTTCGCTATTGAGTGTGGGGTCAAGAGGCGGGAGCTTGACAGGATAGTACCTACAGTGGCCTGTTTATGCCGACATCGCTTCTGCTTTGGCTGTGCCTTGAATGACCACCAGCCCGCTCCGTGCTCACTGGTCAAACAATGGATTAAGAAATGCGAGGATGACTCTGAAACAGCCAACTGGATATCCGCAAATACCAAGGAGTGCCCAAAATGCGCTTCAACGATAGAAAAGAACGGCGGCTGCAACCACATGACGTGCAGGAAGTGCAAGCACGAGTTTTGCTGGATGTGCATGGGCTTGTGGTCGGAGCACGGTACGAGCTGGTATAATTGCAATCGGTTTGAGGAGAAGTCAGGAACCGATGGCCGTGACGCTCAGGCTAAGTCTCGACAATCGCTGGAGCGGTACTTGCACTACTACAATCGGTATGCCAACCACGAGCAGTCCGCGAAACTTGACAAAGACCTATACATCAAGACGGAACGGAAGATGATGAGCCTTCAAACAGCTTCCGGCATGTCATGGATCGAAGTGCAATTTTTGGAGACTGCATCTCAGGCTTTGCAGCAGTGTCGGCAAACTTTGAAGTGGACCTACGCGTTTGCCTATTATCTGCAGCGAAATAACTTGACCGAGATCTTTGAAGAGAATCAAAAGGACCTGGAAATGGCAGTTGAGAGCTTGAGCGAGATGTTTGAGAAGCCAACCACCGAGCTTGCAGCTCTCAAGGTCGACATGATGGACAAGACGTCCTATTGCAACAACCGGAGAGTGATCCTACTGGATGATACTGCTCAGAACCTCAAAAATGGTAAAAGCAACCGGCAATCTGATCTTCCGTTGCTTGCTGACCCCCTTCGTTACACAGGTGAATGGAAATTCACAGTCGACATCACTTCGGGGCTATGAGCCGCTTTTGCTCAACGGACCCAACTCATCATAAGGAGTATCTTGATAAGCATTTCCAGGGAGCAGGCAGCCGTCCTATGGTACGGCGGGCTATCATTGTGCATTTACAAACGCGGGGGGGAAAGAGGGTCGTGTTTGCACATTTTTGCTAGGGAAATTGCGAGGCGGCATCATCATACGGGCGGAATTAGATTAGTAGGCAGCCTCGAGTGATGGCTTTGCTCAATAGAAGCTTCACAAAAGATTTAGCTTATTAAAGAACCTCATGAGCATGGTCTCAGCTCTATGCAGACGATGTGCAATAGATTTTCACTCCACGCTATGAAGCCGGCTCCCTCGTATGGCACAATTGGCAATGATCGTAATACATACAACACCAAGCCGCCCATTTCCCAAACCTCTGACCTTGCCTCTTCCGTTACCGATACGGCGCATCAGCCCTCGCCGCCGCTGCCAGCTCCGGCTCCCACTTATCCCCGTTCGCAAGCAGTTTCTCCTTATTATACAACAGCTCCTCTCTCGTCTCGGTCGCATACTCCGCATTGGGCGCTATCATTCAATCAGCCAATCGCCCTACAAAACCCAACGCAGAAGGAAAATAGAAAAAACTCACATTCCACAATAGCATCCACCGGACAGCTCTCCTGGCAAAACCCACAATAAATACACTTGGTCATATCGATATCATACCGCGTCGCCCTCCGACTCCCATCCTCCCTCTCCTCCGCCTCAATCGTAATCGCGCTGGCCGGACAAATTGCTTCGCACAGCTTGCACGCTATACAGCGCTCTTCACCGGTGGGGTAGCGGCGCAGGGCGTGCTCGCCGCGGAAGCGCGGCGAGATGGGGCCTTTTTCGAAGGGGTAGTAGATGGTGTAGGGGGGGCGGAAGAACTGCTCCAGCACGACGTACATCCCCCGCATCATTTCTGTGAGTAGGAAGTATTTGCCCGCTTTGTCGATGGCGGATTCTTTGCCTTGATCCCAGCGTGGGGTGGGGGGCAGGCGGAAGCCGGCCGGGGGGGGGCCGGAGGGGGTTGCGTTTTTTTGGGAGGTGGTGGTTAGGAGGGCTTTGGTGGCGGGGGAGTGGGTTGGGAGTGTGGAGAGGAGGAAGGGAAGGGTGGGGCGGGTATGGGTGAAGGTTGCGAGGGCGCGGGTGCGTGCCATTGTTTGGTGTGGAATGGTGGTGCGTGGTGAGAGAAAGAGGTGGAGGATGTAGTGATGCAAGTGATGAACTACTGTATTGATGGAAGTCGGTAATATAAGATTGAGCGGGTATTGATTGGTGCAGAAGGGCAGGGTGCGCTAGTATTGCTAGTGTATTTTTTGGAAGTCGAGCTTTGAACTTCCTCAATTGCAATTCCTTGAGTTCGGAAACCCTATTTACAACAAACAAAGTCTCTTCATGATGCTCAGAACAGCTGTAATACAGTCCCTAAGATGCGCCTCGAGGTCCGCCGTAAGGACGCAATTGCCGGCCCGGAGAATCGCTCCTTGCCTCGCTGTTCCAGCCAACCGCTCGTTCCCAGCGCAGAAGTTCCAAGCAAGATGCTATTCAGCGCCAGCGGGGTTGTCGAAGCCGGAGGTTGAGGGCAGGATAATGGATCTATTGAAGAATTTTGATAAGGTGGGTGCTCAAAGAGCGAGTGGTGCTGGAAGGCGTGACTAATGCTTTTGGGTGCAGGTCAACGATGCCACAAAGGTACGCTACCTCCAGCATATGGAGCTTCGCGGATGCTCGATCTGACTGTGTGCAAAGCTTACAAACACATCACATTTCTCCAACGATTTGGGCCTTGATAGTCTGGATACGGTAGAGGTGGTTATGGCAATTGAAGAGGTAGGAGTCACCAAGCAGTGGGACATTTAGAGACGTGATGTCTGACCAGGAGACGTAGGAGTTTAGCATTGAGATTCCGGACAAGGAGGCAGACGCTATTCTGAGCAGTGAGTGTCCACGAGAGGTTTGCCTGTCTACAAGATCTGATGATTTTGCAGTCGATAAAGCGGTCAATTACATCCTGGGCCAGCCAGACGGTATTGCTCCCGAGCGTCTAACGTTGATGCAAGCTTTACTAAAGTGTTCATGTAGCTCATTAGGGAATCGGGTCCTGGGAGGAGGGGGAGATGCTATGGGCATGGGGAATTTTAGGCTTGCAGGGAGTTTGGCCAGAAGCCATCGCCGCTGTACTATCAATGGGCATGTTCGCAATGTCATTGGCACATACGTAGAATCCAAAAATCCCTCTCGAACTCATACTGCATTTACCTCCAAGCCATTGCCAACTTGTTCTTATCAAAGATTTGCTCCTGGATAGATCCCTCACAGTCGAAATTTAGACTACGGCAAAGCGTAAGCGAAGACATGCGACATCTCCAACGGCTTCTGTAAAACTGTTTTCTATTCGAACAGCCAGCAGCTCAATTGATGCGTTTCAAGTTGATGACCGACGAAGTTTCAATTGCAAGAACTCGCCAGTACCGACACGTAATGATGTATGCGGAGACGTAAGCTTCCTCCATCCGATCTTAACCATTTCACTACATTCCTCTACCTTGGACGACAACCAAACCAAAGCGTTGTGGCTTCACGATTTCCAAACTCAAGTCTCACAATCCAGCACAGAGCGAGCTTGAGAGACGAATGAGATGGCCTCAACGGGTGGTCTAACCCGCCGCCGTGGAGGTGGAGGAGGAGGAGGGACCTCGTCCACTGTTGAAGACGAGACTGAAACGAGTCGAGTCAGCTCACCTGCACCCAAGAGCGCAGACAACCGCACGCCAGAAACATCCTACACCGGAGGAGAGAATGGACATAAGATAGCGTTCGACCCAAAAGACATTGGTGAGAGCGAGGAGAGGAGCAAGCAGCCGAAACTGACACTGATGGAGGAGGTGCTACTTATGGGGTTGAAAGACAAGCAGGTAGGAGCGGTCTCCGCAAAGCTCAGAACGGGAAGACCAATTGCTGAGAATTTCTACCGTTAGGGCTATCTTTCCTTCTGGAACGACAACATCTCCTACGCATTACGAGGCTGCATAGTCATCGAGCTTGCATTCAGAGGTCGAATAAGCATGCAGAAAGATTCCTCAAGGAGACGCTTTCCACTCGCAGATCGAGTAATAGAAGTCATCGACGATACGCTCACGGGGGAAGTACTGCTCGACGAAGCGTTGAAGATGATGAAGTCGAGCGAGAAGATGAGTGTTAGCTCGTGGATAGATCTTATGAGCGGTATGCAGTCCAGACCTGCCTCCCTGTTGCCATCTTCAATACCTGTACTGACAATGAGTCTGACAAGGCGAAACATGGAACCTCATGAAAATCGGCTACCAACTGAAACAAGTCCGCGAACGCCTCGCCAAAGGCCTCGTCGACAAAGGCATCCTCCGCACCGAGAAACGCAACTTCCTCCTTTTCGACATGGCGACCCACCCGGTCGCAGACGGCGGCGCAAAAGACGAGATCCGCCGTCGCGTCCGCAACCTCCTCACCAACCGCACTGTTGTACTACCTGGCAGCCAATTCTTGCCAGAAGATATGGAGTTCAGATTCATTCGGACCATTTCCATGGTGTGTGCTGCGTACGCGGCCAATGTGCTTGAGAATGCGTTGGCGACACTGGGACATGAGACGAGGGAGAGGGCATTCGCGCAGGTGGATGAGCTGTTGGCTGAATATTCGCAGTGGCCGTTCGGGAAGAAGACGGGCAGTTCACAGGGTATTGGGGCAAATTTGCCCCAGGTTGTTGGGGAAGAGGTTTCGAAAGGGAACGATAAGGAGTTGCAGCTCGAGGTACGTTTCGAGCTCCTGGTCTCCTTCACAGCACCGGCTGGATAGGATACAAGCCTGGAACTCAGCGTGCTGACTTCAGTCTAGGTTGTCGCAGCTTGCTTGAGCGTTTTCACCCGGCTTGATTCGTTGTTATAGCGGATCTGCTTCTTCTACAGAGATGTACGTGTGGGTCGTGGCCGAGATTACAAGGAGGGCGCTGCGAAGGGCTACGATGGGTCTTTGTACGTCTGGCGTAGCACGCACGGTGGAGTTTGGAGGCAACATCTGACTTGTTCTCTGCTGGGGCAATCTGCGCCATCGATCGAGACCTCCTGACGCTTTGATCTACTCGCTACTTGTTGCTTCACGGGTTCAATCTTAGAGCGATCTCAGTTCAAAGGCCTCTAAGTAAGCCAATTACACGGCTCAATGGGGGTGAAATACAATGTCGCACGAATGTCATGCAATAGGTAATAGGCTATTCATCAATGGCAATGTGAGCGTCTGAGGCAGTCTGTCCCATCACTTCAATATCTCGACTATTACCCACTAAGGTAAATCAAGTTAGCAGCGCCAAGATTTCGCCCACGTTCGAATCGATTTTGACCTTCACCGCCGCTCCACACTTTCACGACTCTCGATTTCATTCACAGCCAATCTCCAAAGTAGGAGTATAGACTTGTGCGACGGGGATTTGGATGGTCCCATCGTTTCCTCTTCTTGCCGACACACATGGCACAAGACTCAAAGCCCGACACTTTGGAGGTTTGAACTCCCCTGCGTTGTCAATGGAAGAATAATCGGCACTGATACATGTCTACAGGAACGCTTGAAGAGCCATGCAAGATCCTTTGATGGTCTCCTATCTCTTATTCCAGCGAAATACTACTATGGCCAGGAAACAAGTGTATGTCTTTGACTTTCCGATTTCAACACACCCAGCGCTCTGCCAGAACGAATAGTAACGGGGTTCCTGCTCGTAGGATCAATGGCAACGAAAGAAACAGACTAAAGAGCAAGCACGCGCTGCCAAAGTTGCGAAGCTCGATCCTGATAATGTCAAGAGCGCCAAAGATGTGCTGGATGAGCAAGCTGCGAACCAGAGAAAGAGGAAGCGTGAAGAAGAGGAAGAGCATGCCTCCGATGTAGGTGATGTTGAAATAGAGAAGCCTGCTGGGTCAAGGAAAAAGCAAAAGCAGACCAAGAAACAGAGGAGAGAGGAGAAAGGTGATGTCGGTGCTCGTGCAAAGTCAAACCCGGAAGAGAAGCAAGAGGTAGCACCGCCTGAGAAGGATGCGAAGAGCCAGAAGAAGGCAAAAGCGGAGAAGAAGCGCGAGAAGCGAGAACGGAAAAAGGCCAAAGCTGAGAAGGCTGCTGCGAAAGCAGAAGGCAAGAAAGCGAGGAAGGCTCAGGAAGCAGCTCTTGAAGAAGATGCGCAGGATGCCACCGGACGGGCTGCTGAAGAAGTGGACGAAGCCAGCGATAATGCAGAGGCCTGTGATCTGGACCCTATCGAAATGGACCACCCCTTCGACGCATCACAGGAAGATGCCCCATCAACAGCCTCCCACTCCCCACCAACCGAGTCCCCAGCCTTCGACGCCTCTGCCGCACTTTCCATCTCCTCCTCGATTTCCTCCATCGTACCTCCCGCCACAGCCACCGCCACGGCTGCCGACTACAAACAACCCACCCCGGTATCCAACTCAACCACCACCTCCACCTTCACCCAATCTTCAGACCCAAAACCGGACCCCTTACTCCTCAAATCCCGCCTCCAATCCCGCATCGACTTCCTCCGCACCCAACGCAAAGCCGACGGCCCCAACGGTCTGCCCGCAAAAAACCGTCAAGAACTCCTCGAAGCCCGGCGCCAAAAAGAAGACGCCCGCAAAGCCGCCAAAAAGGCCCTTCGGCGCGCCCAAAAAGAAGACGAAGAGCGCCAGAAAGCCGAGACCATAGCCCGCGGCTCCCCCCTCCTATCCCCCGGCTCACCGCTCTCAACCTCAGACCTCACCACCAACTTCTCCTACGGCCGCGTCACCTTCCCCCTGACACAAGAGCGCGCAAACCCCACCCTCACCAGCATAACCGAAGCCCGCAAACCTAAAGGCCCATCCGACCCAGCAACAGCATTAAAATCACTCCAAAACAAACACTCCCGCCTCTCCGCCCTCGATGCCGCCAAACAAACCGACATCGCCGAGAAGACCACCTGGTCCACGGCTCACAAGCGCGCCGCAGGCGAACGCATCCGCAACGACGAATCCCTCCTCAAGAAAACGCTGAAGCGGAAAGACAAGACGAAGCGGCGGAGCGAGAAAGCGTGGGCGGAGCGCGTCGAGGGTGTAAGGGGCGCGCAGGCTATGAGGCAGAAGAAGCGTGAAGGGAATATTGCGAAAAGGCGGGAGGAGAAGGGGTGGAGGAAGAGTGGTGGGGGGAAGGGGAAGGGG
>JAABUQ010005534.1_pt1 | contig 20011 bp, 19 predicted proteins | sample 5560001 | NCBI WGS metagenome assembly JAABUQ01 (sample SAMN10711888, study PRJNA513371) | rock metagenome | isolation source: Antarctica rocks | place: Antarctica: Victoria Land, Finger Mt nord | collected 2015-12-18
GCCGCAGCCCGCAAGCTGTTGCATCTGGCATGGGCGCTGGTGACGAAACGACAACCCTTTGACCCCCTCCGACATCTCGCTCCCGTGCCCATCGAGGCTTGACAGCCAATACCGTATCTCTGGGCAGTATTCGCGGTTCAAATTCTCCCCTCCCACACCGACACGCCGCGCGTTGACGTAGACATAAGGGACTCGTACACTGTCCGCGCTCAGTGTGGGCAAGGCAGGTGAAGGCAGTGATGGCTCATGCCCGTGCGCGCGGTATCCCACACCACCGGTGACTGATGATGGGGTGAGGAAATGGCGGCGCGCGGACAACGGCGATGAGCCACGCGAGGGAGGGACGGACGTATGGACGATGAGCGGACGCGGCTCGGTGGGCAGGGCGGGCAAGGCGGGTCGTCCGGTGGCTATCCTCCCGCCGGTGGCGGGGGCTACGGGGGGCCGCGCGAAGGCGCGGGCGGGTACGGCCCGCCGCCCGGCCCATCGGGGCCACCGCCACCAGGCGGGGGGGGGTATCGTCCGCCGCCAGGCGGTGGGCAAAGCAGGCCGGGCGGGCCGGGCGGACAAGGCGGGCAAGGTGACCAGGGCGGGTACGGCCCGCCCCCGCAGGGTGCGCCCCGTCCCGGTGGGTATGGCGCGCCGCCCGGTCAGGGAGGGCAGGGGGGTCAGGGGTATGGTGCGCCGCCACCCCAAGGGCCAGGCCGACCGACCGGCCCCGGTGGCTACGGCGCACCGCCGCAACCGCCGCCACCGCAGTACGGGCAACCGTATGGGCAACCGCCCCGGCCCCCCGGCCCTCCGGCCGGCCCCCCCGGTGGCCCGCCCAATGATGCGCCGCGCAACTACCCCGGCGCGCAGGGTGGGCCACCGGGTGGCTACGGCGCTCCACCGTCCGGTGCACCAGGGAACGCCCCGCGTGGCAGTGGCAGTGGGCCGCAGGACGCCTTTGTGCTTGCACCAGGCGCGGCCCCACGTCCCGGTTACGGCGCTCCGCCCCCCGGCGCGGGATATGCGCTTTCCCCGCCGCCCACGCGAGGGGGGCGTGCTACGGCTGCCGCAACGGTGGGCCTCGGTCTCGGCGATCTGCTGGCAATCGGCGCGGCGCTGCTCTACCTCGTGAGCAAATTCCTCGCCTTTTTCACGATCAATTACCGCGTCGTCGTAGACATCTCCTCGTCGCTCAATGGCTGGAGCGGCAGCCGGGGCGTCTGGAACCTGCTGGAAATCGTGGTGGTAGTGGCGGTCGTCGTTGGCGCGGTGGTGGGAGCACTGCTGCTCCCCACCGTGACCGGGCTGCGCGGCATCGTCTTTCCCGTCTGTGGCGTGCTGCTGTTCGGGCTGACGCTGATCGCCTTTTTCGATGTCCGCCGCGTGGCGAACGATAGCGGCACGCCGGGCGGGCCGGGCATCGGTTTTGTGCTCGGCCTGATCCTGCCCCTCGTCATCATTGCGGCCGGTGTGATGAAGCTCGGCCTGCTACCCGGCGATGGCGTGGTCTCGCTCGCCAGCGGTGGCGCGGTGGCGGCGACCGCTGACGGGATGGCGCCCTTTTCCAGCCCATACTACCCCGGTGGACCGGGCAGGCCGGGCGGACCCACGCCGCCGGGTGGGTCCGCACCTCCGCCCGGCCTACCGGGTGGCAACCGCCCCGCCGGGCCACCTACGGGAAGCCCCGGCGCCTATGGGGGGCCACCACCGCTACAGGGGCCGTACGGCGCCCCCCCTGCCGGTAACCCCGGTGCGCCGCCAAACGCGCCCAGTGGCTATGGAATGCCGCCAGGTGGCCCCGGCGGGTACGGCGCACCGCCCACAGGCGTGCCGGGGCCGTATGGCACACCACCTCCCGGTAGCCCCGGCGGCCCCGGTGGCAATGGCGGGCCACCGCCCCAACCGCGATAAACGACCGCAGACACGGACACGGACACGATGGCGGCAGGGTTTCGGCCCTGCCGCTCGTTTCGTTTCATCGCGGTGCATCCCCCTGCGTGCTGGCAGGCGCATACGTCATCCGCCTGATCGGTCAAAGAAACGCAAATCTGCCCAGCGGGCGCCCGGGAGACGGCAAAGAACACAAAGAAACAATAAGGATGGGAACGGCAATGTGATCCCCATGCGGTTTGTATCCCCATCCCCCTTCGCGTTCTTTGCGTTCTCCGCGTTCTTTGCGTTTCCCCCGTCGTCAATCGGCAGTGATGCAATGCGCGGCAGCGTCCGGCGTGTGCCCGTTCGTCTGGATTGCGCGAAGACGAATACCGTTCCTCCATCCGCAAAAAGGATGCGTGGCATGGGGGATGCATAAGGAGGGACAAGCATGTCGGGCAATGCACCTGAGTACACTGTTCCCAACCGCAGGCGTTTCCCTTCGGGGAAATGTGCTACACTGCACGCGATGGTTCTCCGCAGGAGGCGCGATTCGTACCGGTGATGTTCGTACAACACGAACGTCCACCTGGGTGGAGGAGTTCGGGGAGGCGCTGTCCGTGGTTTCAGGGGGAATGATGACGATGACCACGTCCGTTGCCGTGCGGGGCGCCACGCTCACCCGCGTCTGCGCCGCCCGCAAAGCGCGCGTGGTCTGCGAGGCGTGGGAAGCCGCCGACGAAGCGGAGATCGTCTGGCAGGCCCGTCACGGCAGCCGGGACGCCTTTGGGCAACTCTATGCCCGTCATCACGCCACCATCGCGCGCTATGTCGCCACCCGCGTGCGCAACCCTGCGGAGTCCGAAGACATCACCGAAGCAATCTTTGAGAGCGCGTGGCGCGCGGTCGGGCGCTACAAGGAACAGGGCGTGCCCTTTCTCGCGTGGCTCTACCGCCTCGCGCATAACCGCGTCATTGACCACTACCGCGCTCAGCGCCCCACGCTCTCACTCATCCCCGAAGTCCATGAATCACTCGTGGACGGCGACAACTCCCTGGAAAACAACGTCAATGGCGCCGATCTGATCGAGGCGCTCGGCCTGCTCACGGACGAGCAGCGGCAGGTGATCCTGATGCGCTTCGTGTATGGTCTCAATGGCCGTGAGGTTGCGCAGGCGATGGACAAGCGCGAAGACGCCGTGCGCGCCCTGCAATTCCGCGCCCTCGCTACGCTCCGCCGCATCCTCACCGACGAGTCCCCTCCCGCCCGTGAGGCGGAAGCCGGGTAGCGTACGCGCGGACAAGCTACGTAGTGCCCGCCCCGCAAAAAAGCGTCCTCATAACGCATCCCTGCGCAGGCGATATGACATGGCTTCGCCTACCTTTCTCACCGGATGATTGGTGAAGTGCGTAGGCGCTTGACATCGCCCCGCCCGGTATGGTAATTTACCGATAGGTTAATTAACCGGGAGGTTTATCGCGCAGTGCCACCTGATCGCCTCGATGCCATCTTCTCCGCACTCGCTGACCCGACCCGACGGGCGATCCTGGCGCGGCTTGCCGAGGGCGAGGCGTCCGTCACCGAACTCGCCGCGCCGTTTGCGATGAGTCTGCCGGCGGTCTCCAAGCACCTCAAGGTGCTGGAGCGCGCGGGGTTAATTGTTCGTGGACGCGAGGCACAATGGCGGCCCTGCCGTCTCGATGCGGGGCCACTAAAGGAGGTTGCCGACTGGATTGAACAGTACCGCACGGTATGGGAAGAGCGCTTCGACCGTCTGGATGAATACCTCAAAGCACTGCAACAGGAGGAAACGCACGATGGCACAGGAGAAGACCCACATCGTCACTGAACCGGCGGACCGCACACTCGTGATGTCCCGCGTCTTCGATGCACCGCGTGCGCTCGTGTTCGCGGCATTCACGAAGCCGGAACATCTCACGCACTGGTGGGGGCCGAAAGGCTGGACACTCCCGTTCTGCACGGTGGATTTCCGCCCGGGTGGCGTCTGGCACTACTGCATGCGCGGGCCGGACGGCGAGGAATCATGGGGCCGCGCCGTCTATCGGGAGATCGTTGTGCCGGAGCGAATCGTCTCTGTAGACGCCTTCTCGGACGCGGAGGGCAACGTGGTGGCAGGGATGCCGGAGATGGTCATCACCCTGACGTTTGAGGAACACGAAGGCAAGACGACGCTGACTAACCGCGTGCAATTCACCACGGCTGCGGACGTCGAGTCGGCACTGGCGATGGGGATGGTGCAGGGCCTGACCGAAACGTGGGACCGCCTCGAAGCGTACCTGGCGAGCGTCTGAACGAGCGTCCGAATGATTGAACCGCGAAGGCGCGAAGGCGCGAAGAAAATACATGATCAATATTCATGTCTCTTTGCATTCTCCTTTGCGCCTTCGCGCCTTCGCGGTTCAAATCTCGTTGCCCTCCCGGTCCGCCCGCCGCGTGCTACACTACCGAACATTGTGGAGACACCGGAGAAGATGGAACAACGGAGGCAGGGCATGGCAACATTCGGGGGGCCGGTGGCGCGCGCGGTGGCGGCGGAAGAACGGCTCGTGGCAACGGCGGGCATGGACACGGAGGTGCCGCTGCTGCGGCGGGAGGAGGACGCACAGGCGGCAGTGGCGGCGCTCGTTGCCGCGCTCGGCAAAGAGCGCGTGCTGACGCACCCCGCCGACCTGTTTCCCTATACGTACGATGCCTCCTACAACTCGGAGGCGCACCCCGGCAAGCCCGATTGCGTGGTGCTGCCGCGCGATACGGCGGATGTCGTCACCGCCGTTCAGATCGCCAACCGCTACCGCGTGCCCGTGGTGCCGCGTGGCTCGGCGTCCGCCTACAGTGGCGGCGCGGTGGCGCACTTTGGCGGCATCGTGCTGGCGATGAACATGCTCGACAAGGTACTCGAAGTGGACGCAGACAACCTGCAAGTGCGCGTGCAGCCCGGCGTGATCCACGCGAACCTGAACGACCTGCTGGCGAAGTCCGGCATGATCTTTCCACCCGACCCCGGCAGCAGCAAGATCGCCTCCGTTGGTGGCATGGTGGCGAACAACTCGTCGGGAATGCGCGCCGTGAAGTACGGGCCGACCTTGCAGTACGTGCTCGGCCTGCAAGTCGTGCTACCGACGGGCGAGGTGATCTGGACGGGGGGCGAGGAATCGAAAGCGCTGCAATCGGTCTCCGGCTTCAACCTGACGCCGCTCTTTGTGATGAGCGAGGGACGGCTCGGCGTCATCACCGAACTGCGGCTGAAAATCCTACCCAAGCCGCAGGCGCGCGGCCTCGTGGTCGCCCGCTTTGACTCGCTCGAAGACGCGGCGGAAATGACGCGGCGCATCTTCCGCGCCGGGATCGTACCGAGTGCGCTGGAAATCATGGACCGCTCCGCCATCCGCGCCGTGAACCTCTACAAGCCCGACCTGAAGCTCGAAGAGGTCGCCGCCATGCTGCTCGTCGAGGCGGACGGCACCCCGGCGGTGGTCGCGGACACCGTGGCGCATATCGAGCAGGTAGCGCGCGAACTGGCGACGAGCGTGGCGACCGCGACCAACCCGAAGGCGATGGAGGAACTCTGGGCGGGCCGTGCCGCGCTCGGCGCCGCGTCCTCGCTCGTGGTTCCCGGTGGGGCGCGGGTCGGCATGGGAGAGGACATCTGCGTGCCCTTGCGCGATATGCCCGCTACTCTGCGGGGCATCGCGCAGGCGGCAGAGCGGCGCGGTGTCGCCGTGGTGCTCTACGGGCACATCGGCAGCGGCAACGTCCACAGCGCCATCGTCGTCAAGCACACGCCGGAAGAGATTCACAAGGCGCAACTGCTCACCGAAGACATCCATAACCTCGCGCTCGAGTTCCGGGGCACGACGAGCGGCGAGCACGGCATCGGCGTCGTGCGGCGCGACTACGCGGACGCCGAGCTTGGCTTCGCGGTGGAAGTGATGCGGCAGATGCAGCGCGCCTTTGACCCGAACGGCATCATGAACCCCGGCAAGAAGCTCCCCTTCGCCACCGAAAAAGCGATGGCCCGTGCCGAACCCGCCGAAGCAACGTGACCCGCGACGGGTAAAAGCGCGATATGTTCCAGGGCCGACGATGTGTCGGCCCCCGTTCTTGCCGCAGTTCCGGCACTGCCGGGGTGCCGTTCGCTGTTTTTACCCATGCACCATAACCCGCCCCACATCTATAGGCGGAGAGAGGGTGAAAGAACGCAAACACCCACCTAATCACCTGAATAACATACTGTAAACCTACCTTCGACGTTTATGGCGACGTAGCATGAATGATTGTAGACACTGCTGCGTGTATTATCGCCGAAATTGCCGTAGAATCGGTCAAAAAGGCCCCGAAAGCAACGTTATGTCTACAAAAAGCGTTGTCTCATTTGATGAGTCAATGTCATTAATTCAGACATTGGTTAGGCATCGTCCCATTGATTAGGGTGACTCGCGGCGATATTTGACCGCTTTTCGCAGCGTGAAATGTCATTCGGGCGATGCCCGGTCACGAACCTTGTCATGGCACTGCCGGTGCTCCTTTTATGAATCATCAGTATCAGGTCGCGCGCGATTGACGGAGTCCCGCGATGAGCAGCGCGACCAGGCGGCGGGCATCGTAGTGCGGGTCGTTGTCGGCGCCAACGCAGAGGTTGCCAATGCCGCGCATCAGTTGTAAGGCATCCAGATCGGCGCTGATTTCGCCGGCTTCCGCTGCGGCATCGAGCAGCTGAGCGCACACGGGCACGAGGCGGTCGAGGAAGTAGGCGTGCAGCGCGTCGAAGCCGACGTGGTCGTTTTGCAGCGCGGCGGCGAGTCCATGCTTCGTGACCAGGAAATCAACGAAGAGGTTGACCCACCGACCCAGTGCGGCGTGCGGCGAGCCACCATTCGCCAGCAGAACCGAACCGGCCTCGGCGCAGGCCGCGACCTGATGGCGGTACACGGCAACAACGAGATCCGCTCGCGTCGGGAAGTGGCGGTAAATCGTCCCCATCCCGACGCCGGCCTTGGCCGCGATGTCACGTACCGGCGCGTCAACACCGGACGTGACGAACACTGCGGCTGCAGCGTCGAGCAACGTCTGCTTGTTGCGCCGCGCGTCGGCCCGCTTAGGCCGGGCGGGTTGCGTGGTTGGCCCATCAATGTTGGTCACCGCGTCATTCCCTCGATCACACCTTGACAAACGGAGCATTGCTCCGTATAGTTTGCGGAGCAGTGCTCCGCTTGCTCATTATACCAGAGCGGAGGGCTGGCAACCAAGCCAGACGGAGCCGTCAAATACGCATCCCACAACGGAGGAATACCATGCAAGACAAGCCCGTCGCCCTCGTCACCGGGGCCAACAAAGGAATCGGTCTTCAAATCGCGAAGGATCTCGCGGCACACGGCTTCATCGTGCTCGTCGGGTCACGCGACCGCGAGCATGGGGAGACGGCCGCGAAGAGCGTCGGGGCGGATGCTCGCGCCCTCCCGCTCGACGTCACGAATCAAGCCTCTGTCGCCGCTGCGGCAGAGCGCATCCGGAATGAGTTCGGCCGTCTCGACGTGCTCGTGAACAAAGCGGGTATCTCACATGCGGGGAAGCCGGGCAGGCCGCTCGAGGAGGTCGCGAAGTCGGGCCGCCCGAGCGTCGCGTCTCTCGACGAGGTGCGCGCGGTCTTCGAGACGAACGTGTTTGGCGTCATCGCCGTCACGCAAGCGATGCTGCCGCTCCTGCGTGAAGCGCCGGCGGCACGCATCGTCAACGTATCAAGCAGCTCAGGCTCGCTGACGATGAACGCGGACCCGACCAATCCGCATCGCGCGATGTTTGGCGCCGTGTACAGCCCGTCGAAGACTGCCCTCAACGCGATCACGCTCGCCTTCGCCATTGAACTCGAGTCGACAGGCATCAAGGTTAACGCTGCGGACCCGGGCTTCACCGCAACGGGCCTCAACAACTTCGCGGGCACGCGCAGCGTCGAAGAGGCCGCACGCGAGGCCGTGCGCCTCGCGCTCCTTGACGCGAACGGCCCGACGGGTACGTTCTCGAACGAGGACGGCCCGCTCCCGTGGTGATGTCGTTGCGAGCGCGGGATCCAATGGGGGTCTCGACAGTGAGCCAGACGACGCAATCGTCCCAGAAACGAGGAATGCACTCATGCAGTATCGCACCCTAGGCCGCACTGGTGTACAGGTCAGCTCGCTCGTGCTCGGCGCAATGAACTTCGGCAAAATCGGACACACCACCCAGGACGAGGCCACCGCCATCGTTGCTGCCGCCCTTGAGGCCGGGATCAACCTCATTGACACCGCCGATATGTATAGCGACGGCGAGTCCGAAGAGATGGTCGGCAAAGCCATCGCCGGCCGCCGCGACGACATCGTGCTGGCCACGAAGGCGAACATGCCAATGGGCGACGAGCGCAACCATCAGGGCAGCTCGCGGCGCTGGTTGGTCACCGAGTTGGACAACAGCCTGCGGCGTCTCGGCGTTGACTACGTTGATCTCTACCAGATCCACCGGTGGGACCCGAGAACCAGCGACGAGGAGACGCTGTCGGCTTTGACCGACCTGCAGCGCGCGGGCAAGATTCGTTACTTCGGTTCCTCGACGTTTCCGGCGTACCGCCTCGTGCAAGCCCAGTGGGCTGCCCGAGACAACCACTTGAGCCGTTACGTCACGGAACAACCCAGCTACTCGATCCTGCAGCGCGGCATCGAGACCCACGTCCTCCCCGTGACTGAGGAGTACGGGCTTGGCGTGCTGGTATGGAGTCCATTGGCTTCGGGGTGGCTGTCGGGTGCGATCCGTGAGGGCCAGGAAATCACCACGAACCGCTCGACGGTCATGCCGCAACGCTTCGACACCGCCATTCCATCCAACCGCGCCAGGCTCGACACAGTGGAGCAGCTGGCCACGGTCGCCGACGCGGCCGGTCTGACGATGATCCAGCTCGCGCTCGGTTTCGTGACGGCGCACCCGGCCGTGACCAGCGCAATCATCGGCCCCCGCACGCTGAGCCACCTGCAATCGCAGCTTGCTGCCGCAGACACCGTGCTCTCCGCCGACATCCTTGACGCCATCGACGCGATCGTCGCACCCGGCACCGACCTTGCCGCAGACGAAAAATTTGATACGCCGCCCGCCTTGCTCGACCCGTCACTGCGCCGTCGCTGATCGCTCGTCACGTCAGTCACCAGGCGGCAGGCGGCAGGCGGCAGGCGGGCAGGAGCTTGCGCACCCCTTGCCGCCGGACGCGCCGTAAGGGCAGGCCTTTAAAGGCTCTCGCGGTGGATGATCTCCATCGCGTACGTGGAGAATCTCCCCGCTTCTGAATCGCCGCGTATCCCACCCCGTATTGAAAGGATGAACGGCCCCATGTCGCACACAACTCGGCCTCGTTTCGGGATCATGACCGCGCCAATGCAGGTTGACTACCACGACGTTCTGCGGGTCTGGCGCGAGGCAGACACAATCCCGCAAATCGAGCATGCGTGGCTGTTCGACCACCTCATGCCGATCGGCGGCGACCCGAACGGGCCGATCTACGAAGGCTGGACACTGCTCTCGGCCCTCGCCGCACAAACCGAACGACTGCGCCTCGGCCTGCTCGTGACCAGCAACCGCTTCCGCCCGCCCGCGATGCTGGCCAAGATCGCCGCGACCGTGGACATCGTCTCCGGTGGACGGCTCGAGTTCGGCATCGGCGCAGGCTCACGACCCAGCCACCCTCTGGCCCGGCGTGAGTACGAGGCACACGGTCTGCCCTTCCACGACTCCGCCCACGCAGTGGGCAGCCTCGCCGAAGCGTGCATAGTTATCCGGCGGTTGTGGACCGAGACCGAACCATTCGACTTCCACGGCACCTACGTCCACCTCACCGGCGCGTTCTGCAACCCCAAACCCATCCAGCGCCCCTACCCGCCGATCCTCATCGGCGGGCGCTCGGCCCCCGTGCTGCGCGTGGTCGCCGAGCACGCCGACGTGTGGAACATCCCCGGCGGCGATATCGCCGATGCCGTCTCTCGCAGCGCACTGCTGGACCGCTTCTGCGCCGAGATCGGTCGCGACCCCGCCTCGGTCACCCGCTCGATCCACCTGCCAGTCTCCTACGACCAGCCCGGCAACACCCGCGACGCGATCGGGGAAGCCATTGACGCCGGCTTCCCGCACATTGTCTTGGGACTGCCAGCCCCCTACCCCGCCAACGTCGCACAATGGGTTACCGACGAGTTCATCACCCCGTCGGCCTAATCCCGGATGCGCCGTGATCTTGGGTGGGTGAGCGTGCCGTAACGCCGAGATGCCCTTGTGCGCGACGAAAATCTGCGCTGTTGAGGATCGCCGACCTGAACAACTCCGCCTCAACTCGACTTCCCCCTTCTCACGGCGGGCACTCTTGGATTTCCCATGCCAGGCGCCCGCATTGCCGCCCCTCCCGAACAGGTGTACGATAACCATGTGTACGGACGGAACGATAGGGGACGGCAACGGTGACAGTGGAGGGGCGGCAATGACGGCGGCAGGTACGGAGATCGGCTACGACGAGGGGCTGTACCTGCCCGCGCTCGACCTCTGGCTGGATGCGAAGGTGCCGCGCAATCGCTGCCTCGTCTCGCATGGGCACTCCGATCACATCGAGGCGCACGGCGCGATCATCGCTACACCGGAGACCGCCCGCATCCTCGCCCACCGCCTGACTGCCTTCACCGGCAACGCACACCTGCTGCCGTACGGCGAGTCGTTCGATCTGCCCGGCGCGACGCCCGCCCGCGTCACCCTGTACCCGGCAGGGCACTGCCTGGGCGCGGCACAAGCGTTGATCGAGGTCGGTGGGCAGGGTGGCGAGCGCATCTGCTACACCGGCGACATGAAGCTGCGCCCGAATGTCGCGGCGGCGAACGGTGTGGTCGTGCCCTGCGACACCCTGATTATCGAGTGTACCTTTGGCGAACCCCGCTACGCCTTTCCCCCCGATGCGGAAATCCACGCCCGGTTGCGCGACGAAATCGAGGCGGCGTACGCGGCGGGTGAAACGCCGGTCGTGCTCGGCTACGCGCTCGGCAAGGGGCAGGAGGCGTTGCACCTGCTCACGGGCTGGGGCTACCCCGTGATGTGCCACGGCTCGACGTGGGCGCTCGCCCGCATCTACGAGGAATGCGGCGTCACCTTTCCCGGCCCGTACACCCGCTATGTGCGCGGTGCGGTGGCGGACAACGTGCTGCTCGCGCCCCCTTCGGTGCGCAAACACGCGATGCTGCGCGCCCTCGCCCCCGTGCGCACGATCCTGCTCACCGGCTGGGCGATGCACCCCGGCGCGTTCAACATCTACAAGGACGTGGGCGCGGTGCTGCCCCTCTCCGACCACGCGGACTACCCTGACCTCCTGCGCTACATCGCCGAAAGCGGCGCGCACCGCGTCTACACCGTGCATGGTGGCCCGAAATTTGCCGCCACCCTGCGCGACCTCGGCGTGGACGCGCACTTCCTCGCCGACCATTGAAAAACGACAAACGAACCACCAAGACACGGAGATCACCAAGGGGAAAAGACACGAAGATTGCCCCATCCTGCATTTCCTCTTGGTGCCCTCCGTGTCTTGGTGGTTCGTTTCATGTATTTCAATTGAGGAGGTGAAATGGCTGAGACGATGGCGCCGGTGACATTCGCGCAGGAGGCGCCCTCGGTGCCGTTCGCGGCCCTCGCGGCGGTGGCGGAGCAGGTGGCGGGCACGACGAAAAAGCTCGAAAAGATGGCGGCCCTCGCGGCGTTTTTCGCCACATTGGGCGACAACGACCTCGCGCTCGCGGCGCGCTACCTCGCGGGGCAGGTCTTTCCGCAGCACGACGCGCGCGTGTTGCAGGTGGGCGGCGCGGCGGTGCTTGCCGCCCTCGTTGCCGTCTCCGGCACGCCCGCCGACGAAATCCGCGCCCTCGGCATCCGCCTCGGTGAGTATGGTGAAGCGGCGCGGCACCTGTTGCCGGGGGTACTGCCGGCGGAGTCCACCCTGACGCTCGCGGCGACCGAGCGGGCCGTCGAGGAGTTGGCGGGCACGACGGGCAGCAAGGCGAAAACGGCGCTGCTCACGGGCCTCCTGCGCCGCGCCACGCCCCTGGAAGCGGTCTACCTCGTCAAGCTCGCGTCCGGCGACTTGCGCATCGGCCTGAAGCAGGGCACGGTGGAGGACGCCCTCGCCCGTGGCTTCGCGCAACCGCTCACCCGCGTCAGCCACGCCGCGATGTTGATCGGCGACATCGGCGAAGTCGCCGTGCTCGCCCGCCTGGGCGCGCTCGAACGGGCGACGCTGCGCCTCTTTCACCCGCTCGGCGCGATGCTCGCTACCCCCGCGCCCACCGCCGCAGACGCCCTGAAGGACGTGCCGGAGGGGTACGCACTCGTGGAGGACAAGTACGACGGCGTGCGCGCCCAGGTACACAAGGACGGCGACCGGCTCGCCATTTACTCGCGTACGCTGGACGACGTGACGCACCGCTTTCCCGAACTGCACGCTGCCCTGCGCGCCTTGCCGGGGTCGTACGTGCTCGATGGCGAGATCGTCGGCGTCAGCGAGGGGCGCGTGCTGCCCTTTAACCGCTTTCAGGCCCGCCTGGGGCGCAAGGGCGTCACGGATGACCTGCTGCGCGAGATTCCCGCCGCCCTGGTGACGTTTGACTTGCTGTACCGTGACGGCGACCTGCTCTTTGCCCGCCCCCTCACCGAGCGCCGCGCCCTGCTCGCCGCCCTGCTCGGCACTGAAGACACCATATCCCCGCTCACCGTTGCCGCCTCCGATGCCGGGGAGGACACCGAGACCTCGGACACCGTGCCCGACGATGTGCCTGAGCGCGCACCGGACTCTACGAACAACGTGGACGACGTGGACGACGGGGCGGAAGCGATGATCGGCGGGCCGGGGAGTGTGCAGCTTTCGCGGGCGTGGCGCGTGACGCAGCCCGCCGCGATTGATGCCCTGTTCACGGCGGCGCGGGCACGGGGCAACGAGGGGCTGATGGTCAAGCTCCCGCACTCCGCCTACACACCGGGGCGGCGGGGCGCGGAGTGGCGCAAGGTGAAGCGCACCCTCGCCACGCTCGATGTCGTCGTTACCGCCGTGGAGTGGGGTCACGGCAAGCGGCACGAGCTGCTCTCCGACTACACCTTTGCCGTGCGCGCCTCCGAAACGGACGGCACGCTCCTGAATATCGGCAAGGCCTTCAGCGGCCTCACGGACGCCGAACTCGCCGACCTGACGCAGTGGTTTCTCGCCCACACCCGCAGCGACCACGGACGCAGCCGCGATGTGGACCCCGAAATCGTGCTCGAAGTGACCTTTGACACCGTGCAGCCGTCCACGCGCCACGCAAGCGGTTACGCCCTGCGCTTCCCCCGCATCGTCCGCCTGCGCGACGACAAGCCCGCGAGCGAGATTGACACCCTCGCCACCGTGCGCGCCCTGCTTACCACCGATTGAACGAAACGGGTTTGAACCACCAAGACACCAAGAACACCAAGAAAGACAGGAAATTTGTGAGGGAGGATACAGCGCAATCAATTTCGCCCTGCACACCCCGGCATTCTCGTCGTTATCTTTTCTTTCTTGGCGTTCTTGGTGTCTTGGTGGTTCGTTCCTCTTAGCTCTGGCGGCTGTCGCGCCACTTGACGAGTTTTTCCAGGGCGCTGAGATCGTAATCCGGCCCGCCTGCGCCGAAGATCAGGTGGGTGATGCCTTGCGCCACGTATTCGTCCGCCTTGTCAATGTTTTCCCCAGTGATGAGAACCGAGCGTTCGATGGTTGCCGGGTCGCGGCCAATGCGCTGGCACCACTCGTCGAGCACGCGGCTCTTGGCCCCCGCCTGTTCGGGAGTGCCAAAGCCGTTCCAGATGTCGGCGTGTTGCGCTACGATGCGCAGTGTCACCTTTTCGCCGCCGCCGCCGATCAGCACCGGCACCTTGCCATCGCGCAGGGGCTTGGGGTTGAGCTTCGACCAGCGCTCCTCGATTACCGGCATCGCGGCGGCGAGGTCTTGCAACCGGCTCGGCGCGGTGCCGAAGGGGTAGCCATACTCGGTGTAGTCCCGCTCTGCCCAGCCACTGCCGATTCCCAGGATCAGCCGCCCGCCGGAGATGTGGTCCACGGTGCGCGCCATGTCCGCCAGCAGGTTCGCGTTGCGGTAGCTGTTGCAGGTGACGAGCGCGCCGAACTGCACGCGCTGTGTTGCCTCGCCCATCGCCGCGAGCAGCGACCAGCACTCGAAGTGCGCCCCGTCCTTGTCGCCGTAGAGGGGGTAGAAGTGGTCCCAGTTGAACAGCGTGTCCGCGCCCATGTCCTCCACGCGCCGCCATGCGTCGCGCATCTGCGCGTACGTCGCGTGCTGTGGCTGAATCTGCGCCCCGACCCGAATCTTCGCCATGCTCTGCACTCCCTGGTGATCGCACGTCTCTCACGAGCCGCACCATGCAGCCCGTGTACCGCAGAGCCGTACGAGGCTGCGTAACACCGCAATTGCCCGGTTCGTTCCCCGAACTTGTTGCGCGCAGATCATGGGATGGTGAACGCGCCCGATGTGCCGCGCTGCTCTGCAGTGATCGGGACTTTGTGTAGTACAATGTTGAGAAAGTGCGGGGCAACGTGGCCCCGGAGGTTTGGGAGGGGTATCCCCGATGGTACAAACGCAAAGCATTTCTCATGACGCGGTGGTCGCCGCCCTGCGCACCGTAGACGACCCGGAGCTGCACCGTGATCTCGTCACGCTGAACATGATTAAGGACATCGTGATCGAGGGCAGCACGGTGGGCCTGACGGTGGAACTGACCACGCCTGCCTGCCCCCTGCGCGGCAAGATCGAGGCCGATGTGCGCGCCGCGCTGGCAACCGTGCCGGGGGTGGCGCATGTGGAGTTGCAGATCACGGCGCAGGTGCGCTCGATGTTCGGCGGCAAGCCGGGCAAGGAGCCGATCCCCGGCATCCGCAACACTATCGCCGTCGCGTCCGGCAAGGGCGGCGTCGGCAAGAGCACCGTGGCCGTCAACCTCGCCGCCTCGCTGATGCTCGAAGGGGCGAAGGTCGGGCTGCTTGACGCGGACATCTACGGCCCCTCGATCCCGATCATGCTCGGCACCAACGAAGCGCCCGTGCCCACGGCGGACAACCGCCTCAACCCGATTTACGCCCACAACATGACACTGATGAGCGTTGGGTTCATCAACCGACAGGACGACAAGCCGATCATCTGGCGCGGCCCGATGGTGGCGGGGTTGCTCACGCAGTTCTTGCGGCAGGTGGCGTGGGGCGAACTCGACTACCTCGTGATTGACCTGCCCCCCGGCACGGGCGACGCGCAACTGACGCTCACGCAGGCCCTGCCTCTCTCCGGCTCCCTGATCGTCACGCAACCGGCGCAGGTGGCCCTCTCCGACGCCCAGAAGGGCATCCAGATGTTCAAGCAGCTGGACGTGCCGCTCCTGGGCATCATCGAGAACATGAGCTACTACGAGAACCCCGTCAACGGCGAGAAGGTCTACCTGCTCGGCAAAGGCGGCGGCGCACGCGCGGCGGCGCGTTACGGCGTACCGTTGCTCGGCGAAATCCCCCTCGACCCGCAGATGAGCGAGTCCGGCGACGCCGGCGTGCCACTCGTGATCGGCCACCCGGAATCGCCGCTCTCGCAGGCGTACCGCGACATCGCGCGGCTGGTGGCGGCGCGGCTCTCCGTAGAGAGCTTTAACGGCATGATCCCCCTCGGTGCGCCGATCATCATGGCCCCCGCCAACGACACCGGCCAGGGCCACCGCCCGCTTCGCCTCGGTTAATTTCCCGCTCCTCCGTTCCTGCGCCCCTTTGCGAGAAGGGAGCGGGAACGGGAGTCTATGGCGCATCGCCGCATGCGTTTTGCCTCCGTACGCGGCCGCCACTCACAGCACGTCTCCCGCCGTTGCGCCCCACGACTGCAACTCCCCGAAGATTTTCCGCGCGGTTCGTAATCTTCGTCGGCAAACTCGGTGATTGTGTTCGGCGTCGCGATTCAGGCACTCCACTTGGAATTCCCGAATGGTAAGCCAAATCACATCTTCGATGAGCACCCGCCCGGTGGGAATGTGTGCAGTCTGAAGAACGGGATGTTGAACACCCGATGCGTACGCCAGGTGTAAATGGGGATAGCGCACTTCCACATTCGTTGGGTCCCAGTGAAAAGCGATGATTTCATTCGTGCCGTCATCAAGCGTGTAGAAGTACTTCTCCGTGTGAACCCGCCATCCCGCAGCCTCGCTGATCACCCGGTAGTTGATCGTGACAGAAAGAGAGAGCCGGGAGTGCGGCGTGGGTAGATCGAGCCGAACGGGAAGGCCACCACCAAGTGTTAATGCGGTGATCTCGCCGGAGGCAGCCTCTTGCTCGGATATATCGACGTATGCCTCGGTGATGCATCGGAGCACGTCGGTAATTGTGCGACGAAATTGCTTGGCAGCAGCCTCAGGGCTTCGATGATGGGCCTGGATAGGCATGTCTACCGGGAAAACGGGCGCAGCATGACGAGACGCGCAACACGCGAGTCATCGGCAATGTCACGGAATTCACCGCAGTCGTAGCGCCTCTTGAATTCGTCCCCGCTCATGTTCATGTATTGACGCGCAACGCGATCAAAAAGCTTGGCGCCTTGCGACGCGCTGAGTTTGCGGATGTGCATTTTTCTCATCCTCTGAGGCGCGCTTTGTTTATATGTCCTGGCAACCAGCACGGTCTCCTCCGATAGCGGTCGCAATACACTGCAACCCCGTCGCACTATATGCTCCGATACGTTCGGCGTCAATCAGCCTGAAACGACGTTGGACAGAGAAGGTGTGATGGCCGTGCCACTCCTCGGCATCATCGAGGACACGAGCGACAACGAAACTCCCGGCACGGGCGAAAAGGTGTACCCGCTCGATACCAGCCAAGGCCACCGTGTCAGCTACCTGCTCTCGGAACCCCCGCGTTCCATCGCCGCGAGCTTCGCTACCCGGCGCAGGAAGTGCGCTTCCTGGCTCGGCAGGGCGTCCAGATAGGCGCGCAGGAGGTCGCGCGCCAGCCATTCGCCCACGATCCCCGCACCGAGGCAGAGCACATTCGCGTGGTCGTGCTCCACGCACTGGTGGGCGGAATGCACATCGTGCGCGAGGGCGGCGCGGATGCCCGGCACCCGGTTTGCCGCCATGCACGCGCCGATCCCCGTGCCGCAGACCATCACGCCGCGCTCCGCCCGCCCCGCACGGATCGCGTCGCACAGGCGCGTTGCAATGTCCGGGAAGTCCACTTCCGCCGCCGTGTAGCCGCCGATGTCTTCCACGTCGTGCCCCCACTCCATCAGTGCTTGCACGAGTGGCCCCTTGAGATGAAACCCCGCATGGTCACTGCCAATCACGATGTGCATATCCCCTCCCTTCACGTCGCTGTCTGGTTGTCGGCAACCACATTATGCATGGGCGGCAGGTGGTGTGACGCCTCATTAGTCGAAGAAACGCAAAGGACGCGGAGAACGCAAAGAACACAAAGGAAATATAAAGGTGGAAAAGGCGATGCGATTTCGGTGCGTCGCATCACCTTAATTCCCTTTTCCCCTCCGCGTTCTTTGCGTCCTTCGCGTCCTTCGCGTTTCTTCAACCGATTCGCAGGCTTCCGTATTATACGAGCGATCAACCGGCCCTCGCCTGCTCGCTCGCTTCGCTCAGGCTCCATGCCGCATCAATCAGCCCGACGTGCGAGAAGGCCTGCGGGAAGTTGCCCCAGAGCGCGCCCGTTGCCGCATCCGCCGCCTCCGCGAGCAGGCCGAGATCGTTGGCGAGGGCGGTGGTGCGCTCGAACAGGGCGGCGGCGCGCTCCCGTTCCCCGGCGGCGGCGAGGCACTCCACGAGCCAGTACGTGCAGATGAGAAAGCCGTTCGCGTCGCCCTGCCAGCGATGCACGAGGCCGTCCCCCGTCAGTTCGCGCTCAATGGCCTCGACCGTAGCGCGCATCTGTGGGTCCGTCATCGGGAGAAAGCCGACGATCACCATCTGCAACACGGATGCATCCAGTTCATCGGAGCCGAACGCACCCGTGTACGCCCCCGCCTTCTCGCTCCACGCTTCCGCGAGAATGGCAGCGCGCACCGCGTCGCGCTCCACTGTCCACCCGGGTACACGCGCTTCCGCACCGATGCGTGGTGCAAGCTTCACCGCGCGGTCGAGCGCCACCCAGCAGAGGAGCTTGCCGGAAAGATACGGCCGTTCACGGTCGCGGGCCTCCCACTCGCCGGCATCCGCCGTGCGCCAGTCCGCCGCCGCCTTGTCCGCGAGCGCACCGACCAGTTCGGTGATGCCGTCCGCGAAGTCGAGCCGGTCGCGGAACAGATACACGGCGTCTATGATCTCACCGACCACGTCGTTTTGTCGCTGCCGCCATGCGTCGTTGCCGATGCGCACCGGGCTGCTCTCCGCGAACCCATGCAGATGGTCGAGCGTCGTCTCGGTCAGTTCGCGCTCCCCCCGGACGCCGTACATGATCTGCACCGAGGCGTCCGGCGCGTTAATGTCGCCGATGGACTGGCGCAACCAGGTGAAGTACTTCTGCACCTCATCGGGGCACGTCGCAATCCAGAGCGCGCGGATGGTGAGGCTGATGTCCCGTACCCAGACGTAGCGGTAGTCGTAGTTATCGCCGCCGCCGCGCGCTTCGGGCAGGGAGGCGGTCGCCGCCGCCACAATCGCCCCCGTGGGGCGGTACGTCAGCCCTTGCAGCACGAGCGCGCTCCGGCGCACCGCCGCGACGTACGGCCCATGATAATCGCGGTGCGCTTCCGCCCACGAACGCCACCCCGTCACCGTGTCCGCCAGCCAGTCTGCGGGAGGGTGCGCCAATGGATACGGTGCGGCGTGCGGCGTCTCCCCGGCGTCTGTAAAGGCGAGCGCGAACGTCGCCGTCTCGCCCGCGCGCACCGTAAACGATGCCATCGCCTGCCCCGTGGCAATCTCCACGGGGTACGGGCTAATGAGCTGCACGCTGGCCGCGCGCCCGTGCATCGCCGCCCCGCTCTCGGTGGCGATGAGCGGCGCGTCGTCGCGGGCGAAGTCCAGGCGGGGCGCGCAACTCATCGTCATCGCCACCATGCCCGCGATCCCCTCCACGCGCCGCAGCAGCAGGTGGGGGGCGTCGAGGCCGATCTGATGCACGCGCTCCCCGAACCCGAAGGCCAGCGCGTCCGTTACCGCCACCCGTCCCTGGGACGTCTCGAACTCCGTGCGCAGTACTAGCGTATCCTCAAGGTAAGCCCGCGTCGCTGTAGCAGTCGTCGTGGTCGTAGTCGTGGCGAAGTCGCGCGGCTGGATCGTCCAGTGCCCCCCGTCAGGGTCGAGCATCCGCGCGAACACGGCGGGCGCATCGAACCGGGGCGGACACCACCACTCCACCGCGCCGTCGCGTCCCACGAGTGCGCTCGTCTGGCAATCCGAAAGAAAGGCGTAGTCCCCGATAGTCGCGTTGGTTGTTGTCAGCATGTTTCCTCAATTGCATAGAAGACGAGGGAAACGCGAAGGACGCGGAGGCGCGAAGGCGCGAGGGAAATACGAGGGAAATGTTTCTCTGTCTTTCTCCCCTTCGCGCCTTCGCGTCCTTCGCGTCCTTCGCGTTTCTTCAACCCACCCAGCGGATGGCATATTACAGGATTGGGCGCACCAGACGATACGTCACGTCGGTGCCGATGCCGTAGAAAACGTGCGTGATGCTCTCGTTGATCTGCTCCGACGCGGGCAACTGTGCCACGGGTGGCGTCAGGTGCAGGGCAGGCAGGGCGAGTTCGTGCGCCATGACCCAGAAGCCGAGGCCGAACGCCGTGCCGCTCCCCAGCCGTGCGAGCGGCACGGCTTCCGCGAGCGCACCGTACGCGCCCCCGGTGAGCGTACTCAGCCCCCAGTGAACCGCCTGCGAGACGACGACCTTGTCGTTGTCCGACAGCGCGTGGCCGCGCAGATGCTCCACGAGTACGGCGGGCGGCGGGTCCCGGTCGGGCGAACGTGGCGGCGCGATCAGTTCGCAGACGAACTTCACCAGCCCGCCCACGAAGCCGCCAATGCACCCCGCGACAAACCCCCGCAGAATCTTGTGCGTGTGATTTTCCGATGGACGCGATGCCGCCGCTGTTTCCG
>JAABUQ010005535.1_pt1 | contig 20007 bp, 18 predicted proteins | sample 5560001 | NCBI WGS metagenome assembly JAABUQ01 (sample SAMN10711888, study PRJNA513371) | rock metagenome | isolation source: Antarctica rocks | place: Antarctica: Victoria Land, Finger Mt nord | collected 2015-12-18
GCTATTGGAGGGGAGGGGGGGTTAGTGGTGTTGAGGGGGGATGGGTGGGGGAGGGTAGAGTTGGGGGGGGGGACTAAAGGGCGGTGGGTTGTAGATGTGCCGAGTAGGTTCAGAAACGCTGGGGATTGTAGAAAGTAGGATAAGGAATGTACGCACCGAAAGCATCTCCCTCGCCTCCTTGGCCCTCACCCTCCTTGCCCGGCTTCTTCGAAAGGATGCCCCATAACCAGTCGGGATATTCGTGGTCCTCCCGCGCTAGAATGGGTTCTTGGTTCTTGATGTAACTTAAGCCTCTCAGCGGCACACCGGGGGGGACGGAGCTTTTTGGGGTGGCGGGGTCTGGGTCGGAGGAGGCCTTGGGGGGGAAGTTGGGGAGGGACTTGGGTGAGGGGGTAAGGGGTGTTGAGAAGGGTTGCGCTGCTGAGGTTGAGGTCGCTGCGGGGGGGTTGGTGGGCAGAGGGTTGGGGGTGGTGGTGTTGAGATGTCGGGCTTGAAGGTGGGGTTGACGACGGAGGCGGAGAGGGAGGGCGGTAAGAAATCGGGGCCGAGGGAGTGGAGGCATTGGCGGTAAGGTATAAGACGGGAATCGTGTACAGAAAGGAGATCTTCGGATGTAGAGCGGGTTCGAGGGGCTGTCTGATGTTGCGGAGAAAAGTTTCCAAGACTAGTGTCGTTTGGATATCAACATCGAATCGCTTTCACTATCCTCACTAGGCACACAGAATACCAGCAACTATACCACACTGAACCCGTTGACAATGCCACAAAATGGGTAGAAGCAAGAAGCGTAAGCATGCTCAGTACGAGGAAGACAGCACAACCCGCGGCGATCTCGGCGTAGGAGCAACACTCGCACACCTGCGCGATCCAAACCCACAGCCAGAAAAAGATGTTGCAGAAAAGAGCGACTCTGGGGGAGAATGGCAGGTTGTTAACCACAGCGCTAAAAAACAGAAGACCAGGAATTACCCTGGCCTAGGTTACAGTGAATCACATCGGTTGCAGTCAAGTATCAAGCTGGGTGATTTGCAAAGTCTCGTGCTTTACTGTCTCGCCGATGGGACGTCTCCGCAATGGGTCTCGGTCAGGCATCATGGTATGATTAAGAAAGCTGTGGTTCTTCTTGTGGCTGGGCTAGAAAAGGGAATGTTCGATGGGAGCCTTGCTTTAGATGCCGATGAAGAGCAGACCTCAAGTGGCTCTGCGCATGCCGATCGCACAGCTGCACCCTCGACGGAGCACGAAAGCTCTACAGCGGACATAGCTAATCATGTAGCAAATAATGCACAGTCCAATCGCATTTCCCAAAACGCAAGATCTCCAGATGACTATGTACCTACGCGGCTGCTCGCTGAGAAGTTACCAGAGTCATTGAAGCCACTTGCAGACTGCTTTGAATACATATGGCCTGTGCGAGCTCCTGGGGATGACAAATCCGCTCGATTGTTCTCTCCTCTACAAGGTATGCTACAGTCGCCTATTACGAAGACGCAGGAAGAAAAGAGGCAGGACAAAGAAATCAAAGGCCCGAAACCAGTGAGAGTGGGGAAGAATTGGGAGAACAGAAGAACGCCTGCTACGAAGTTTGTGCTCACCAAGGAAGAGTTGGCAGAAAATGAATATATTCTGCATCCTGCATATCTCACGACTTCAGAGGAGAGATCTCACGAGGAGCAAAGGAAAGTGCAAAATGATCAATCAGCAGGCAATGGCTGGGTCGACAGTCAGATAGGAAATCTCAAAGATGGAATCATTCTAGACAAAGAAATCGAAGAAGGCAGTCTAACAGCCGGCCGTAAGATTCTGGCCATAGACTGCGAGATGTGCACAGTTCAAGGCGGTATATCAGCCCTTACACGCATCTCCCTCGTCAGCTGGGATGGCTCAACCTTCATGGATGAGCTCGTGAAGCCCGACCTCCCGATAATTGACTATCTTACCCCGTGAGAGCCCTCCCCTCCTTCAAAATGCTCCTACTGAACCCGGACAGATACTCGGGCATCACTCCAGCCAAACTCCAAGATGTTACGACCTCTCTCGAAGACATCCAAACCCGCCTCCTCTCCCTCCTTACCCCCTCCACAATCCTAATAGGCCACTCCCTCGACTCCGACCTCGCCGCCCTCCACCTCACCCACCCCTTTGTGATCGACACCTCCATCCTCTACCCCCACCCACGAGGGCCACCTATGAAATCATCCCTGAAATGGCTCGCACAGAAATATCTCTCCCGGGAGATCCAAAAAGGGCACGGCACCATGGGTCATGACAGTGTCGAAGACGCGCTCGCCTGTCTCGACCTCGTCAAGATGAAATGCGAAAAAGGACCACAATGGGGCACCAGCGAAGCTACAAACGAGAGCATCTTCAAGCGGTTGAAACGAGCTTCAGCATCGTCTCCCGTTGATGGCAGCAATGGCTACACCGAGGAAGGAAAGACGGGAGCGATCATCGACCACGGCAGTCCGGAGCGGAGTTTCGGGATGATGGCCGCCTATTCCGTCGGCTGCAAAGACGACAGCGAAGTCATAGCCGGAGTAAAGCGAGCCGTGCTCGGCGACGAGGACGGAGCGTACATCCCCGGCGGGGGCGTCGATTTCACCTGGGCCCGATTACGAGACTTGGAAGCGATGAGAGGCTGGTGGACCGATCGCCAAACCCCTCCCAATCCCCCCATTACACTCTCCAACCCCCCAAGCCTAGCATCCACCCTCGCACAAACAACCGCCCACATCCGCACCATCCACTCCCTCCTTCCCCCCTGCACGCTCTTCATCGTCTACAGCGGCACAGGCGACCCGCGGGAGATGGCGCGGCTGCAGGAAATGCAGCGGACGTATAAGCGGGAGTATAATAGCGGGGTTAAGTGGGACGCGCTGAGTGTGAGGTGGACGGATCGGGAGGAGCAGGGGTTGAGGGAGGCGACGAGGAGGGCTAGGGGGGGAGTTGGGTTTTTGGGTGTTGTTTGAGTGGAGGTTGAGGGAGGGGGGAAGTAGGGGGCGAGATGTGATGGGCCGTGCTGTGGGAGAGGGATGGGACAGCTGCGCATTAGGTGGCTGCGCTTGGAGGTAGCTATGGGCGAATGTACTGGGTGAGTAGACGAGCAAATGGAGTAAGCAATATGCCACGACCTCGTTCATTCTTGAAAACAGGGATTTATATCTAAAAACTCTTCAGACAATATTGACCTTTTACCCCTTATTCCTCTACTTTTGCTTTCAATGTTTTGGTATCAGGCCCTCTCTTTTTTCTGTCCCCTTATTCTTCTATTGATGAAACACTTGTATTAACATTATCATTGACTTCAACAATCAAGAAATAATATAACAAATCTTCACTTCAGGAGTATGCTCAACACGGCTCCTCGAAATCGAGCTAGGAATTAAAAGCAGAGGTATCCGTACTATTGGAGGGAGTATTCATGCTTTGAACATCCCGATGAGAGGGATGGAGGTGGTAGTGAAATACCACACCGAGACAACGAGTGCGGCCATATCATGCTTCAGGTAAGACGTATCAGCTCCAATCATGCATTGCGAGTCCTTTCCAGCAATTCGTGTTTACGTCTCTCATCTAACAGAAGAGAAAACGGGTCCAGACAGCGTGCCCGGCAAATGGGTCATTTGGATGGCTTCTTGAGCAGGTACAAAGGCTACGATGTCACAGTCTGCCGAGTCTTGCTGCCAGGGACCCATTCTCCGGAATTCCCACTCTAACAGGGGACATCTCTGGTCGCTCTAAATCCAAGCTGAGATCTTGCGCCAGCTTCTCTAATGTATAGACTCAGACCAGCTGACGTAGCCAAAGTGATGAAAGTCTTGGGAGATTTGTCTCGACCCTCAGAGTAAGAGAGCCGTACGTTCGACCAATGGTAATACGCGCCTAGCCCTGACGCTTTGCGTAAAGGAGAGTCCCGCTGGAACAACAGCCCTGCTGACTTGTCCAGATCATCTAGTATTGCAGTAGGCGCAACTCCTTTTGACATCTCGTATTCACAAGCACAATCAAACAGCCTTTCCAGCATCAGGGTGAAGGGATGTAGGGGACTATGCAAGTAAAGCGGTGTGACGTTGCCGACTTTCAAGCCTTTGATCTGAACAAGGTATGAACTCATGATGGTTCGACCAGCGTCGAACCGAGCAGGCGTGTAACGAGCCAGCATGTTTTGCATGGATTTAGTTCTCATAAAGTCTCTGGCCGTCCTATGAAGGAAGTCTACCTGGCGATGAAAGGGTGGGGCCTTGCCGTCGATTTGAGATACTTCGAGGAGTCCCTTGCAACGACTGTTCAAACGCCGAGTGGTTGACTCGTGCCTCTTTCTGATTTCTAATTTAGACATGACCTTGACTTCCATCTTCAGAGCGTAGTTCGGATCCTCTTCGTTGAAGAACGAATATGCCATCAGTGATAATGGGGGGGTCCGCATGTAAAGCTATGATGAAAAGCGTGGTTGCTTGTTCCAAATAGAATGGGCTCAACGTATTCATCATCTGAGTGAAGTATTTCTCAAGGTCAGTGGGTAAAGAGTCAAGTCTTCTTCGCAAGTCTCTGGTATCATCTTCATCCCGAAGGCCTTCTAAAAGCGATCGTACTACAAGGTAGACCCAGAGGAATACCCCTGCAGCTTTATCCACAATGCCTAAGATAAGTTGTGAGCAACCATTGCCGTCTCTTGATTTCAGAGCTCGAAATCTTTCATTCCCTTCTAACTCCGTTTGAACGTATCTTTTTATATCATTGTAAGTTAAGTCCTGTAGAAGGAGAGATGGCGACCCGTGGAACTCGTCTGCGAATATGAGCCATGGGCGGCTGGAGACACAAACTTTAACGTGTCGATGTCGTGAGATAGTCTTGAAAAGATCAATGATTTCCTTTCGCGCTCGGTCATCGCCTTCAAATTCATCCAAGCCATCGACGAAAATGCACAATCTAACAGAATCACTCGAATGTTCAACGAATAATTGAAAGGGGTCGAGAAGCTCCCGAACGGTCCAAGGGTCTAGGCTACGGGCGCCTAATTCATATGATTGCCATCTCCATGGACAGACAATGTGGTTGAGGTCTGGACAGTGCGACAGGAGCTCATGTAGTATGGCTCGAAGGAGACCCGTCAGAGACTTCTGAATGAATGATCCTGCATTCCAGAAGAAACAGCTCGCGATCAAGAGCTTTTGACCTTTTGACCATTTTTCGAGGAGCTGACGGGTGCATTGCGCATCGTAGAGATATCTCATCAGTGTCGACTTACCCGAGCCGGGCTTCCCACTAATCCAGTAGAGATGAGCGCCTTCATTATCGACCGACAGCCATTGGACGAAATCCGACCACCGGATTGTTGGATTGGACCCTGTCTGGAAGATCCACCCAAAAGTCTCCTCATGGGCCTTGGGTATCGCGGCATGACGGTCCCCCAGCTGCTGGAAATCCAAGCTATGAAGAATTAAACCGCGGACAAACTTCTGTCTCTCCTCGAACGCGAGTGCTGACAATTTTTGCGAAACGATCATGGCGTCCTCATTATTCTCGAGGATGGTCATTATTTCCTTGTAATTCTCAAGTTGCCAGTGACCTGTGAAATTGTGTTCTTCCTGGCCTGCCAGATCGTACACCCTGCAGACTTTGGGGTCATGCCTTCCATGATCAATGTCATTGTGCAGATTTGTAGGAAATTGAGCAACCTTCGCCCGAAATTGAGTCGATGAGGTGATAGCATTGAGTAAATTTCTCTCGGAGGCTTTATTGCTTTCAAGAAGTTTCTGAGTAGACGCCACTTGTTGATTGCTGTTCAAAAGCCCTTAGCAGATACCTAGTCAGCTTGACCAACATCAGCCATACCTCATGACAACGAGCAGATGAATAACAAGGTTCTCTCGTGCGAGACGAAGTTTCCGTAAAGTCTCTTCTATCTGATCCTGACTCCAGTAAAGTCTCACCGCCTGGCGAAAGCTCGTCCATACTTTACGTGTTCCTGCTGCTTTCAATTTATCAATGGTAGAACTGAGCTCTTCAGAAATCTTCTGGCATTCCACAGCAACCGCTTGTAGGGCTTGCTCTTCTTGTGCCAGCTGCATATGCGATGGAAACATTGTTTGCGATGCGGCCAAGCGCCCACTGAGCCCAGCAAACCTGTCAGCTACGAGGTGAAGCTCTGCGTTTTCTTGGAGATGTCCATCAGTCTTCTTGTAATACTGATTCCCTTTCGAGATCAACTTGACGGTGAATTCGTGAATTGAACGACAGAGCTTGCGAGGCTGGCGGCCGCAAGGGCCTCCAAGACCAAGGTTAGAGGTTCAGCCTGATCAGGACGTTATATAGCAAGTATCGAATCGACCTGACCCTATTTCGAAACACCCATGGGCTCCTGGGACAAGAGTGTTCGCAGGAGCGTACCACAATGCGTCCAAAATACGAGGGTTTATTGGAAAGTGGAAGAAGGAGCCTTGAGTCTTGATCACGCTTGGTAGAGGCGTGAGAGGCGTGAGTGGCAGAGAGGCTAGTTACATCACCCTAAAAGCAGCAACCACATTGGGACTTGCTCTCCGCCTTCTTTGTCACACGCGGATGTTGGTAGAATGCGATTTCATATGTAAATTCTTATTTATATCATGTGGACCGTCCAGGATGAGAAAGACTGTCTCGAATGGCGATAATTCTTCCTTTCAAGGCGGCTTGTAGCCAGATGGGGTTAATACTTGTCGAAATAGGCAGAGCTGAAGGGAGCATCGTGTGAGCAAAGGTCCTCCTTGATCTGCTTGTGTCTGCTCAAGATGAATGTCTTTGGTTTGAAAAGCTACACGAACTTCCTCGCTCTCTCTGCAAAGTACGCCCTCCCCTCAGGCACCAACCCAATAAGGTCCCATATCTCCTCAACCTCAATCCCCTCCCTTCACTCCTTCGTCTTGTAGCCCCAACCATCATATTCACTCACCCTCGAGTGCCAGCAACCCTTAACATCATCCTCCGTCAAGCCCCGTTCATCCCCACCCTCACACCCAAACTTCCCAGCCATCCTCTCCGCCACCCTCACCAACCCCACACAAACAGCTACCCACCACCTCACCCCCTCACCATCAAGACATCCCTCATGCTGGCGGAATTCGATCGTGCGCCCACCCTCACTGGGTCCTCTCAGTAGGTAAGTCAAATTCACAATATGCGCTTTGCCCGAGGGACACATCGTCTTGACCAACTGCTCCAACGTCCTACACTTGAAAATCATCCTTCTTCCCTCGGTGAAGTCGTAGGGGTCAATGTACGGGGGCGGTGAGGCGTTCCAATCTTCATTGGGATCGAAGGGGGGTAGTTCCCGGATGAAAGCGTCAGTGTTTGGTGCGATGTCCGCCCAGGAGGCGTGGGAGCCTTCGCGGCGGGTGGAGGGGAAGAGGGCGGAGAGGGTGGGTTGGTAGAGGAGGAGGATGTAGGAGAAGTGCTGGATGGTGGATAATTTGAATGTTGGCGTGGTTGAGACGGTGGCGATGGGGCTAGGGCAGGGGGGGAGACCGATGTGGACGTGCATTCCGCAATGGGGGGTGGGGAATGCGGTGTGTGAACCTGCTGGGGTTCCCTTTAGGGCAGTGAGGTGGGCTTCGATCTCATCGAAGGAGGAAGGTGCGTATGGCAGGACACGAGTGACGAGCTCGATGCCGTGGGTGTCCCAGTCGTCCAGGTTTATATTCATATGGCCGTTAGACAGCAGATGGGCTGACAGAGTCGCTTTGTCTACACCTAGGAGACTGTAATCGTTGGTAAGGTGCCACGTGCTGAAATCTTTGCATTTTTTTCCGTAGGAATCGTGGATTTGGACACCTGATGGAAGGACAGGCTGGGCCACATGTAGGATCTCAGCGGCATACGGTCGGCACCCAAATTTTTTGACATTTTCCTCCATCTTTTCTTGGATGCAACGCTCTCCTTCGCCCAATTCGTAATTTTTTCGTCCTGTGAGGGCCCACCCCATGTATTGCCGTCGCGTCAACAGGTATGAGCTCGTAGTGTGGTTCAATTCCCTTCGGGCCCTGTCAGAGAGGTTTTTGGCAATCCTGGGTTCGTCACCAATGTTGTCCAGGTGCCTTTGGAGCAAGCACTGGTGGAAGGCGAAGACATGCTCGAACTCCACGCCGAACGACACTTCAATACCGTCGTTGATCATTTGCGGAGACTGTACCTTGGGTTGAATTGTAGATGGTGTATGTATATATTTAGGAATAAGAGAGATCGAGTCCTCAATGCATAGAGTATATAAAGGGATCCATTCGAGGTAGCCGAATATTGCTTTAAAAAGAGACGGTATTGTTACCATGACAGTGTGGCGGTCTTCGGACAAAGCGGTCCGAACAAGGGTATTGTTGTCACACGAAAAACCCAATCAGCGAGACGTCGAGAAACAAAGGCGAAGCAAGTGTTATGTGATGTTATAGAGATGAAATTATAGGGAAGAGAGGGAAATTCTAATAATCCAGTGACGCATACAATCAATTGTTATCCGAACGAAAATGCTCAATTGCTGGAAACTTAACGTGAGTCATCTTAATAGCACTCGTCGGACTGGCTTTACTGTGTCTGGAACAGAAGAGGTAGCGAGATAGACCAGGTTTTTAGGGGTATCCTGTGTTTTGCGCCGAATGTTCGGAATTCTCATCCAAAGCCAAAAAAAAATCTGTTCACCCGCTTTCTTGCTTCGGTGGCTTGCTAGACTCCTTTAGCCCAGCCATGACCTTGTGAGCCCACTCCATTGCTGCTTTCATCTTCTTCTTCATGAATGCCCAGAAGCTATTCATTTCTTCTTTGCTTTCATCTTCGTTTGAGGCTACTTCTTCAGCTATGGGGGCATCTTGGTCAAGAGGCGGATCAGCCACAGCTTTCTCGTCATTTACCTCAGGATCCGCGCCCAGTAAAGAAGCATCGACATCATCTTCTGAAGGATTTGGTTCGTCCGAATGTAAGCCAACCGGCTTCAAAGGTAATCGTAATGTCCCGTTGTTGGGCTTTGGCTCGATTCCCAAAGAGTCACAAAGGATATTGTAAACTTCGATATTTTGGAACACTTCAAGCCTGCTGTTAGGTTTGTGGGGAAACGCTGGTCCCCGAGCGACAAATATGGCACGCATCAATGGATGCTGATTGTCGTATCCATGTAGACCCTTGGGGCTATAAGGATCGTTATTTGCTTTAGCCATCTTGACATCGAAATCTTTCTTGCTGACGATTGCCCAACTGGTCTTCGGTACAACCCAAAGAGGTGCAATTCTGTCATTGTTAGAGAAGTGGTATCTTTCTGGCATATTCTCGTCTCGCAAATACACGTCGAAGCCTTCACTCCTGTTGGCTTCGACCCATAGCCTATCGTAAAGACCGCGAAGGTCGATAGGATCTTTTGGACGTAGGCCGTAGAGCGGCCAGCCATCAATGCGTTCCACAAGATCAAGATCTATCAAGTCATCCAGCTGTATCATACGATCCACCGAGGTACTTGCCATGCCGTGATCGCTGACTACGATCACATTGACTATGTTGGTAAGGTTCCTTTCATTTAGACCCATAAAGATATCATGGAGCATTGCATCAACATTCGAGATCGTATCCCAAATCTCAGTGCTGTTCGGACCATCGCCATGTCCAGCCGCGTCAACATCCGGTACATACGCAGCGATCAGCTGTGGGCGCCGATGAAAAGCTGAAGTATCTTCGATGCTTGGGAGGTCAAGCAGCTCCAAGATGCGATCGGTCTTCTTGGACAGTATCTCACTCCCGTTGAATTTGTCCAAGTATGTTGCTGAATATGCCATACCAGCTTCCGATCCAGGCCACATATGGACTGCTGTTTCTACATTCTGTTTCTCAGCCGTGGCCCATAGAGGTTCTCCGGCCGCCCACCATTTCGGTTGCATGCTGTGTGTTGGGTCCGTGTTATGGAATTCTTCCTCCATATTTGGGTCCCAAAATGTATTTCCCACGATGCCATGGCTCTCTGGGTGGAGGCCAGTAACGAGAGTAAAGTGATTTGGGAAAGTCACGCTTGGGAAGCTCGGATACATGTGTTTTGGCGAGACGCCCTCGGCAATGAACTGGTTGAGAGTGGGCGTAATGCCTCGATGCAAGAAATCTGCTCGAAAGCCATCTAATGAGATGAGGATCGTAGTCGGAGCGAATGTAGACGTCCCATTCGAGAACAGCTCCAGATTTGGCAGGGGCTGATTCCTGTTGGATACTTTGTATGCTCCGAACGTGAGGGCACAGAAGAGGATGACAATAGATGTTGTTATTATGGCGCAATGCGAGGCTCTTCGTCGCTGTGACACGGAGCGGTCAGTGCATATCTCTATATTCACTCCAGCAGAACTCACTCTTGAAGTGGAAGGAGTCTGGAGATTCAGCTTATCCAGATCTGCTGAGCTCGACGATGCTTGCGAGCTAATGTCATCATTCCCTTCCCCCCCTTCCTCCATCTCATACATGAGTTCGCCTTCTTCATCATTCCCACCTCGCCGCGATTTCCCACGCCTCTTCCTTGACCGAATGCCCTGCCTTCGTGGTGTCCTCTTCCCCATGCTCAATGTTGGATTGCCCTGGTTTCGGGTAAAGAAGCTCTTCCTCACCTCCCCATTCCTTCCTGCCGTTAACAGCTTCTCTCTTTCTTCCTCCTCGTCCAATAGGTCCTGGTCATGTGCAGCAACCTCAGTGGAGTCGCGGGCATTTCTAATAACGGGGTCGTCTTCTGGGTCGGAGTCCGAGGTGATTGGGGAGACGTCGTCGTAGTGCTCATTTGCAGGCTTAGATGCTGTCATCGTACCTGATATTGCAATTCTGTCATTGGAGATTGAGACATTGTTATATCAATCAAAGTTGCTGGCAAGTTGGCATTATTTCATGGATCCTTGCGGTTTGCGTTTGATGTTGAAACATTGTTGACAGAACAACTTCTGATCCTCAACAGGTGGACCAACAGATTTTCACCGAGAGTCACTCATTTCTATTAGAATATTCTAGACAGTACTCTGAGATCTCAAGAGTCGCCACTACCTCACACAAAATTCAACTTTTCTGAAGATGCTTGTTCATTTGCTGAGATTTGTCTATATACTGATTGGCCTGGCTTGATCTCAAACAAAGAGCCGGCTGGCCGCTCTCAGAGACACTATCACGTTCAAACACCCACAGAAAATGTGCTTAAGCCTGATGACAGACTGTATGCTGTTCACCGACTTGCCCAAGCATGCCCACGCATTTGGAAAAAGCATTGGGCACATTTCCCAGCAGCGAAATGCACCAGCGACATCAAGTCCGATCATTGATTTCACCTGTCAAACGAAGTGAATGGGCCCTGTCGTTGGCGAATTCAGGCATTCAGCAGTTCCATACCAGTCTTGGACCCAGAGGCCCACATTCTGGCCTCATTTCAGAGAGCGGACCGCTGCCTCCTTTCCACGGACTCCCGCAGAACCTTGATGACACCTGCTGGGTCATTGGCACCAAACACAGCGGAGCCTGCAACTATCACATTGGCGCCAGCCTCTGCAGCCTGATCAATTGTGCCTTCGCCCAGTCCACCATCCACCTCAATGTACAACTCGGGATACCGCTCTCGTAATGCTTTGACTTTCGGTAGCTCTGACGCCATGAACTTTTGACCGCCAAATCCAGGATGGACTGTCATCACAAGCACCATCTAAGCCGGTAGTCAGTACGAGCGTCTTCAGTAGCAGGGCGGCAGTCCACCTACATCAGGAATCTCTTCCTTTTTGGGGTTGTCTAGAATTTCCCATAAAACATCCACCGGCGTCTCTGGCTTGATCGCTATGCCGGCCAGCATTTCATTCTCATGGACGTAGCAGATCATCTCTTTTGGGCTAGTCTTGGCCTCCGAGTAGTCCTCAGGGTTCACGGCGGCAGTAGATGTGACGGCGGCTTCATAGTGGAAGCAATACAGATCGCAGCCAGCCTTTTTGAAATCTTTGACCCATTTCTTAGGCTAGAACAGTCAGAGCGGTTAGCCAAAGCTTACGCAAAGGGGCTCCGCTGTAATTAAAGGGAAGCATGCACTTAGCTACCTCAGCAATCATCATATGGCAGTCGAAAGTGCCATTGCCTCGAGCTACTTTAGGCCTCTGAACATGCGGCCGGATCTTAGTTATCACCGGTGCTCCAAAGGTAATATTCGGCACTAGGGAGGAGAGTCGATCAGTGACACTCTAGCCAAGACACTTCTGCTTTGGATTTCTACCAAAGTGGCCGTCCATGATATCAATGTGAAGCCATGAGCTTCCCCACACCATACAATTGGAGCATGCTTTTCCTAATTCGGCAAAGTCTGCAGACAAAATTGATGGGGCAATGATGGCTGGAGGAGCCATTCTTGCTCTACAGAGCAGTGTGAGGCTCACTGCTATGTTGCTGTAAGCTTACAATGTGAGTGCCAGTGAGCAGTCGAGCGCTTGCAGAGGGGACCGAGTTGCTGGTGAAGGTCGTGCCGGGAGTTTCCGTTTCTTAGCGCTAGGCCAGAATCGTCTCCTTTCCATCTGGTACGCGTCTCGCAATCCCATCTCTCCTTCACTATTCTACACACACCCTTCTTATCGACAATCTCACCATTCAATCTCTTCATATCTCAACAATGTCTTATGCCCTGTGCTCCAATACCTCGAGTGCAAACAACCCAGTTGCCAGACCCTTCGGGCATGACTGCAAAGGGAATAGCGCCCATAGGATGCAAATCCACGCCAACGCTCAAAATAGAGTGGGCGCGTACATCCCACCAAGCTTGCCCAATCATCACGATAACCTCACAATCCAATTTATTCATAGCAATCATTGGTCTTTCCTATGCCTCTCATCTCTTCTCTGCCATGCGCCCAGTTTCAACGCTAGAACCCCGTTCCTGCATTGGGACTTCACTTGGGGCCCATGCAAGCGCCAGGTTCGAAGCCCAAATCGTTTCAACTCCGGCGTTGGTCTCATTTATGTATACGGCCGCCCTGGCCAGTCTCTCTTTCACTCCATTTCCTCCCTTTCTTTCATCCTCTCGAGTCTGGAATAGATTTCTGTCCTGTTGGTGTTGCATTCCTTCTGGTGCTATTTCGTTGATCGAAAGCCCATTCATATAGATTCACCTCTCCGTTGATCGGAGTCTACACATACCAACGCTTAATCCACTTGTCCCAATTGCTACCTTTGTCAATCATCGTTATGGATAATTATCTACTACCTGCAACAGCTTATGAAGCACCAAACCGGCTGGTCCGGAAACCAACCCTTAATACAATAATCGAGGATAGACGAGGAGAAAAGGAGGAAGAGAGTCAGGGAGAGGAGGACCTGGAAACAGGCACTCGGGGGAGGGCAACAGCACTAGCTCCGCGATCAATCGAGTCCACATCGCCAGTACCCTCTTTGACGTCCACAGTATCCTCGTATTACAGACGCCGACGATCAGAAGACTTCGATGATTTGTACGATGTATCCGATGATGACTCGGACATATCTCTATCAGTAATGGACAGCTCTTGCGCCGTCACTCCCAACGAGTCTCCAGATGCCAAGGACAAAGTCAGCCGATATCCTTCACTCATAATACCCTCACCGAGCTACTGGCCGACGATACAAAAGGTTCAGGCTCTGTCACCACCTCGACCTCCCAAAATCCCAATCTCACCAGCAGCGCTGTCTATGCTAGGTCACGACCTTCCCTCATCGAGTAATCCACCCTCACTTGATGGCAGCCTGTACTCGGATCCCCTTGCCCTCTCCAGCGCTCCTACGACACCAGAGACTCACTTCCATCCACAAGGCGGGGAGCTGTGGGGTCAAGTGGATGGGAAGAAAGAAGCCCACACGAACCCTGAAGACTACTACAAAACAGCTCGACCCAGGATCAGGATCAATACTGAGGATGTGTCAGGACGGGAACACAAATCTAGCTTCAGTCCTGAAGATGGTATTGCCATCCGGGACTTCGCAGATAGTCCTGTACTGGGCTCTGAAGATGACCATTCGGAAGTTGGTGTCGAGCTTCCTCGCGACGCTCTCATGACACTGCAGCATCTGTCGCTTGAAATATCATCCAGCAATGAGTCCAACTTCGAGCCGGAAGTTGTTGGGGAAATGGAGGAGACCCGAATCCCACCCTCTCGTCCAAAGAGCGCAGATATAACACCGGCCTCGGAGACCTCGGAGTACAGCATCTCCCGTATGAGTATCCCTTCCCCAGGCGACTTCTTCTCTTCCCTGGGCTCGAACGCCAGGCACACTTGGTGTGTCCAACCTCCTGCACCGGCATCTGCCCTGCCGCCATCTTCGACAACCGCAGAACAGTTTTACAATGCTCCTTGGAATAGAGAGCTTCCTGCTCCTGTCGAGCAAGTCGTGGAGGTTGATGACAATGATACGGATGGGCCGCCTACAGCACGCCAGATTCCTTTGCCGTCGGCCGATAGTATTCAGACACAGATTCATGCGCCCATGACTCCGCAGATTACCTTCAGCCAACCTAGGTCGCCGAAGTCAGATCATGATGGGGATTACGAGCAAGCTATCCAAGAGTTGGCCGAGAAGACTCTCGACAGGACAAGCCTATGGCTCGCCAACCAGACCTCCTACCTGTCTGCTTTGAGAGAGACGAATCCTGTGAATGATCTTAGCGCCGATGCTGAGCAGAAGCTCAAGAGGTCAAGCAGTCATGTACGTAACGACTCTCTCGGATCGCCAATCCGCAAAGCGGTGAAGTTCCTGGAGACGGAGACTGCCAAACAAGAATTTCAGCAACCCAAACCCACTGGCCCTGGAGAGTCAATCTACTATCATGCTTTCCAGCACATCAAAGCCGACATGAAGCGCTCCGATACTTTCAGACACCGCCTTACAAGGTCCGACTCTATCCAAGCTGTGCGCCGCTGCCTACCCCATGAGCACCTCATGCGACTTCAAGGCAAATATCACATCGATCGCGTTGAGCGTCCTGTACCTCAACGACCCATCTCCATGATGCCAGGCAAAGAAGCAACCGCAGAAGAGCAGACGTCAGAGCAGAAGATCATTGTAAGAGTCGAACGCGAAAGACAAGCATTGGAACAAGTCGACGCGAGAATGTGGATCATCGAAGCTGCCAAGTACCTCAGCGGCGGAAGCCTCCTCAACAGCCCGGCTCGATCCATGACTATCAAAACACCTAAGCTCGGCGACATCGAGAATGGCAAGGTTCGAAACCCCGCCCGAGTCTTGGACCTCGGTGGCCAACCAAACGGCGACTGGGCATGGCATTGCTCGCGCGAATTCCCACACGCAAAGATCTACACAGCAACAACCGACCGCAATCTCATCGACTCCAGAATCCGCGGGCCTCAAAATCATCGTCGGGCAGCTGTGCCCAATCTCTGGAAACTGCCCTACCCAGACCACCACTTCCACGCCATCTCTGCCCGGTCACTATTCTCTTATCTCAAGATGGAGAAGCCGACAGGCGAGAACACTGACGAATACGACCTCTGCCTCCAAGAGTGCCTCCGCTGTCTCAAACCCGGCGGCTATCTCGAATTCTTCCTCCTGGACTCCGAGATCGTCAACGCCGGCTCCCGAGGAACCGCCGTCTCGGTCGAGTTTGGCTTCAACCTCAAGACGCGCGGCTATGATTCCACCCCCACGAAGAGCTGGCTCAGCCGCGTCCGCCGCGCCGGCTTCGACGACATCAAGCGCGCTTGGACATTCCTCCCAATGGGAACGCCGTCCAAGGAAGCGCAGATGATGCCTGAGACGCCCCCGCCGAACGTGTCGACGTTCGAGAACGAACACGTCGAGGCTGTACGTGGACCCGTCGGCTCGACGGCCGATGCTGCGAGTATGTCCGGGCTTGTGGGGAGTTGGGCGTGGGAGCAGTGGATGTTGAAGTTGCAGCTGGAGATGGGGAAGGAGAATTTGCTTGAGGGGGTCGGGGCTGTGTTGGAGGAAGGGAAGTATACCGGGGCCGGGTGGAGGTGTTTGAGTGGGTGGGCGAGGAAGCCGTTGGAGATGGTGTGAGGGACGTTGAATTTTGGATAGGCAGCTATAGAGAATTTATCGCTTGTATGTACGCTGCACTAGTCTTCTATGCCTACCAAACTTCATATCTTTCATTTGAGATCATCCTATCCCATACTCTATTCTCCACTTATTCCCCATCGCTCAATCACCCCACAACCTCACATCGCCATCCCTTTATATGTCATAATGGAACAACGGTAGAATAGTTTAATAAAATAGAGGAACTATATTAATAATCGCTCAAGCTTACTGGCTTATAGAATCATCCATGGAGATGTGGAAGACTCCAATACTCGGCTTGTTGTCCTAAAATCATATGATTTTGGGGGTGGTTTCCGCAGCAAGGTGGGCGATGTCCGCAGCCACTCCCTGAAAGTAATCAAGATTCCCTCCGCACCCACCAGGAACATATCAAGAGATGACAGGTTGCCTCTATCATATGAAAAATGACCCGCACCTGGACCATGCTACCCGGCTTCAGCAAAAACGGACCACCTTCCGCAACCGCAGAACGCCTTCTCAGAATATCCTATTGTCGAGTGTATATGTGCTGTCGGTAATATTGGGGACGGTCCAATTAATGTCAAGAGCATTTCTTCATTCGAATGTAAACAAGAGCAATTCGCAAAAGGTTCCACTACTCTGCCTTCGTTACCAGTTGTCGCACCTTTCTTACAGGCATGGCTATGGTTCGGCTTGCTTGAAAGAATCTTTAATACAGTTGGTGTGGCCTTTGATTCGACAGACTTCGTGACTCATGGTGACTCGATTGGCCTTCGTCTCAGCACTCTTCCTTTGCACAGGTATTTGTGGTACTGGGTTGCTGCAGAGTCACAAGCCAGCCATGCCCAGAAGAAGCAGCATGGTAGATTGATCAACGAATACGTAGACGAAGTCTTCGATGCTCTGCAGTGCTACACTATTCAAGAACCAGGTCCCAACTCGCCGCAAATCCGGGATATATCTACCCTCGGACCCTTCCTTGACGATGACGCATCCAACGTGCTCTTGGCCATTGTTGTGCTCGCGGAAGCTTTAGATCTTGCACAAGAGGAGATATATTAGGACTTCCAGGAAGGTCGTAGTCGAGCTTGGGACGAGACCTTGAGTATAAGATTATCTCTGCTCAAAGCTGGCTGGTGCATCAATGATTTGACCTGGCTGACCAACCAATTCACCACTTCACATGTCACACTGCTGCTCTACCTCACTCGCATCGATCGTCATATCTTGGGGAAGATCATCGCAACTGTAATGTCGAAGATTGCACCTATGCAAAGGTTGACTACGCTACGTATCGCCCAATGCATACATCAACAGGATGTTGTTGCTCGGACGTGACTCCCAGGTGAGACTTGTGGCAGCAAATGGACCTACTTCTGTGCAAAGGCAGCATACCGTTGATCACATTTGCACCTAATGACAGCTTCGGATCTCAATTGAACGTTCAAGCGTTTTCGCACGGGAAGCTGGAGACGTCTTACGATGCCATATCGCATGTCTGGTCTGACAGACTCGGCAACCTTCGAGAAACCGCATTACCAGCCTGTCAGCTCCAGCGGCTCCAAAGTGAAGTTAATGCCTTATACCCGGCCCATCGAGCTGACGTCCCCTTCTGGATTGACACCATTTACGTTCCCCGTGAGAAAACTAAGAGGGCTTTGGCTATCAAACATATGCGAGACGTGTATGAAAAGGCGATGCCGTTAGCTATCTCTAAGGCAGGTACGCGAGAAGTTGATATCGACACTAATGAGAACAGTCCGGACAGTGTATCTGAAGAAGTATATGAGGAGGCTTCCGAGGAAGACGAGAACTTAGGCGCAAGCCAAGACGGAAGGGATCTGAAAGTAATTGAGGCATCCATTGAGGCATCCAAGGCGAAGACTCAAGCCATATACGCGGAGATCGCCCGTTTGAAGACGGAGACGGCAGAGGCCTACGAACAAGCAAAGCAAATCCGAGCGTCTGAAAATGAACTCTTTGGGAGGAGTAGCACATAGGCAGATTCCCCCTGCTGAATTTCATTTAGACATGCCAAAGAGATGGCTAGAAGATACGCCACAACTTTGTGACAAGAATCTTACTGACGAGATCAAGAGGATAACCAGTAATTACATAACGCCACGATACTGGTTGCGGGGTTTCGATCCAATTCATTTCGAAGGATTAGTAGCTTACCGTAAGCTCAGGACTGCCTTCAAGCGACTCAGCCTCAACATGTACACTGATCCAGTACCCAAATGCAATCAAATCAGGGAGGTCGTCTCAGCAATACGTTGGCGGACGACAAGCTGGGTAAGCGATGAAGCCGTTTGTTTTGCCATCCTGCTAGATATGGATGTGGAAAAGGTGCAAGAAGGCCAGGGCCAGGACAGAATCAAGATCCTCGCCAGCATGTGGCAAGACGAGCCGAGCGAACTAGCGTTCTGCCCGTTGAAAAGAGTAGAGGCCAATGGTTTCAAATGGGTGCCCCAGTCATTCCTAGGGACCGGGTTGGGAAGCACTGCGTCCAGGGGACCGGGTACTATGGACGCGTATCGAAGCGAGAGGGGCATTCACCTTAAGATTGCAGGCATCACGTTCGCTTTGACTTCCCCGATACCGAAAGGGCAATCACTGGCGTTCCGAATGGACGAAAGCTGGTACGAAATCCGGCCCAATTTTGAAGCTTCGGAGCGCGGGTGGGACGATATAGAGACCGGAGCCATCGCAATTCTGTACGCGGAGGATGTAAGGCAGCGACCGTTTCAACGGTCTATCACCGGCGCCGTCGCAAAAGTCGTTGAAGAAGCCAGAGATACGATATATCTGTCCCACGTGTTTGCCGTCAAGATTACGCTTGTCGACCAGCTAGACGATCTGATACTGGTGCATGACCCTTGGATCGCTGCTAGGGATCAGGAATGGTGCATTGGTTGACGAAGGGGTATGATGTTTATCTATGTTGTTGAGACCTGCGGCACTTAACTAATGAGACTTGAACCTGAGTTCCCATAAAAGCTGATATATAAAAGAGTCCTTTTATTAAAAGCGAACGTTTATTACTTTTCCATAATTCTTTATATATTATCTATTATCTTATTAATTAAAAAAAGAACGTTGGCTTTATATATTTCTAAATTCGTTATTAATACGCGAATTCAAATTTATCAAAAGCGAACATTTATTATTATTAAATTTATAAGTTTTATTTATTCATTCATTTCTCATATGATTAAAATTTTTTTTTTTGAAGGAAATGTTCGCTTTATATATTTTTAGATTCGCTAATAATAAGCGAATCCAAATCTTTTAAACGCGAACGTCTATTAAAACTTTCTCTCTCCCTAGCCCTGCGTCCTCCTCTCTCCTTTTCCTTTCCCTTTTCTTTTCTTCTTTTTTCTTGGGGGAAGGGGGAGTGTAACCCTCACGATGGATAGGAGAATGATGGAGGAGATGGTGATTTGAGAGGGAGGGAAGGGAGGAGGGGGTTGGGTGTGAAGATTTGATATGGATGGTAATGAAAACCTGGGCGGAGGATTGGCGAATTGCTCGTCAATCGCTCGGGGGGGGGGGGAGGTGTTCTGGTTAAGATGATGTAATGGGCTGGTTTGATATGTATAGTGCAGACAACAAAGCCACGAGCCAGGATCAGGGGCATCGGAGAGAAGAGTGCCGACACCGAGACACCAACACAAATATTCAGTGCGCACCTACCACTCCACCGACCAAACCAGCTTCGCATGTACGCAAACCCAATCTGATCCACCTCGTTCAAACATAATCACACGCCCCACACTCTTTCCCCCCAAAACCTTCCTCTCCCCCCTCCTCCCCCCCAAGAATCCACCTCCCTCTCCCTCCCCTCCCTAAACCCAACTCTCGCATCCCACTCCCTCCTCCCCTCCAATCTCCCCTCAATCCTCCTCTCCACCCTCTCCACCCTCTCCCTCTCCCTCTCCCTCCGCTGCCTAATCCCCGCCCTCTCAACCTCCCTTTCCACACTCTCCCTCTCCC
>JAABUQ010005536.1_pt1 | contig 20007 bp, 11 predicted proteins | sample 5560001 | NCBI WGS metagenome assembly JAABUQ01 (sample SAMN10711888, study PRJNA513371) | rock metagenome | isolation source: Antarctica rocks | place: Antarctica: Victoria Land, Finger Mt nord | collected 2015-12-18
CCAAGCTCCTGGCCGGCGCACACCGTTTATTAAACGCATTATCGAGCGCCACGCCAATGGAAATCGCATCGCCGACATGGGTGACTAAGTCGGGCCCCGCGACGCCGAGGGAGAGGGCGGAGTCGTAGATGTTGTGGATGAAGTAGTGCATTTCCGGCCCGCGGAGGGCCATGAAGCGGTGGATTTGTGATTGGCTGGTGGTGTTTTTGTAGGGCGGGAAGGAGGGGGAGCGGCAGCCGAGGAGGTGTCCGAAGAAGGGGTAGAGGGATGTGAATAGTCTGTTTGGATGGTTGGGGGGGCTGGTTAGGATGGGCTAAAAAAGAGGGGGTGGGGGAGGGTGGAGGGGGCAGCCACTTGTATTGGTTTGAATCGGCAGACCAAGCGGGGTGGCCATCGCGGAGGGCGAGGACGGAGCCGGAGTCTAGGAAGTTGATCGCCACGGCTTTCTGCATTGGATCAGCCGGCTGCGGGTTCCACCACCGGAAGCAGGCCCATGTGCGGGAGAAGAATGGTGGACTCACCCCGCCTCTGTTATTACTCTTCCACGTCCCGTTGAAATACTTCACCAGATTAACCCCCATCACACTATAACACGGATCGCGATAGACGGCCCTATCGTCCAGAATCCCCGTAGCCTGATACGTGCCATTTGGATGCTGAGGCCACAGGTTGGGGAGGGGGGTGAAGTCGCCGGTGAAGGCTGTGTTGACGAGGGTGGTGATCCATTGGAGTTGGGTGGAATTGGAGGGGGTGTATTTTTCGCAGAGGGTGGTGTTTGTTGGGGTGAGGGAGTGGGGTTGGAGGGAGTAGAGGGGGAAAGTGGGGCGGGTTATGGGGAGGAGGTTGCATTGGTCTTGGGCGTGGGTTAGGGGGAGGAGGAGGAGGAGGAGGGTTAGGGGAAGGAAGGGTACGAGGGACAAGGGTGGGAGCATTTTGGGATGGGTGAAATGAGACAAGAGTTATGTAAAAGCAGAGCTGAATGAGCAAGACAACCAGGGCATTTTGTAGGTAGACTTTTTTTTGAAGAGTAAAAACTGTTGCTGCCCGCGTTGCAAGCACTCAGTGCACTTCCATCTCACAATTACCTTGACCGTAACGCAAAAGAAGCACAGAATGAAGGGAGAAATCGATAGTCTAAACAACACGACACCAGCGCACTCATCCGTCGCTTGACCGAATCAATCCTCTCAACGCACCCACCTCCTCGTCGGCGAAAATGCAATGTAAAAATTCGCCGTCTGCCGCAGGTACGGCTATGCAAGGTGAGATTCCTGCATGACATATGCACTAGAATTGCAAGATTGATGCAGCATCAATGCAGGTCAGACTCAAGGCACAATTCGGTGGCCGAGTAGCATCGGAAATTAGGGGGAAGTGCGTGCAGCGGACGTGCGGCCGCGTGCATGCATTTTGTGGAGACTTTAATTTTCGCATTCTGCGTCAGGGTCTCCCGACCGACTGAGTGTCACGCCACGCTTCAATTGAGTAAGGAATGGATGAGTTGATGACCGAACATGACCGACTCTGGGCAGCTTCGCGTCAAAGGGCAATTGAAATCTGCTGTGTGATGATTGTAATGAGTTGTGACGCTTTTTGTTAGGTGAGTGAGACGGAAAGGAATTGTCAGATACACTCAGGGCTAAATCGTCTGATTGATAAATAATGGTGCACAGCACCCTAATATACATGATGATAAGGCCCTAGATAGGGGCAAATAAATATTCCTAGCCCTGTTTTATACCAATTGCTTCGCCTGATAAAGTAGAGAATAAGTAATATAATAATAATATTTTAGTAGTATAATTAAGGGTCCAAATAACCTTAGAGAAAGCAAAATAGGAAAATACGGGCTAATAAGGGAAAATAGGGGCAATAATAGCTAATATACTCCCTTAAGATAATAATAATTTAGCTATTATTATAATTTTATTTAATTAATAAATAAAGTTATATAGTTATTCAAATCAACAAGCTATAATATATAAATAAATTCTTTATATTTCTAACAAGGAAAAGGTTTAGTAAGGCTATTTACTAATATTTTGACTATAAGGATTTACTTAATAATAATATAATTATTCTGAACTTTTTAGCAAAGCTAATATTAATATATATCAATATATTTAAGGTATATAAATATCTTAGAAGTAAGTCGATTAACGAGGTCTAGTATTTGCTAATTATTATAAATAATAATAATATTTTGGCCTATTTAAAAACGTATATATTCGAAAAATTTGTTTTATCAAATTATTTGCCGAGTTATTTTATTAAAAATAAGCAATTTAACTTCAATATTAAATATAATAACGGTAATTTGTTTTGAAGCTTTCTAATCAATAAAACTATTATATAATTGGAAAAGATAACTGAATAAGCTTTTCCTAATAATAAAATCGTCGGTAAATACAATATTTAATATTAATAGAAAAATATTATTTTATATTTAATTATTATATTTAATCGCGAGCGTTTTAATAGCAAGCAAATATATTATCAATTAATTAGCTAAAGCTAAATAATAAAAAGATAGATTTTAGACGAATTAGGCAAACTAAGAATTAGCAAAAGTAATATTTAACCTAATAATAATAGCAACGAATAAAATAAAGCTAATATACTATTAATATAAATATATTTGCTTAAAGGTAATTTAATATTTATATAAAAAGATTTCTTCTATTAATAATAATATTTTTAATAGAATATAATTTTTAGAAGGGAATTTATTAGCTATTTTTTCGATATATAAATCTTGATTTAGCCAGACTTACTTAATAAAACGATTTCTAATAATATATATATTAATAAACTATATTAGCTCTCTTAAATATCGAAGCTCGTATATATTAAGGAAAGATACTTTAAAAACGTTATATTTAACTTAATACTATTTCTTATATAATATTATAAAATTATTAATATAGAAAAATATAATTAGCTAATTGTTAGTAAAAAGGTATTCTATTCTTAATATTATATATAGACCGAGATATTCTATTATTTTGATAATATCTTAAAATTAAAGTAATAAGGATTTCTTTAATCCGTATAATACTTTTATAAATAAAAAATATTTATATAATATATTTAATCTCTTTAGAAGATCAATACCCTTAAGGTAATAGATATAAATCTCCTTATTAATATTATTATTAATAAAAGCGTTAATTATATTATATTAACAGGATTTGAAGGAAAAAGCAATTATAATAGCTATAAATATTCTTAAGATTTTAACGGCTGAGGTAGCTATAATTATTTCCTATTCTATTTATTATAGATTTCCTTTAATATATAAGCGAGCTTTATACCTTTCTAAATATTTATTTTTATTATACTTGTATTTGAAAACCTAAATAAGGGAGAGAATATTTATTCCTTAAGATTTAGGGTTTATTTAGAATATACCTTTATTATTAAAATTAATATATTCTTTATATACGGCTTATATAAAGGTATTATTATAAAGGTATTTTATTAAGGTTTTCTAGCTTTTTAGCTTTAATAGAAAATTATTATAATATAAATATTTAATAAAGTTAAGGTTTTTTATAAAAGTTAAATAATATCTTATATCTTAACCGAAATTTGCGATAATTAGTATATAAATATAACAATAATCTCTTACTCGTATTCTAAAAGGTAAAATATTATCTTTAATTATTTCTAATAAGATTTTGGAGCTCCTAGGAACTAAATTTATTATAAGTTAATAAAATTAATATAATATTAATAATAATAATAATATAGCAAAAATATTGTTTTCTAAAATATAGCTTTCTAACGTATTATTAATATTTTGGCCTAATATCTCTTCCTCTTTAGTAATAGATATATAAACTAATAATATTCCTGCTAAAATATTATTTAATAAAGGAATAAAAAAGATAAGGTAAAAATAATTAATTAAAGTTAATAAAATAGTAATCGTTATTTTTGAAGTTAATAGCAAAATTTGATAATAAAGCTAATTTGCGATATTAATATTATTAGCAAATAAATCTATTCTATTTATCTTATTTAACGGCTAATTATTAGCTAATAACCGATTAGCTTCTTTATTAATAATATTTATAACTTTATTAAGCTCTAGGTTATTAAATAATAAGCCTAAATCGATATTTATAAAATTATAATAATAGCTTTTATTAAATAAAATATTCTTAATCCGAATAATATGTTTTTTATTTAAGACTTATATTCTAAAGATATTTTATAAATTATAATTAATAAAATAATTTAAATAAGTTTTCTATTAAAGCTTTAGAAGTTTAAGAACTTTTAAATATATAAATTAATATACTTTATAGCCGAAAACGTAAAGATAAGTTAATAATAGCTTTATATAATAGAGAGTTTTAAATAGTATTTTATTATTAAATACTTTAATTAATATCCGATTAAAGAGATATATTATTATTAAAATAATCTTAAGTTATAAATTATAAGGAAGTTTTGAAGTTATTTATATATATTTACTTTTTATTATAATTACCCCCTTAGAATATTCAGATAAATTATTCTGCTTTATAGTATATAAGGCCGTTAGCTTTACAATAATATTATTTTCCTATATTAATATATTAAACGCTTTTCCTAAGGAAGGCTTGCTATCGCTATAAAGGTATTTAATTAGATAATTATATTATTATTTAATTAAATAAATTATTTATTTTATTATTTTGATAGCTTAGTCCTTTATATAATAAGTTTATACTTAATAATATTTAATAATAAGGCAAATAAAATAGCTTAGTTATTTATACCCGTTAAATCCTTTTTTAATAAGAATAAGATTATAATAGATATATTCTAATAGGTTTATTACTTTATATTTATAGTTCTAATAACGAAAAATAATCTTTTTAACTTTAAAAAGATAATATAGTTAATATATCTCAAATTAGCCCCAGGTTAATAAGGTAATAAAGTTAATTCTAATAATATTTTCTAATAGTATTATAATTACTTTAGGGCTAAAATAGCTTATTAATAAATATTAATATAATAATATAGCCTCGATTAATAGTCGAGGGTTTTTAAATTTATATTGTTTTGCTAATATAATTATAATAATAAGTTTTTCTAGGAAATCCTAAGCTTCTGATTAATCGGTTTATAAAAATTAATAACTTTAATATTAATAGAATTTATAGAAATAATCCTTATAATTATCTTCTATTATATAAAATATATTGCTTTTAGTATTTTAATAAATATTAATTTAATTAGCTTTGCTAAAGGATATCAAATTAGCTATAAAACTAGGAATTAAAGTTATATTTTAAAGCTCGATTATATTATATTCCTTAATAAATATTGAAATATAAATTTTATATATTTTAAAAACTTTAATTTTATATAATATTTTCTTTAAAATAATTATATTATTAGGAGTAAATAATTATTAATAAGAGAAATAGTCTTAATTATTATATAAATATATATTAAAGTTAGAGTTTAATATCTAGGCGTTAAGTAATATATCGTTATAAGAGTTAAAAAATATAACTAGAAAACAAAATAATATTTGCTTAATAGAGAGCCTTAGCAATAAGATTTCTATTATTTATTTTATAAATATTTTTATTTCTGATATTCTATTACTTATATAGGTTGTTATAAAAATATAAGGCCTTGCTAATAATATTTATATTTAACTTATTAAAAATTCTAATAAGGTAGGAATTAAAAAATATTTTTTAAATACTTTTTAATTAATAATAACTTTCTCAATTCTTTCCTTGAAAAAACTGTTTTTTATAAGCGTTTCAGCCTTCTTAATATATGCGGTATTTAGGATCTAATTTTTTAAACAAGAAGCTTTATTGAAGTAATAATATTTAATAAATTAATAATATATCTTTTTGATTAAATATTTAAAAATAAGGGTATTATTATATTATATAAATTATTCTTTTAAAGGTCTTCTTTATAAGATAATAAAAGATAAAAACGTTCCTATTTGATAAACTGTCTTTTTGTTTATTCTATATAATTATTTAACTTCTTATATAAGTTCTTTAAAAGTTGATAAAAACTTCCCTCTATTCTTCTTACGGCCAAAATATACCTTAATTATATTAAACTAATCCTAATCTATAAAGCTAATATTCTTAATAAAGTTAATTCTTGTTATTATTATTTGGAAATTAAGGTATTTGATTTCGGTAGCTTCGGAAAATAGTATTTATTATTTATTTAATTAAAATTTTATATTTTAGCCTTTAATCTTTCTAGTATATAATACTTAATATTCCTTATTAACGTCGAAATACCGTATTTATATAATAAATATTAGTTGATATTTAAGGCTTTTAAAGGCTTAATAGAAAATAATATAATTAATAAAATATATAATAAGATTTACGGAAATTGATTTTTTAATATTAATTTATAAAATTCGTATAGCTTTTATTTAATTCAAGTAATATTTCTCTTTATAATTATATTCGGTATTGAATATTCCGTATACTTCTTTAAGTATATAGCCTTTATATTCAGCTTATTTGCTTATTTATTTTGCAGATAATATAATAAGAAATATTAATATTAAATAGGAAAGTTCCTTAAATATTTTAGGGTTAGTAAGGTATCAAATTTTGGCTAATATTATTCTATTCTTAATACCTGAGATTTATTAGAATTAATTGTTCGTACCGATAAATATAAAGGATATAAAAATAATAATAATAGAAGATATAATATTAAGGATATTTTACGTTCGGGAATATTTGGGTAGTTTAAGAGCAATTTTAATATAAATTATATTTATTTAAGTTTAATAATATTAAATAATTATAGTAATAGCTTAGCGAACTAATCAAATAAGTTTAATATAGTAGGCTAATAACGTAATCCGGGCTTATAATTATCAGATATATTTAAGGCTAAATCGTCTAATTAATAAATAATAATATATAATACCTTAATATATATAATAATAAGGCCTTAAATAGGGGTAAATAAATATTCCTAGCCCTGTTTTATACCAATTGCTTCGCCTGATAAAGTAGAGAATTGGTAGCATAATAATAATATTTTGGTAGTATAATTAAGGGTCCAAATAACCCTAGAGAAAGCAAAATAGGAAAACACGGGCTGACAAGGGAAAATAGGGGCAATGACAGCTGACAGGAATTACGGAATTTATGAACACTTCAATGTATAAAGGCAAATCCTCATGTAGGGCGAGATTGATAGAATACGCGGTTATATAGTAGAAGGGAGAGCAAATGCTGGTACAGCTGCCTTGAGAACATTCCCTCATCTTCATTTAATGCGAAGTTTGCGCCTTCGAACAGCCTCAAAATCCCTTGAAGATCTTATCGAACGCATACTCATTCCACCTAACCCGCGGTCTCAATCCAGCAAACTTCCACACTCCGTCAATTTTCTTGTAGACGTGCTTGATTGTAGCGTGTCCATGACCCTTATTCTCCACTGTCTCCAAATCTGGGCGCGTGTAGCGCTGATGAGCAGCACGAAGCTGATGGTGCCCGATGACTTCCTCATTAGAGATCTTCTGCCACTTTGAGGCGCCGATATGGTGTTGGGTGTGAACAAGCGGGTCGCCGACAAAGCCGGCGTGGGACATCATTGCCACGAATTCTTCGGAGGGCATAGACTCCCATTTGTGGCCGTTGACTTCAGTGTAGTCAATCTGGTGGATGAAGATTAGCGAAGTGAACGAAGGAGAAAGGGAAGGCCTATCTGGATACCATAAGAAATGGTGCTAGAATAGCGCGAAGTCGTGGCCAGTCCTTGTCGTCGTAGCTGTCTCCCCATTCAAAAGCGAGCTCGGAGAGCGCCAGATATTCTGAGAAACATGAGTTGGCAAGCTTCCAAGATTGTAGAAGAATAATCATACCTTCGAATGTGATCTTCCCCACATTCTGATCAGGTTGAGGCGTAGGAATCTCCGGTGAAATCGTTTGAGCATCTGTAACTGGTTGAACTTCTTGGGTAGTTGAAGGCCCGTTCATCTCAGCTGGCTGATGTCCGGAAGAGCCGTCTATCCAGACAGGGGCTATCGAGACAGGACCAAAGATTTCATCTGACGCCTCCAGCTCATCGTTGCGACTCTTTGATGGAGCCTTCTCGGTCTTCGTGCCATTGACGTGACTGTGGCTAAGGGGTGGAATATCTCCATTGCTCTTTAGGGGACCTTCCATGTTGGATACTGAATAGCAGTGTGATGTTGTTAGTATTGGATATTGGGAGCGAAAATGCGAACTGAGAAGTAGGGATAGTGACAAGGGGCTGGAAATATGATCCGAAACTTGGTCCCAGGAGCTTTCCCTTTTGCGGAGTACATTAACCGACTTCGTGCACCTTGGCCGGCAAGAACCCAAATTTAAAACCGACTTCATTCTTCTGCCGAGTCGGTCATCGATTTATGCGTGCTGTGTGTGGCAATTTCGGGTGAAGATTTGGCGGACTTTTTCGGCCGAGTAAAAGATGTGAGATCGACTAATGAGCGTTTGAGGGACTTCTTGTACGAAAGTGTGGCAGTACTTGAGAAATGAGAGGCGTAGTCTCGGGGTCGCTTGATGTCCAAGCACGATTTGTTGAAGTACTTGAGCACCGCTGCACCACTATTGCCAACCATTTCCTCGGAGAATACTAGGACCGTACGACAGTCTCACGCAGGTCGGACTACGGTAGAAGACCTGATTCTACTTAAACAGCGCTCTCATAGTCGCGGCGTTAGCGGTGGACCGGCAAAACTCCATCATGAACACAAACAGCACTATCGACACCAACGGCCCTCTTCTCAATGGAAGCAACTCACAGCGGCCACCTCACCTGGTAGGGAAGGTTGCGCTCGTTACTGGCGCAAGTCGAGGAATCGGCGCCGGCATCGCCCTTGAGCTGGGAGCACGCAGGGCCAGCGTTGTAGTGAACTATGTGAAGGGCAAGGAAGAAGCAGATGATATTGTGCGACAAATCGAGGCCCATGGAGGTAAAGCATTTGCTGTTCAGGCCGACGTGTCCAAAGTCCCGGAGATCACCAAACTCTTCGAGGCTGCAAAGTCACATTTCGGCAAGATCGACATCGTCTGCTCCAATTCTGGGATGGAAAGCTTCGACAAGGTTGACGAAATCACGGAGGAGAAATTCGATCACGTGTTTGGTCTCAACATTCGAGCTCAATTCTTCGTTGGTCAGCACGCCTATAAGTATTGTGAAAATGGCGGACGGCTCGTCTTGATGTCCTCTATCGCTGCAGGCCTCATCAGTGTCGGAGATCACGCCTTGTACTCAGGAAGCAAGTCAGCAGTCAACGGAATCACCAAGTCTTTCGCAAAGGACTTTGGGAAGAAAGGGATTACTGTCAATGCCATCGCCCCCGGGGGCGTAAAGTCGGATATGTTTACTCACGCAGCTTGGAGGTACATCCCTGGCGCTACTCCGGACTGGCCTGCAGAAAAGATCGAGACCGAAATGGCAAACGCGTGTCCATTGGGTAGGTGTGCACTGCCGGTTGATGTGGCCAGAGTCGTGGCTTTCCTAGCTAGTGAAGATGGTGGGTGGGTAAATGGTGAGTCCCGTGCCTCTGTTAATTAGTAAACACGCTAACCTTTGCAGGTCAAATCATCACTATTTCAGGCGGGTCTGGTCAGTGAGCTGCAGATTGAGAGTACATGCTTGCTAGGAGGTGTTGCTATGTACGGTGAACCCAGCACTCTGCAACATATATGCAATCATGCGCCAGCTGTTGTGATTCCTATTAGAAATTGATATATTTGCATTCGACACGTTGTCTCAATAGGATCTCATTTTCCATATTTGCGTATCTGCAAAAACTCTGTAATGTGTTGCAGGTTTTTCTCGAGATAAGATCCCAAAGCAGTGTAGACGCGAATCTCTTCGTTCTCTACCTGTGCATTCCCGAACCTTCGTGAATAATTTCCTAATGTTGACTCGACCTTGCGCACCTCCAACAACAGAATCTCTATCTCTAGCAGCTGTTTATGCTTCCCGGTGACGGTATATGCCCCAAATGCCAATTGTGCGGTTCCCTGTGTGCCTGTTGAAGATCCGAACCTGAGAAAACAAGCGGATCGGTAAAGAGACATGATCTTCCCAAACATGGTAGCCAGCATCATGCTGGAAACAATTTTCCCATTCCTCGTTACGCATTTGGCACACTCGATCAATTTCGCACATTTCAAAGTGGCCTCTTGATTGATCTTCAGGACGATATCGAAGTCTGGTCCACCTTGTGGAGTTGCTGATAGGAGCCACGAATGATGGTGAAGGGATTGAAAAGCGTGGAGACAGGCACCGAAGCAGTCGCATGCTAGAGGAATTTCGGAATTTGCTCTCTTTGGCTGCTGCTTGCTCTGACAAAACGACGCTGGTGCCGAAGGGGTAGTCAGTCGTGACATCGAGCTTGAAGAAAGAGAGCTTCTGGCGGATGATTGCTCCTGGGAGCTTTGGGAGCCGGAAAATGGAGGTTTCGATTTATCCGTGTTCGCCGAAGATGGAATGAGAAGACCGAGGTTGGTGACAAAGCGATCAGGTGATGATGCGACTGGTAGGCTCTCCAGAGTGTTGAGGTTCGCGACCGGCATGAACGAGTCTGTGAAATCCGCTTGGTGAAACAAATGGTGTGGGGGGAAATAGTTGTTAGTGACTATGTCATCAGAACCGCTCATCATTGTAGCGTCCTGTTCGATGGTCTGGCCCTCCGCAAATGGCGGTTCTTGTGAGAATTTTGTCATCCGTTCGCAGAGAGCATCGCTGCCGGCGTCGATCATCCCATGGTCTTCATCTTGGACAGGCGCTTCCACAATCGCGTCAGGATAAGATGGGTCAGGTATTTGAGGTGTCTCTGGGCGTGTAGAAGCATTCTGTTGCAATCCTTTGGCGACATTGGAGCTGCGGCTCTTCTTTCCAGCCCTTGAAGACGGAGAGTATGCACATTCCCCTCCGTTCGTTAGACATCTGCTACAGAGCGGCCTATCTTTGCTGCATTTGACTTTTGCCTTGAGACACTTGTCACAAGACTCTCTGAATTTGACGAGTTTCGGGGTAGTAGAAGGCATTGGCGTCAGAGACTCGTCACTGCTGTTAAAGACCAGGTTCTCGAAGATTGAGTACGTCTCAAGATAGACAGCGAGAATTCTGAAGCAGAATGAGGGTCACTAAGCCAGACGCAATCTCAGCATGAGCATTCGAGAAAGCATTTTGGAATGGCACGTAAGATTTGTGATTACCTTTGGTGCGGGTTGATTTGCATACCATGTCGAACGGATAACTGGGTCTCGGTCTTCATCCGTAACGGGATTCTTGCATGGAATGGCTTCGCCCTGAACGAAGCACCCGGCTTGGATGTTTACAAAGTACACTGCTCCATCAGAAATCAAGGTTCCGCTTTTTCCCATCATACGCATGAGCGATAAGCAGTGGCTGGTGTATGACGAGTCCAAGATGGCCTTGCTGGCCAGAGCATCACCGGCACTCGCCCGGCAAGAATGGCATTCTGTCTCAGTAAAAAGATCGGAAGTGGCTTCGTCTCAGAGATCAATAAGGACCAAACAATCATCCTGGGTAGCGGTGAATATTGTGCACAGACCGCAAATAATATGCTTACTCACAACATAGCTGCATACACCCTGCAGATAGGAGCTCGACAAGGCAGCTCCACCCCGTAGACCCTTGCTTACAACGTGATAGCCGCACTCGCTCTGCATGTACGTGGAGAGTATTACTGCTGAAGGGCTGAAAATTGACTCTGCAATATGCACAGTCGCATGTATGAAAGGCGATGAATATGACGATATTTCTATCCGAGCCGCATAAGGCCTGCTTTGATCTGTGAAATGTTGCCGGCATTGGATATCGAGATGGAGGAGATTAGATTCAGATAACCGTTGTTACGGCCCTTGTTGTACAGATCGAAGCCATGGATCTCGGTCGGAGTTAACGTTCACTAGTGTGTTCTAAATAAAACCAGGCGATATGCTAAATGTACCAGGTATGTTTCGGAAATATTCTCGGACCGAGGAGAATGAAATCCCTCGAACCCCTCGAGCCCAAAAAACGGGGCCTTTCGATCTCATCTATCACTGACGTCGATGATTCCTTCCATTTCTTTCAAAGACTTCTACCGTTGATTCATCCTTTGACTCTCGAATGCCGATATGACTCCTTCGACATCAACACAGTGTAGGGGAGATGATTATTGAAGAGAAATGCACTATCCTAGCAGCACCTTTCGGCCAAAGAAATCGTGCAGGATGCATGCACTTGCAGCCAGGCGATGGCCCTGCCGAAACTTTGCCACACCTGCCAAGGGTAGATTGTGCATCGTCGAGATGTCAGGTCTAATTCAATTGTCTCCACTTCGTGGAATGATCTTTTTTCTGGCAAACACATTGTCTCGGGCCGAGGCGATGAAAAATGTAGAATCAAGGTGAGTGAGCTGGCCCGTTGATGTCATAATAGGCCATCATAATAGGCCACAACTGTTTGGTAGCTTGTAGATACAAAATCAGAGCTGCGTGGATGAGAGTACATCGCGCTCGTCTCATCTTTATCTTTATTCTATCTCAGCGGGAGTTCTTCTAAGCTCTTTCCTTCGAAATTAATATCTTGTCTTATCGTCTAGCAAAAGTAGTGCCGGGGATGAAGGTCTTTCTTTTTGGAGAAGAGACCTCTGGTGTCCGTTCACGTCTGCATGTCAAAGTCCTCGAAGCCAGGACGGATCCATACCTCAATCTCCTTTTTCAGCAATCCTGTGATGCGCTACGCCGCGAAGTGACCCGCCTGTCGCCAGCGGAGAGAGATGGTATTCCCGTATTCACTACCATAGAGGAGCTCAGCCAAAGGAGCAGTTTGAGAGAAAACCATGCAGGTGTGGAAAACGCGCTTCTATGCGTATCTCAGATCGCCAATTATGTCAAGTCAGTACCACTTAGAATGGTCATAGCAACGTTCTAAACAAGACAGGTACGCAAATAATCTTCGGCACTCGCGCAAAGGCGATGGGGGATCTTGCGTGATGGGAATATCTACAGGTCTTCTTGCTGCTGCCGCCGTTGCACTATCACCTTCAGTCTCTACTTTGATTCCTCTCGCTGTACAACTCACCCTGATTGGCTTCCGGCTCGGTCTTCTAGTTCAGAAGGCGGCGAGAAATCTTCAGATCCCAAACGGGCCAGCGGAAAATGCTGTCTGGACTTACGCATTACGGGATATTACAGAAATTGCTGCTGAAAGTCTTCTACGTTCGTTTCATCTTGAAAAGGTTACACAATGCGCCGAGTTCCATGATCTCGTCTACTAACATACCCGTCTAGTCAATCCCTCATTCTAATCAAGCCTACATCAGCGTAATTGGCAAAGATTCTATCATTGCTAGTGGACCACCAGCTACACTCATACAGCTGTCGGAATCTTCCGTTGATCTTCCCACCCAATTCCACCCTGTAGCCACGTTTGGGCCCTACCACGCTCCGCATTTATACAATGATGTTGATCTAGGCCAGACACTGCAGTCTACTGACCCAGTAATCACAAAGTTTCTCAACCAATACCAATTGAAAATCCCACTCTTGTCACTCGGTGATGGTGAATGCGTTGGTGAAGACGTGGCAACGACCTCGTTACTTGAAAGTATTGTCGACGCAATTTTGCGAAAAACCCTAAGAGTTCAACACATCATCAGCAGCTGCGTCGACCTCACCAATGATTTGCAAGCGGAAGAATTGGACATAGTTTCTTGTGGTTCTAGCGCCGTGCAAGAATCACTGATAGCTAGTTTGAGAGAAAGCGCTGGTGCCACGGTCAACGTATATGATGCTACGCTGCCACCAATACCCGATCCTGTTGATTTATCGAGGACGTCAAGAAAACCCAAGCTTGCTGTTGTTGGCATGGCAGGTAGGTTTCCCGATGCAGCTGACCATGAGAAATTCTGGGACATACTAGAAGCAGGTCAAGATGTTCATCGGAGAGTACGCCTCCTCTCGTTTGCGTTGAATGTGGTCGTCTTGCTCCTCGCTGATGGTATTGAAGGTCCCCAAAGATCGCTTTGATGTTGAGAAACATTGCGATCCCCACGGCAAGATACGGAACACGAGCCATACGCCATTCGGATGTTTCGTCGAAGAGCCAGGCTTGTTCGATCCGCGCTTCTTCAACATGTCACCCCGTGAGGCTACCCAAACAGATCCCATGCATCGACTAGGGCTAGCAAGTGCATACGAGGCCTTAGAAATGGCAGGCTACGTACCAAATAGAACGCCATCCACCAGACTGGATCGTATCGGAACGTTCTATGGCCAAACAAGTGATGATTGGCGAGAGATCAACGCTGCTCAGGATGTGGATACCTACTTCATCACAGGAGGCGTCAGAGCATTTGCTCCGGTAAGTTTTTCAACAGAGCAACAGCTGAAACAGTGCTGATGAGAGAAACAGGGACGTATCAATTATTACTTCAAGTTCACTGGTCCAAGCTTCAGCATAGATACAGCATGTTCATCCAGTGCTGCAGCAATTCAATTGGCTTGTACATCTCTCTGGGCGAAGGATTGCGATACGGCCGTTGCTGGGGGTCTCAATGTGATGACCAATTCTGACATTTTTGCTGGTTTAAGTCGCGGACAATTTCTTTCAAAGACCGGCAACTGTCAAACGTACGATCAGGATGCGGATGGCTGTGAGTTATTCCATATTTCCTTTGAACTTCCAGCTCACACACATGTTGCCTGACTGACCCGTTGATTCGTGTAGATTGCCGTGGGGATGGTATTGGTACCGTGATCCTGAAGCGCCTGGATGATGCCGAGGCCGATAATGATCGGATTCTGGGCGTGATCTTGGAAACGGAGACCAACCACTCTTCGAATGCCATCTCTATTACGCATCCGCATGCACCAACCCAAGAGGTGTTGTTTAAAAAGGTAATGGGCGATGCTGGCGTTGACCCTCATGATGTAGATTATGTGGAAATGCATGGCACAGGCACACAAGGTGAATGCTGTTCTCCACGTAGTGTCTTTGGCTAACTCAAATTCAAGCTGGCGATGGCACAGAAATGCTCTCCGTGACAAATGTCTTCGCGCCTACTTCTCGCTCTGGGACACGGAACAAATCGCTCCACCTTGGCTCCGTCAAGTCCAATGTCGGGCATGGTGAAGCAGTCTCAGGCGTCACTGCAATGATCAAATGCCTGCTCATGATGGAGAAGAGCTTGATACCTCCACATTGTGGCATCAAGAAAACGATCAATCAGACATTCCCTCAAGACCTCAATGCGCGCAACGTCCACATAGCCTTCAAAACAACACCACTCGTCTCAAAAGATGGCTCCCCACGAAGGATCTTTGTTAACAACTTCAGTGCGGCGGGTGGAAATACCGCAACTTTGCTAGAAGATGCGCCTTTCAGGCCTGATCCAAAAGATGATTGTCGAGGACGGTGGGTAGTTGCCGTGTCTGGAAAATCGAAAAGTTCCCTTCGAGCAAATACCAATAATATCATCCATCATATCAAAAAGCATGGAGAAACTCGCCTAGCAGATCTATCATATACTACCACTGCTCGACGCATTCACTACAATCATCGCATCGCTGTTGCCTGTGACAGCCTATCCAAGGCTTCAGAAATTCTATCTTCGAAGCTTGACGGGATGGTCGATCCTGTTTCAAGTGTTCCGCCGAGTGTCGCCTTCTGTTACACTGGTCAAGGCTCCCATTACACCGCCTTAGGGAAACAGCTGTACAAAACTTCGACATCATATCACTCTGATTTATCGAGCTTCAATAATATCGCTCTCGGTCTCGGCTTTCCTTCCTTTTTACCACTTGTCGAGGGGCATGTCGAAGCCAAAGACTTATCGCCGCTAATTATACAACTCGGCCTAAGCTGTATACAAATGGCTCTGACAAGACTATGGGCATCTTGGGGTGTCATGCCCGACGTGGTGATTGGCCACAGTCTTGGGGAGTATGCTGCCCTCAACGCCGCAGGTGTCATATCTGTGTCCGAGACAATCTATCTAGTCGGTGAGCGAGCCAAGTTGTTGCAAGAAAATTGCACAATGGGCTCCCATGCAATGCTTGCGATTCAGTCACCTCAAAAGCTACTTCACGAAACACTGATTGAGTTTCCTGGTGTCGAAGTCGCTTGTATCAATGGCACTCGAGAGACCGTTCTGGGTGGCACTATCAACGACATTGACTTGGTAGCAGATAAATTGGCTGTCCAAGGAACGAAATGTACGAAGCTCAACACTCAGTTCGCATTTCACACATCGCAGGTGGATCCAATCTTGTCCAAATTTGAGCATTTAGCAAGGTCGATTACGTTTCAAAAACCACAGATCCCCATCCTATCTCCACTTTTGGCCACTGTGCTCCGTGAAGGGAATGAAGTGAATGCAACATACCTTGCCAGACATGCCCGAGAACCAGTCGACTTCTGTGGAGCTTTGACGTCGGCTCAGCAGCTGGGCATCATCAATGACCAGAGCACCTGGGTTGAGATAGGCCCACATCCTGTCTGTCTTGGGTTCGTCAAGTCCGAATTTGGCCCTGACATCGTCGCTGCAGCAACTTTGCGCAGAAGCGCGGCGCCCTACACGACGATCGCAGAGAGCCTGTCAAGTCTACATCTCGCTGGCGTCAACATTGGCTGGAATGAGTACCACCGAGACTTTCATGACTGTGTACGTATGTTGAATCTGCCAGCTTACGCTTGGGATGATAAGAATTACTGGATTCAATACACAGGGGACTGGAACTTGCATAAAGGTCAAGTGGTTGGGCTTGCAGCTCTCCCTGAACCCGAGGTGCCAAAGCTGTCAACCACTACAGTTCAACGGATCGTCTCTGAGGTTGTAGAAGTCGACAAAGCAACGGTGGTCACTGAGTCGGACATTTCTCAGCCAGGCTTGTTGAGAGCCATCAGTGGACACGTTGTTAACGGCACCGCTCTTTGTCCCTCATCCATCTATGCAGACATGGCCATGACTGTTGGTGAGCATGTGTACAAACTGCTTCGACCTGAGACCGACAGTATTCAAATGAACGTGTGCAACATGGAAGTCTTTAAACCTTTCATCGCCAACGATGGTGGCAAGGGCCAGACTCTCCGTCTGACTACGACCATTGATCTCATCACCAACAGATCGAGACTTTTCTTCAGCAGTGGAGCTGGGAAAACTGAGATCCAGCACGCCAAATGCTATGTTGACTATGGCTCTGGCCAGGCATGGCTCGCAGAATGGCAACGACATGCCTACCTTATCAGTGATCGCATTGATGGCCTCAAGACCGCTGCAGCATCGGGGATAGCTCACCGCATGCTCCGAGGAATGGCTTACAAGCTTTTTGGCGCTTTCGTGGAATACGATCAACGGTTTAGAGGAATGGAGGAAGTCATCCTGGACAGTCCAAAACTCGAAGCAACCGCCAGTATCACGCTCCAGACAAAAGAGACGGATGGGAACTTTTGCTGCAGTCCCTACTGGATCGATAGCGTTTGCCATCTAGCCGGCTTTATCGTCAACGCCAATGATGCTGTAGACTCAAGCAAGCAAGTCTACGTTTCACATGGATGGGAGTCGATGCGCTTCGCGGAACCCCTCGTGGCCACAAAAACTTACCGCTCTTATGTTAAGATGCAACCCATGCCAGGGAACATGGTCGCGGGTGATGTCTACATCTTTGACGAGGACAGGATTATTGGGGTTTGTGGAGCTCTGAAGTTTCAATGCATCCCACGCACGCTTCTCAATACGTTCCTCCCGCCCAAAGGAATCGTTGCGACGCAAACACCCGCCACGAATAGCACTCGGACAATTTCCAGCAAGAGGGGCGCCGGCAATGCAATCAAGAAATCTCTATTCAAAGGGCATACGTCCCCAGAGTCAGGTTCATCGATGTCTGCAAAATTGCTCGACATCATTGCCTCGGAGGTTGGTATGCCAGTCGATGAATTGTCTGATCCAGTTGAGTTTCTAAACATTGGTGTCGACTCCCTCATGTCGCTCTCGATTGCCGGAAGAGTCCGAGAGGAGCTCGAAACCAATTGCCAGTCTTCAGTCTTCGTTGATTATCCAACCGTGGGAAAGCTCAAAAGTTTCCTCGTCCAAGCTGATTCGTCCTTCAATCATGTCGAGAACTCAAGCGAAGACATTGGAAGTTATGCAACTCCCTCTTCAGATTCGGACGAACGCTCATCAAACTACGAAGCAGACTCGACGGATACTTCGCCCCCCGGATCACCCCGTATACCGTCCGACTCTGAGTCTCTTCAAATGATTATTCGTCAAACTATATCCGAAGAAATGGACATCACAATTGCAGAACTTATGAGCGTCGAAGACTTGAGCACCATCGGAATGGACTCTCTCATGGGCCTATCCATTCTTGGTATCCTGCGCGAGAAAGCCGGTCTTGCACTACCTGCAGACTTTTTGGTTGATAACCGTAACATCAAAGCGATCGAGAAGGCCTTGCATATCAGCGGACCTAGCCCCGCCCCCAAGCCGAAAACGGTGCCAATATCACCTACCCCGGTGCTCGTTGCATCCGCGGTTACCAAGATGGCTCCGAGAGTGAAAAAGACCGTTCTACCAGACCGACAAGCAAGCTCCGTCCTCCTTCAAGGCATTCCCAAAACAGCCGAAAAGACGTTGTGGCTCGTCCCTGACGGTGGCGGGGCGCCAACATCCTATATTTTCATCGATGAAATCTCCCCCAAAATCGCGGTCTGGGGCCTCACCTCCCCCTTCTGCCGCACACCCGAGGAATTCATCATCGGCGTTGTGGGAATCGCCACCAGATACATTACAGAGATCAAACGTCGCCAACCTCACGGTCCATATCATGTCGGAGGCTGGTCCGCGGGAGGGGTAATCTCATTCGAAGTCTCTCGCCAACTGATCGATGCTGGCGACGTGGTTGACACGCTCATCTTCATCGATACACCCTGTCCGCTGATCATCGAGCCTCTCCCAGGCACCCTCCACCGCTTCTTCGGCTCCATTGGCCTCCTGGGCGAAGGTGACGGCGCACTCGAGAAACTCCCACCCTGGCTCCTCCCCCATTTCGCAGCATCCGTGCACGCCCTTTCAACCTATGACGCCCAGTCCATCGAGTCGTCCAAATGCCCCAAGGTGTTTGCAATGTGGTGCGAGGACGGGGTATGCAAAGAGCCCGAAGACCCACGACCGGACCCGTATCCGTATGGGCACGCGCAGTGGTTGTTGGAGAATCGGACTGATTTCGGGGCTAACTTATGGGAGGAGTTTCTTGAGGAGGAAAAGATTGTGACAAGACATATGCCGGGGAATCATTTTAGCATGATGAAAGCGCCATTTGTGGGGAGATTGACAGAGTTCTTGAGGGAGGCACTGATGTGATTGATAGACGAGCAGAACGGTGGGAAATGGATGTGGTAATGGGGCGGGGTGAAGCGCGTGTTTATGGGGTGAATGGGGTGATACTTAGATTGACCAAGAGAAGGAGATGGTTTGATGCAATAATAGACCGTGCGATTTCTTCCTTTCGAATTCAAATAGACTGCGCATCGTAAATTAGCAACAGTGAACATGATGTGATAGCAATGGTCTTTCGAAATAGAGACTCCCCGTCCAGGTGAAGTCGTTTCCCCCTCTACCTTCCCCATGCTCTCTCACGCGAAAGCACATATTTTGCATCACTGCCCCCTGCTATTTCCAACCCCTCACTTCTCCTCGGCTACGAGAACCCTCTGCCCTCTCAGCATTAAAATACAAGTAAGAAACTCTTAGGCAAAGCTCTCCCAGCATCAAACATCCAACCGAACCACATCGCCTCACTCGATTATCCGCCAACGAGATCTACAGCTGACCCTTCGCCCCCCCCCACGTCATACGCCCCGCCACCCCCCTAAACGACCAACGGCCGCCTGAGTAAAATACATCACACTCACCCTCTCCCCCATCCACAGAACCTCTCTCTCTCAACCCTCCACCCCCTAAACCCACACACACACCTCTCT
>JAABUQ010005537.1_pt1 | contig 20005 bp, 13 predicted proteins | sample 5560001 | NCBI WGS metagenome assembly JAABUQ01 (sample SAMN10711888, study PRJNA513371) | rock metagenome | isolation source: Antarctica rocks | place: Antarctica: Victoria Land, Finger Mt nord | collected 2015-12-18
CGATAGCCGGCAGGGAGAAGCCCTCATAAAGCGACGGCACGACGGCCAGCTCGGCCTCTGAGTAGAGCTCGACGATGCGTTCGTCGGTGACGTTGCTGATGAATGAGACGTGATCGGTGAGGCCCAGGCGTTCGATGGTGGCGTCGGACCGGCCGCCCTCCTTTTTGCGGCCGATGACCGTGAGGTGCAGCTCGGGTCGTTCGGTGCGCAGCTTGGCCACCGCTTCCAGCAGGTAGGAGAGGCCCTTCATGGCCACATCGGCGCTGGCCGTGGTGATGAGGTGGCCGGGCCGGCGGGCGATGTTGGGGACCGGCTTGAACAGCTCCGGATCGACGCCGACTGGCACCACGTGCATCCGCTCGAATGGCACCTTGTGGTCGCGGTGGATGTCGTTCCAGGAGTTCTCCGACACGGTAATGACCCGCTTGAGCCGGCGGGCCACCTCCGTCTGCATGCGGGTGAAGGAATACCAGCGGGACAGGGTGATGCGCCGGTAGAGGCTGGGCGCGTGGGCCATCTCGAGCCGGCGGTCGACGGTGATCGGATGGTGGATGGTGGCGATGAGCGGCAGACCGATATGGGCTAAGCCGAGCAAGCCATAGCCCAAACTCTGGTTGTCGTGGACCAGGTCGAAGTCGTGGCGCCGACTCCGTAACGCCTGGAAGGCCCGCACCGAGAAGGCCAGCGGCTCGGGGAACGAGCCGAGGGAGAACGCCGTGACCTCCAGGAGGTCAGCCGGGGTCTTGAGCTCCCAGAGACCAGGCATCCGCATGGGGAAGGCGTCGTTGTAGATGTCGAGGCTCGGCAGCTTGTGCAGCGTCACCCGCTCGTCGATCTCGGGATAGGGCTGGCCGGAGAAGACCTCGACGTGGTGGCCGAGGTTCGTGAGGGCCCGGGCCAGGTGGCGCGTGTAGATGCCTTGACCGCCCACGTGAGGCTTGCCCCGGTAGGTGAGGAACGCGACCCGCAGGGGTCGATCCTCGGTGACCAGGCGGGCAGGCAAGGGGTGAAGCCTTCACGGTCACTGACCAGCGGGTCAAGCGGACGCGAGCAGGTCTCCCACGGCCACGACGCCCGGCGTGGTGACCGACGCGTACACGCCCAGGTTGTTCTCATGATGGTCGTGCAGCGTGCGGGCCACACCGAGGTCCCTCGGCAACCCCGGTTGGAGCCGAGACGGCATGGGGCAGCGGACCGTTGGAAGGAACACCGACAGGACGGCCTGACCAAGCCGGACCTGGGAGTCGACCCACGTGTCCTCGACGAAGCCGGCCGGATCTTGGCCGCCCGCTGGTCCGTTTCCGGGCTCGCCGGGGTCGACATAAAGGTGGGCCGGAAGCGGCGCACATCCCAGTCCCCGCCGGGATGCAACCGGCGTGCGGTGTCGAGGCTGGCCGAGGTGAGCAGGTGCACGGCGGCCAGATCGAGGAACGTGCCGGCCATGACCGGCCAGGAGAACAGGTCGTGCTCGGGCTGCTCGGCGTCGAAGCTCATCTCGAACTCCGGTGCGCCATCACCGGCCGGCACCTCGGCGAGCCGGCAGGGCTGGTCGAGCCACTGCGAGAGGGCACCGATGGCCGGGTCGTCGGCCGCCAGCTCAGTGCCATCGGGAAGCGCGATCACGACCGCGCCGGTGGGCTCGGTGCGCGCCGACGCCATCAGCAGCTCGCCGTAGCGCTTGGCCGTGAGCACCTTGCCGGTCTCGGGGTTGACCACGGCGTAGCGGCGGTCAACCCCCAGCCCCCGAACACCTAGCCGTCCCTCAGCGAGGGTCTCGCCCTGCATGGACTTCACGGGGAAGCGCCACAGTGAGGTGACGCTTCCCCGTGCCATGTCGTGCAGCGTGCCAGATGTCAGCGCGCATGTCAGCGCCGCATGTCAGCGCCGCATGTCAGCGCTTCTTGTCGTCGGCGCCTTCCACCTCGATCTGCTCCTTGCGGACCTCGCCGCCGACCTCGCGCTGCTCGGTGACGGTCTCCTTGTCGAGACGGACCCGCTCCTTGGGCACGGCGCGGGTCTCGACCACCGGCTCCTCCTCGTGGAGGACCACCTCGTGCTCCTCCTCTGAGATGGCCGGCCCGTCGGTGGCCTTGCCGATGTTGGACTCGTCGATCGGCTCGCGCTCGACGCGCACCTTCTCCTTCTTCACCGGCACCGTGGTGGTCACGTTCTCGGTCACCACGTACTTGCGGAGACGGGCCCGGCCGACCTCACTGGCCCGGGTTCCCACCGCCAGCTCCTCCTCGGAGCGGGTCATGGCCTCATCGGTCTCGGGGCCACTGGTGTCGCGGCCGACGGTGCCCCGGCTCTCGGTGGTCTGGCCTGTGCTGGTCTGGGAACCGCTGCTTCCGCTGGCGTAGTCGAGGCCGTAGTGGCGGTACAGCTCGGCTTCCTCGTCGTAGCTGAGCTCACCGTCCGGGTCGATCTTCGGGGCGTCCTTCACCTGGTCCTTCGTGTACCGCACCTGGAGGCGGTCGCCTTCGGTGCTGCTGCCCTGCAACGGCACGAAGCTCACCTTGGAGCCGAACATGCCGGTGGACACGGTGGCCCACTCGGGCTGGTTGGTCTGGGTGTCGAGGTAGATCTGGTCGATCTTGCCGATCTTGGTGCCGCTCGAGTCGATCATCTCGTGACCAGCCCAGGCTTCGAGGCCTGCAGTCTGTCCTTGTTGTTGTGACACGGTGGCTCCCTTGGGGTGATGAGGTGGGACGGGGTCGCCAGCACCCAGGCACCGGGCGCTGACCGCGACAGCACTCACCCCAACCGGCACCGGCAAACACATGCCGCCGCCAGTCGTCGGTGACTCAGCCCGTGAAGAGTTGGCTCAGCGTGTAGATCACCAGACCGGCCAAACCGCCCACCACGGTGCCATTGATCCGGATGAACTGCAGGTCTCGCCCCACTTGCAGCTCGATCCGCCGTGTGGACTCGTCTGGGTTCCACCGTTCGACGGTGGATGAGATGAGGTCGCCGATCTCACCGCGGGACTGCTCCACCACCTGCACCACGGCGGCCACGATCCAGTCGTCCACCTTGGCCTGCAGGGAAGCGTCCTCCGCCAGGCGCTCCCCGAAGCTCAACACCGCGGCCTCGATGCGTTGACGCAGCGCGGAGGACGGGTCGGCGCTGCGGTGGATGAGCGCACCCTTGAGGTCTGACCAGACCGAGCCCGACCACTCCCGCACCGAGGGGTGATCGAGCAGCTCCTCCTTCAGTGCCTCGGCCCGGGCCTGGATCTCGGGGGTGTGCTCGAGGTCGCTGGCCAGCTCGTGGATGCGCTGGTCGAACGTGGCCCGCAGCTCGTGGTGGGGGTCGGCGGCCACATCGGTGAGCAGGCGCTGCACCCCGTCGAACATCTTGGTGAAGATCCGCTCGTCGACCGCGCCGGGCACCCACCACGGCGACTCCTCGGCCAAGCGGTTGCGCAGCGTTGCTCGGTTGGCTCCCAAGCTCTCAGAGACGCGGCGCAGGATGGTGCTGAGGAGTTGCTGATGACGGCCGTCGGCGATGGCGATGTCGAGCCCCCGAGCGAGCAGGGGAGCGGCCGGGGTGGCGCGAACCTTGCGGGCGACGGCCGTCTCGATGGCCTCCTGCACCTCGTCGTCGCGCAGGGCCTCGAGGATCACGCGGACCACGGTGGCCGTCTGCTCGCCGACGCGAGCAGCGTTGGCTGGTTCGGACAGCCACGCCCCCAGCTTCGACGCCATCGGCGTACCGCTCAGCTTCTCGCCGATGACCTCCTTGGTGAGGAAGTTGGACTCCACGAACGTGCCCAGGCCGCGGCCGATGTCATCTTTGCGGCTCGGGATGATGGCGGTGTGGGGGATGGGCACTCCCAAGGGGTGCCGGAACAGGGCGGTCACGGCGAACCAGTCGGCCAGGGCTCCCACCATGGCTGCCTCACTAAAGGCCCGCAGGTAGGCCAAGGCGCCGAGCCGGCTCTCCAGGGCCTGCGCCACCACGAACACCGCGGTTACCGCCAACAGAAGGCCGGTGGCGGTTGCCTTCATGCGCCGCAGGTCGGCGTGGCGCCGCTCCTGGTCGTCGGTGCCCGCCGGCGAACCGGTGGTCTCGGGGTTCGCCGTCACGCCGCGGCGGACCGGTTCCGTCGATCCCAGGCCCACGCCGCCGCCAGGGCGGCCAGGCCAGCGAGGAAGGTGGGCCAATCCCCCCAACGGGTGTACAGGGTCTGGCCGGACCGTAACGCCACGGTGTGGGTCCGCACCGCCCGTTGGCTCAGCGCCGTGCGTTGGAGCACGTGGCCGTCCGGAGTGATGAAGGCGCTGAAACCGGTGGGTGCCACTTGCAGCTCCCAGCGGCCGGTCTCGATAGCCCGCAACCGTGAGGACGCCACCTGCTGGGTCTGGACCAGCGTGCCGGTGAACGACGACCCGTTGGTGGGGTTCAACAGGATCTGGCCGCCGTGCTGCACGGCCCGGCGGGCCCGGGCGGCTTGGTGCCGACGGTGGCGTCCCGCTGGGGCAGCGAGCCCCCGGCCACCTTCTCGAGCAAGGACCGGAACGGCACCCATTCCCCGAAGGGCACCCGGTGCACCTTCTCGTAGCGGCCGACGAGGTGACCGCCGGCATCCCAGGCCACGACCGCGTTGTGAAAGTGCGCCTCATCCTCGGTCTCAACCACCCCCGCCAGCAACGTGGCGCGCAATCGCTTGGCCAGCGCCGACAGCTCGCCGCCTTCCGGGTTGTCAGCCACGTTGCTCGGGGTGTCGACCACATCTTCGGGCCACACCACCAGGTCCATGCCCTTCGGCACCATCTCACTGGCCCGCAGATGACGGTCGAAGACGTCACGGGGATCGGTGTCGCGCGCCCGCGTCCCCTGTGGGCCGCCGCCCTGCACGAGGGCCACGCGGATGGTCCGCCCGGTGTCATGGCCCTGCGGGGCCACCGCCGCCGCGCCGGCCACCAGCACCACCACGGCGGCGGCCCCACCGGCGACTCGCCAATGCCGCCTGAGCGCGGCGCTGACGGCCACCCCGGCCCCCGCCGTTAGCGCGCCGATCAACAGCGTGCCGCCGATGCGGGCCACGCCGGCCAGCGGCCCGGCCACCTGGCCGATGGCGAGCTGGGAGAGGGGCACCCCGCCGAACGGCCACGCGCCCCGGATCGCCTCGGCCACCAGCCAGGCCGCAGGAAGCGCCAGGTGCCGGCCACGGTGAGGAGGCACCAGCACCATGGCCAGACCCACGACAGTGGCGTAGACCACGACGGCTACGCCGTAACCCGGCAACGTGAGCTCCTTGATCCAGGCCAGGGTGGGGGCCAGCAAGCCGAAGCCCACCAGCCATCCTCGGCGGAACCGGGCTCGGACCGGCTGGCCGTGGAGGAGCCGATCGAGCATCACCAGACCAGCGAAGGCCAGCGGCCACCAACCCCACGGTGGCAAGGAGAGGGCGAGCAAGACACCACCTCCGAGCCCGGCAGCGACGACCTTTGGATCGGTGTGCCTCAACGCGTCGCCAGCAGGCGGTCGGCCGCTTCTACGCCGCTGCGGACGCAGGCCGGGATGCCTACCCCGGCGAGGGCCGCACCGGCGACGAAGACGCCGGGCAGGTGGGCAGCGAGGTCGGCGTGGACGGCGGCGATTCGCTCCTCGTGCCCCGGGGAGTACTGGGGGAAGGCCTTGTCCCACCGCGTGATCCGCACGTCGACCGGGGCGCCGCGCAGTCCCATGGAGCGGCTGAGGTCGGCGACCACGCAGTCGGCCAAGGCGGCATTGTCGAGGTCGAGGCCCCGCCGGTCACGATGACGCCCCACCGATGCCCGCAGGACCTCCGTGCCGTCACCCTTACCCGGCTCCAGGTGAGACCACTTGGAGCCGGTCCACGAGCAGGCGGTGATGGTGATCCCTTCGGCGCGGGCCACGAGGAACCCGCTGGCGTCGAGTGGCCGTTCGATCTGTTCCGGTCGCACAGCCAGGGTGACCAGCGCCACCGAGGTGTGCTCCACCTCGGCCAGATGCCGTGCCGCCACGTGAGCGGCGGTGCCGTCCAACAGGCTTGCTGCCGCGAAGGCGGGAACGGCCAGCACGATGTCGCCGCCCAGGCTCTCGAGCGACTCCACCGTGACCCCGAGGTGGAGCTGGACGTTCGGCATGGCCGCCACCATGGCGTCGACCAGGCGCTCCATGCCTCCGGGGAGGGCGGCGAAAACGGGAGCGGTGGGGTCGGCTCTCCGGTCCCTCGCCCGTCGCAGCTGGGCGCGGCAGGCGTCGATGAGCCGGGGATGTTCGATGTCGCGGGCGGCGGCGTCGAGTTGGGGCACCACCGACGCCAGGCTCAGGGTGCTCGTGTCACCGGCGTTGATGCCGCCGATGAGCGGGTCGACCAGCCGGGCCAGCACGCCGGTGCCGACGCGACGCTCGATCTCGCTGGCTACGGTCACGTCGGGGCCGGTGAGCGGGGTGTCATCTCGCCCTTGGGCGTTGATCCCGTCCAGGAGTCCGCCGGGAGCAAAGGCGCTGTCGTCGGTGGGGACACCCATGAGCTGCGGCGGCAGGTGGCGCAGGGCCCCGCCGCTGAACACATAGGCCGTTCGTTCGGCGGGATGCACCAGCTCTCCGTCGATGCCGAGCTGGCGGCAGAGGTCGACGGCCCACGGCACCCGCAGCAGGAAGGCATCGGCCCCTTCGTCGACCGGGCGCCCTGCGAACATCGAGGTGCGCAGCTTGCCGCCCGGTCGGTCGGCCTGATCCACCACCGTGACAGACCGGCCCGCTCGGGTCAGGTGCAAGGCGGCCGCCAACCCGGCGACGCCCGCCCCCACGACCGTCACCGTCACCATGCACTCGCCATTAGCCGGTGCTCGCCATCAGCGGTGTTCGCCATCAGCGGTGTTCGCCATCAGCGGTGTTCGCCATCAGCGGTGTTCGCCATCAGCGGTGTTCGCCATCAGCGGTGTTCGCCATCAACACAGGCGTTCGCCATCAACACAGGCGTTCAGAGGCGTCGGCGGTGGATTCGGCGGCGGCGTGGATGCGCTCGGCCAAGGCCGCCATCACGGTCGGGTCGTCGTTGATGGATCGGGTGCGGGCAAAGGCGAGGCCCACCTCATCGGCGACGGCCCGCGCATCGATGTCGAGGTCATAGAGCACCTCGAGGTGGTCCGACGTGAAGCCCTGCGGGCAGACCAGGACCCCGTCGACCTCACCGGCGGCGGCGAGGTCGCGGATCACCTCGAGCACGTCGGGACCGCGCCAGGGCTCGGGTGTGCGCCCAGCGCTCTGCCAGGCCAGGTCCCATCCGGCTCGCTCATCGAGGCTCAGCCGCTCGGCCACCTCTCGGGCGCTCTCACGGAGCTGGTCGGGGTACGGGTCGTCGACGAGCGCCCGCTCCGGGAGGCTGTGGGCGGTGAAGAGGACCTTGGTCCTGGCCGGCATTGCCGTCAGGGCGTCGCTGACGGCGTCGGCCAGGAACGTGCGGAAGGCGTCCTCGGTGTGCCATTGCTCGATGCCGACCACGGTCATGGGCTGGAACCGGTCGGTGGCCTGCTCGGTGGTGCGGCGGGCCAGGCGTTGCTGGTACTCGCCCACGCTGAACTGCGAGTAGTGCGGGGCCAGCACCAGGCCAATCACGTGGGTGATGCCGGCCTCCACCAGCTCGTCGGCTGCATCTTCGATGGACGGAGCGGCGTGCTTCTGTCCCAGCACCACCCGGTAGCGCCCGTGGCCGGCTCGCTGGTCGAGTGCCGCCTGCACCCCACGACGCTGGCCTTCGGTGCGTTCGGCGAGGGGCGACACGCCCCCCAGCGCTTCGTAGCGACGTCGCAGGTCGGCGAGCTGCTCGGCTGTGGGGGCCCGTCCCCGGCGGATGTCGGTGTAGTAGCGCTCGACGTCGTCGGGGGAGCGAGGCGTGCCGTAGGCCATGACGACCACCCCGACGGGCGGGTGGTCTTGGCCGGTGTCGTCCATCACCGCGTGTCGTCCATCACCGCGTGTCGTCCATCACCGCGGTTGCTGATCGGCGCGACCTTCGGCGTGCACGAGTTGCACCACCTGTTCGAGCACGGCGGGATCGGTGTCGGGCAACACGCCGTGGCCCAGGTTGAACACGTGGCCAGGATGACCGGCGTTGCGCCGGAGGACGTCGCGGGTCCGCTCGGCCACCACGTCCCAGGGAGCCCCGAGCACGGCCGGATCGAGGTTGCCCTGCAGCACGACATCGGAGCCGAGCCGGTTCCGAGCCTGGTCGAGGGGCACCCGCCAGTCGATCCCAACAGCGTCGGCGCCGGCCTCGCGCATCGGCACCAGCAGCTCTCCGGTGCCCACCCCGAAGTGGATGCGCGGTACACCGAGCTCGGCCAGGCCGGCGAGGACCTTGCCGCTGGCCGGGAGGGCGAAGCGCCGGTAGTCCTCGGGCGCAAGGGCACCGGCCCAACTGTCGAAGAGCTGCACGGCCGCCGCACCAGCCTCCACTTGGGAGCGCAACGACGACAGGGCCAGATCGGCCAGCCGGTCAACCAGCGCGTCCCACAGGTCGGGCGCGCCGAGCATCAACGCTTTGGTGCGGGCGTAGGTGCGCGACGGGCGGCCCTCCACCAGGTAGCTGGCCACCGTGAACGGCGCCCCGGCGAAGCCGATCAGCGGCGTGTCGCCCAGGTCGTCCACCAGCCGGCGCACCGTCTCCAGGACATAGGGCGTGTCGGTCTCGGGGTCGAGGGGGCGAAGGCGGTCGAGGTCGGCCTTGTCGGTGAAGGGCCGATCCACCACCGGGCCCACGCCGGGGGCCACGTCGACGCCGAACCCGATGGCGGCCACCGGCACCACGATGTCCGAGTAGAGGATGGCGGCATCGACGCCGTAGCGGCGAACGGGCTGCAGGGTGATCTCTGCGGCCACGTCGGGTCGGCGGATGGCGTCGAGGATGCTGCCTTCGCCCCGCACAGCGCGGTACTCGGGCAACGAACGACCGGCCTGGCGCATGAACCACACCGGCACCGTCGGTCCCGGCTCAGCGCGACAGGCGCGCAGGAAGGGACCGTCGAGCGCAGGCACGCCGGTCACGGTACCGGTCGAGGTGGCCGCCGAACGCCGCCGAGCGGTCTTGGGTCTTGTTACTACCGACGTCCGGTAGCGATCGGACCCAACCCGTGGTGCCGAGCGGTCTTGGGTCTTGTTACTACCGACGTCCGGTAGCGATCAGACCCAGCTACTCGTGCTCCTCGTGCCAGCACCGGCTGCAGGTGCCTTGCAGGGCTGAGTGGCCGGGGCTGAAGTGGAAGTCGTAGTGCTGGCGGAGCTTGATGACGACGGGAGCCAGCACGCTGGCGGGCACGTCGGTGACGCGCCCGCAGCGGTCACAGACGAGGTGGTGGTGGTCTTGGGCCTCGAGGTGGTACACGGACGGCCCGTGTCCCAAGTGCACGTGACGGACCAGGCCCCGCTCTTCGAGGTCGGCCAGCAGTCGGTACACGGTGGACTCGGCCAGGTCCGGGTGCGACGAGCGCAGCTGCTCCACCAGGTCGTCGGCGGTGAGGTGGCCGCCGGCATCAGCGAGGGCGGCCACCAACGCCCGACGACTGCTGGTCACCCGCCCACCGCCGGCTCGGACCTCGGCCAAGACCTCTTCTACCGACGGGGCGCCCATGTCAGGATCGTACCGACAAGCGGAGGTCCGGCCCCGGCTGCCATCCGCCGTGGCCAGGGGCCGGATGGCCGGCTCAGGCTGCGGTCGGCGTACGAAGGCTGGCCGCCCGGCGCATGCCCCGCTGACCGGTCAGTGCGAACACCACCGCGAACAAGAGGAAGTCGACCAGCACGATCGATGCTCCCGACGAGATGTCGAGGTGGTAGCTGAGGTACATCCCAACCAAACCTGACGAGCCTCCGATCAGCGCCGAGAGCCACAACATCCGGGAGAAGGAGTTGGTGAGCATCCTCGTGACCACTGCCGGCACCACCAGGGCGGCGGCGATCAGCGTGACGCCGAGGACCTTCATGCTGGCCAGGATCGCCGCGCACAGCAGCAGCATGAACAAGGCGTCGACCCGGTCGGTCTTCACCCCCGACACCTCCGCCACCTCGCTGTCAAAGGTGGTGAAGAGCAAGGGCCGGTACTGGACCACCACCACGATGACGGTTGCGACGGTGACCCCGATGATCAGCCACATATCGGCGCTCGACACGCCCAGGACGCTGCCGAACACCGTCGCCTCGATGCTCTGCTTGACGCGCGTGTAGAGGCCCAGCAAGGCGATTCCGAAGGCGAAGCTGGCGGTGGTGATCACGCCGATGGCGGCGTCGGAGCCGATGATCTTGCGTCGGGTCACCCGGCTGACGGCCAGGCCCGAGGCCAGCCCCCAGATGCCTGCGCCCGCGAAGAAGTTCACCGACACAGCGGCGCTGATGGCCGCGCCCCCGAAAATGGCGTGGCTCAGGCCGTGACCGATGTAGCTCATTCCCCGCAAGGTGACGTACACACCGAGTAGGCCGCACAAGGCTCCTGCAAACGTGCACACCACCAACGCATGGCGGAGGAAGGCGAAGTCGAAGGGTTCGAGGAGGACGTGCATCAGGCCTCCTTCCGCCGCTCGTGGACCGGTGAAGCCCGGAGCGGCACGACGTCGGCGTTGCGGTTGAAGCCGTCCACGACCAGGGGCATGCCCGCGTGCTGCAGCACCTCGAGGCTCGCCCCGTAGGTCGCTTCGAGGACGTCGGAGCGCAGGACCTCCGTAGGGGTTCCCGAGCCGGTGATCACGCGGTTCAGACAGATCAGGTAGGGGAGGTGGGCGGCGATGCCGTTCAGGTCGTGGGTGGTCACCACCACGGCCAAGCCATCGTCGTTCAGATCGCTGAGCAGGTGCAAGACGTCGTGGCGGGTCCGAACATCGACGCCTGAGGTCGGCTCATCCATCAGCAGGAGCTGTGGCCGACCCAGGAGCGCTCGGGCGATGAACACTCGCTGCTGCTGGCCGCCGGAGAGCTCACGAATGTGCCGGTTCTGAAGGTCGCCGATGCCGAGCCGTTCGAGCACCTCGGCCACCTCTCGCTTCTCCTGGCTGCTGGGCCAGGGAGCCAGGCGGCCTTTCACCCTGGCCATGAGCACGACCTCGGCCACCGTGACGGGGAAGCTCCAGTTGATGGTCTCCACCTGCGGCACGTAGCCGACTCGCAGGTCGGGCTGACGGGTAAGAGTCCCCCTGGTCGGGTGCACGATCCCCAGCAAGGCGCGCAGCAGCGTGGTCTTGCCTGAGCCTGATGGTCCCACGATGCCGGTGAAATCGCCGGCATCGATGTGCAGGCTCAGCTCCTCCAGAACCGGTGTCGGCCCGTAGTGGCACCACACCCCTGTCAGGGCGAGAAGCGAACCGCTCACAAACCGGCCGTCAGTCACTGCGGGTAGTTCGCTTGGTCTTTGGTGACGTCGCTGGCGTTGAACGCCTTCAGCTTGGAGGGGTCACCACCCAAGTTCTCCACCATGGTGGCGAAGTCGAACTTCATCAACCCGAGGTAGGAATGGTCCGGGTCTCCGGGAGCGCCGGGCAGGTCGTCGTCGCGGAGCTTGTCCACGTACTTGACCCCGGCCTCCTTGCCGATCTGGGCCAGCACTGGGCTGGGGAACACTTCGGATCCGAAGATGGCGGGGACCTTCTCCTTCTTGATTTGCTCGATGAGTGACGCCACCTCCTTCGGGGTGGGGTCCTCGAAGCTCGACACTTGGATGGCGCCGACGATCTTCCACCCGTAGTGGGCGGCGAAGTAGGCGTAGGCGTCGTGGTAGGTGAGGAGCTCCCGGTTCTTGGCCGGCATGCCCTTGGTCGCTTCCTTCATGAGGCTGTCGAGCTCGTCCACCTTGCCTTCGAACGCGTTGGCGTTCTTCTCGTAGTACGCGGCGTTGGCCGGGTCCTTCTTGGCGAGGGTGCTGGCCGCGATGGCCGCGTAACAACGGGCCATCGGCGGGTTGGTCCACAGGTGGGGATTGGGCTTGCCGCCGCTCTTCGGGAACGAGAAGTCGTAGATGTACTCGTCTGGGGAGAGGGTGAGCGTGCCGAGCTCTATCACCTCAGCCCCCTTCTGGAGGTTGGTCTGCGCCAGCTCCTTGGTGGGGTCTTCCAGCTTCAAGCCGTTCACGAAGATGACGTCGGCCTTGGCCATCGTGGTGGCCGCGCTGGGCTTGGGCTCATAGGTGTGGGAGTCCTCACCCTCCGGGATGATCCCGGTGACCTCGGCCTTGTCCCCGGCCACGTTGGCCACGATGGAGGTGATCGGCGCGACGGTGGTCAGCACTTGCAGCTTGCCTCCAGCGGCGGGACCGGTGCCCTTGGCGCCCGCAGTGGTGGCGCTCTTGGGGCACGTGAAGTTCGCAACCTTCTCGCTGGCCGCCTTGGTGGCGCTGCCACCTGAGTTGGCCGACTTGCTGTCGCCGCACGCGGCGGCGAGGAGGGCAAGGGGGAGGGCCAGGCCGGTAATGCGCCTGTTCCGGGTTCGCTGCACGGCGGAGCAACCTAACGCATGAAGGTAGCAAATGCATCTCTGTTTCATGATTTCATCGGCGGAGGTGGGTGTGAAGCGCCTCAGCGGCAACACCTCGCCAGGACTCGGTGCTGGCGATGAAGAACCAGGATCCCGTCCGTGGCGGCTCTAATCTGACCAGTCCCCCTTGGCGTCCTGAGGACCCGCGCATGGCCGTGCATCCCGACCTGGAGGCAGAGCAGGCCTACATCAACCACGCCTACCGCTGTCTCGAACGGGCCCGCACCGCCGCCTCGAAGATGCAGTCGATGGTGGAGGTGGGCCGCGGCGGCACCGAGCAGGCCCGGTATGAGCGCGACGTGATCTGGGACGCCATGCTGGCCCGCCTCAAGCGCCTGCAGCTTGGCGACGCCTCCCTGTGCTTCGGCAGGATCGACCAGGAGGACGGCGAGCGCTACTACATCGGGCGGGTGGCGGTGGCCGACGACGCCCAGGAGCCGGTGGTGGTCGACTGGCGGGCGCCGGTGGCCGAGCCGTTCTACCGGGCCACCGGTCGCCAGTCTCTCGGCCTCGAACGCCGGCGACACTTCACCTGCCGGGGTCGCGAGCTGCTCGACCTCGATGACGAACGCTTCGACGTGGCCGCCTTGGCCGGCGACGCCGACGGCGGCCGCTCCCACCGGAACGGCACCGCCGACGGGAACGGTGCCCAGGGAGACGCAAGCCACCTCACCATCTCGGGGTACGGCAGCCTCATCTCGGCCCTGGAGACCGAGCGGTCGGGTCGGCTCCTGGACATCGTGGCCACCATCCAAGGCGAGCAGGACGAGATCATCCGTGCCGCGCTGCCCGGGGTGCTGGTGGTGCAGGGCGGTCCCGGCACGGGCAAGACCGTGGTCGCCCTACACCGCGCCGCCTACCTGCTGTACACCCACCGCTTCCCTCTCGAGGACCAGGGCGTGTTGGTGGTGGGTCCCAACCGGTTGTTCCTCGCCTACATCGAGCAGGTGCTGCCGTCGCTGGGCGAGGCCGGGGTCGATCTCATCGTGCTGGCTGATCTCGTGGGTGACGTGCGCGTGCACGGCGATGATGCCGCCCCAGTGGCCCGGGTGAAGGGCGACGCGCGCATGGCCGCGGTGTTGGCCAAGGCCGTGCAAGACCGCGAGCGGGCCCTGCCTCGCCCGCTACGCATCGGCTATGGCCTACAGACCCTGGTCCTCACCGTGGAGCAGTCGGCGCGGATCGTGGCCGACGCTCGCCGCCGGTTCCGCACCCACAACGCTGGCCGCCGCTTCGTGGAACAGGCGGTGGCCGATGGGCTGGCCGCCAGCAGCCGTACTCCCCTCGACGGCACCGAGGTCCGTGACCGCGTCCGCCGGTCCCCGGAGGTGCGCGAGGCCCTCGAGCGGATGTGGCCGGTGCTCACGCCGGCCGAGCTCTTGCACGATCTGTTCGGTTCCCGGGCCCTGCTGGCCTTGGCCGGCCGCCGGGTGCTCGACCCCACCGACCTGGCGTCGCTGCATCGACCCCGCAGCCCGCAGGTGGATGACGTTCGGTGGGCGGCCGCCGACGTGCCCTTGCTGGACGAAGCCCGCGCCCTGCTCGGGCCCACACCCAGGGCCAAGCGTCGGGGAGAGGACAAGCTGCGCACGTTCGGCCACATCGTGGTGGACGAGGCTCAGGACCTCTCGCCCATGCAGCTGCGGATGGTGGCCCGCCGATCGTTGAACGGCTCCCTGACCGTCGTGGGTGACATCGCCCAGTCGACCGGGGCCTGGGCCCACGGCGACTGGGACGAGGTCCTGTCCTTCCTGCCGGACCGCAAACCGGCCAACCGGGCCGAGCTCACCGTGGGGTACCGCATCCCCGCTCCCAACATGGCCTTGGCCGCCCGGGTCCTGGCCGAAGCGGCGCCGGGCTTGGTCCCGCCGCGCTCGGTCCGCCAGGACGGGCGTCGGCCCCTGATCCGGCGGGCGCCGTCCCCGGAGCGGCTCGGCGAGACGGTGGCCGAGGCGGTGCGGGCCGAGGTGGCCGACGTCGGGCACGGCAACGTGGCCGTGATCTGCCCGGCGTCATTCGTCGGCCCGATGAGTGACGCCCTCACCGAGGCTGGCATCGTTCACGGTCGGGCCGGCCAGCAGGGTCTCGACAACCAGGTGACGGTGGTGCCCGTCGGTCTGGTGAAGGGCCTCGAGCTCGACGCCACGGTGGTGGTGGAGCCGGCGGCCATCCTGCGCGAGGAGACCCAGGGCCTGCGCGCCCTCTATGTCTCACTGACCCGGGCCACCAAGCTGCTCACGCTCGTCCACGCTGCCTCGCTGCCGAGCGTGCTGGCCGAGTAGTGCGTCGCGTGAGAGACGCTGATGACTTGCTCGACGCCGGTTGTGGGGGTGCCCGAGGCGGACCGGTCTTTGTGGGACGAAGAACCGGGTGACCTCGCCGGCTGACCCGCCTGGACCGCGCTCGCTCGGCCGGGGGGTGGTGATCGGGGCGGATCAACCGGTTCCTCCAGCGTGGGTTGGCGCGCCGCTGGTCGTGATCGACCACGCCGCCCTCGACGCGCCCGACGCCGTGGTCACACAGCTCCACGGGCACTGGGCCCGACGCCGGCCCGTGGCCGTGCGGCTCCACGTCGACCCGGCCCGTTTCCGCACGCCCGAGTCATGGCCGGTGGAGCCGTGGACCGTCGACCCCGGGTTCGAGCCGTGGACCGACCGGCTGCACTTCCTCGTGTGGGCCAACAACTACGACGCTCGACAAGGCGAGGCCGTGTGGTGGTGGGCCGTGAAGGCGCAGCGCCTCGCGACCGCCGCTGGCCTCCCGCAGCCGGATCGGTTGGGGGAGGGGCGGTTGGGCGACGGGCGGTTGGGCGACGGGCGGTTGGGCGACGGGCGGTTGGGCGACGGGCGGTTGGGCGACCTGCGGCTAGCCGGCGCCACCTGGGCCTGGATCGACGGCGGCCCTCGTCAGCCGTTCGACCGGTCACAAGCCGAGAACGCCGACCTCGGTGAGGTCGCCGTCATCCATGCCGAGAGCGTGCAGCAGGGCAGCCTGGCCGTGGTGCCCGAGCGGGTCACCTCGTCGGCCGAGCTGGCCGCGGACCAACGGGCCGCCGTCGATCACTGGCGCGGGCCCGCCCGAGTGCTCGCTCCCGCCGGATCGGGCAAGACCCGCGTCCTCACCGAACGGTTGCGCCTGCTCTTGGGCGACCGGGGCTATGAGCGCCGGCAGGTGTTGGCCGTGGCCTACAACGTGAAGGCCCGCGACGAGATGGTGGAGCGCACCGCCGGGTTCGGTCCCCAGGTGCAGACCTTGAACGGATTGGCCTACAGCCTGCTTCGCGACCACCGGGGTGGTGCGCCGCCGGTGATCGACGAGCGCGAGGTGCGACGCATCGTCGAGCGGTTGGCGCCCAAGCACCGGCCGCGGGCCAACACCGACGCGTTGGCGCCCTACCTGGAAGCGCTCTCTGCCGCACGGCTCGGTTTGCGCGACCCCGAAGCGGTGGAGCAGGAGCGCGACGACGTTCCCGGCTTCGCCGCCATGTTCGGGCCGTACCGCCGCACGCTGGCCGAGCGACAGGTCGTCGACTTCGACGAGCAGGTGTACGGCGCAGTGGAGGCCCTGTTGGCCGACGGGGCGTTCCGGCGACGCAACCAGGACCGCTACCAGCACCTGTTGGTCGACGAGTTTCAGGACCTCACGCCCGCCCATGTGCTGATGGTCCGCCTCCTCGCCGCCCCCACCTTCGACGTGTTCGCGGTGGGTGACGACGACCAGGTCATCTACGGCCACGCCGGGGCCGACCCCAAGTTCCTCACCCACGTCGAGCGGTACCTGCCCGAGGCCGCCACCCACGCCCTCGAGGTGAACTACCGCTGCCCCGTGGTCGTGGTCGACGCCGCCCGCCACCTGCTCAGCTACAACCACCGCCGCGTCGACAAGGCGATCCGCGCCGGGCCCCACGCCGAACCGTCCGCCGATGCGCTCACGGTGGTGCGCCACGCGCCGCCGTCGGCCTCCGGTGACCTGCTGGACGTCGTCACCGGGTGGTTGGCCGAGCCGTCGGTGGAGCCGGCCGACGTGGCCGTGCTCACCCGCGTCAACTCACTGCTGTTGGCGCCCCACGTGGCGTTGGTGGAGGCCGGCCTGCCGGTGGCGTCGGTGCTCAGCCCCGACGTGCTCGACCGCACCGGCACCCGCGCCGCCCTCGCCTACCTGCGCATCGCCGTCGACCCCGATCGCCTGTCGCCCGACGATCTGGCCGAGGTGTACCGCCGCCCCAGTCGGGGCCTGCCCAACTGGATCACCAAGTGGTTCCGCCGCTCGATGTCGATCGACGAGGTGGCTCGCATCGCGGAGCGAATCGACGATCAACGGGTTGCCGACAAGGTCGACCGGCTGGCCGACGACCTGGCCTTGGTGGCGGCGGTGGCCGCCGGTGCCGGTGGCACCACCCGGGCCGTGCTCACCGCGGTACGAGACCAGGTCGGTCTCGGGCAGGCCATGGAGCAGCTCGACCAGTCCAAGGGGGGCGAGGGTTCCAGCCAGCTCGACGACCTCGATGCGCTGCGCCAAGTTGCCGACCTGCACCCCGATCCGGGATCGTTCGAGCCGTGGCTGCGCGCGGTGTTCCACCGCGAGTCAGCTCCTGGAGGCATCACCCTGTCCACCATCCACCGGGTGAAGGGCCGGGAGTGGAGCAGGGTGGCGGTGTTCGGTGCCAGCGCCGGGCTCATGCCCCATCGCTTGGCCGTGGACGAGGAAGAGGAGCGCCGAGTGCTGCACGTCGGTCTCACGCGGGGTCGTCACCGGGTGGCCGTGTTCGCCGACGCCGAGGCACCGTCGCCGTTCCTCGACGAGCTGACGGGCGCCGCGCCGCACCGAGCAGAGATGCCGGCAGCGACACCGGGCGCCAGGACCGTCCCTCCCCCGGTCGCGGCCACCACACGAGCCGCGGCGCGGGCAGCGGCCGCCAGCCCCGCCAGCCCCCTCACCGGTGCGGCCGCCGGCTTGGAGCAACGCCTTCGGGCCTGGCGCTTGACCCGCAGCCAGACCGACGGCGTGCCCGCCTACGTGGTGGCCAGCAACGCCGTCCTGGCCACCGTGGCCGAAGCCCGCCCGGACTCCTTGGCCGCCCTCGGCCGCATCCCCGGCATCGGACCGGCAAAGCTCGACACTTACGGCGACGCCATCCTCGCCCTCGTCGCCGAGAGCGAGGCTGCTTCCTAGCGCGTCCATCCGACGGCGTCGCACACTCGAACAAGTCCGATCCCGCAATCGCCGAACTTCCTGCCAACCCGGCTGGCGGAACAAGGAGCCCTCGGCGGCGTCGGTAGCATCGCCGGACCATGTGCGGCATCGCCGGCTTTCGCGGTCCTCCCGACCCGGCGCTGCTGGCGTCGATGTTGGCCCTCATCGAGCACCGGGGGCCCGACGACCACGGCACGTTCGAGCACCCCGGGGTGAGCCTGGGTCACCGCCGCCTGTCAATCATCGACCTCGACCACGGCCACCAGCCCATGGCCACCGCCGACGGTCAGCTCCAGATCGTCTACAACGGCGAGCTCTACAACTACCGCGAGCTGCGCACCGAGCTGCAAGCCGCCGGCCACCAGTTCGCCACGCCCGGCGACACCGAGGTGGTGCTGGCCGCCTACGCCGTCTGGGGCACAGACTGCTTCGCCCGCTTCAACGGCATGTGGGCGCTGGCCGTGGTCGACCTGCGCGGCCCCCAACCTGAGCTCGTGCTGGCCCGGGACCACTACGGCATCAAGCCCCTCTACGTCGCCGAGGCAGGCGTGGGCCAAGAGCGCCGCACGCTGTTCGCCAGTGAGATCAAGGCGCTGCTGGCTTCGCCTCACCTCGACCCTGAGCCCAACCGGCAATGGTTCTACGACTACCTGCTGCACGGTCTCCACGACCACCGGCCCGAGACGTCGTTCACCGGCGTGCGCCAAGTGCTGCCCGCCACCTGGGAGGTGCACGCCGCCGACGGCACCGTGCGCATAGGCACCTACTGGGAACCGTCGCTCAGCACCGCCAACGCCGACGATCCGGCCCGGTTCCGTGAGCTGTGGACCCGTTCGGTGGAGCGGCGCCTCATCGCCGACGTCCCCGTGGGCACGTGCCTGTCCGGCGGCATCGATTCCTCGTCCATCGTGTGCACCTCGGCCCAGCTCATGGCCGAGAACGCGCCCGACGCCCGCTCCCTCGGTGAGCGGTTGCGCACCTTCTCCATCGTCTACCCGGGCGATCCCATCGACGAGCGTGCCTACATCGACCTCGTCCTCGACGACACCGGCGCCCAGCCCTTCTTCGCCGAGCCCGAGTCGGCGCGGTGGATCCAAGAGGTCGACCGCATGGTGTGGCACCAGGACGAGCCCATCGTGTCCTCGGCGCCCTACGCCCAATGGTGCGTGATGCGCCTGGCTCAACCGAGCGTGACGGTGCTCCTCAACGGCCAGGCCGGCGACGAGCTGTTGGCCGGGTACGTGCCCTACCAGTTCGTGTACCTGCGCCAGTTGCGCAAGGAGCACCGCTGGGCCGAACTGTGGCGTGAGGCCCGGGCGTCTCGCGACGTGCTGGCGCCGCTCATCAAGCGCAAGCTGGCGGCCCGACGCAAGTCCGTGCCCATCGCGCCGATGCTGCCCACGTCGTTCACCGCCGGGCTCGAGGCGCCCCGGTACCAGCGCCACCAGGACGACCTCAAAGCTCGCCTCGTCGATGACCTCACCACCTTCAGCCTGCCGTCGCTCCTGCGCTACGAGGACCGCAACTCGATGGCCTTCTCCATGGAGTCGCGGCTGCCGTTCCTCGACCAGGAGCTGGTCAACTGGGTGCTCGGCCTGCCGCCGTCGGCGATCGTGCACGACGGCTGGAGCCGCTCCATCCTGCGGCGCGGCCTCGCTGGTCTGCTCACCGAGCAGGTCCGCACCCGGCGCTGGAAGGTGGGGTTCACCACGCCGGAGACCCGTTGGCTGCGCTCGCAGCGAGCGCCGCTGCAAGGGCTGTTCCGTTCGCCGGCGTTCGCCAGCCGGCCGTGGTGGAAGGCGGCCGAGGTGGTCGACGCCTTCAGCCGGTTCTGCGAAGGTGATCTCGACTCGTCGCCGATGTTCTGGCGGGCCATGAACATCGAGCTCTGGCACCGGGTGTTCTTCGACGCCGACGGCCGCTCCCGACGCGGCGCGGCGCCGGTGGCCTCGATCACCGAGACGGGTGACGCCGCCGCCGTCGAGTTGGCCGCCACGCCCGAAGCCAAAGCCCTGTCGGCCCGTTGCTCAGCGCACCCCGACCGTCACCTGTTCGCCTGGTCACCGGCGGACGGCGGCATCTACGGGCGAGTGCCGGTGCGCACCCGGTTGTTCGCCGAGGGCGATGACCTGGCCGCCGGCCTGCTCGACGCCCTCGCCGTGCTGCCCGACGACGTGGCCCTGCGCGACGGCGACATCGTGGCCGTGAGCGAGAAGGCGGTGGCCATCACCCAGGGGCGGAGCTTCCCGGTGGCCGGCATGCGCACGTCGCGCTTGGCCCGCACGCTCACCCGGTTCGTGTCCAAGAGCCCCGCCGGCATCGG
>JAABUQ010005538.1_pt1 | contig 20004 bp, 18 predicted proteins | sample 5560001 | NCBI WGS metagenome assembly JAABUQ01 (sample SAMN10711888, study PRJNA513371) | rock metagenome | isolation source: Antarctica rocks | place: Antarctica: Victoria Land, Finger Mt nord | collected 2015-12-18
GCCTTCGTGCGTCCCTTTGGCTCGAAAGCACACGAAAGTCTCGAAGATTCGAGACAAATCGCCGTGCGAGAGCCTCCAAACCAAGGCGGCGTGCGCCAGTTCCGCAGATTTTCACAGGCCTGTTAGATCGGAATATGGGATCGCGTCGTAGTAAGGCGGATCCGTTATAACAAGATCAAATGGGGCCGAAGTGAGGGAAGCAGTAGCGGCCGATTGATTCTCAATTGTGGCGGCGGTGGGCCAGTCAACGCCGCGATAAGTATCGAGCGCGGTGAGGATTCTTTCAAAGCATAGCAGATAGCTACCGGCGCTTTGACCAATAGGGTTTCCTTCCGCGAAGTCCCAGCTGAGCGACAATGCAAAGCGCGCGAACGAGTGATTTATCGTCTCCGCGTCAACCTTAAATTGGACGCCACAATTTGCAAAGTCCAGTAGACGGTCTATAGCGGCGGCCAAGTAAATCGATACGCCGACGACCCATTCATCGGAATATCCTTGCCCGCGCATTTCATCACGCGCGTTGCGGGAATGCTTGACAAGGGTTCCCAAAGCAAGTAATTGCCGCGAGTTAAATAGATCGGACCACGTGCGCATACCATATTGAACGACAGAGAATGCGGAGCCGCCCGATTTACGGCTGGCACCCGCAGGCACTGGTTCGTCTGGCAAGCCGAATGGAATCTCCCCGAACGCGCCCTTAAGTTGCAATGCCGCATCATCTACCAGCATCCGCTCTTTGTCGGCCGGAATCCGGTATTCTTTGCCGTTGGAGCCATCGACGACGACTGCCGTCATCACCGCTCCCATCCGGCCTCCGACTCCTTCGATGCCTAGTTCTTGCCTCGTCATCTGAGCGGGGCAGCACGGGCACTGAACACCGGAGCTATTCATCGTGCCGCTTGCATCGTAGCGGGCGCGCTGGTTCTTCTCGACTGGCGCGACGTCGAAGTCGACGCCCGTGCCGTCGGGCTTCGGCTTCATTGTGAGCGCGACGGCCTTGTTGTCCGTCTTGCACAACCAACGCGTCTTCAGCAGCGGAATCGTGGCGCGGCAATTCTTGCATTTCACGGTTCGCGCCCAGAGGTAGGCGACGGTCGGTTTGCCGTCGATCGTCGGATAGTACGAGGCGAGATCGGCGCGGGCACGTTCCAGAACCCACTGGCCCCAGAAGCGGACGTGGGCTGCGAGATCGCCGGATCGGCCCTCGTCGACGTTCAACCGCGGCGCGGGACCGCCCGAGCGCAACGTTGCGACGGACGAGCGCGCGTGCGCATCATGTGGGCGTGCAGCCGCATGATCCGCCGAAGCAGGCGAACCGTCCGAGCGAAAAGCGGCATCGCTCGCGGGAGAGCCATCGGGCCCGCGCAGGATCGGGCCGGCCAAGCGCTGATTCGCATCGCGGCTCGCGCCGTCCGAGCGGGGATTCGCATCGTCCGGGCGAGGAATGGCGTCGTCCGGGCGAGGACTCGCGTCGTCGGTTCGCGCGAGCGACGGCATCGGATGGGTTTTTCCGGCGAAGCGTTGCGGGTATTCGAGGGTGCATTTCAGCACGAACCAGGCGACGGGATTGATGTCCATTGCGGTTGTCTCGCAGCCGAGGCGCATCGCTTCGAGCGGGATGGCGCCGCCGCCGGCAAAGGGGTCGAGTACGCGGGGCGCGCGCCCGCCGTATGCTTTGCGGATTTCGTCTCGGAACCACTGCAGGTCGGGGCCGTTTTCGTTGCCCCAACGCAGGATGCCGCCTTCGATTTCTTTCGCGGAGGTTGCGTTCGGGGGGATCGTTCCGGCGAGCCGCTTGTAGATTACGGCACGCTTTGCGGCGTCACCGGGATCGGGGAGCAACGTGGCGACGAGCGCCGCGCGGCAGGCAGCGAGCGGACGGCGTGCCGGCCAAATGTGCAACGTTGAGATGTGGCCGTGGCGGACGTTCTTCTCGTGCACGGAAGCGAGCGACGTTTCGCGCAAAGGAAAGCCGTGTTCGATCAAGCGGGGAAAGTCGTCCATTCGCCCTCCGAGACTATTAGGGCGCGACGACATATTAGACGTCGACCGCGCTGTTGGAAAGGATCGCGCCGCGTTCGATGACGGCGTGGCCTGAGATGCGATGGCGTAGCACGTTCGCGGGATTGCGGACGCGTTGCAGCTCGGGGTTGGCGCTCGCGCAGCCGTAGACGACGTAGAGCCACGCATCGTCGGCGAGAGTCGCGGCCTTGACGAGTTCGTTGAGGGTCATTTCGATCGCGCCTGTGGTCGCGCGGCCTTTGACCTCGATCGCGCGTTGCGTTCCGTCGGGGCGGCGGGCGAGCAGATCGAAGCCGGGGTGTGGTTCGAGACCGGCGTCGCAAGCGCGGTCCGGACGCGAAACGTCGAGCACGGTCGCGCCGAAGCGCTCCTCGAATTCCGTAACGATGCGAACGGCCCTCGCCTCGACATCGGCGTCGAAGCGCTCCTTCACTTCCGGATCGCTCGTGGGAACAATGTAGGCGTGCGCGATGAACTCGACATCGCCGACGCCGAGCGCGTCGGGCTCGCTGCGGATGCGCGCGATAGCCTTCGTGCGACGCTGCGCAAGCTCGCGCTGACGCGCCTTGACCGCCGCCAACTCTTCGTTCGCTTGCGGTGCGCCGCTCTCGACCTTCGTCTTCCAGCGCTTGCGCGCTTCGGCGAGCTCCGATTCCTGATACGCGAAGCCCGCGACGATCGTTCGTTCGCGTTCGGGAAGTTCCGCGCGCTCGGTCGACGCAAGCTCGTCGACGCGCTTGCGCGCCACGTTCTCGCGCAGATACGCCCGCGCGCTTTCGACGTACGCGCGCGTCTTCTCATGGGCACCGTGGATCTGCTCGAAGCTGCCGCGGTTCGGAATGAGTAGGGCGAGAAACCCGGGCGGCGCCGGTTCGATCTCGTCCGGCGCGGTCTGCCTGACGGCCACCAGATCGCTTGCCACCGTGTCGCTCCCGCGCACGACCGATATTCGCGCGACGTGCAGGAGATACGGTGCCGCTGTCGTCGGGTCGACGTACACCGCGCCTCGCAGAGCATCGGCCAAGCAGCGCTGCTCGACGAGTGCGCGCAGCCGTTCGAAGACGACTTCGCCCGGACGCAAGAAGACGAGACCGCAGTCTGCGCTCGGGCGCCGCAGGCAAAAACGCGTCCGCGATGCGTCGTCGTAGCGTTCGAGCGCCGGACGCAGCGCTTCGAGCGCAAATGGAACCGTCTCGCCAAACCGGAACCCGCTCTCGAGTTCGCCGTCGGCGGCGAGCCCCAGCAACGGCAGCGCGCCGCGCACGAGTGCTTCGACCGAACCCGGTAAGAGCCGCGTCAGCTTCGTGCGCTCGAGTTGTTCGCGCAGACGCGGTAATTCTGCGGCGACGTCGCCCGTTCCGTAACGTTCGCGGTCGGTCTGCTCGATGTCGCGCACGCGCGCCGCGGTGACGCGTTCGTCGATCGCGGCTTCCGCGACGCGCGCCACGTCTTCGCCGGTCATCTCCTCGAAGAAACGCGCGAGGGGCAGGTCTTCGAAGAGGCGGCCGATCACGTCGAACACTTTGTCGCCGCCGAGGTCCTTGCGGATCGTCTCGAGTTTTGCCAGGAGCGTCATCATCACGCGGCCCTCGCGGGTGCCGCCGGCGATCATGTTGACGATCACGACGGGGTCGTGGCGTTGGCCGAAGCGATGGATGCGGCCCATCCGCTGCTCGAGCCGCGCCGGGTTCCAGGGGATGTCGTAGTTGACCATCCGCCAGCAGAACTGCATGTTCAGTCCTTCGCCCGCGGCGTCGGTCGCGACCAGGATCGTTGCGCCGCCTTCATCGGGCGCTTTTTTGAAGAACGCGACCTGATCGTCACGCTCGCGAAACGGCAGGCCGCCGTGAATTCGCGCGATGCGTCCCGCAAAGCCGATTTGCTCCAATTCGGCGGCGAGGAAGTCCAGCGTGTCCCGGTGCTCGGTGAAGATGAGAAGTTTTTCGACTTCGCCGCCGTCGTCTTTGAGGAACTCACGCAGGCGTGCGAATTTCGAGCCGGGGCCCGCGGCGAGCACGTCGCCGGCGAGCGCGATGAGGCGCTGCAGTTCATCGCGTTCGAGCTCCAAGTCGGCGAGACGGCCGGCGACGAGAACAGTGACCGCCTCTTCGTCGGCGATTTCATTTTCTTCGCGGCCCTCCCGCGCATCTTCTTCGTCGGCCGTGCGCTCGCCGAACGGATCGATCGCACGAACATCGGCGCGTCGCGCTCGGGTCGTGAGATCGTCGAGCGTCATTTTCCCGGCGTGAACGGCGGCGATTGCCTCCTCGATTTTCGCGTGGCGTCGCCGGAATGATTGGAGCAGCGCGGTCGTAGAACTCGCGAGGCGCCGTTGAAAGACGCTCTTCACGAGACGTGCAGCGGACCGATTTAGCTGCGAGGCGCGATTGTAGTGCTCGTCGATGTAGCGCGAGGTCTGGTCGTACAGCTGTTGTTCGCCGGGCTCGCCCTGCGTCAAGGTGAAGCTGAGCGTGACCGAGTCACGCTTGGGGTAGATCGGCCCACCGTCGTAGCGGACCATCTCCTCTTTCGTGCGGCGCAGGAAGCGGCGTGCCCGCGCCTCGCGCGGAAAGTGCGCGAAGGCTTCGCGGGTGGCCAGCGCTTCGGGTTCGAGCAGACGCCATAGGAAGAAGTACGGCATCTCTTTTCCCATGTGCGGCGTCGCCGTCAGCAGCAAGAGATGCTGCGCAGTCCATCCGAGCTTCCAGCGAGGGTCATCGATGTCAGTGCTCGCGAGCGCTTCGGCGAGGCGATAGCGATCGGTCTTTACGATCGAATAATCCGGGAGCTGATTCGCCGACAGTTTGTGCGCCTCATCGAAGATGACGAGATCGTACGGCTCGACGGATGGCTCTTGGAGCCGCGCAAAGACGCGGTCGCCGGCGAGCGTGTCGACGCTGACGATCAGCTGATCCGATGCGCCGCCGTAGAACGGATTGCGCGATTTGGCGCCGGCTCCGCCGACGATTGCGAACTCGAGACCGAAGAGTCTGCGCAGTTCGCTTTGCCAGTTGCCGAGTAGGCCGGCGGGCGGGGCGATCAAGATGCGGCGGATGCGGCGGCGCGCCAACATCTCGCGGATGTATAGCCCCGACATGATCGTCTTGCCTGCGCCGGCATCATCCGCTAACAGAAGGCGCAACCGCGGCTGCGGAAGCATGTGCTCGTAGACGGCTAGGTGCTGGTGTGGGAGCGGCTTGATCAGGCTCGTCTCGGTCGCGAACGTCCCGTTCGACTGGAAGCCGTACGAAAGGCGTTCGGATTCGACGAGAAGGCGTGCGCTCTCGGCATCGCCGAGAAAGTCTATTGCCGGGGACGCGATTGTGGACGCGATCGCCGCGGCTTCCATTGGTAGCGGAATTGCGACGCCGGGAGTCGCAGAACCTCGTGCGCACTATGTTGTTCTAAGCCGAACGACGACCTGATAAGGCACGCATGATGCGACATACGGTCTCAGCACTAAAGGTACCAGCCACCAGCTCCACCTCGGCGTTGTAGGCGTTGCGCTGAGGTGCGCTGCATTTCGATAAGGCCGCCGTGGTCGCTCGTCGTTGCCGATGGGCGAAAGCCAATTGAAAACCGACCGCGAGCGACTCGCATCACCGGCGAAGTGCTCATTCACTCTTCGAAACGGTACGATGACGGTGCAGAGGCTTTCATACGACGCGCCTGTCGCAAGCTGCGTCTGCCGGTCCCTTCCCTTGAAGAACTTCGCAGCACGCCTCGGGGAGCGATCATCGGCGTGATGACAATTGCGGACTGCGTTACTGTGCGTGACGTGCCTCCAGAATGTCGCGCGTGGGCGCGCGGCCCATATTGCTATATCGTTAAAGACCTCCGCAGGTTTGCAGAAATAATTCCTTGGAAGGGAAGTCTCGGATTTTTTCAAGTGCCCGATAGCGTTGTCGGGCTCGCCCTCCGCACCGCGAAGCATGCAGAGGACTTTTCGATGAGCTCATAGACGAGAATGAGGGAGACGTCTCTTGAGCGCGACCCACATGCGCCCCTCGCGAGTCTTGGGTTCGACGACCGACTGCCACCACCAAACAGGCGGAGAACCCGGCTCCTGGGATCGCAAGAGATGCCCAAATAGCGGCACTGGCTCCTGGCTACGGCACGCGCGAGATCATGCTCGCGGTCTTCGTGAACTGCGGTCAACGCTCGGAGCCCAGGGCGTCCGCCACGCCGCGCTCTCCGGCTCCGTCGCGCCCGGTGACGATGTCCCCGAGTCCGACGTGGATAGCATCCTCGACTTAGATACCGAATGCCACATCGGACTCTTTGGGTCTGTTGAAATTCAGCAGGTTATCGAATCCGAACTCGGGCGTGATGTCGATCTGGGAACCATGCGGAGTCTGGACCTCGATCGGCGCGACGATATCCTATCCGAACGCGTGGAGGCGTTTTGAGGGTCGCCGAGTCTTTATCCGCATTCGGCGAATGGCGAACGGCGTCTGCGTGTTCGCGCTGGGGATCTAGCGTATTGCCAGAACCGTCGGGCACCCGAAGGCAGGGCTGCCGGTTTTTCAGAGCCTAGCGCGCAAGATGTACCATGATACTTGCATCCTCGATGTGGAGGCCGAAGCCAGGTGAAGAGTCCAGATGAAGGTTACCAGCCGGTCGTCCAGCGTTTTGCCGCGTTGGGGCAACGGATTATTCGAACGGATCCGCGAGAGCACTACACGGAGATCGGGCGTAACGCCAAACGGGCCCTAGAACCTGGCTACATTCCGATAGAGAAACCACCGCGGGTGGTGACGGTGAGCTACTATCCCAATGAGACTGAACTGAAAACACCGCAGTTCGATGCGCTCCGAAGAAGCTTTGATGCGTGGGGCCGGTCTGGGTCAGTTGAGGATTACGAAACCTCATATATGGACTGGCTGCAGACGCTACCGCAAATCCCTTTCCATAGAGACTGGAATGTTCCAGTATTCCGTGAGGTCGGCATTGAGAATCATGAGTTCGCGTGGCTACCTCTAGTAAAGTGCCCGTTACCGGCCTACTCGGTAATACCGGACTATGACATCTTTCGGGATCGAATGCTCCTTTGGGAACAGATATCGCTTCTGCGACCGGCCGTTATCATCGCTCAAGGGCAGAGCGCGCATGATGTTGTGCGGCCGATGTGCGAGGACAAGTTCCCGCACCGCATCGTGTACCAGAAAATTGCACGCGTCGGAACAAACGCTTACCACACTGCGGAACAAGAGCGCGTTGTACGTCAGTTGCGTGATGCTTTCGACCGCGCCAAGTAATAGCGAACGCTTAGGTCAACGCGATGATGGTGCTCGTCCCGTTATCGCGCCGCACGGCCTTGCCGTGGGCTTAGGGGCGTCACCGATAAAACGCCGGAGCGGCCGCGGGACCGCTCCCGACGGCGCACAACAGTATCCGCGCGTGTCTAGAGTGCCGCGCTTCCTTTTTCGTTAAAGGCCGCACGGCCAAGGCGGCATGGGCCGCAGTCACTCCAATTCGGTGGCGCCACGAACGACACCGTCACCCTGTAAGCGGGCGCTGCACGATGATCGCGGCATCAGGTGGGATGAAGTTCAAGCGCGCGAAGCGCAGTGCGAGCGGGTCGGCTGCTTGTAGCCTCTATGCAAGCGTATCCAGCGCAAAGGCATTCGAGCACGACTCACCGGGCCGCGCCTAAGATTTCACCCAACGCGCCATGTCCTTGCGGAAGCGGAAAAAAGTACAAGCGAAGCCGTTTAGCGTTGCGGACGGTTTAGGGATTCTCAAGCCGATCCAGAGCAGGTTTTACTTGTCCTGCTGGTGTTGCGCGGCTGCGCGCATCATTTCGAGTTCGTGAAGGATCAGCTTGTCTTGGGTTAGCCCCATGGCGCGTTTGCTTGCAATTAGACCGTCGAGCGAGAGCATGTGAACCGGGCGGGCGAGCGTGACATGCTTCAGCAGAGGATATATGCGATCCTGTGCCGTATATACGGCCCATGGCGAAGCACTTAATCGACGTCGACGAGAGGGCGCTTCGGGCTGCTCGTGCGGAGCTCGGCACGGTTACCATCAAAGACACCGTCAATGAGGCACTTCGTCGTGCCACGTCCGGCCGACAACGTCGGATCACAGCGGCGCTCGACGTCCTGGCCGATGCATGCCTCGAGGATCGAGCCGAAGCTTGGCGTTGAGGTTTCTCCTTGACACCAGCGTCGTGAAGCGCCTCGCTCGCGGCGACGTCCGCAAGGTGGTCGAGCCGTTAGCGGCGCGGGGCGAACTCGGCCGTACGACCGTCTGCGACCTTGAAGTCGGCTACTCGGCGCGCAACGCCAAAGAATGCGATCAACTCGTGGGAGCGCTGGCCGCTTTCGATCCTATTGAAATGACCGCAGCGCACGTTCATCGTGCACTTCAGGTCCAACGTTTGCTCGCTCAGCGCAGTCAGCGCGGCCGCAAGATTCCCGATCTATTGATTGCTGCGGCGGCGGAGGAACTCGACATCGGCGTGCTCCATTACGACGCCGACTTCGATTTCATCGCTGCGGTCACGGGTCAGCGTTGCCGTTGGGTCGTGCCGGCCGGTAGTCTGGACTAACGACTGTCTATCGCGGCGCGGAAACTCGCGCCGTCCGTCGATATCTCGGAAGACGTGCGCGTCGACACGCTCGACGAACCAAGTTACCGGCAAGGTCGTATCGGCCGCCTGGAAGCAGAGTGATGCGCCGCTCGGCAGGCCGGTCGCGCGTCCGACGCTCCGATCCAAGCGGCGGCGCGCGGCGCAACCAGCGCTACGGTCAGGGGCTTTGCTGCAAGCGGCGGCGAGCGGAGCGCGTCGTCAGACGTTGGCCGACGATCCCGATGACGAACAGCGCTGCGAACGCGTAGAGTCCGTTGGTTCGTCCCAGCGACAGAACGGCAATCATGCCGAGCGCGATCGCGCCGCTGAAGACTTCGGCCCGCAACCCCGCGCCGAGAGATGGTGGAACGCCGCCCCCGGTTTCGGGCACCGGCCGCACACGCGGAAGCAGCGCCGGGACGTCGGCGCAGTACTGCGTGAACTCGTCGCCGTAGCGAGCGTGCAAGCCACGTTCTTCCCAGCGAACGAGCGCAAGGACGAAGAGCCAGACGCCGATGATGACGATCGCCCACCCTGCCGGCGAGGCGACGACGCCGACGCCGAGCGCCATCAGGAGATTGCCGAGGTAGAGCGGATTGCGCGTGAAGCGGAACGGTCCATTCACAAGCAAACGATCCACGCGCGCGTTCTCCGTCCACACGATCGCTTCGCTCAGATAGCTCGAGCCCCACACCCGCAGTGCGAAGCAGGCGACGGTCAGCGCAGTGCCGGCGATCAGGAACGCGAGGACGCCGCTGCGGCCCGCGAAGCTGCCGAAGACGACGTAGGCCGGGACGTACGCGCCCTGCACCGCGCCCGAGATCAAGCCACCGACCATGAACCCGAGGCCATAGATCATGCCGAAGACGGCATCGCGGCGGCGGTACCACCATGGAGACGAGCGCTCGTTCATCACCAGACGCGCACGCCCCAGCCGCGAAAGAGGCCGAGGTCCGTTGTATCCTTGATGACGGTAGGGCGCACCGAGCGCGGTGCTGGATTGCGGTGGCCGGCGGGATTGGAAAGACTTGAAAGCGTCGTCATGGGCGTCCCTTTTGCGAAAGCGGTGCTTGGTGCGATCAGTATCTCGCTCCGCAGTAGCGCGCTCCAGTCCCGCTCGTCAGTAACTTCGCATGACATTCATCACGGCGGGGGAACCGTAAAAAGCGTGGCCTCAGCCTTCCCAATCCTCGACGCGTAAACCGGCCACGCGTGAAAACTCGCCGACGTTGAGCGTGATGAGCGTCAAGCTTTTCGTTGATCACCGTCAGACTGCCGCGATAGCCGAGCGCTGCAGCGGCTCCGCTACACGCGGTTCCGATCAGCAACAGCGGCATCGACCGGAACGTCTGGGCCAGCACAAGCAGCACGACGCTCGGAAAGAACAACGACAAGCCGGCAAACGCTGCGCTTCGACTGAGGAGCGCGCGCGTAGCGAGCACCGTCGCGGTGCGTAGATCAACGTCAACACGATCTCTGAAAACGCGAACGCGCGCCGGTAATCGAGATAGAGCGGCGTCGACAACGTACTGCCGGCGTACACCGCGGCGAGCGCGCACGCGGCGATCGAGGTGGAGCCGGCCCCACGCGAGGAGTCGAGACTACGGTGCGAGTCATGGTCCTATCGTACCGCGCCGACGATTCGATGAACATCGAAGTGTCACCCTGAGCGTGTCGGCGGGACGTCTCTTGTTTTGCGGTGGGCGCACGTGATAGATTCACGTGAGGAGTACGTCATGCAGATCGCACCGGAGCTCGGAATCCCGGAAATCAAACCGGCGATCGAGTCGATCGGCGGTCGGTGGGTTCAAAAAGTGAGCCCGCAAAGCCAGCATTCAGTCGTGCAGTTGGCCTTGGGCTCTTTATTGCGAACGTGGTCGATTGGGCGGGGGCAGGTCGGCACGGAGTGGCGGTGCTATTTCTTACCTGAAGGAGAGCGCTGGAGCTCGCTCGTCCCCGACGTCGCGTACTTCTCGTATGAGCGCCTTCCGCGCGATCTCGGCGAGGTGCGCGAAAAGCCGACCGTCGCGCCGGACATCGCCGTTGAAATCGTCTCCCCGGACGACCGGCGCCCGATCCTGGAGGAAAAGATTGATCTCTACTTGCGTGGCGGTGCGCAACTCGTGATCCTTGTCGATACGGAGCGGCGCCGAGTCGAACTGCATGAGTGCGGCGGTCAAGCAACGTTTGCGGCCGGGGACGTTGCGCGATCGCGCGCGTTCTCAGATCTCGTGCTCGACCTGTCGGAACTCTTCGTCGATCTCCTTTAGGTGGTAAACTGGATGCGCCACGACGCGCCCGTCGACACAGCATCTCGGTCGAGGATTCCGGCGTCGCCTTCCGCGAAAGTGCACGCGTGGGGAACTTGATGCCTGCGACAATGCTCTTGTTTGCAGTCGTCGGCATGGCTGCGCTTTGCGCGATACCGGCGTCGCCTGAAGCGGGTGTCAGCTGCGCCACATCCAAAAGCGTGGCGCCAAGATGCTGCGGCGACGTGACGAGCTACTTGCGCAGTTACGCCGATCGCTCGGCAACGAATACGGCAGCACGTGCGCCGGAATCGCCGTTACGGGCGCGGGATCGCGACACGGTGTTATTTGCGGTTGTGAAGTCAATGCAAGTCGATCTGCCGCCCGGATGCTGCGAGCGACGTGACCGTCTTCGCGGCGCTTGTTATGGAGGCAGCGGGCGTGGTAGATTCGCGTGGGGAGCACATCATGCAGATCGCGCCGGAGCTCGGCATCCCGGAAGTCAAACCCGCGATCGAGTCGATTCGCGGTCGCTGGATTCAAAAGGCGAGCCCGCAAAGCCGGCATTCCGTCGTGCAGTTGCGTTTGGGCGCGTTGCTGGCAGCATGGGCGGGGCGCCGCGGTCAGGTGGGCACGGAGTGGCGCTATTATTTTCTTCCCGAAGGCGAGCGGTGGAGCTCGCTCGTCCCCGACGTCGCGTATTTCTCCTTCGAGCGCCTGCCGCGCGATCTCGGGGAGGCGCGGGAGAAGCCGACGGTCGCGCCGGATATCGCCGTTGAAATTGTCTCCCCGGACGACCGCCGCTCGATCCTCGATGAAAAGATCGACCTCTACTTCCGGGGCAGTGCGAAACTGGTGATCGTCATTGATCCGCAGCGACGTCGTGTCGAGTTGCACGAAGGCGGCAGCCAGAGCCTGTTCGGCTCGGAAGAGCATGCGCGATCGCTCACATTCCCCGACCTCACCATTGACGGAAGCGACCTTTTCGTCGACCTCTTCTGAATCGTCGGCGACCAGCGGCTCGTCGACGAATCCCGCCTCGTGCGCGGACTTCGATCCGCTCCGCGATCACGGTTCATGCACGCGCACTTGGATGTGCCCGCCAAAATCGCCCACGGACAGCGGTGCGCGGAAGGCTTCGGCGGGGGGTAGCTATCGATGTTTACCGCGGCACACACGCATCTGCGCCTCCTCTGGATGACCGTTTCGGGTTACAACATGCTGACGTTATATGGCGCGTATGTATAGTAGTCACATGGAAAAGACGACGCTCTACCTGACGCCGCAGCTGCGCCGGGCATTGAGGGACATGGCACAACGTACGAAGCGGCCGCAGGCCGCCATCGTGCGCGACGCGCCTTCGCCTATATCGCGGCTGCTCCGCGGGCGAAACTTCGCTCGCTTGGCGCCGGCGAAAATCCCGACGTCAGCGGCGCAGCGAGCGAAGGATACCTGCGCCCTAAGCTCCGCCGCAGTTAATTACGCTCGACACATCCGCCGTCTTCGCGCTCGTCAACCGGCGGGATCCGGACCATTTACGCGTCCGGCGGGCCCTCCTCTCCGATAAGGGACCCTATCTCGTTCCCGCTGGCGCACTCGCCGAAATGACGTTTCTGATCGAGGATCGGCTTGGGTCAAAAGCGTTAGATGGTTTCCTTGCCGACCTCGAAAGCCGCACCCTGAGCTTCGAGTCCGGCCACGACGACTTCGCCCGGATCCGTGAACTGGCGAAGCGTTAGCGCGATCTTCCTCTCGGCGCTGCAGACGCGAGCGTCATCGCGTGCGCGGAGCGTTTTCAAGGACGCGTCCTCACCTTGGACCGCCGCGACTTCGACATCGTCGCCCGCGAAGGGAAGCTTCACGTCGAGCCGGCGTAGCGGATCGGCGTCGTGAGTAGCATGTCGGAGGCAGCGGAACCGAAAGGCCGTGGCGGCAGAAGTATGCGATCCCGAAGCTACCCGGGCAGCAAAACGCGGGCGCGTAATTTCGCGTTGGCCTCCTCGACATCGAATGCTTTGGGGTCGAAGTCGCGACCACAGCGCCGGCTCCATTCACGAAAATGCTCGTGCTCCTCGTGTTTCGGGCTGCGAAGTACCCGGAGAAACTCGGCGTCTCGGCTCGTACCACCGACGTCTTCGGGCGGGCACGCGCGGCTGCCGGCGATGCAGACCGGATACCTCGCGCTGCGTTCTGGTTCCAGTACCTGCTCGACGCGCACACGATGGCGCCAGCCGTCGCCGAAATCGTAGCGGTATACAAAGCACGATCCCGCGGCGAAATCGAAATGTGCGAGTTTCCTACCGCGTTCGTTGCGGACGTCGCTCGGATAGTCGGGGTCGGGCACGCCGTACGATATGCCGTCGATCTCGAACTCGTGGAGATGGTAGCTCTCCCAGCCCATGACGCGCTCCAATGTCTTGCTCAATGTCCCCAGTGTCATTCGCTCGGGAACGAGCAGCCGGCGCCACACCTGCGGCCTCACATCCTCCAAGGCAATCTTCAGTTGCAAGATGCGATCGCCGCTCGGGATCCTTTGCTCGGGCGGCGAGGTTCTGCGCTTGGGCGGCGGCGAACGGAACGACGCGAGCCAGATGCGCTGAACCGACGGCATCATGTCTTTGAAAAACTCTTGGTCTGAGAGATCGTACCGTTTCTCACGCATCGCGCGGTGCATCAGCTTGAGATGGTGCACCAAATCCAGCATCTCCACTCGCGGGAATGACGTGACGCCGTGCATCTCGCGCTCGCCGTCCGGACCTTGTATCACGCGGGCAAAAAGCGTGGTACCGGGCCGCGCGTAGTGACTGGCGACGCGCTCATTCACGTGCGCGACTTCATCGTTCCACAAATCGCGCAGCACGAGTGCCGCATCGACGTAGACCTCCTGAACTTCGTACGGGCGCATGTGGCTCGAGCGCATCTGCTCGAGGTAGCGCCGCTGTCCCCGAGTCAGTCCGAGCGAACCGTCGCCCAGAAACACGTCGACGAGAAGCGGCCGTCTTCGCTGATCGGCCGGTCGAACATGAACCATGTGTGGAAGACGCTTTGGCACGCTTCGCTCGCGACCACAGTGATGAAGTCTTCGGTTTGGTTATCGACATCCCCGAAGATCTCGGACATCGCACGATTCATCGGTCCGGCGCACTGCGGGCTGTGGGCGAACCCCATCATCAGATCGGTGACCTGTCGACTCTCGTCTCGAGTGAACCCCGTGAGAGCGGTGACCTTTCCGCCGAGGTGCCTAGGCTTTGGCATCGGCGTTCTCTCTCGCTTTGGGCCCGTTCATCCTCTCTGATATGCGAAGGGATACTGTCGCGCTTGTTTCGCGGGCCGCCGGCGTGATAGATTCGCGTGGGGAGTGCGCTATGCAGATTGCACCGGAGCTCGGCATCCCGGAAGTCAAACCCGCGATCGAGTCGATTCGCGGTCGCTGGATTCAGAAGGTGAGCCCGCAAAGCCGGCATTCCGTCGTGCAGTCGCGTGTGAGCGCGTTGCTGGTAGCATGGGCAAGCCGCCGTGGTCAAGTCGGCTCGGAGTGGCGCTGTTATTTCCTACCGGAAGGCGAGCGCTGGAGCTCGCTCGTACCGGACGTGGCGTACTTCTCATTCGAGCGCCTGCCGCGCGATCTCGGGGAGGCGCGCGAGAAGCCGACGGTCGCGCCGGAAATCGCCGTTGAAATCGTCTCGCCGGACGACCGGCGCTCGATCCTCGATGAGAAGATCGACCTCTACTTCCGAGGCGGTGCGGAACTCGTGATCGTCGTCGATCCGCAGCGACGCCGTGTCGAGCTGCACGAGGAAGGGGGCCACAACTTCTTCGGACCGAGCGAGCGTACACGATCGCGCACGTTTTCCGACCTTACCATCGACGTAAGCGACCTTTTTCTCGACCTCTTCTGATTCGTCTGATTCGTCGGTGGTTCGCGCGCTGGGCGGCTCCTGTTACGCGCTCTGCTGCGAGCGGCGCAGAGCGGCGCGCGTCGTCAGACGTTGGCCGACGATGCCGATGACGAACAGCACCACGAACGCGTAGAGTCCGCTCGTTCGTCCGAGCGCGATCGAGCCGCTGAAGATTTCAGCCGCGGTCCGTTGTATCGGCGATTACGGTCGGGCGCCGCGCTCCAGTCGCGCTCGTCAGCAACATCGCACGACGTTCGTCACCGCGGGAACCGTCAGTTGATTTCGAGCGGATTCATAAGACCAGGCCGAATTGGTGCCGTAGCGCCTGGCGGCCGCGCTCGGTGACGATGACGCTACGCTCGCGGGGGCGGTGACGGCGCCATTCGTTCTGAAAAAACGCGTCGCAGAGCGCCGCTCCGAGCGATCCACCGAGATGCGGCTCCGTTTCCGTCCAATCCAAACACGCGGTGGCGAGTTGCCGGTGCAGCGTTTGCAACTCGTCGAGATCGATCCGGAGCGGGCCGAAGACATGCTTTGCTTTCGGACCGAGCGTTACCGCGCCGAGGGCCGAGCGGCGCTTCTTCTGCGCGCGATCTCCAACGTCGACCTCGCAGAGTGCCTTACGATCGACGAGCGCTGCGAACAGCGCGACGCCGAGTTTTCCGGCGAGGTGATCGTAACAGGTTCGCGCGAAGCGCAATCCTTCGGCTTTCGCGCTCGCGTCGAGCGCGCGGGCCGGTTTCATCGGCGCGATTGCGCCGAGCGCCTCGATGGCCGCGCTGACGTCGGGGCCGGCAATGCGGTAATACCGAAAACGTCCGCTGCATTCGGCTCGTAAGAGGCCGCCGGCGACCAGTTTGGTCAGGTGGCTGCTCGCGGTTTGCGGCCGCACGCGCGCAGCGGCTGCGAGCTGGGATGCCGAGAGTGGCCGGCCGCTGCCGAGCGCGTCACCACTGAGGCGATGAGCGCGTAACCCGTACGCAACGGGATGTGCCGTGCGGCCTTTCATCACGCGTCCAGCTCACCCGAGAAGCGGACACCCATGCTGAGAATGCGGGCACCGAACAGCCACGCCGTACTTTCAGCGAACCCGAACAAGACCGTGCTCACGACCGCAAGGCCAAGGGCGGACAACGTTACGGCTCGGCGGCAGATCTGATCGGAGAGCCGTCCGAACACGAACAACGCCGTGAGGTTGCCGAGCACGTACGATGCATAGATCAACGTCAAGACGATCTCTGAAAACCCGAACGCGCGCCGGTAATCGAGATAGAGCGGGGTCGGCAATGTACTGCCGGCGTACACCGTGGCGAGCGCACACGCGGCAATCGTGGTAGACGCCGCCCCCTGCACGCGAGGAGTCGAGGTAATGGCCCGAGTCATGATCCGATCGTATCACGCCGACGTTTCGATGAGCATCGAAGTATTGCGGCAGGACGAGCGTCGCGGCGACCGCGGCGAGAGCGAGGAGCAGGCTGCGAGTCGACGCGAGCGAGGCATGCTTCGTTGACGCGAATCGTCGTCGTATCCGACACGCATGTTCCGCGGTTTGCGCGCCGCTTACCGGCGGCGCTCGCCATCGTAGCGGCGCAGGGGCCGGCCATGATTTTGCACTGCGGCGATTTTACGTCGCTTGAAGTGGTCCGTGTCTTGGAGGAGGTCGCTCCGGTCGACGGTGTTGCGGGCAATAACGATGGTCCGGATATCGTCGCCCGTTTTGGCCGACGCAAGGTCATCAAGATGGACGGTGCCCGCATCGGGCTCGTGCACGGCGACGGTACCCGTGGTACGACACCGCAGCGGGCGCGCGCCGCATTCGCGGATGAATCGGTCGACGTGATTCTGTTCGGGCACAGCCACATTCCGCTGTGTGAACGCAGCGGCGAACGGTGGATCATCAACCCGGGCTCGCCGACCGACAAGCGGCGTCAAGCGCGCTTCAGTTTCGCGGTGCTCGATATCGAAGACGGTCTCGTTGTGCCACAACTGCGGTTTTTCGACTAAGCGTACCTCATTACGCGTTACGAAGAATCGCCGCTGAGGGTCTTCTTCTCGATACCTTTGAGCATCGGGAGGCGCGCGGCAGCGGATCCATTGCGGTCGTGAAGGGCTTGCGCGCGACGCCGGCTCCCGACCGCGGCCGGCATATCCGCGCCGGAAATGGTGTCCACACGAGCGCTCCATGACGCGCGACGGCAAGTCCGAGTCGACGCGTGTCAAAACAGCGGCCCATCGTGAAAACGTCGCTCGAGACGTAGCGTACGCTCGCGACGGCCACCGCACCGGGCTTCACGTTCACGGTTACATTATCTGCGGCAGCGCCGCGGTCCGGCGAGATTGGCAACGTCGCACCCGCGGCGTCACGAAACGTGAGTGCGGGCAGGGTCGGCAAGGCGCAGGCCGTGCTGGAAACGTTGCGTAGGTCGAGTTCCGCACCATCGTGCGACATCCCGGCGAATGCGCCTTCGTTGCGATTCGCGCGCAGCGTGAACGCCGAGCTCGGGCATTGCTCCTCATGCATTGCAGCGGCCATAAGGGGAACTGTTCCGACCGCTACGATGCTCGTCGCCATGATGCATCCGAGTACGAGCACGGCTCTCATGTACTGCTGCGCCGATCTTGGGTGATACGAGTCGTTAGGCGTCCCGTTTCGTCGCGCCGGCGGCGGGGCGCTTCTTTCCCCGTCGGACTGAACGTAAATGGGCGCGCTCGCGAACCCAACACACAAACGCTTCATCGTCGGTTTCACCAGCCGCTAGGCCAAGTATGGCCGCAAGCAGCTGACCGTCTGTGACGATGAGTTCGTAGCCGTGAAGTTGTAGGAACGTCTCAAGCAAGACTGCTCCGACACGCTTGTTGCCATCGACGAAGGGGTGGTTCTTGATGATACCGAGGGCGTAAAGCGCGGCGGCATGCGGAACGTCAAGCGCCGAATATGCGGCTGCATTTTGCGGACGAGCGAGACCAGATGCGAGAAGGCCCCGATCGCGAACGCCGGCTCTTCCTCCGTGTTCGGCGATCTGGGCCTCGTGAATCGCTAAAACAACATCCTCGTTGAGCCAGTCGAATTTATTTCGCGAGCTCACGTAGTACCGCGCGGCGCTTCTTCATGACCCTTTCTGCGTTCTCCATTTGATGCGCAAAATGTGGGTCGTACGGTGTAACCCGAAGGCCATCGGGCGCTTCGGTCAAGTATAGGACATCACCGGCATCGACGTGCATGCGCGCTAGGATTTCTTTCGGGAAGACTGCTCCCACGGAATTGCCAATCTTGGTAAGTTTCAGTGCGATCATCTGACCCTTCGTGTTATAACGTACGTTAATACAGAGCATATCGCTGATGGGCGTCTAACGCAAGCTCCGTGCACGTCGGGAGCGGAGGTTGCCGTTATAGAAACCCGCAAGCCGCGGAAAGCGCGTGAGGCACGGCGGCGAACGCGGCGGCACAGTGTGCAAGACGATCGGCGACGCCTTCTGCGCCGTGTTCGCTGCGGCTGCGGAAGCGGTCGGCGCGGCACCTGACGCGCAACGCGCGATCGCGACGGAAGATTGGCGCCACGGCCTGGAGCAACAGAGACCCGCGCTCATCACGCGGGTCTCTTCGCTCCTTCGCAGGGAGATCGGCCTTAGAAGTCCTCGTCGCCGCCGCCGAGCGGCCCCAGGCCTTCGTCCTCCTCTTCATCCTCTTCGACTTCGGCGTCTTCATCTTCGAGGACATAGCCTTCGTCGAGGCCCTCTTCTTCGGCCGGCGGCGCTTCGTCTTCGAGGACGTCGGCGTCGAGGACGTCGTCGCCGAGGCCGCCGCCGATGCGCGCAATGCCGGTGTCGGCATCAAGTTCCGGCGCAGCGACGATAGCAGGGCGCGGTGCCGCTTGCGCTGCGGCGACTTCCTCGTCGCTCGCTTCGGCTTCTTCCTCTTCCTCGGGTTCGTCGGCATCCGGGGCGGTAACGCCGTCGGATGCATCTTCCATGCCGATGCCGGCGGGGACGGCGGTCGCGACGGCACGTTGCGCTTCTGCTTCACGCGCGGCGACCATCGTTTGCGAGAGACGCGGATCATCGTCGCCGACGAGCAGGCCGATGTCCTTGGCGGTTTCGGTCATGTCGTCGTCTTGAATCTTGATCTCGATCTCTTCGCGGTTTTCCGTCAGCACCTTGACGTCGAGGGCGAGTGACTGCAGCTCTTTGATGAGGACCTTAAACGACTCCGGCACGCCCGGTTCCAGCACGTTCTCGCCCTTGACGATCGCCTCGTACGTTTTCACGCGCCCGACGACGTCGTCGGATTTGACCGTCAGCAGCTCTTGCAGCGTATACGCAGCGCCGTACGCTTCCAGTGCCCAGACTTCCATTTCGCCGAAGCGTTGGCCGCCGAATTGCGCCTTGCCGCCGAGCGGCTGTTGCGTGATCATCGAGTACGGGCCCGTGGAACGCGCGTGAATCTTGTCGTCCACGAGATGCGCGAGTTTGAGCATGTAGATCATGCCGACCGTGATCGGACGGTTGAAGCGTTCGCCGCTGCGGCCGTCGCGCAGCCACGTCTTGCCGTCGGCGGGGAGGCCGGCGTCTTGCAGCCACTCGGCGATGTCTTCGGCGTGCGCGCCGTCGAACACCGGGGTCGCGATGAACATGTCGAGCATGCGCGCGGCCCAGCCGAGGTGCGTCTCCATGATCTGACCGAGATTCATGCGGCTCGGCACGCCGAGCGGGTTGAGCACGATGTCGACCGGCGTGCCGTCTTCGGTGTACGGCATGTCTTCTTCAGGCAGCACCTTGGCGATGACGCCCTTGTTGCCGTGGCGGCCAGCCATCTTGTCGCCCTGCAGAATCTTGCGCTTCTGCGCGACGTAGACGCGCACGAGATGACTCACGCCCGGCGACAGCTCGTCGCCGTTGTCGCGCGAGAACATCTTGACGTCGATGATCTTGCCTTTTTCGCCGTGCGGGACTTTGAGCGACGTGTCGCGCACTTCGCGCGACTTCTCGCCGAAGATTGCGCGCAGCAGGCGCTCTTCTGCCGTCAGCTCGGTCTCGCCCTTGGGCGTGACCTTACCGACGAGGATGTCTTCGGGACGCACCTCCGCGCCGATGCGGATGATGCCGTTCTCGTCGAGGTCTTTGAGCGCATCTTCACCGACGTTGGGAATGTCGCGCGTGATCTCTTCGGGGCCGAGCTTCGTGTCGCGGGCTTCGCACTCGTACTCCTCGATGTGGATCGAGGTGAAGCGATCGTCCTTGACCATCCGCTCGGAGATCAGGA
>JAABUQ010005539.1_pt1 | contig 19999 bp, 19 predicted proteins | sample 5560001 | NCBI WGS metagenome assembly JAABUQ01 (sample SAMN10711888, study PRJNA513371) | rock metagenome | isolation source: Antarctica rocks | place: Antarctica: Victoria Land, Finger Mt nord | collected 2015-12-18
GGACATCGCCAAAATCACCCAGCGCGCCTTCTCGAATGACCAACACATTCCCCCAAATCCACATAGGCCAGAGGGAATCAAAGCGTCTTCACCGCCGCAAGTAGATTGTGTGAATGCCGTAGCCCCCCGGGGAGGAGGCCCTCGCCGGGCCGCGCTCGGTGTCATGGCGCGTCTTTAAAAATCCAGTCGCCTTGTTCGTCGGCGGGGTGGCTGCGGTGATCCTGGAGCTGGCCGAACCCCGGGTGCGGATGGGGGTATGGGAGCATTCGTCTTTCCGCAGCGATCCGGTGCAACGCCTGCAGCGCACTGGCCTCGCGGCCATGGTCACGGTGTACGGCGCGCGCAGCGTGGCGGAACGGATGATCGCGGGCGTCGTGCGCCGGCATGACGCGGTCGCCGGCACGGCGCCGGGCGGCGAGGCCTACCACGCCGGCGATCCCGCCCTGCTGGCCTGGGTGCACGCCACCGCCGCCTTCGGGTTTGCCGAAGCCTACCACCGCTACGCCCGCCCGCTTGGCCGCGAGGACTTCGACCGGTTCTATGCGGAGGGCGGGCCGGCCGCGCGGCTTTACGGCGCGGTGGACGCCCCGGCATCCGGCGCCGAGCTGCACGCCCTGTTCGCCGCCATGCGCGGGCGTCTGGAACCCTCGCCCATCGTCTTCGAGTTCCTGGACATCATGCGCGCCGCCCCGGTCTTTCCCGCGCCGCTGCGCCCGGTGCAGCGGGTGCTGATCCGCGCGGCTGTCGAGACGGTGCCGGACTGGGTGCGCGAACGGCTCGGCCTGACGCCCGCCCATGGGCTTCATGGGCGGGGGCTTCGCGGGTGGGAGCCGCTGGTGCGGCGGTTGGGCAGCCTGTCCGACCGGGTCGTGCTGCGCTCCGGCCCGGCGGCGCAGTCCTGCCTGCGGCTTGGGCTGCCGGCGGACCATCTTTACCGCGCCTGACGGCAGCGGCCCGCACCGGCGTTCAACGGCGGATGACGATGGCGGGCCGCCGGTGCTCCCAGCCAAGGCGCTCCAACTCCGGCATCGCCCCCTCCGACTGGGGATAGCCCAGGCAGAAGTAGCCGACGAGGCTCCAGCCCGGCGGCACGTCCAGCGCCATGGCGACCGCGGCGGGATCGAGGATCGACACCCAGCCCAGGCCCAAGCCGAGCGCGCGGGCGGCAAGCCAAAGCGTGTGCACGGCCATGACCGCCGAATAGGCCGTGGTCTCCGGCATCGTGGCGCGTCCCAGGCCGCGCCCCTGCTCCGGACCAGGCTCGGCGAAGACGGCGAACTGGCAGGGCGCCTCGTCAAGCCCGGCCAGCTTGAGGCGGGCATAGGCGGCAGCTTGGCTGGCGAGGGCTTGAGTAGCGAGGGCTTGGGCGTTGCACCTCTCGAAGCTGGCCCGCACCGCCGCCCGGCGCGCGGGGTCCTCCACCGTGACCACCCGCCAAGGCTCGCTGAGGCCCACCGACGGCGCAAGGCTCGCAGCGTCCAGCAGGCGGTCCAGCAGGCCCGCCGGCACCGGCTCCGCACGGAAGCGGCGGACGTCGCGCCGCCACCTGAACAGGTCCAGCAGTTGCGCGCGGAACGCCTCGTCGAACACCGGCCCATTATGCGGTTCCACCATGCCGGACGTTCTACGACACTCTGCGATTCAGGCGAAACTCACCAGTCAGCCATGCATTTCATCGTTCACTGAATACAAACGAAGCGACTGCTTGAGACGGGAGCATACTGAGACAGCGGACAGAACTGCCATTATATTCAGCATAATGTTACAATAATGTATTCGGTATGTTGAACGAACCACCCTGATGACTGGCTCCTTGTAGAAGGAACCTACATACCAATGCTATGGTATGTCACATGACCGAAGGCGACGCCACATGATCCTCTTCCGCACCGTTTGGGTGCCGGGCGCCGCCCCGGACGCCCAGGCGGCACGCTGATGGCCTCTCCCCTGTCCAACGCCGGCGCCCTGGCGGCCCCGGCGGTCCGCCTCCCCGCGCGGCGTTCGGCGGCCTCCGCGCCGGAGTACGATTGGCTGGTGGTCGGCGCGGGCTTCGCCGGCAGCGTGCTGGCCGAGCGCCTGGCCTCCGAACGGGGGGACCGGGTTCTGGTGATCGACCGCCGCCCCCACGTCGGCGGAAACGCCTATGACCACCGGGACGCGGCGGGCCTGCTGGTCCACCGCTACGGGCCGCACATCTTCCACACCAACTCGCGCGCCGTGTTCGAGCACCTGTCCCGCTTCACCGGGTGGCGGCCTTACCAGCACCGGGTGCTCGGCCGGGTGGACGGCCGCCTGGTGCCGATCCCGATCAACCTCGACACGGTCAACGCGCTGTATGGGCTTGACCTCGCCTCGGACGAGCTGGACGCCTGGTTCGCCGCCCGGGCGGAGCCGGTGGGCGCCGTCCGCACGTCGGAGGACGTGGTGGTGTCCAAGGTCGGGCGCGAGCTGTATGAGAAGTTCTTCCGCGGCTACACCCGCAAGCAATGGGGCCTTGACCCGTCGGAGCTGGACAAGTCCGTCACCGCGCGCGTGCCGGTGCGGACCGACCGCGACGGCCGCTACTTCACCGACGCGTTCCAGGCGATGCCCGCCGAGGGCTACACCCGGATGTTCGAGCGCATGCTCGACCATCCCAACATCACCGTCCGCACCGGCACCGATGACCGCGCGGCGCGGCGGGACGTGGCCGCCCGGCTGATCTGGACCGGGCCGGTGGACGAGTTCTTCGATTGCCGCTTCGGCCGCCTGCCCTACCGCTCGCTGCGCTTCGTGCACAAGACGCTCGACCAGAAGTGGTTCCAACCCGTGGGCACCGTGAACTACCCGCAAACCGAGGACTACACCCGCATCACCGAGTACAAGCACCTCACCGGGCAGGCGCATCCGCAGACCAGCATCACCTTCGAGTACCCGGAAGCGGAAGGCGACCCCTACTACCCCGTGCCCCGGCCCGAGAACCAGGCGCTCTACAAGCGTTACGAAACGCTGGCCGATGCGGCCGCGGACACCTGGTTCGTCGGGCGGCTCGCGACCTACCGCTACTACAACATGGACCAGGTCGTCGCGCAGGCGTTGGCAACCTTCAAGCGGATCGAGGCCACCGTGCCGCGCCGGGTCCGCGGCCCAGCGCGGGCATTTGGCGCGGAAAGCCCGGCCCTATGACGCCGGGCAAGTCACTCCGCCGCCGCAGGCCGCACCCCCGGCTTCATCGCGACCGAAGGCACGAGGGTGGCCAGGACCAGCGTTGACGCCGCGATGGCGAACACGGCCCAGAACGTGAGGTGAAGCGACTGGCCGAGCGCCGCCCGGATAGCGTCGTCGCCCGCGCCCCCCCGGGAATGGTCGAGCAATTGCCGGATCTGGTCGAAATGGACGGCCGCCGCCCCGCCGCCGCGATGCGCCAGGCTGATGTTCAGCACCGCGCCAAGCGCCGTCGCGCCCAGCGTGCTGCCGAGGTTGCGGGAGAAGATGTTGGACGCCGTGGCGGAGCCGCGCTCCCCCCATCCGACGCTGTCCTGGATGATCACGATGGCCGAGGTGCTCAGGAAGCCCATGCCGAAGCCCATCACCGTGGACCCCACGCCCGCCACGGCCGGCGACACGCCCGGCGCCATGAACAGGAACGCCAGCGCGCCTATCGGCAGCAGCGCCGCGCCGAACAGCAGTGTCTTGCGCAGGCCGAAGCGGGCGAAGTTTTTGGCCGCGACCGTGGCGCCGATGGGCCAGCCCAGCACCATCACGGTCAGCGTGAAGCCCGCGACCAGGGCGGACTGGTTCAGCACGCCCTGCACGTACATCGGCAGGAAAGTCGTTAGCCCGATCACGGTCATGCCGCTCAGCAGCGTCGCGGCGTTGGCGGTCGCGATGGGGCGGCGCGCCCACAGGCCGAAGTCCATCATCGGGTCGCGGGCGCGGCGCTCCTGGAGGACGAACAGCACCGTGCTGACGGCGCACACCCCGGCGGCGATGGCGGCGAACGCGTGGTCGGACGTGCCGGCCTCCGTCAGCGCCGCCATCAAGGAGGCGACCGCCACCGTGAACAGCGCGGCGCCGGCGATATCGACGCTCTGCTCCTTATGGGCGACGCTCTCATGCAGGAACAGGACGAACCCGGCGGAGGCCAGAAGGCCGACCGGCAGGTTGATCCAGAAGATCCAGGACCAGCTCAGGTGCTGGATGATCAGCCCGCCGGCCAAAGGTCCCAGCACGGACGAGATGCCCCAAACGCTGGCGAGGTAGCCCTGGATCTTGCCGCGCTCCTGCACCGAGTACAGGTCGCCCACGACCGTGAGGCAGACGGGCTGGATGGCCCCTGCCCCGACTCCTTGGAGCAGCCGGAACACGATCAAGGACGGCATCGACCAGGCCAAGCCGCACAAGGCGGTGCCCAGCAGGAAAACGGCGATCCCCACCAGCAGCACCGGCTTGCGGCCATACAGGTCCGACAGCTTGCCGAACACCACCGTGGTCGCCGTCTGCGTCAGCAGGAACGAGGAGAACACCCAGGAGTAAAGGTGCAGGTCGCCGAGTTGTCCCGCGATCTGCGGCATGGCGGTCGAGACGATGGTGGCCTCGATGGCGATCATGAACAGCGCGGCCATGACGGAGGCGAGGATGAACGGACGGCGCAGGGCGGGAATCGCTGACATGGCGCTTTAGATAGGGCCATCCCGCCTGCATGGAACCTGCCGAGGCCACGGGGCAGGGCGGCGTTGCAGGAGAGCCTCGGCCGGGTATGCGTGGCGGCGCATCAGGAGCTTTCGCGCGAAATCGCCAGATACTCCGCCGGCTTCAGGAGCCGCACCCCACGCCACGGGTGAAGCGCAAGCAGGTCCCCATCGCTGCTGACGATGGTTGACGCCGAGGCAGCCAGCGCAAGCTCGAGATACTTGTTGTCCTTCGTATCACGGCAGTCCGTGATGCGCTCGGCAGGTTCGAACCAAGCCGCCCCTGGAATGAGCAGGTCAAGCAAGTCGTCCCGCAGCGCGGGATCGACGAAGCGGGCCAGCCGGGGCCGGTGCAGCACTTCAACAATCTCATCAAAAACCGCCCTGGACATGCAGAACCTGTCCTGCATACGCGCTTTCTGAACAGCACGCCGCGGCACGCTGTCGGCGCCGATGGCGGCTCCCACCAGCGACGACGCGTCGAAGACGATCAATCGGCAGGGCTGCCCGGCGCCCGCCGTTCGGCATTGTAGGCTGCAAGCTCCTCGTCAAGAACGGCCTGGGTCAACCCACGCTGCGCCGCTTCGGCACTGAGCCGTTCCATGGCGGCCAGCAAGGGATCGGCGTCCTCGCTGGGACGCAACATACGGCTGACCACTCGGCCAATCGCCTCGCGCGCCCGCGCATCGCCCAAAACGGCGGCAGCGTCGGCCTCGATTGGAATGCTGACCTCGACCGTGTTGTCCATACCGGCTTCCTCCTAGCCCGTAGCGGCACCCGAAACAGCACTGCTGAGGCAACATAATGCTTTCACGGCCGGCCTGACAGGCTGGCGTACGCCATCATCCCCCCAACCCCTGCCGCGCCGCCGTCGCCAGCACGTCCGCGCGTTCGTTCATCGCGTCGCCGGAATGGCCGCGCACCCAGCGCCATTCCACCGTGTGCGGCTTGGCGGCGTCCAGCACGCGGCGCCACAGCGCCATGTTGGCGACAGGGTCGCCGGACGCGTTGCGCCAGTTGCGGCGCACCCAGCCGGTGCTCCAGCGGGTGATGCCGTTTCGCACATACTCGCTGTCGGTGTGCAGCACCACGCGGCAGGGCCGGGTCAGCGCCTCCAGCGCTTCGGCGGCGGCGGTGAGTTCCATGCGGTTGTTGGTGGTGGCGGGGTCGGCGCCCTGCAGCTCCCGCTCATGCGCGCCGAAGCGCAGGATGGCCGCCCAGCCGCCAGGGCCGGGGTTCGGCTTGCAGCCGCCGTCGGTCCAGATCTCGACCGTTACAGGCGGGTCGTCAGAGTCCATAGGCGTGCTCGTCCCGGGCGGCGAGGTGGAAGCGGAGGCGGCGCAGGTATTCGACCGGGTCCTTGCGCGTCACCAACGCGCCCGGCGGCGTGTGCAGCCAGTCGTACAGCCGGGTCAGCAGGAAGCGGAGCGCGGCGCCCTGGCACAGCACCGGCAGCGCGGCGCGTTCCTCCGGCAGCAGCGGGCGGACCCGGTCGTAGGCGGCCAGCATGGCGCGCGCCCGGGTGACGTTGAAGCTGTAGTCCGGCTCGAAGCACCAGGCGTTCAGGCAGACCGCGAGGTCATAGGCCAGCAGGTCCGTCGCGGCGAAGTAGAAGTCGATCAGCCCCGACAGCCGGCCGTCCAGGAAGAACACGTTGTCCGGGAACAGGTCGGCGTGGATGTGTCCGCGGGGCAACTGGCCGGGCCAGGCGCCGGCGATGCGGTCCAGCGCCGCCGTCAGCTCCGCGTCCAAGCCGGCCTGGATCTCGTCCGCGCGCCCGCCGCTGCGCGCCAAGAGCGGCGCCCAGCTCGCCGGCCCCAACCCGTTCGGCCGCGCGGGGGCGTAGTCCGCGCCGGCCCGGTGCAGCCCGGCCAGCGCCTGGCCTACGGGCGCGCAATGCTCGGGCCGGACGCGCCGGGGCCAGACGCCGGGCAGGAAGGTGGTGATGCAGGCCGGGCGGCCGGCCAACTGCCGCAGCGCCTCCCCGTCCCGTCCGCGCACCGGCTGCGGGCAGGTGATGCCGCGGGAGGCCAGGTGCTCCATCAGGCCGAGGAACCAGGGCAGCTCCGCCGGGTCCACCCGTTTTTCATAAAGTGTCAGGATGAAGTCGCCCGCGGTGGTGCGGAGCTGGAAGTTGCTGTTCTCCACCCCTTCGGCGATGCCGCGGAAGGCGACGGCGGTGCCCAGGCCGTAGCCGGACAGGAAGGCCGCCAGCGCCTCGTCCGTCACATCGGTGTAGACCGCCACCTAACAGGACATCAGCAGAGCGGCGCCGGCAGCTTGAACACCACGTCCTCCTGCGTGACCTGCCGCTCCTCGATCCGCAGCGTGTACCGTTCGCCGAGGCGGCCAAGCAGCTCCTGCACCAGGCTTTCCGGCGCCGACGCCCCGGCGGTGACGCCGAGCGTCGCAACCCCTTCCAGCGCCGACCAGTCAAGCTGGTCCGCCCGCGGCAGCAGGATGGCCCGCGACGCGCCGCCCCGCTCCGCCACTTCGCGCAGGCGCTGGGAGTTGCTGCTGTTCGGGCTGCCGATCACCACCACCAGGTCGCATTGCGGAGCGATGGCCTTCACCGCCGCCTGGCGGTTGGTGGTGGCGTAGCAGATGTCCTCGTGCTTCGGCCCCTCGATGGCGGGGAACCGGCGGCGGAGCGTCGCCACGATGTCTGCCGTGTCATCGACGGACAGGGTGGTCTGCGTGATGAAGGCCAGGCGCCCGGGGTCGGCGGGCGTCACCACCTCGGCATCCGCGGTGTCCTGCACCAGGGTGACGCTGCCGGGTGGCAACTGTCCCATGGTGCCGACGACCTCCGGGTGGCCGGCATGGCCGATCATCAGGATGTGGCGGGCGTTGGGACCGCCGCCGGCATAGTGGCGCTCGGCTTCCCGGTGCACCTTGCTGACCAGCGGGCAGGTGGCGTCGAAGTAGGACAGGTTGCGGCGCTGCGCCTCCGCCGGCACGGACTTCGGCACGCCGTGGGCGCTGAACACCACGTGGGCGTCGGCGGGCACCTCGTCCAGCTCCTCCACGAACACGGCGCCCTGGGCTTCCAGGGTCTCGACGACGGTGCGGTTGTGCACGATCTCATGGCGGACGTAGACGGGGGCGCCATAGCGGCGGATCGCCTCCTCCACCACGCGGATGGCGCGGTCCACCCCGGCGCAGAATCCGCGCGGACCGGCCAGCACGACCAGCAGGTCGGGCCGCGGCTGAGGGGTCAAGGCTTGCTGGACGGCTTGGCTTTGGGGCATGGGAATCCGGCTGGCAGGCGCGGCGCACTATGCCGCCGCGCGCATTGCGCTACAACTGGTGTCGCATGGCCCCGGTGACGAGCGGGGCGCGAGCCGGAGATCTGGATGCCTGAAATGCGTTTTCCCGCCTGGCTGGGAGTTATCCCCTTGTTTGCCCTGGCCGGCTGCGGCGGCGGCACCCAGGACGCCTTCGCCCCTGCCTGCCCCGGCGCCGCCATCGTCCGCGACGCCGCCGACCTGTCCCGCTTCCGCGGCGGCCAGCGCGACCTGGTCGATTCCGAGCTGGAAGGGCGCATCACCGGGCTGAACGGCAACTGCAAGCGGGACGGCGCGGACACCGTCGTCACCACCGTGCAGGTCGGCATCGAGCTGACGCGCGGCCCGGCCGCCCCCGGGCGGCAGGCGCAGCTTGCCTACTTCGTCGCCGTGCTGGACGGGGAGAACATCCTGGACAAGCAGGTGTTCCCGCTCCGCGCCGAGTTCCCGCCGAACGCCGACCGGCTGCGCCTGGCGGGCGACGACGTGGAGCTGCGGCTCCCGGTGAAGCCGAGCAAGACCGCGGCCGCCTACCGGATCGAGGTCGGCTTCCAGCTCACGCCCGAGGAGCTGGCGACGAACCGGTCGCGCGGCCGGCGCTGACGGAACCGGACCCCGCCGCGCCTTCCAAAGTTCGTCCTGCGCCCCAAATGCTTGAACATCATGACAATCCTGACCCGTGCCCTCATTGAAGCCCGCCTGCCCCTCACCGTGGCCGCCGGCGCGCAGCCCGCGGCCGTGCCGGAGGCGGAGCTGCGCCGGGGGATGCAGGGCGTCCTGGACCAACGGCAATCGGCGGACGGCATCTGGGTATTCGCCTACGGCGCGCTGATCTGGGAGGGCGACGCCAACGACGCTGCCCGGGCCGGCACGGTGGACGGGCTGGTGCGCCGCTACTGCATCTGGGACAACCGGAACCGCGGCACGGTGGCGCAGCCCGCCTTGACCCTCGGGCTGGATCGCCGGCCCGGCGCCTGTGCAGGCATCGCCTTTCACCTGGCGGAGGACGCGGTGCAGGAGGCGCTTTGGAACGTTTGGAAACAGGAGATGTCCGGCGGCTACTACACCGCCGAGTGGGTCGATGTGGCGACGGAGGCCGGCCCGGTCGCCGCGGTCACCTTCGTTGCCGACCCGCGTCACCCGCTCTACGCGGGCGCGCTGCCGGAGTCCGAAATTGTTGGCCTGCTGGCGGCTGGTGTCGGCCCGGGCGGCACGGCGGCGGGCTACCTGATGCAGACCGCCGACGCGCTACGCGGCTGGGGCATCCCGGATACCGGGTTGGACCGCTACGAGGCCGCAGTCGCGCGGCGGCTCGGCCCGGAGCACGGGTGACTCCGCTTCTGCAGGTCCGCGGCGTTTCCAAGGCGTTCGGCGGCGTCGCGGCCAACGTCGATATCAGCTTCGACGTGGCCCCGGGCGAAGTCCTGGGGCTGATCGGCCCGAACGGCGCGGGCAAGACCAGCCTGTTCAACGTGATCTCCGGCGAGGTCGGTCCGGACCGCGGCGAGGTGCTGCTGGACGGCACGGCGATCAGCGGACGCGGCCCGGTCGCCTGTGCCCGCGCCGGGGTGGCCCGCACCTTCCAGGTGGTGCGGAGCTTCGACGGCATGACCGTGTTGGAAAATGTCATGGTCGGCGCGTTCTCGCGCGGCGCCCGGCCGCGCGAGGCGATGCGGGCGGCGCAGGACGTACTGGACTTCGCCGGTCTGGCCGGGCGGGCGGACGCGCCGGCGCACCAGTTGACACCGCCCGAGAAGCGCCGGCTTGAGATCGCCCGCGCCCTTGCCACCCGGCCGCGACTGCTGCTGCTGGACGAGATGCTGACCGGCCTCACGCCCACGGAGGCCGCCGGCGGCGTCGCGCTGATCCGCGCCGTGCGCGAGGGGGGCGTGACGGTGGTGATGGTGGAGCACGTCATGGAGGTCTTGCTGCCGCTGGTGGACCGCGCCGTGGTGCTGAACCTGGGCCGCGTGCTGATGCAGGGGTCGCCGGCGGAGGTGGTGCGCCATCCCGACGTGATCCGCGCCTACCTCGGCGACAAGTATGCCGCCTGAACCACCGCTGCTGCATCTGGACGGGGTGTCGGCTGCCTACCGAGGGCTGAAGGCGCTGCAAGGCGTGAGCCTTTCGGTGGCAAAGGGCGAGATCGTCGCCGTGGTGGGCGCGAACGGCGCCGGCAAGAGCACCCTGCTGCGCGCGGTTGCCGGGCAGGTGGCGACGGAGGGCGCCATCCGCTTCGACGGCCGGAGTCTCGCCCGCGTCGCCCCGCACCTGATCGCCAGGGCCGGCGTGGGCCTGGTGCCGGAGGGCCGCCGCCTGTTCCCGCGCTTGTCGGTGGAGGACAATTTGCGCCTCGGCGCCTACGCCCGCCGCGGCGAGCCGGACCGCTTCAAGCCGCTCGACCTGGTGTTCAGCCTGTTTCCCCGGCTGCAAGAGCGCCTGGCGCAACGGGCGGAGACGCTGTCGGGCGGCGAGCAGCAGATGCTGGCCATCGGCCGCGCGTTGATGACCCAGCCGCGCCTGCTGATGCTCGACGAGCCGAGCCAGGGCATCGCGCCGAAGCTCGTGGACGACATCCTGGCCGCGGTGGGCCGTATCCGCGGCCTCGGCACCACCATCCTTTTGGTCGAGCAGCGGCTGGCGGAGGCGTTGGCGCTGGCCGACCGTGCCTACGTGCTGCAAACCGGGCGCGTCGTGCTGGAAGGGCCGGCGCGGGACATCGCAGCCGACGCGGGGGTGCGGAAGGCGTATCTCGGCATATAGCGGCCTGTCCGCGGTTCCTGGGACGTTGAGGGCGGCATGAAGAGGTTTGCGGCCATCGCCCTCGGTTTGGTTGCGCTGGTGGCGGCGGTCGGCGTGGCGGCGTTTTTCGTGGTCGGGCGGGTGGACCTGGGACCCTGGGCGGCCCGCCGGGCCAGCGCCGCGCTGGGCGGCCGGGCGGTGGCGGTCGGCGCGCTGCATGTGGTGCCGGGGCGCTGGATCGCGGTGGATCTGCAAGGCCTGCGGATCGACAACCTGCCGGGCGGCACCCGGCCTGCCATTGCGACATTGGACCGGCTGACGGCGGAGGTCGATGCCCTGTCCCTGCTGCACGGCCCGGCGGTGGTCCGCACGCTCCGCATCGAGGGGCTGTCGGTGCTGCTGGAGCGCCTGGCGGACCGGACCAAGAACTGGCGCTTCGGCCCAGACATGCCACACCCGGAAACGCCGCAGCCCGGCCCGCCCGACCGGAGCTGGCTCCCGACGCTGCTGGACGCGCAGGTGCGCCGGAGCGAGGTCGTGTTCCGCACCTCCGGCGGCACCGCGCTCGTCACCAAGCTGGACGATGCCACGATCCGCACGGCCTCCGCCGAGCAGCCGGTGCAGTTGGCAGTCGACGGCGCCTATCACGGCGCGCCCATCCAGTTGAAGGCCGAGTTGCAGCCTATCGCCGTGCTGCGCGATGCGTCGGTGCCGTACGGGACGGCGCTGCACTTCGCCTCCGGCGACACCACGCTCGATTTCGACGGCACGATGACCGCGCCGTCCGACCTGGACGGCGCGCGGGGCGTGCTGTCGCTTTCGGCGCCGACGCCCGGGCCGCTGTCCGCCATCGCGGGCGTCGGCAGCGGCATCGACGCGGCGCTCAACCTGTCCGGCCCGTTCGAGCATGAGGGGGACCTTTGGCGCCTGACGAAAGCCGCCGGGGCGCTGAACAACGGCGCGGTCAGCGACGCGGCATTGCGCCTGCAGGAGGGCGGGGCCGGGCGGCCGGACGATGTTTCGGTGGAGGCCACGTTTGACCGGCTCGACCTCGACAAGCTGCTGGGCGCGGGCCGCGGCGGGGGCGACACGGACGTGTCGCTCGCCATCGACCGTTCGCCCGACACCCTGCTCGCGGTCCGTTTGGCCGCGCGGCAGGCCGGGTATGGCGGCGTCACGGCCACGGATGCGCGCCTGGCGGCGGCGCTGACGCCCGGGCGCCTCGCCGTATCGGATTTGTCGATGACCTATGCCGGCGCCCGGGCCACGGCGTCCGGTGCCGTGGAGGCGGCGGGCGGGGGCGGGCGCGTATCGCTCGGCGTGTCGGTGGCCAACGCCGACGTGCAGACTCTGCGGCGCCTGCTGGGCAGCGGGCCGGTGCCGCTGCTGGGCCGGCTGGAGATGCAGGCGGCGGCGCAGTCGGACGCGGCGACGCTGAACGCGGCGGTCCGCGCCGCCGACGTGTCCGCCGTGGTCTCGATGACCGGCGGCAGCATTGCCCGCAACGTGGTCGAGATGGCGTCGACGGATGTGCGCCTGCTGTTCCGCCGGGCGCGCGGCATGACTCCGGTGTCGTGCCTGCTGGGCATGCTCATCATGCGGGGCGGGGCCGGGACGGTATCGCCGCTGCGGGTCCGGGCGGCAGAGGGCACGGTCGCCGGCAACGGGACCTTCGACCTGTACCGCCGCCGGATCGACATGACGATTGGCAGCGAGGCAGCATCTACCAGCGCCTTCGCGCTCGACGTCCCGGTGCGGATCAGCGGCAGCCTTGCGGACCCGAGCGTGCGGCCGGCCCGGTGGTCGGCGGCGGGCCACGCCCAGCTTGCGTCCGCCGATACGACGGCCGCCCTGCCCCCGGCCTTGCGGCAGGCGGCGCAGCGCAACCCGTGCTCACGGCCGGGCCGGCAGCGGTAGGGGTCCGCGCGGCGCGGCTGCGGGCTAGGCTTCGCCCAAGGGCGCGGTTTCCCGCTGCGCCTGCAGGTGGGCGGCGCGGCTCTGCACCTCGACGAAGATCCGGCGAACCTGAGGGAACGCCGCCTTGACCTCGCGCTCGATGCGGCTCGTAGCCTGCTCCGCCGCCTCGGACGGCAGGGCGTCGTCGAAGTCGAGGCTGATCGCCGCCAGCACGTCGCGCGGGCCGAAGTGCATGGTCAGCACCTCGTTCACCCCGTGCACGCCGGGGTGGCGGGCCACGATGCCGCGCAGGCCCTCGCGCACCGCCGGGTCGGCGGCCTCTCCCAGCATCAGGCCCTTGCACTCGGCGGCCAGGAACGCCGCGACGCCCGCCAGCACCAGGCCGATCAGCACGCTGGCGACGCCGTCCAGGCGGGGAAGCTGGAAGATCTCCGCGCAGGCCAGGCCGACGCCGGCGATCAGCAAGCCGACCAGGGCGGCGCTGTCCTCCAGCAACACGGTGAACACAGTCGGGTCCTTGCTGCGCTGCACCGCCTCCAGCAGCCCGGCGGACCGGCTCTGGGCGCGGACGGCGCGGAGCGCCATCAGCCAGCTCGCCCCCTCGAACAGGAAGGACAGGCCGAGGACGACGTAGTTGACCAGGGTGTTGCCGACCGCGTGCGGGGTGCGGATCTTGTCGATGCCCTCAAGGATCGACACCCCGGCGCCCAAGCCGAAGATCAGGATCGCCACCACGAAGGTCCAGAAGTACAGCTCCAGCCCGTAGCCGAACGGGTGCGCGGGCGTCGCGGGCCGGGCGGAGCGGCGCAGGCCGTACAGCATCAGCACCTGGTTGCCGGTGTCCACGGAGGAATGGATGGCCTCGCTCAGCATGGCGGCGCTGCCGGTCCAGGCCGCGGCGCCGAACTTGGTGAACGCGATGGCCAGGTTGCCGGCGAGGGCGGCGTAGATGGTGGCCTTGGATTCGTGCGCCATGACAGCACCAGCGCGGGCCGGCGGACGCGGTTGCGCGCGCCCCCGGACTGTGATCCGCCTACCCCAGCGCCTCGTCCAGCACCACCACGGAATGCACGGCCCGGCGTCCCGACAGGTCGGCGATCTGGTGCCGGCAGGAGGTGCCATCCGCGACGATCCGGTCCCCCGTCCCCGCCGCCCGCACCGCCGGCAGCAGCCCGGCCTCCGCCATCGCGACTGATGCCTCCTCCGTTTCCGCCTGGTAGCCGAACGCCCCCGCCATGCCGCAGCAGGACGACGTGATCGGCTGCACGTCCAGGCCGGGCACCTGCCGCAGCGCCGCGAGCGCGTCAGGGAAGGCGCCAAACGCCTTTTGGTGGCAATGGCCGTGCACGTGCGCCCGGCCCGGCCGTGCGCGGAGCGGCAGGCGCACGCCCTCGCGGGCCAGGAACTCGCTCAGCAGTACGGCGCGGGCGGACAGCGCGGCGGCGTCCGGGCCGGGCAGCAGCGAGGCGAACTCGTCGCGCAGCGTGAGCAGGCAGGACGGCTCCAGCCCCACCACGGGCAGCGGCCCTGCGAGCGCGGCCATCGTGCGCCGGGCCTCGGCGCGGGCCTGCTCGACCATGCCGGCGGACAGGTAGGTCCGTCCGCAGCACAGCGGGCGGCCGGAATGCGCCGGCAGCACGGCGCGATACCCTGCCGCGGCCAGCACGCGGACCGCGGCGCGCAGGTTCTCCGGCTCGAAGTAGCGGTTGAAGGTGTCGGCCAGCAGCAGCACGTCGCCGCGCGGCGCCGGGGCGGCCGCAGCCTCCGCATCGCGGAACGGCGTGCGGCTCCAGTTCGGCAGGGAGCGGGCGGCGGACAGGCCCAGCAGCCGCTCCGACATCCGGCGCAGCGCCGGGACCCGGTTGCGGAGGTTGGCCAGCGGCGCGAACGCGGCGGCCACGCGGGCGTAGCGCGGCAGCTCCGCCACCAGCCGCGCCCGCCGGCCCACGCCGTGCCGGGCTGCGCGGGCGGCCAGCGCCTCGACCTTCATCTTCGCCATGTCCACGCCGGTCGGACACTCCCGCCGGCACGCCTTGCACGACACGCACAGCGCCAGGGCGTCCGCCACGTCGTCCCCGGCCATGGCGTGCAAGCCTTGGGCGTCCGGCCCAAGCTGCCCCGTCAGCGCCAGCCGCAGCGTGTTGGCCCGGCCGCGGGTCAGATGCGCCTCGTCCCGCGTCACCCGGTAGCTCGGGCACATGGAGCCAGCGTCGAACTTGCGGCAGGTCCCGTTGTTGTTGCACATCTCGACCGCCGCCAGCATTCCGCCGAGCGGCCCCGGATGCTCCGACCAATCGAGTTGCGGGACGAAGCCCGGCGCCGCCGCATAGCCCGGCCCGTAGCGGAACAGGCTGCGGTCGTCCATGCGCGGCGCGCGCACGACGCGGCCGGGGTTCAGGAGGGCCGCCGGGTCGAAGGCGTCCTTCACCGCCTCGAACGCGCGGACGATGCGGGGGCCGAACATGCTCTCGTGGAACTCGCTCCGCACGATGCCGTCGCCGTGCTCGCCGCTGTGCGACCCCTTGTACTCGCGCACCAAAGCGAAGCATTCCTCGGCCACGGCGCGCATGGTAACAACGTCCGCCGGGTCCTTCATGTTCAGCACCGGGCGCACGTGCAGGCAGCCGACGCTGGCATGGGCATACCAGGTGCCCTTGGTGCCATGCCGCGCGAACACGTCGTTCAGGCGCTCGGTGTAGTCCGCGAGGTCGTCTAGGCCCACCGCGCAGTCCTCGATGAAGGAGACGGGCTTTCCGTCGCCCTTCATCGACATCATGATGTTCAGCCCGGCCTCCCGCACCTCGGCGATGCCGGCCTGGAACGCGGGGTCGGTGGCGCGGACGACGGCGCCGGGCCAGCCGAGGTCGGCCATGGCCGTGTCCAGGTCGTCGAGCTTGCGGAGCAGCACTTCGTCGGCGTCGCCGTGGAACTCGACGATCAGCAGGCTGTCCGGCTCGCCCTGCACCATCTTGTCGATGGTGGCGCGGTAGATCGGGATGCTGCGGCCGAGGTCGATCATGGTGCGGTCCACCAGCTCCACCGCCTCCGGCCCCAACGCGACCAGATGCCGGGACGCCTCCATGGCGGCACGGAAGGTCGGGAACTGGCACACGCCCAGCACCTTGCGCGGCAGCACCGGCTGCAGCGTCAGTTGCAGCGCGGTGGAGAACGCCAGCGTGCCCTCCGACCCCACCAGCAGCCTGGCAAGGTTCTCCCGCCCGGCCCGGCGCGCGGCAGGGGTCAGTGCCTCGATGTTGTAGCCGCCGACCCGGCGGAGCTGCGCCGGGAACCGCGCCGCGATCTCCTCCGCCTCCGCTGCGCCCAGCGCGCGCAGGCGCTGGATCAGCGCGGCGATGCCTGCGGGCGTGTCCGCGCCCAAGTTGTCCGGCATAGGCCCGAAGCGGTGCCGCGTGCCGTCCGCCAGCAAGGCGTCGATGGCCAGCACGTTGTCGGCCATCAGGCCGTAGCGGATGCTCTTGGACCCGCAGGAGTTGTTGCCCGCCATGCCGCCCAGGGTGCAGCGGCTGTGCGTGCTGGGATCGACCGGGAAGAACAGCCCATGCAGCTTGAGGCTGGCGTTCAGGTGGCCGAGCACCAGGCCCGGCTCCACCCACGCCGTCCGCGCGCCCTCGTCCACCTCCAGCACCCGGCGCAGGTGCTTCGTGCAGTCGATCACGAGCGCGCGGTTCACCGTCTGCCCGCATTGGCTGGTGCCGCCGCCGCGGGGCAGCACCGGGACGCCATGCTCCCGCGCGACCGACAGCGCCGCCGCCACGTCGGCCGCCGTGCGCGGCACCACGACGCCGACCGGCTCGACCTGGTAGATGGAGGCGTCGGTAGCGTAGCGCCCACGGTCGGCGCGGCCGAACAGCACCTCGCCCCCGATCTCGCGGCGCAGGCGTTGCGCCAGGCGTGGGTCGCCCGGCGGCGTGGTGCGGAGGCGCAGGTCATCAGGCAATGCTGGGCGCTCCCTTGCTGCGGGCTGCCGCGGCGTCGGCGGCGAACGTGCGGTCCGGGCGCATCCAGAACGCGGCGATGGTGCCGGCCACCAGCAGCGCCATGGTGCCGTAGAACGGCAGCGACCAGTCGCCCGTCGCGTCGATGACCACGCCGAACACCAGCGGCGACAGGATGGCCGCCAGCGCCGACCCGGAGTTCATCAGGCCGCTCGCCGTGCCGGAGTATGCCGGCGCGATGTCCATGGGGATCGCCCACATCGGCCCGATGGTCAGCTCGGCGAAGAAGAACGCGCCGCCGAGCGACAGCGCCGCGAGCGCCGGGTCGGTGACGAACAGCACGGGCGCCGAACAGACGAAGGAGCCGACCATGCCCAGGATCACCAGGTCGCGCCGCGCCCGGATCAGGCTGCCGGTCCGGCGGAGCAGCGCGTCGCTGACCCAGCCGCCCAGCGCGTCGCCCGCCACGCCGCCCGCGAACACCAAGGACGCGAACAGCGCCGAGTCCTTCAAGTTGAGATTATAGGCATGCAGCATGAACTGCGGCACCCAGGTCAGGAAGGTCCAGAGCGTCCAGCCGTAGCAGAAGTACACGAACGTCACCGGCGCCATGCGGCGGAGCAGCGCCCTCCAGGGCGTGGACGCCCGGGACGCGGCGGCCGGGCGCGGCGGCGGCAGCCTCGCGATGTCGGCCGGACCCACCCCCGGATGCGTCAGCGGGTCGTCGCGGTAGTACCACGCCCAGACCGCGACCCACACCAGGCTGACCAAGCCCATGACGACGAAGGACCCGCGCCAGGACACGGCGGAGATCAGCAGCACGACGAACGGCGGGGTGATGGCGTTGCCGAGGCGGGCGGCGGCGTGGGTGATGCCCTGCGCCCAGCCGGACTTGCCGCCGGGCAGCCAGGACGACATGGCGCGGGTCGCGGTCGGGAAGGTGGCACCCTCCCCCAATCCCAGCAGCATCCGCGCCAGCATCAGCGACCACAGCCCGCCGACGAAGCCGGTGAGGATGGTCGCCCCCGCCCAGATCAGCCCGCATACCGTGAGTGTCCGCCGCGCGCCGAACCGGTCGCTGACCCAGCCGCCGACCACCTGGCACGCGAGGTAGGGATAGGCGAAGGCCGAGAACGCCAGGCCGAGCTGCGTGTTGCTCAGGCCCAGCTCCGACTTGAACGCCCCCGCTGCGGTGCTGACGTTCACGCGGTCCATGTAGGTGATGAAGTACATCGCGCACAGCAGCAGCAGGACGTTGCCGCTGGCGCTCACGCGCCGGATCGCCATAAAGCCGTCGCCTCCGAAGTCGGGCCTCTTCGCGGACCCGGTTATGCCGCCCTTGCCGCCTGCGCCGCCTCCGAGCGCCCGGCCAGCACGTCCATCGCCCGGGCCACGCCGCCGGCCCGGTGCGGCACGCCGGCCGCATGCAGCCCCATCTCGACCCCGCCCAGGGTGCCCAGCAGCATCAGGTCGTTGAAATAGCCCAGGTGCCCGATCCGGAACACCCGGCCCTTCAGCTTCGCCAACCCGGCGCCGAGCGACATGTCGTATTGGTCCAGGATCACCCGCCGCAGCGCGTCGGCGTCGTGCCCGTCCGGCATCACGGCGGCGGTCAGGATGCTGGAGTACTCGCGCGGGTCCTGGCACAGGATTTCGAGGTCCCAGCCCTGCACCGCCGCCCGGGTCGCCGCCGCATGGCGGGCGTGCCGGGCGAACACGTTGGGCAGGCCCTCCTCCATCAGCATGGCGAGCGCCTCCTCCAGCCCGTACAGCAGGTTGGTGCTGGGCGTGTAGGGGAAGTAGCCCGTGGCGTTCGGCGCCAGCATCTCCTGCCAGTCCCAGTAGGAGCGCGGCATTCCGCCCGCCTTCGCCGCCGCCAGCGCCCGGTCGGACACCGCGTTGAAGCTCAGGCCCGGCGGCAGCATCAGCCCCTTCTGCGAGCCGGACACCGTGACGTCCACGCCCCAAGCGTCGTGCTGGTAGTCCATCGAGCCGAGCGAGGAGATGGTATCGACCATGAACAGCGCCGGATGGTCCGCCCGGCCGATGGCGGCGCGGATTTCGGGGATGCGGCTGGTGACGCCGGTGGACGTTTCGTTGTGCACGACCATCACCGCGCGGATGCCGCGGTCGGGGTCGGCGCGCAGCCGGGCCTCCACGTCCGCGGGATCGACGCCGCGCCGCCAGTCGCCGGGCACCCAATCGACCTGCAGCCCGAACCGCCCGGCCATCGCGCGCCACAGGGAGGCGAACTGCCCGGTCTCATACATCAAGACCCGGTCGCCGCGGGCCAGGGTGTTGACGATGGCCGCTTCCCACGCGCCGGTGCCGGAGGCCGGGAAGATGATGACCGGGCCGGCCGTGCCGAACACCGCCTGGCAGCCCGCCAGCACGGCGCGGCCCAGCCGGCCGAACTCGGGGCCGCGGTGGTCGATGGTGGGCCGGTCGATGGCGCGCAGGATGCGGTCGGGCACGTTGCTCGGCCCCGGGATCTGCAGGAAGTGCCGGCCGCTCTTGAAGGTCATGACGTGCCTCGGACGTGAACGCGCTGGGTTGCTTGCACCTTTGCAAAGTTGTGGCAAGCCCAGGGTTTTGCGGGTAGTGGGTCAGTTTGAAACCTTTAGAATAAAATCCTAGCCGATCCGGTATGCAAACTGCGTCTGCCGATGGCATACTGTGGAGATGGCAACCAAGCGCATCCCTCGCCCCCGCGACCCCATCCAACTCGGCAAGCTGATTGGCGACATAGCCACAGGGCAGGTCGAGGACCGGGTTGAGGACGGGAAGAACCCGGCTGCGGTCGAACTGGGCCGGCTCGGGGGCTTGAAGGGCGGCAAGGCGCGGGCGGAGAAGCTGTCGCCAGAGCGGCGGACGGAGATCGCGCGAAAAGCATTCGAGGGTCGCCGTGCGAAATCGTAGCTGAATGCTTGCTGCATTCAAAGACATACCGTAGTAGCTCACGCCACTCTGGATTAGCGGGCGGAACCTACGCACTTGGCCAAAAAGCCGCCTCCTCCTGAACCGATTGCGGCGAAACCTCCAACAGTAGTGCGGGGACGGTCAGCAACAGGATCAATCAAAACGACTGACGGAAAAACGGTTCAGAGAATTGACGAATCGAAGAAGCAGGAGATAAAGAAGCCCGAGACGAAGAAGCCTAAAGGCCGATCGTAGCGATATAGGCTGTCACCGCTGCCACGATTGGAGACACAACGAAACATACCCAGCTAAAAGCAAGACAATGCCCGAAGTTTCTCAGCCTAATGCTGTTAAGGCGGATTGCCTCGTCGTAGCCCTTTCCTAAGCTCGGCTTTGGCCATTAGGCGGCATTGCAGAGCGCGTATGTGATGCCTTCGCGGAGTGCCGGTCGGAGTTTCTGCATGTTCGATGCTGGGTGGGACATGGCGAAACCCTGTTCCCGCCAGAA
>JAABUQ010005541.1_pt1 | contig 19995 bp, 11 predicted proteins | sample 5560001 | NCBI WGS metagenome assembly JAABUQ01 (sample SAMN10711888, study PRJNA513371) | rock metagenome | isolation source: Antarctica rocks | place: Antarctica: Victoria Land, Finger Mt nord | collected 2015-12-18
GCCTCGTATCGCCGTTCCATGCTCTCCCCCGTTCCAAGCCGCCTCCCTGAGGAAATCCATTGGTGCAAAAGGAATTATACCAAGCGAAGCCCGGGATACAGTAGAACTACCGATCTTCATCTTCAAGGGGCCGGGTCTCGAAGACTCCTACTTCGGGATGCCCGACTACCTCGGCGGCGGCGTCAAGGCGGCCCGGCACGGCGGCCCCGACGTTGACCCCGACGCGATCGACCGCGAGATTGGCGAGGACTATCGGGGCCTGGTCCGGCACTTCCTCCGCGGGCACATCCCCGGGCTCGCCGAGGCCCCGGTGCAGCGGGTCGAAGTCTGCCTGTACACGATGGCCCCGGGGGAACGCTTCCACATCGGCCCGCATGCCGGGCGTCCCGACGTGATTGTCGCGAGCCCTTGCAGCGGGCACGGCTTCAAGTTCTCGAATCTGATCGGGCGCGTCCTGGCCGACCTCGCCGTCGAGAACCGCACCGAGATCGCCATCGACGCGTGGTGTCCGGCCGTCGGGAGCACGGTTCCTGCTCATTGACGCGACTGGAGGAAGGCCAGCAGGTCGGCCAGCTCGGCCGGGGTCAACTGGGTGTCCAGGCCCGCGGGCATCAGGGACACGGTGCCGGGGCGCAACTCCTCCAGGTCGTCGCGGGCGATGCGCACGACCTCGTTCGCGCCGGTCGCGAGGGTGATGCCTTCGGGGCCGTCGCCCTTCAGGACGCCGTGGAAGACCTTGCCGTCCTTCGTGGCGACGGACATCGGCTCGAAGCTGCGTACGAAGCTCGCGCTCGGGTAAACGATCGATTCGAGCAGGTCGCGGCGGGCGCGGACCTTGCCGATGCTCGTCAAGTCGGGACCGACGCTGCCGCCGAGGTAGCCGATCGCGTGGCACGAGGCGCACGCCGCCTTTGTCCCGTTGAAGACGACCTGGCCCCGGCGTATGTCACCCGCCGGAAGCGTGGCGGCGAGGCCGTCGAGCCGCTTGCCCTGGTCCCTGGCATCAACGTCGAGGGTCGCGTACAGGTCTTCGGCCCCCTTGCGGACGGCCTCCCCGAACTTCGCCAGGTGCGGCCGGATCGCCTCGGCCCGCAGCGAGATCGCGGCCGGGGATCGTTTCAGGGCCGAGACCAGCTTGGTCCCCACATCTTCATGGCTCGATCGGTCGAACGCCGCCAGCAACACCGCGAGTTCCAAAGGCCCCGCGGTCGGGACGGCCGCCGTCAAGTCCGACAACTGCGCGTCGTCCAGCGCGGCCCGCGCCAGGATGCCGGCGGCGAGCGTCCGCGCGGCGACGGGACAGGCGGGGTCGAGCTGGGCGCGCAGGAAGCGGAAGAGGTCCGGCGGAACCTCGGCGAGCCCACCGGGGACGGCGGCGAGCGCGTCGAGGCGGACGGCGACGGGAGCGTTGGCCCCGTCCGCGACCTTCCGCAACCCTCTGGCAAGTCCCGCCGCGCCGTCGTTCGGCCCGGGAACGGGAAGGGCGCGGAGGGTCGCGACAGTGCGGCGGACGATCTCGGGGTCTTCGGACCCCAGGGCCATCGTCAGCGCGGCGACCCAGTCGCGCGGGGTCGCCGCCAGGCCCGAGCGGGCCATCCCCGCCAGGGCGATCGCGCGGGAATCGGCGGGCGCGGAGTCGTCCCGGACGCGATCGGCGAGCAATCGGCGGACGGTCTCGGCACCGGCGAAGCGGCCGAGGAATCGCTCCAGGTCGGCCCGCTCGGCGGCCGGCAGCCCGTTCGCGTCGAGTCGGCCGCGGAGATAGCCCGTCAGCGCGCCGCCCCAGTCGGGATGGCGGCCGAGGATCCATGCGGCGGCGTCCCGGGTCGCCGGGTCGTCCGAGGACAACCGCTCGACGACGAGAACCGGGCTGAGCCCCCCGCCTTCCATCTGATCCATCGCGACGAGGGCGGCCCGCCGCGCGGCGGCATTGCGGCCGGCGAGGCCCGCCGCGGTCCCGACGGGGTCGGCGATCTCGATCAGGGCGAAGGTGAGGGAGTGCCCGAGCGCCCGGTCGGCCGGGTCCGCTTCCGAGAGGGCGTCCAGGAGCGCCGGCACGGCCGATTTCTCCCCGATCCGGCCGATCGCCTCGGCCGCGGCGCGGCGGTTCTGGGGGGAGGGGGCCTTGAGCAGGTCGAGCAGGGCCGGCAGCGCACCGGCGTCGCGGCGGACGCTCGCGGAGTGGATCGCCGCTTGTCGCACCGACTCGTCCGGGTCGGCCAGGGAGCGTCTCGCGCACACGCGAGCGGCGGCCTCGTCCCTTCGCGTCGCCGCCCAGACGCCATTGCGCCGGGCTTCGACGGATTCCGGCTCGCCGATCGCCGCCAGCGCTCGCGGCCCTTCGTCCGCGAGGGCCTGAATCGCCCGGCGGCGCACGGCCGGACGTGGGTCGCCCAGCAGGCCGGCGATCCGAGCGGGGCCCATCCTCGCCCAGGGCAGCGTCAGCCCTCGGGGGTCCTCGACCTTCGGGGCCCCGGCGCGGCGGATGCGGTAGATGGCGCCGAGCACGTCGGGCTTCACGATCTGGGAGGTCGGGCAGCAGAGTTTGTACCAGCCGCCGGTGTCGAGCACGAGCAGGCTGCCGTCGGCGTCCTCCAGGACGTCGGTCGGGTGGAAGTCCAGGTCGGGCGTGGTGAGGAAGTCTTCATCGCGCGTCTTGAAGCTCGCCCCGTCCGGTTCCAGGACATGCCGCGAAACTTTCCTGAGGTTGAACTGCGCGGCGAAGAGGTTGTCGCGGAACCCCTCGCCGAGGCTGTCGGACTCGCAGCGCGCGAGGCCGCAGGGGGCGGCCGGGCCAAGGTGCGCGAGCGCCGGCAGGACCTCGGGGCCGGTCCGCGGGTGCTCGTCGATGACCTCGTGGACCTTGCCGTAGACCCCGCCGTACAGGGCGTGGATCAGCCCATCGCGACGGCCGCCGCCGGGATGCTGGAGGAACGTCGCCGACACGATCCGCTCACCGCCGGGGGTAAAGACGACCTCGACGGGGTTGTCCATCCCTCCCGTCATCACCGATTCGACCGGGCCGCCCTCGGGACGGCGGCGGAAGAGGTGAGCGGCCTTTGTCACCAGGGGCGATCGGCCAGGGCGGTCATGCGTCTGCTCGGCGAACGCCCCCTTGCACCAGTAGATCCAGCCGTCCGGGCCGAGATACGGGCCGTGGAGGTCGTTGGCGCAGCCGGTGAGTGTCCCGCCCTGGAACCACTCCTCGCGGCGATCGGCCACGCCGTCGCCGTCGGTATCCGTCAGCTTCCAGATGCTGGGCGGCGCCGACACGTAGAGCGATCCGCCCAACCACATCGCCCCCTCGGGGAACATCAACCGATCCGCGAAGACCGTCCGTCGGTCGTACCGGCCGTCGCCGTCGGTGTCCTCCAGACGGACGATCCGGTGCGGCTTGTTCTTGAGCTGGACCTCCACCGGATCGTTGGAGCCCGAGGAGTCGGCCACGTACAGCCGCCCGCGCTCGTCGAAGTCCGCGACGATCGGCCGGTCCACCAGCGGCGGGCCGGCGACCTGCTCGATCTCGAAGCCATCGAGGAGCGTGAACGACCGCGCGCCGACGCGGACTTCGCCCGCTGGGGCAAGGACCGGGGCAATCAGGGCCGCGACGGCGGCGAGGGCGAAGGCTGTGGTGCGGCCCATGCTGAGGTTTCTCCCGTGGGCGGTGACCTCCGGAAGATGTAGCGGTCACTCCCTCGATAGGGGTCGACCGGTCCTGGGAAGGCTAAGGATTTCTCTCGTTCCCCCTGATCTGCAATGCATTCGGGGGAACGACCGAAGTCGCTACAAAAAACATGTGCATCTGCCACGCCGCCTGATGTTCGACGATTTCCTTGCCGGCCTCTCGGGCCGCCTCCACCACAGCCGGCGGCTGGCCGATCATTTGGCCATTTTCATAGCCTTTGAGGACGCAACGTTCCGCTTTGGGCAGATCGACGTTCGATACGGCAACCTCAACCGACTGCCGGAGCTTACGACCATTCACGGTGTCCACCCGCAGTGCGGGACTTTTGCTATTCTCCGCACGAACACCCTCGATCTTGAGATAGCTGCCGAGAGGCTGGCCCAAGCGACCGATCGGGACCATCATGCCCGGAGTCTCGGGCTTCCCTGGCTGCTCGGCGATGACGAGCGGGACGTTTATCAGTCCGGCGACCGAGAACAGGAACAAGACGGTGCCTCTCGTGTTCATCGGGAGTCCTCCCCTTCGCTGGGCCGGCGATCACCAAACTGGACGTATTGGGAACTACGCCCACCCCGCATGCATGGCAAGTCTATTGATAGTCGTTTGCGAGTTGGCCGATGAGACCGAGGATTCTTTCTTGCCACGCCTGAACTCCGTGCCGGAGACAGGAGGAGCCTGGGTCTACAAGAATCGAAGGCCCCACCACTCGCGTTGGGTCGGGGAATCTCAGGCCAGGAGCTTCTTGACGACCTCGCCACTGACGTCGGTGAGGCGGAAGTCGCGGCCCTGCGACTTGTAGGTCAGCCGCGTGTGGTCGAGGCCCAGCAGGTGGAGGATGGTCGCCTGCACGTCGTGGACGTGGACGGGGTCCTCGACGACGTGGAAGCCAAGGTCGTCGGTCGCGCCGAGGGTGATGCCCGGCTTGATCCCGCCGCCGGCGAACCACATGGTGAAGGCTTGCGGGTGGTGGTCGCGGCCCATCGAGCGGCCGAGGGTCGCATTCGTCTCGACCATCGGCGTGCGGCCGAACTCGCCGCCCCAGATCACCAACGTCTCGTCGAGCAGGCCGAGCCGCTTGAGGTCCGCGACGAGCGCTGCGGCGCCCTGGTCGGTCTGGCCGCACTGGGCTTTCAGGCCGCCGGCCACGTCGGAGTGGTGGTCCCAGCCCTCGTGATACAGGTTGACGAACCGCACGCCGCGCTGGACGAGCCGGCGGGCGAGCAGGCAGTTGTTCGCGAACGACGGCTTGCCCGGCTCGATGCCGTAGAGGGCCATCGTCTCCTTGGTCTCGCCGGAAAGGTCCATCAGCTCCGGGGCGCTGGACTGCATCCGGTAGGCCATCTCATATGAAGCGACACGGGTAGCGATTTCCGGGTCGCCCACTTCGCGGAGACGACGCTCGTTGAGGCCGCGGATCAGGTCGAGCGAGTCGCGCTGAAGGCGGGCGTCGAAGCCTTCGGGGCTGTCGACGTTGAGGATCGGGCTCCCCTTGGAACGGAAGGGGACGCCCTGATAGGCCGTCGGCAGGAACCCGCTCGACCAGTTGGCGGCGCCGCCGCTGATGCCGGTGCCGGAGGACAGGACGACGAACCCGGGCAGGTCGGCGGCCTCGCTGCCCAGGCCATACGCGACCCACGAGCCCATGCACGGGCGGCCCGGCAGCGAGGAGCCGGTGTTGACGAAGATCTGCGCCGGGGCGTGGTTGAACTGGTCGGTATGCACCGACTTGACGATCGCGATGTCGTCGGCCACCTTCGCCAGGTGCGGCAGCATCTCCGAGAGGTCGGCCCCGGAACCCCCGTGGCGGGCGAACTGGAACCGCGAGGCCATCAGGTTCGCGTCGGGACGGATGAAGGCGTAGCGCTGGCCCTTGACGACCTCGGCGGGGACGGGCTTGCCGTCGAACGCCTTGAGGGTCGGCTTGTCGTCGAAGAGGTCAAGCTGGCTGGGCGCTCCCGCCATGAACAGGTAAATCACCCGCTTCGCCCTGGGCGCGAAGTGCGGCGGCTTCGGCGTCAAGGGGTCGGCGACGGCAACAGCCTCGCCCTTTGCCTCGCGGCCGACGAGCAGCGAGGCCAGGGCGATCTTGCCGACGCCGACGCCGCAATCGCGGAAGAAGTGGCGGCGGGTGGCGGCCCGGAGCAGGGTTTGGGAATCGGGAATCATCGTCGCTCCCTCCCGGCGATTACTCGCGGGTGATGGTCTCATCGAGGTTCAAGATCGCCCGCGCGAGCGTGGTCCAGGCCGCGACCTCGGCCGCATTCTCCGCCTTCGGGTCGACCCCCGCGACCTTCCCCGCGTCGGCCATGCCCGCGCGGAACCGCGCGAGCTGTCGTTCGAGGAAGTCGGCCAGCAATTTCGACTCGTCGTCTTTGGGAGGGCGGGCCAGGCAGGCGCGGAAGGCGAAGCGGATGCGGTGGTCGGTCGTGCTGCCGCCCTCGGCCAGGGCGCGGCGGGCGAGCGCGCGGGCCGCCTCGACGTAGACGGCGTCATTCAGCAGCGTGAGGGCCTGCAAGGGGGTGTTGGAGCGCTCGCGGCGCACGCAGGCCAGCTCGGAGCTGGGGGCGTCGAACGTGGTGAAGGCGGCATACGGGGCCGTCCGCTTGGTGAAGGTGTAGAGCCCCCTGCGGTAGCGGTCGGCCCCGCCGCTGGTGGGCCAGCCGCCGCCGCCGTAGGCGAGCGCCGTCACCCCCTCGGGCTGCGGCGGATAAACGCTCGGGCCGCCGATCCTCGGGCTCAGGAGGCCGGACGCCGTCAGGGCGAGATCGCGCACGGTTTCCGCCTCGACCCGGAACCGCGCCCCGCGCGCCAGCAGGATGTTCCTCGGGTCGCGCTCCAGCAAGGCTGGCGGCACTCGCGACGACTGGCGATAGGTGGCCGAGGTCGCGACGAGCCGGTGCATCGCCTTGAGGCTCCAGCCCCGGCGGGGGAACTCCGTGGCGAGCCAGTCGAGCAATTCCGGGTGGGACGGCTCGTCGCCCCGCGTCCCGAAGTCCTCGGCCGTCGCGACCAGGCCGCGCCCGAAGAAGGCCAGCCAGGCCTCGTTCATGGCGACGCGGCCGACCAGCGGATTCTCGGGCGCGACCAGCCATTGGGCGAGCGTCCGCCGATTCCGGGGGGCGTCGGGCGGCAGTCCGTGGAGGATGGCGGGGACGCCCGGCTCGACGGCCTCGGCGACCTTGAGGAACTCGCCACGGGTGCGGACGTGCGTCGTCCGGGCGTTTGCCGGGTCGCGCTCCCGCATCACCATGCTTGTCGGAAACTTCGGCAGCGAAGCCCTGAGGGCGGCGATCTCCGCATTCGGTCCGGCCAGTTCCGGCGCGCTCGCGAGGAAGTGGCGCTCCACCCACGCCCGCTGCGCCTCGGTCCTCGCGGCGGCGGGGACGAGCAAGATCTCCTCGACCTCGGCGGGCAGGCCCGACGCCTTGACGGGGCGGGCGGCGGTCGTGGCCGAGACGCGGAACTTCCCGATGGTCGTCTGGTGGATGCCGTCCATATGCAAGGTCAGGAGCAGCCGCGTCCTCTGGCCCTTGCCGTCGCCGACATCCTCCTTGAGCGTGAAGACCGCCGCGTGTGGCTTGCCCGTCCCGCCCTTGATCGTCCAGCCGGTGTCGGGGATGCCGTCCACGGCCAGCGCCGCCGGGTGGCCCGCCTCCGAATAGTCTTGCGAGGCCTCGCCGAGGGGCACCTTGCGGGGCTCCGCCGTGCCCGAAAGGGGGGCGGCGGCCACGTCGAGTTCGCTGAGCAGGAAGTCGCCGACCGAGAACAAGGGCGCCCGGCCCGGCCCGCCGTCGGGGAGGCTGGGGTCGGGCAGCACTTCGAGCCGCAGCGCCGTGATCCCCGACAGGGTGGTCGGGTACTCGACCTCATAGGTGTCGTTGTTCGGCTTGTCGCCGCCGACGAGTATCGACCGATCCCCCTGAACCGTCATCGTCGCGTGCTTCTTCGAGACGACCCGCGCGGGCTCCAGCACGCTCCAGCGCACCGGGGCGGCCTGGGCCTCCCATTCCGCGAGTCGTGCCGTCAGGTGCTTCTTGCGCGTCTCGCCCGCTGGCGGCTTCGGGGCGGGCGCGGGGGCGGGCGGCTGCGCCGAGAAACGGAACCGGCCGAGGGTGTGCTGGCCGCCGAACGACTGGTCGATGGTGATGGTCAGGCGCGTGCCGCCCGGGAATCCCGACTTGCCCGTGATGCCGAAGGTGGCCCAGCGGTCGCGGTTCAGGTGGCCCGTGCCGTCGTCGATCGCCCAGCCGGTCTTGGGGTCGTCGTCGATCGCCCCCTGGACGTCGTACTCCGGCTGCGAGAAGTCGGCGACGGCCCATTTCAGCTTCAGGGCGAAGGGTTTCGCGTCCCCCTGGATCGGTGCGGCCTCCACCCGGACCCCCGAGACGACGAAGTTGCCGTTCGCGGCCCGCCCGGGGCCCTGGACCGGGAGGCTGGGGTCGGTCAGCACGTCGAGGCGCAGCGCCGAGAGGTCCGCGAGGGCCGTCTCGACGACGACCGTATAGGTGTCGACCTCGGGCGCGGGGCCCGAAACCAGGACGGCGCCTCCGTCCTGCACCGTGAGCGTCGCCCCGCTGGCGGCGGAGGCCGAGACGGGTTTGAGGACTTGCCAGGGGGCCGATTGCTCCGGCTCGGGGAACTTGTCCGCGAGCGCCGCTTCGAGGGCGGCGGCCTTTGCCTCGATCGCCGCGCGGCGGGCCTGGATGTCCGCCCGGACGAGGTCGAGGTCGGGCTCGTCGGCGTTGTTCAACAAGGCCAGGAACTGGTAATACTCGCGCTGGGTGATCGGGTCGAACTTGTGCGTATGGCACTGGGCGCACTGCACGGTCAGCCCCAGCCACACGGTCCCGGTGGCGGCCACGCGGTCGACCAGCGCGGCGAAGCGGAATTCCTCGACGTCGATGCCGCCTTCCTCGTTAATCATCGTGTTGCGGTGAAACCCGGTGGCGACCTTCTGGGCCTCGGTCGCCCCCGGCAGCATGTCGCCAGCGATCTGCTCGACGGTGAAGCGGTCGAACGGCATGTCGGCGTTCAGCGCGTCGATCACCCAGTCGCGAAAGGGCCAGATCGAGCGTTCGCGGTCCTTCTCATACCCGTTGGTGTCGGCGTACCGCGCCCGGTCGAGCCACCGCCGCGCCCAGCGCTCGCCGTAATGCGGCGAGGCCAGCAGGCGGTCGACAAGTCGCTCGTAGGCGTCGGGCCGGGAATCTTCGAGGAAGGCGTCGACTTCCGCGATCGTCGGCGGGAGGCCGATGAGATCCAGGCTCAGGCGCCGGATCAGGGTCGCCCGGTCCGCCTCCGGGGACGGTCGGAGCCCGGCCTTTTCGAGGCGATCGAGGACAAAGGCGTCGATCGGGTTGCGGGGCCAACGGCCGTCCTTGACGACCGGGATCGGCGGGGCGGTCGGGCGTCGAAAGGCCCAATGTTCCTGGTACTCGGCCCCCTCGGCGATCCAGCGCGTGAGCAGGGCCTTCTCGGCGGGCTTCAAGACCTTGTTGCCGCGGGGCGGCGGCATGACGGCCTCGGCGTCCTCGGTGCCGATCCGCTCGACGACCTCGCTGTCCCCTGGCTGGCCGGGGACGATCGCGGTCGCCCCTGAGCGGGAAGGGCTCGTCGCCACGTCGCGGAGGTCGAGCCGGAGGCCAGCCTTGCGGTTCTTCTCGTCCGGGCCGTGGCAGGCGAAGCACTTGCCCGCCAGGATCGGCCGGATCTCCTTGTTGAAATCGACCTTGGGCGCGCCTTCACCCGCGCGGGCCGACCCGAAACCGGTGAGAACGACGGCCGCGGCGATGCGGAGTCCAAGGCTCATGGGCGCGATTCCCAACCGGGCGGGCACGTCGGTCGAAGGCGGGGCGGACGGCAGGTGGTGGGAGGTCCCGACCCACCACGATTATCACCGGGGGCCCGGCGCAGGTCTACGGGGCGGTTCAGGCGTGTCCCGTGGTACGCTCGCCAGAGGACACGGGTTCGACCGGGCCGGCGAAGGGGCGGCGATGACCGACGAGCGGACCACCATCGGCGAACTGAAGCAGCGCGTCCTCGCCTTCAGCAAGGAGCGGGACTGGGAGCAATTCCACCATCCCAAGGACCTCGGGCTCGCCCTGGCCATCGAGGTCGGCGAAGTCCTCGAACACTTCCGCTACCTCGACGACGCGACGATCCGCGCCGGTCTGGACGACCCCGCCCGCCGCCGCGAGCTGGGCCACGAGCTGGCCGACTGCCTGTGGGTCTTGCTCCGGCTGGCCGACGTTTGCCAGATCGACCTGGCCTCGGCCCTGGCCGAGAAGGTCGACCTGGCCGCGATCAAGTACCCCGTCGAGCGATCCTACGGTCGTCCAGACAAGTACACGGCCTACCAGGACGGCCCGGCTCCTCCGGAATAGGCGGGTCGCCCGCGTCTGGAATGCGTCCCGGCCGGCTGCGATGATTCCCGAAGGATTGAGGCCGCACTTGAAAGCGGAGGAATACGATGAAGCGAGCCTTGCTGGTGATCGACGCGCAGCAGGAATACTTTGCCGGTGGGCTGCTTCCGATCACCCACCCGCATGCGCACCTTGAGAACGTCCTGCGGGTGATGGACGCCGCGACGGTCGCCGGGGTGCCGGTCGTGGTCGTCCAGCACACGTTCACCCAGCCGGAGGTCCCCTTCTTCAAGCGGGGGGAACCCGGTTGGGAGCTGCACCCGGCGGTGGCCTCGCGGCCTCGTGAGCACTGGGTCGAGAAGCACCTGCCCGGCAGCTTCACCGGCACCGGCCTGGAAGACTGGCTCCGCGCCCGGGCCATCGACACGGTGACGGTCGCCGGCTACATGACCCATATGTGCTGCGACACCACCGCCAGGCAGGCCGCCCACCGGGGCCTCAAGGTCGAATTCCTCGGCGACGCGACGGGCACCCTCTCCGTCAAGAACTCCGCTGGCGAGGTCAGCGCCGAGGAGATGCAGCGCGCCACCCTCTGCGCGCAACAGATGATGATCAGCGAGGTCCTCGATACCGACCGCTGGATCGAACGGCTCTGAGCGGGGAGTCAGGCGGCGCATGCCCATCGTGGATCGGAGCGCTGCCGAGGCCCACGCCGGGTCGGGCATTCCCGCGCCACCGGGGCCGGAACTCCCTTGAAGGGCGTCGTCGGGTCGCTTTTAATACGTCCGGGAATCCGCCAGACGAGACGATCCGGCAAGTCGACGGGTCTCCTCTGGGACATTTCGGTTCCACTCTCCAACACTTGAGGATTGCAACATGGCTGCGCAAGGCAAGCATCCCTCCGCCGAGCACCACCACCAGGCGGCCGCGCACCACGCCGCCGCCGCCCACCATCATCACCAGGCGGCGCACCACCACAACCAAGGGAAGCACGACGACGCGAAGACGCACTCGACCGCGGCCCACGACCACAGCACCCAGGCGCACAAGCACACCACCGACGCCCACACGCACAGCCAGAAGTAAGTGATGCGCCGGCGGGGAGGCCGCCACCGCGCCGCCTCCCCGCCACGACCCCGACCCCGACCCCTCGGCGGGGCCTGGCCAGGAGAGCGAAGGCCAACCCCGCCGTCGTTCCGGTGGCCGCCGAGGGCGCCACAGGTCGCCTCGAACGCGTCGCCAGCCTTGACCTGAGCCGAACATGTGGAGGGAGACCGATGAGCCATTCCCTGAGTCGCCGCGGTTTTCTGCAAGGATTCGCCGCGGCTGGCGCCGTCGCGACGCTGGGCACTCCGGTGGCGCGTGCTCGGGCCGGGCCGAATGAGCGGCTCAAGATCGGCGTCATCGGCACCGCCGGACGTGCCCTGGACAATATTGGTGGGGTGCAGGGGGAGGAGATCGTCGCCCTCTGCGATATCGACGACCTCCTTCTGGGCAAGGCCAGCGAACGATTCCCGCGCGCGAAGACGTATGCCGATTTCCGCGAGCTGATCGAGGCCGGCGGGCTCGACGCGGTGGTCGTCAGCACGGCGGATCACACCCACGCGCCCGCCGCGGCGATGGCCCTGCGCATGGGGGTGCACGTTTATTGCGAGAAGCCGCTGAGCCACTCGGTCCACGAGGCCCGCGTCCTGGCCAGGCTCGCCCAGGAGGCGAAGGTCGCCACCCAGTTGGGGACGCAGATCCACGCTGGCGAGAACTACCGGAGAGTCGTCGAGCTGATCCGCGCCGGCGCGATTGGCCCGGTGCGCGAGTGCCACGTCTGGTGCGGCAAGTCGTGGTCGGGCGGTGAGCGGCCGACCGACACCCCGCCTGTCCCGAAGGCCCTGCACTGGGGCCTCTGGCTCGGCCCGGCCCCGCAGCGCCCCTATCACCCGGACTACCTGCCGGCCAACTGGAGGCGCTGGTGGGACTTCGGCGGCGGGACGCTCGGCGACATGGCCTGCCATTACATGGACCTGCCCTTCTGGGCCCTCGACCTGCGCCACCCCACCTCCGTCGCGTCGGAGGGACCGCCGCCGCACCCCGAGACGACGCCTGCCTGGATGATCGTCCGCTACGAATTCCCCGCCCGCGGCGACCAGCCGGCGACCACCCTCGCCTGGTACGACGGCGGCAAACGCCCCGCGATCCTGGCCGAGAAGTCGCTGCCCGACTGGGGCGACGGCGTCCTGTTCGTCGGTGACAAGGGGATGCTCCTGGCCGACTACAACCGTCGCGTCCTGCTGCCCGAGGACCAGTTCCGCGACTTCAAGGCCCCCGAGCCCACGATCCCCAACTCGATCGGCCACCACGCCGAGTGGATCGCCGCCTGCAAGGACGGCGGGAAGACCACCTGCCATTTCTCCTACTCAGGCGCCCTGACCGAAGCGGTGCTCCTGGGCAACGTCGCCTACCGCGTCGGCCGCAAGCTCGACTGGGACGCCGAGGCCCTCAAGGCCAGGGACTGCCCCGAGGCCGACAAGTTCCTCCGCCGCGAGTACCGCAAGGGCTGGACCTTGTAGGCCAGACATCCCGCGGCGGCGGGGTCGAGGATGTGGCCCCGGCTCGCCCGTTCAGGATCATGAATAGCGATCCTCGATCTCCTTCTCCTCGCAACGCAACGTCGCCCGGATTTTCCTGAAAGGTTTCCCCGCCGTCCTGGCCTTCCCCTCACGGGAGGCGCAGTGCGTCGCGTGGCGTCGGGCCTCGTTGGGATGGCGGCGATGGAGGAGCGGCACGATGATCGACCAGACGCAGGCGAGCCACCCCGACGCGCAGGCGCTGGCGGCGTACGCCCTGGGGCGCATGGGCGTCGCGGAGATGGACGGGGTCGAGAGCCACCTCCGCGACTGCGAATCGTGCTGCCGGGCGGTCGAGTTCCCGCCGGGAGACTCGCTGCTGACGCTCTTGCGGGCGCGAGGTGCGGGGAACGCCCCGGCGCCGGTTGCGGGGAGCGGGTACGCGGACTTGCCTGGCCTGCGGCTGCCGTCGTCGTTCGCGGCCGTGCCGAGGCCCGGCGAGGGTGTGACCGAGGGCGGGGAGGAGGGCGGAACAACCCTCGCCGATCCGGGCCGGTCGGCGGTGGTCCCGGGCGCGGTGGGCATCCCTGAAGGGCTGGTGGACCACCCGAGATATCGCGTGGAATCGGTGCTGGGGACGGGCGGGATGGGGACGGTCTTCCTGGCCGAGCACCGCCTGATGGAACGGCCGGTGGCCCTCAAGGTCATCCGGCCGGACCTGATCCAGACCCCGGCCCTTGTCGACCGCTTCCGGCGCGAGGCTCGGGCCGCCGCCAAGCTCGGGCACCCCAACATCGTGACGGCCTACGACGCCGAGCAGGTCGGCGGTACGCACATGCTGGTCATGGAGTTCGTCGAGGGGGCCGACCTCGCCCACCATGTCCGCGACCACGGCCCCTTGCCGGCGGCCGAGGCGTGCGAGTACGCCCGCCAGGCGGCGCTGGGGCTCCAGCACGCCCACGAGCACGGCATGGTCCACCGCGACGTCAAGCCGCAGAACCTGATGCGGACCGCCCTCGGGCAGATCAAGGTCCTCGACTTCGGCCTCGCCCGCTTCGCCAGCGAGCTGGCCGCGCGGGGCGGCCTTACCGGCGATGGGGTCATCCTCGGGTCGGCCGATTACATCGCGCCGGAGCAGGTCGACGCCCCGAAGGCGGCCGACATCCGCTCCGATGTCTACAGCCTGGGATGCACCCTGTATTTCCTCCTGGCCGGCCGCCCGCCCTTCCCCGAGGGGACGCTCTTGCAGAAGCTCAACGCGCACGCCCGCGTTGAGCCGACCCCCTTGGGCACGCTACGCGACGACCTGCCGCCGGGGCTGGCGGCGCTCGTCTCGCGGATGATGGCCAAGGACCCCGCCCGCCGGCCGCGGACGCCCGTCGAGGTCGCTCTCGCCCTGGCGCCGTTCGCCGCCCCGACCGCGACGACGTCAACGTTTCTCCAGGGCCCAAAGCGTCCGCGACGCTGGGGGGTGGCCGTCGCGGCGGCGGCGGTGCTCCTCGGGGCCTTCGCCGCGACAGTGCTTCGCATCCGCACGCCGGACGGGCTGCTCGTGGTGGAGGTCAACGAACCCGGCATCACGGTCGACGTTGAGGACGACGGCCAGGCCGTCAAGATTCACGGCAGCGGCCTCCATGAACTGCACCTCCGGCCCGGCAAGCACAAGCTCGTCGCCACCAGGGACCAGGACGGCGAGAAAGTGTTCGACGACCTCGTGACCATCGAGCGCGACGGCCGCAGCGTGGTGCGGGTCCGCTACACGCCCGACGCCGGCCGCAAGCCGCCTGTGCCGGCGGTCGCGGTCAGGACCGACGCGCTGGACCGGATCGACCCCGCGGCGATCCCGGCCGGCGAGCGGGCGTCGTGGCAGCCGAAAGAGCTGGTGGCGGTCTTCGGCCACGGCCGCCAGCGGCACTGGCGCGACGTCACCGGCGTGATCTTCTCCGCCGACGGCAAGACGGCCGCCAGCGCGGGCGACGATCGGGCGATCCGCGTTTGGGACGCGGAAACGATGGACGAGAAGGCCGTCATGGTCGGCCACAAGGACGGGATCAACACGATCGCCTTCTCCCGCGACGGCCGCCGCCTCCTCTCCTGCGCCGCCCACGGCGACCCGACCATCCGCCTCTGGGACGCGGAGAACGGCAAGGAGATCCGCGTCTTCGAGGGCCACGGCCTGGCGGTCCAGTCCGCCGCGTTCTCCCCCGACGGGACGCGCGTGCTGTCGACGAGCCAGGACGGCAGCGTGCGCGTCTGGGACACCGAAACGGGCAAGCCGCTCCGCCACTTCCACATCGGAAGCTGGGTCTGGGTCGCGATCTTCTCCCCCGACGGCCGCACGGCCTTCGCCGGCAGCAGCCAGGGGAAGATCCGGCGCTGGGACCTCGGCAGCGGCGAGGAACTGCCGGCCTTCGAGGGGCACAAGGAGGGCATTGGCATCCGCGGCCTGGCCATCTCCCCCGACGGCCGCCGCCTGCTCTCGGGCTCCGACGACGGCTCGTTGCGGCTCTGGGACGTGGAGAAGGGTGAGGAGCTGCATTCGATCTCCACGCCCAACGACCTCCACGACCTCGCCTTCAGCGCCGACGGCCGCCTGGCCATCGGCCGCGCGGGCAAGACCGTGCTGGTGACCGACGGCGAGACCGGCGCGGAGATCGCCTTGCTGGAGCATCCCGCAGGCGTCGGCTCCGCGGCCATCTGCGCCGACGGCACGAGCGTCGTCACCGGCGATGATGAAGGGACGGTCCGGCTCTGGGACGCGAAGGACGGCAAGGAGCGGAACGCCTTCCACGGTCACGTCCACGGGGTCCGCGGCGTGGCGATCTCCACCGACGGCCGTCGCCTCCTCTCCGGCGGCTCCGACAACACGGTCCGCCTCTGGGACGCCGACAGAGGGAAGGAGCTGCATCCCATCGAGGGCCCCGTCGAAGAGGCGCTGACCTCGGCGATTTCCCCCGACGGCACGCTGGCCCTCTCCGCGGGCGGCGACGAGTTCCCCCCCGAATCTCAGCCGGGACATTTGATCACGAATTCGAAACGATATCCCATCCGTGTGTGGGACCCGTCCAACGGCCGCGAGCTTCGCCGCCTGCAATGCCACGTCGGCCCGGTCAATCAGGTCGTCTTCCTCCCCGACGGCCGCCGGGCCATCAGTTGCGCCAACGACCACACCATGCTCCTGTGGGACGTCGCGACGGCCCGCGTCCTGCGGCGCTTCGAGGGCCACAATGGCGACGTGTCCTCCGTCGCGGTCTCTGCCGATGGCAAGACCGTCCTCTCCGGCTCCAATGACGGGGTCGTCCACCTCTGGGACGTGGAAGGAGGCCGCGAGCTGCGCCGACTGGAGGGGCACACGGGATGGATTGGCTCCGTCGCGATGTCGCCCGACGGCCATTTCGGCCTCTCCGGGGGCGAGGACAAGGTCCTCCGCCTCTGGGACCTCCGGACCGGCGAGCCTCCCCGCAAGCTCCTCGGCCACGACGAGGGCATCCGCTGCGTGGCGATCTCCCCCGACGGCCGCTCCGCCTTCTCCGGCGGCAATGACCGGGCCGTCAACCACTGGTCGGAACTCGACAAGCCCGAACCCCGGAAGGTCGCCTTCTCCGGCTGGCACACCGACGCGGTGCGCTCGCTGGCGGTCTCCCCCGATGGCAAAACCCTCGCCTCGTCCGACGACGGCGGCCGGATCGTCCTCTGGGAAGCCGCGACCGGCCGCAAGCTCCGCGAGTTCCGATTCCCGGGGCCCGTCACCGGCTTGACCTTCGCCGCCGACGGCCGCCACCTCAGCACCGCCAACGGCAACGGCACCGCCTCGATCCTCCGCCTGCCCGCCCTGGAGGCGGAGTGACCGAACAGTTGCCAACAGGAGTCGAGTGGTCGGGGATCATCGTAGGGCGGAGGAAATACGCCGATCTTCGGGCGGGGGAGGGGGACGGCGTATTTCCTCCGCCCTACGATCCTCGACGGCGGAGGGCCCGATGGACATGCGCCGCGACGAGTCCAACGAGCCGACGAGGGCCAACCCCGCCGGGGCGCTGACGCGGCGATACCTGGCGGCGCTCGCGGCGGTGGCCGCGCTCCTGCTGCTGAATCAACTCGGGGTGCAGCCGCCGTTGCTGCGGCTGGCGGCCGACGCCCCGGTCCTCAACCTCTCCGGTCGTCAGCGCATGCTCAGCCAGCGGCTCACCAAGGCCGCCCTGTTGATCGATCGGGCGGAAACCCGGGCGGATCGGCGAGAACGCAACGCCGAACTCGCCGGGGTCCTGGCGCTCTGGGAGGCCGCGCACGACCGCTTGCGGTCCGGCCGCGTCGAGGTGAACAGCGTGGAAGTCCGCGAGGCGTTCGACGGTCTCCAGCCGTCCTTCACGCGCATGCGAGACGCCGCCGCCCGCATGATCCGCGGGGGGGGCCGTGACGACCTCGCGGCGATCCTCCAGGTTGAAGGGGATTACCTCGCGCGGATGGACCGGATCGTCGGAATCTACGAGCGCGAGGCCCGCGCCCGCGTCGACGCGCTGCGGCGCACGGGGTGGGCGGTGACGGCCTTGATCCTGGTCGCGCTGCTGGGGCTCGGGCTGACGGTGTTGCTGCCGGCCTCGCGGCTCATCCGCCGCCAGTTCGCCGAGCTGGGTGAGGCCCGCGACGCCCTGGAAGACCGGGTGCGCCGGCGGACCATCGAGCTGGAGCGCGCCTATGAAGACCTGGCGCGCGAGGTCGCCGGGCGCTCCGCGGCCGAGGGGCGGAGCCTGTCGCTGCTGGAGCAGTTCAGCCACGTCTCGCGGACGACCACCATCGGCGAGATGGCCAGCGGCCTGGCGCACGAGTTGAACCAGCCGCTTGGGGCGATCGCCAACTACACGGAAGGCTGCCTGGTCGCCCTGGAGGCTCCCGCGCCCGACCTCGCCGAAATCCGCGTCGTCCTGGACCGGGTGCTCGCCGCGACGTTGCGTGCCGGGCAGATCATCGCGAGCATCCGCAAGTTCGTCACCCGCCACGCGGCGGCAAGTGAGCCGTTCGCCCCCAACCGGGTCGCGGAGGAGGTCGAGGCCCTGTTCCGCGACGAGGCCGCCAGGCGCGGGATTGCCCTGGAACTGGAACTGGCACCCGACTTGCCAAGTCTCCTGGGCGACCCCGTACAGATCCAGCAGGTGGTGGTCAACCTCGTTCGCAACGCCTTCGAGTCGCTCGCCGCCGCGAAAGTCGTTGAACCTCGGGTTCTTATGAAGACTCGCCCGGGACCGGCGGGGGGCGCCGAATGGCTCGTGATCGACAACGGAGAAGGCATCCCGACGGCGCGGATCGCGACGGTTTTCGATGCGTTCTTCAGCACGCGTGCCGAGGGGATGGGCATGGGCCTGGCCATCAGCCGCACGATCGTGGAGGCCCACCACGGGCGGATCGACGTGGAGTCGGTGCCCGGCGTGCGGACGGCCTTCCGGTTCTCGATCCCACCTCCCAGCGGCGGCGGCGATGACGACCAGGGAACCGACGGTCACCATCGTCGACGATGACCCCGACATGCGGGACTCGCTGCGCTGGCTGATGCGGACGGTGGGCTTGAACGTCGAGACCTTTGCGTCCGCGGCCGAGTTCCTCCGCGACTCGAACCCGGGCGGTCCCGGCTGCCTCGTCTTCGACGTGCGGATGCCCGGCACCAGCGGCCTCGACCTGTTCGAGGACCTGGTCGCCCGCGGCGAGGAGCGGCCGGTCATCTTCATCACCGCACATGCCGACGTGGCGATGGCCGTCCGCGCGCTGAAGTCCGGCGCCGTCGAGTTCGTGGAGAAGCCCTTCAACCGCCAGACCCTCCTGGAGAAGGTCCAGCACGCCATCAAGGAAGACGCCGCCCGCCGCCGGCGGCTCGCCGACCGCGAGGCGATCCGCGCGCGATTTCGAGGGCTCACCGACAAGGAGCGCGAGGTCCTGGCCCACGTCAAGGACGGTCTCCCCAACAAGGCGATTGCCGGCCTCCTCCAGATCACGCCCAGAGCCGTCGAGATGCGGCGCTCCGGCCTGATGAAGAAGCTCGGTGCCCGCTCGCTCGTGGAATTGCTTCGCCTGACGCTCGACCACGGCCAGGACGGAAGTCACGACGGAATTCTGCCTTGATATCTGGCAACCCGGCCTGTTCTCCGTACAGTCCGCCCTCAGACCCCTCGCCCAGTTCCTCCGATTTCCCTTCGGTTACCCGAAAGCCCGGCGCTCCTTCCCGAACGAAATGGGGCCTTTCACGCGGAGAACGAGGGTTCGCGCCGTTGCGGCCCCGGCGGGCGGCACGCTCGCTGCTTTGGAGGGGTCGGCCCAGGATCGATCGCCGGGGGCGCGATCCCGCGGGTGTGGAATCGCGGCATCGGGAGAACCGAGTGACAAGCTCCGCGGAACCGACCTGGAACCCCGTGACCCTCGGCGGACCCGAAGGCGCGCCGTTGGTGGACCTGCTGCTGGCGGAGCAGGGAAACCTGTCCGCGGTCGAGCGGTTCTCGCAGTTCCACGAGGACGCCGCCGGACCCTTGCAGGGCCGTTACTACTCCGCCTTGATGCCCGCCAGCCCGCCGGGGCCGGGGGAACAGCTCGCCTTCGAGGTGGACCTCGACCGCTGCTCGGGCTGCAAGGCGTGCGTGTCGGCGTGCCACTCCCTGAACGGGCTGGACGAGGGGGAGGCCTGGCGCGACGTGGGGATGATCCTGGGCGGGCCCGCGTGGCTGCCCGTGCTCCAGCACGTCACCTCGTCGTGCCACCACTGCCTCGACCCGGCCTGCCTCAACGCCTGCCCGGTGGATGCTTATGAGAAAGACCCCGTCACGGGGATCGTCAAGCACCTGGACGACCAGTGCTTCGGGTGCCAGTACTGCACCTTGGCGTGCCCCTACGACGCGCCAAAATTCCACAAAAAGAAGGGCATTGTTCGCAAGTGCGACATGTGCAGCGACCGCCTCGGCCAGGCCGAGGCGCCCGCGTGCGTCCAGGCCTGCCCGCACGAGGCGATCCGTATCCGCGTCGTCGACCGCCTGGAGGTGACCGCCGCCGCCGCAGCGGGGGTGTTCCTCGCCACGGCGCCCGCACCGGGATACACCCAGCCGACGACGCGATACCTGTCCACGCGGCCGTTTACCGCGGGCCTTCTGGCGGCGGACCACCACCGGATCGAGCCCGAGCACGCCCACACGCCGCTGGTCATCATGCTGGTGATGACCCAGCTCGCCGTCGGCGGGACCCTGCTGGATTTCGTGAGGCTCTGGACCGGCGAGGCCCCCGGCACCCTGGTCGCGACGATCTTGCTGGCGGTCAGCGTCGCGTTTCTGCACATGGGCCTCGCCGCGAGCACCTGCCACCTCGGCCGGCCGCTCTACGCGTACCGGGCGCTGATTGGCCTGCGGCACTCGTGGCT
>JAABUQ010005542.1_pt1 | contig 19993 bp, 19 predicted proteins | sample 5560001 | NCBI WGS metagenome assembly JAABUQ01 (sample SAMN10711888, study PRJNA513371) | rock metagenome | isolation source: Antarctica rocks | place: Antarctica: Victoria Land, Finger Mt nord | collected 2015-12-18
CGTCGGGCAAGCGGGTCCTGCGCCTCACGCGCGAGGCGGGGCTGCTGGCCCCGACGCCGCAGATCCGCAAGCGCGCCAAGCGCATGCACGACGCCACGATCACCGTGACCGTCCCCGACACGCTGTGGGCCCACCGACGCGACCGAGGCGCACACCCGCCAGGACGGCCCGCTGCGCGGTGTTCGCGATCGTCGATCACGCCACCGGCGAGGCGTGGGTCGACGCCTCGCCACGGATGGACCGCTGGGCCGCCGCCGACCTGCTCCGCGAGGTCTGCACCGAGCGCTTCGGCTCGGTGCAGCAGGCCGTCGCCGCCGGGCTCGCGCTGCGCTACGACGGCGGCCCCTGCTTCCGCTCCGGCCACTACCAAGCCGAGATCGACTTCCTCGGCATCAGCCGCAGCCCGGCCTACCACTACGAGCCCGAGACCAACGGCTGCGTCGAGAAATTCAACCAGACGCTCAAGGAGCAGGTCCTGTGGATCGAGCGCTTCGACACCCTCGAAGAGCTCCGCGCCCGCATCCGCCAGTTCGCACGCGACTTCAACGAGCAGTGGCTGCTCGAACGCCACGGCTACCGCACACCCACACAGGCACGCGCAACGCTCCGCCAGGCCGCCATGGCATAATCACCGGCGTTCACCAACAGGTGTCCGGCCAACCGGGTCCAGTGCAAAAGACCTCGTCGCATCCTCGCGTTTCTACGGCTGACGACAGGCGGCATCAACGCTGACGAGTTCGAGCTGACCGAACTTGGCAGCGCAGCGACGAGCGGTGCTCTGGTCCCTGCTCGCGCGGTCCTGATACCGGCTCACGCCGCACGAGAGTCGACCCGACCGCGCCTTGCGGCTACTTCCGATTCAGCGCGCGCGGCGGCGCCGGCTGAGCGCCGCGCCGAGCGACGTGAGCGCGCGCCTACCGGCCTGAAGCGCCGGCGGGCGGCGTCGGGCGCGGAGTGGAGGATCCCCCACGTCCCTCGGCGATGCCAACGCTCGTCGAAGGCGGGCGTATCTCTTCTGGCGGTAGCGGTTTCGGTGCCATGTGCTCAGTGTACGCGCAAGGCGACTAGCCACAAGACCGTCTGCGCGACCATGAGCACGCCCAGCGCAGCCGAGAGCCGCGACATCGACCGCACGCGTGCAGCATTCTCCGCACGGAGATCCTGATACGTAAAGGCTGCCGCAGCAAGCCAGCCAAGGGTGTCGTGCGGCGCTTCGGCCGCAGCTTGGGGATAGAGCTCGGCGTACAAATCGCGGGCATCGACAGCGAATTTGAGCTTCCAAGGGGCCAGCACAACGGCCGCGAGGATGAGGCCGAGTACCAGCGCGACCACCGCGGCCCATTCCCACCGATGGAAGCCATGCGCCTTTATGGCAGTTCCTCCCAGAAAGGAGGCAACCAGGGCTTGCGCTGCCAGCAGGGTGCCAGTTCGCAGCCGCACTCCGCTCACCACGGCCTCTTGATCGGAAAGCGCATCACGGCCTGCCTCGTAAGCGATCTCCTCGAGGGTCTTCAAGACGATCAGAACGCTATCTAGCTGAGCTGCCTACAGACGTTGTGAACGTCTGGACGTCTGGGCCTCTCCAGAGGCTGTGGGTCTGCGAGGACTCACGCCCAAGGAGGGCCCGGATGACGACGCACCCTAAGGCCAAGCTCGGAGCTGCGGGTCGGCTGGCGCTCACCGAGCTGATCGCAAGCGGGATGTCGCAAGCTCCAGCAGACGGCGCTCCAGCCGGGTGTCGGGGGCGCTCACCGAGCTGATCGCAAGCGGCATGTCGCAGAAGGCGGCAGCTGCCGCCTTCTGCGTCGCGCCCGCGACCGCGCACCGCTGGTGGCACCGTCGCTTGGCGGCCACCGAAGCCGAGCGGTCTTCGGGCGCGTGGCTCTTTGACCGCTCCAGCCGCCCGCGCCGCAGCCCGCGGCTTTTGGACCCGGTCCGCCAGGAGCGCATCTGCGAGTGCCGGCGTCGCACGGGCTGGGGGCCGCGGCTGGTGGCCGGCGCGACCGGCTGCCCACACTCGACGGTCTGGAAGGTGCTTCACCGTCACGGCCTATCTCGCCCGATCCGCGCACCCAAGGAGCCCGCTAATCGCTACGAGTGGCCCTGTCCGGGCGACCTGCTGCACATGGATGTCTCGCGCTACTGGCGTTTTGAGCGCCCCGGCCACGCCGTCACCGGCGACCGCTCGCAGAGCTCCCGGCACTGGATGGCCCCCGAAACGCGCGTCGGGTGCGATTACGCCCACGCCATCATCGACGACCACACCCGGCTGGCCTACGTCGAGCTGCATGACGACGAGAAGGCAGCCACCGTCACCGCCTTCACCGAGCGCGCCCTCGCGTGGTTTGAACAGCACGGCGTCACCGCCCGACGGGTGATGACCGACAACGCGTTCTCCTACGTCAAGAACCGCTCGCTGCGCGAGCTGCTCGAGCGCCACGAGGTCAAGCACCTCCGCACCCAGGCCTACCGGCCGCGCACCAACGGCAAGGTCGAGCGCTTCCACCAGACCATGGCTCGCGAATGGGGCTACGGCCTCACCTACCGCACCCACCGCCACCGCAACCGAGCCCTGCCACACTGGATCCGCCACAACAACGAGCGCAGACCCCACAGCACCATCGGAGGGCACCCCCCGATCAGCCGCGTTCACAACCTCCATGGGCAGGACAACTAGCCCGAGGCTCTCGCGTCGAGGCGAGACGCAGCTCGGTTGGTCGTTCGGTGTGGCGATGACCGACACGCTGGCTGCGGACTCTGGCTCGGCCGCCTCGCACGACAGCGCCAGCCCCTCGAATGTGCCGCTAAAAGACCTTCTGATCGCCAAGGGGGGACCACGTTCGTGCGCTTTCGTGCCCAGACCGTCACCCTTGCCTAATGCTCGGTGCCAACGATCTCGACTTGACGAAGTACGACTCAATTCTTACGGCCGCGCTTCGCCAAGTTGTCGCCGACGCGCGCGCTCGAGCGCGTTCGAGCGAGCCCCTACCGCAGCGCCCCGTACCGTGCCTGCGACGAGGTGTCCACGGGCTCGAGCCAGCGCTCCGCGAACGACCCGATTGGCGCGCGATCCTCGTCTTGCTGTCACGCCGCGACGACTTCTGGCCTCAGATGGCCAAACTAGCGGAATCGCTCCACGGCGATCCCCACATCGAAGCGGACCTCGGCGTCAGTCGTGAGGAGTGGGCTACTCCGCTGTGGCGATTGATCGGCGATGTCCTGGTGACGCGATATGGCGGCAGGCGGTGCGATTGGACGTGGGACGAGGCGCTCGCCTCTAGCCTTATCGCCGAGTGGCGGGCAACTCACGCCTCTGAGCCGGTTCCGCACCAAACTATCGCGCCGCTCCACAACGTGGAGGGTCCCGATTCGGCAGTTCGGATCGACGACGATCTTGTCCTGCGGCCGATGACCGACGATGAGCGAGACGCCCTATGGCGGCACTTCGGGGATAGGGCTGGACCAGTCGCGGCCACCGTTGCGCAGCTCGAGTGGTGGACGCACGTCCTTGATTTTCGCTGGCGGCAACCAAGAACCCCGCCACACAGCGACGAAGTCGCGGTCCGACGAATCGCTAACACGGTCACGGCTCTACGACTATTTCATCCAGGAGTTGCCGGCACGAGCGTGTTGTGGACGCGCCTTGATCCACCGGACGCACCATTTGGTCGGGCCTGGACGGGCCAGAGTCTGAGCGCGCCACACGGGAGCGCCCGATACCTGCACCCACTCAAAGTTCAGGTAGCACCGCTTGACGCACGGCGGCTGCGCCGGCTCGTGCGAGAGGTCGAGCGTGCGCGGGATAATCGAACTGGTCGCGCTCGCACTGCGACGGTTCGACAGCGCGTACGAACGTTACGAGCAAACGGACGCGCTGATCGATCTCTGGATCGCGTTCGAGGCTCTCCTCGTACCCGACGGAACGAGTGAGCTTCGCTACCGCGCGGCGCTCAGGATTGCGCGCCTCGCCGGCCCGGAACCTTCTGACCGCGAGAACGCCTTTGCGTTCGCGAAGCGGTCATACGATGTTCGCTCAAAGGTCGTGCACGGGACGGCGCCACCGGACGACTTGGGCAAGGTTCTCGAAGAGACCCGGCAGCTCGCGCGTGTGGTACTCGAGCGCTGGATTTGCGACCCCCCACAAGACGGTGTCCAAGGCCTCGATCGCAGCTTGTTGGCTTGAACTCCGAGCCAGGCCAGACAGCCCAGCTTTCAGGTAAGCGTTCAGTGTCTTGCTGGGTGATCAGGCCAGCAGGAGTGTTGGGTCGCCGCGGGCGTGTGCGCGGATGAGGTCGATGAGGTAGGCGTGCAGGCTGCGGCGTTGGAGGCGGCAGGTGGTGTGGGCCGAGAGCAGCCGGGCGATGCGCCGTTCGCCGTCGGCGGACTGGCTGCCGAGGCTGAGCTTGCGGTAGATGACCGCGCCGCGTAGCGCGCGTTCGGCGTGGTTGTTGGTGGGCTGCACCCCGGGGTGTGCGGCGAAGGTCCATAGCGCGGGCCAGACCTTCAGCAGGTTGCGTGCGAAGCGCCGGCCCTGGCGGTAGCGGGCCTTGGTGCCGGCGTGCTCGCGCAGGATCGGCTTGAGTTCGCGCTGCAGCGCTCGGACGCGCCGCTTGAGCTCTGCGCGCTCACCGGTGTGCTGGAAGATCTCCCACGCCCAGAAGACCTCGTCGCAGACCCTGAGGCCGTGCTCGCCGAGCTGCTTGTCGGCGCCGCGGCCCTCGGCATGAAAGGCGAAGTCGCGCTGCAGGTGCGACCAGCAGACCTGTCGTCGCCGGACGGGCAGGTGGCTGTAGGCCCACCAGCGGTCTGACGTGACGATCGCGGTGCTGTCGATACGCGGCCATCGTCACCCCGATGGCGGCTGGCCGCCACGTCGGCCTGTCCTCGCTCGAGCCTTCGGCGGGGGGCGAGACCCGGTGGGCGGCGCGCGCCGCGCCGGCCGTCGCGGCGAACGCCAGTCCACCGAGGACAACCCAGCCCCAGCGCCAACCGTCGGCGCCCGTCGTGACCACCGGCGGGATGAGCAGACCCGAGACGGCAACCCCCAGTCCGCCGCCGGCGACGTACACGCCCACACCACGGCGGCGCGGCTGTACGACCCGCCGCTCGCGAGGTGGGCGGCGAGGGTGGCTCCGACGATGAAAGTCACCGCCCCCGTGACGCCCGCCGCCAGGCGGAGGCCCAGCAGGACCGGGAACGCTCCGAACGGCGCGCATGCCACGAGCGCCCGCGGTGAGCACCAGGCTGGCGATGAAGGCGCGTCGCACGCCGAGTCGCGCGGTCAATGGGGCGGCGATCAGAGCGCCGGCGAGGTAGCCGACGGCGTTGGCGGTGTTCATCGCTCCCGCCTGGGCGAAGGACCACGACAGATCAGCGCGCATGCTGGGCAGCAGGAGCCCGTAGGCGAAGCGCGCCAGCCCGAGCGCCACCGCGGGCCCCAGGGCCAGCCCGAGCGCGGTAGCCCACAGCCGCTCGCCCGACGCTCCGACCGAGCGCGAGACGGTTTCGAACGCCGAGCGCCTCACCGCTGTCCCGCTTCGGGTTCGGGGCGACGCGCGTCTGCGGGGTGGGCCGCTTCGGCGTGCGCGACCAGTAGCTCCACAACCCGGCGGGCGCGCGCCGCCGCGCCCACGTCGCCTTCGACCAGCACCCGGGCATTGGCGCCGTCGATGAGCAGCATCAGCTCGTCGCCCAGGGCGTCGGCGTCAACGACGCTTGGCTTCACTGGCGAGCTGGGCGAGGTAGTCAAGCATCCAGCGCTTGTGACGGGCTTCTAGGCGACCGCGACTTCCGCAAGCTTCTTCGCGATCGACTCGTGGGTCGGCAGCATCGCCGACTCGAGCACCGGGCTGTAGGGCACGGGCGTCGGTAGCGCACCGAGGCGTTCCACCGGCCCGTCGAGGTAGTAGAGCGCCTCCTCGACGATGCGGGCCACGATCTCGGCGCCGGGCCCGAATGCCTCGACGGCTTCGTGCACCACCAGGCACCTGCCGGTGCGTTTAACGCTCTCGACCACCGGCGCGAGGTCCAGGGGTGCCAGGGTGCGCAGGTCGATGATCTCTGGATCCGAGCCAGAGCCTTCCATGCTCTCGAGCGCGCGCGCGGTCTCGGACACCATCCGGCCCCACGTGACCACCGTCAGCTCCCGTCCTGACCGCACTATCCGGGGACTTCCCGCGGGCATCGCTTCGCGCTCCCACTCCGGATCGCGTCGGGGATACAGACGGCGGTTCTCCACGAAGCACACCGGGCTGTCGTCGCGGATGGCAGCGACCAGCAAGTCGTAGGCGTCGCGCGCATCGCCCGGGCAGTACACGCGCAGCCCCGGGATATGGGCCAGCAGCCCCTCCAGCGACTGCGAATGCTGCGCGCCGGCGCTGCGCCCTCCGCCTGTCTGGGTGCGAAAGACCACCGGCACCTTTACGCCGCCGCCGGTCATGTAACGCAGCTTGGCGGCCTGGTTGACGATCGGGTCGAGGCAGACCGACACGAAGTCCATGTACATGATCTCCACGATCGGCCGCATGCCGGCCATCGCGGCGCCCACCGCGGCACCGACCACCCCGGCCTCGGCGATCGGGGCGTCACGCACGCGCTCGGGGCCGAACCGCTCCTGCAGACCGCGTGTGACGCCGTAGACGCCGCCTGCGGCGCCCACGTCGATGCCCATAGCCATTACAGTCGGATCGCGTTCCATCTCGTCGCCGATGGCACTGCCGAGCGCTTGGATGTAGCGGGGCGTCTCTGGCTTGGAGTCAGCCATAGACGAAGTCGTCCACGGTGCTGGCATCCGGGTATGGGGCCCGCAGCGCCGCGGCCACCGCCTCGTCCATCTCCCGTTCGGCTTCGGCCACCATCAAATCCGCGCTCTCGGGCCCAACGGCGTCACGCGCACGGGCGAGAGGATCATGGCGTTCACGCTGGTCCATCTCCCCCTCGCTGCGGTAGTCCTGCGCATCCCCTTCGAAATGGCCCCCGAACCGCACCGTCCGCGCCTCGAGAAAGGACGGTCCGCCGCCCGATCGTGCAGTACCGACCCATTCGGCGACGACCTCGCGGACCGCCGCCGGATCGCCGCCGTCGATCGAATCAGCCGGTATGCCGTAGGCGCCGACGCGTTCGGTAAGAGCCGGCCCCCCCCAGCTGCCGGAACGCGTGAACTCGGCATAGCCGTTGTTCTCGCACACGAACAGCACCGGAACCTGCCATGCCACGGCCAGGGTGACCGCCTCGTGGAACGCCCCGGCGTGCACGGCGCCCTCCCCGAAGAACGCGACCGCCACCCGGCCATCGTCCAAACCACGGGCAGCCATGGCCGCCCCCACCGCCAGTGGAATGCCGGCCGCCACGATGCCGTTGGCGCCGAGGATTCCCAGGGCAGGGTCGGCGATGTGCATCGAGCCGCCCCGGCCCGAGCAAAGGCCTGTCTGCCTGCCGAACAACTCCGCGAACATCGCCGTCGGGTCCGCCCCCTTCGCGATGCAGTGACCGTGGCCACGGTGGGTGGTGGTGATCGCGTCGGATTGCTCAAGGCTCCCGCACGCCCCGGCCGCCACCGCCTCCTGTCCGATCGAGGTGTGCACGAACCCGTGGATGTCGCCGTCGCGAAAGTGCCGGCCCACCCGCTCCTCGAATGAGCGGATGCGGGCCATGACGGCGTACATGTCTTGCAGATCGGAGCTCATCGGCCGGGGCGTTGGGATTATACGTACCGTTCGGTATATGTTTGGGGTCATGGCGACGCCCGTCTCGCTCGAGCTCGATCACGAGGACAAGGCCCTGCGCGACCTGGCGCGCGACTTCGCCGAGGGCGAGATCACGCCCCACGCGGCGGACTGGTGGCGGGAGGAGCGCTTCCCCACCGAGCTGTTTCAGAGCATGGGCAAGCTGGACCTGATGGGACTGATGGTGCCGGAGGAGCACGGCGGCACCGATGTGTCCACCACGGCGGTGGTGGCGGCGCTGTTCGAGGTGGCCAAGGCCGATCAATCGGTGGCCGCGGCCTGGCAGGCCCACCTGACGATCGGAAGCATGCCGCTGCTTGCCTTCGGAACGCACGAGCAGAAGCAGCGCTGGCTCGCGCCGCTCGCCCAGGGACACAAGCTCGGCTCCTTCGGGCTGACCGAGCCCGACGCCGGGTCAGACGCGGCCGGCATCCGCACTCGGGCCACGCGCGACGAGTCGGGCGACTGGTCGGTCGAGGGCTCGAAGGTGTTTATCTCCAACGCGGGCACCGACATGAGCCTCGGCCCGGTGGTGCTCGCCCGGGTGGGTGGCGACAGCGGGGACGACGGCGACGCGGGCTTTGCCAACGTCCTGATTCCGGTCGGCACACCCGGCTTCGAGCTGGGTCCCAAGCTGCGCGGCATCGGCTGGCACGCGCTGGACAGCCGCGAGCTGACCTTCGATGGCGTGGTGGTGGAAGACGACCACATGATCGGGCAGCCCGGTAAGGGGCTGTCCCAGTTCCTGGCCGTGCTCGACGTGGGCCGGATCACGGTGGCCACGCTTGGGATCGCACTGACCGAGGCAGTGCTCGAGATGGCGCTGCAGTACGCCAAGGAGCGGCGTCAGTTCGGCCGGCCGCTGTCGAAGTTCCAGGCCATCCAGTTCAAGCTCGCCGACATCGCCGCCGAGCTCGAGGCGGTCAAGCTGCTGGTCTACCGCGCGGCCGAGTTGCGCGACGCCGCGCGCCCGTTCTCCAGGGAGGGTGCGATGGCCAAGCTGCTGTCATCCCGCCTCGCGGTCAAGGCGGCGTCGGAGGCGGTCCAGATCCATGGCGGCTACGGGACCATGTTCGACTATCCGGTCGCCCGCTTCTACTGCGACGCCAAGGTGCTCGAGATCGGCGAGGGCACCAACGAGATCCAGCACCTCGTGATCGCGCGCCACCTCGGATGTTGAGCGGCGCGTGATCATGCAGGCCCTGCGCTGGCATGCCGCCCACGACGTCCGGCTCGAGGAGGTCGAGGAGCCACCCCCGCCCGCCGACGGGTTCGCGACCGTCGCGGTGTCGTTCTGCGGCATCTGCGGAAGCGATCTCAGCGAGTACCGCGCCGGGCCGCAGTTGATCAGTCCGCGGACGCACCCGCTGACCGGCCGCGAACCGCCGCTAACCCTCGGCCACGAGCTGTCGGGGCGAGTCACGGCAATCGGCGGCGACAGCGAGATCCAGCCGGGTGCGCGTGTGACCGCCGATGCCTGCTGGCGCTGCGGGCGCTGCGAGGCATGCGTGCGTGGCGACTACCACCTGTGCCGGTACGGTGGCTCGATCGGCCTGCATTCCGATGGCGCCTTCGCGCCGCTGGTGCAGGTGCCCACCTACACGCTGATCTCGTTGCCCGATGCCGTGGACGACCAGGCGGGGGCGCTCACCGAGCCGCTGGCCGTGGGCTTGCACGCACTGCGACGTGCCGCGACCCAGCCGGGCGACGACGTCCTCGTGCTGGGCTTCGGGCCGATCGGCGCGGCCGCCGCCCTGTGTGCAAGCGCCATCGGCGCCCGTGCGACGGTCGTCGAGCTCGACCCAGAGCGTGCGGAACGGGCCGACGCCCTGGGCTACGCAACCCTTCCCGCGGGCGAGGACCTGCCGCGCAGGGTCCGCCGGGCGCTGGGATCGGGTGGCGCCGACGTGGTCGTGGAGTCCACCGGCGCGGTATCCGTGGTGCCCGACGCCGTCGAGTGCGCGCGCCGCGGCGGGCGGATCGCGCTGGTCGGGCTCACGGGCGAGCAGGCGACGATCGAGCCGCGCCGGCTCGCGCTGTTCGAGCGGTCGCTTGTGGGTTGCCTCGGCTACCGCCATGACCTGCCGCGCGTGGTTCGCCTTGCGGCGGACGGCCGGATCGATCCGGGCCGGCTGGTCGACCAGGTGGTGGCCCTCGATGCGGCCCCGGACACCTTCGCGGAGCTGGCCACTTCCCCCGGTGCAAGGATCAAAGTTCTGGTGGATCCCGGTGGCTGAGACCGCCAAGCGAGACGGCGCGGGCACCAAGGCCGCCACCGGCGAGCGCTCGAAGGAGCGCTACGAGCGCCGACTGACCCAGGTGGTCGACACCGCTGCGAGCGTGTTTGCCGCGCGGGGCTATCACGCCACGACCATCGATCACCTCGTCGAGGCGACAGGCCTGCAGCGCGGTGGCCTCTACCACTACATCGGCGGAAAGCTCGACCTGCTCATCGCCATCCACGAGCGGTTCATCGAGCCGCTGCTGGAAGATGCCCGTGCGATCACCGCGCGCGACGAGGCCCCCGATGTACAGCTGCGCGCCCTTGCCCACGCGCTGATGGGAGACATCACGGGCTACCGCGATCAGGTCACCGTGTTCCTCCATGAGTGGCGCGCGCTCGAAGCGGACCCGGCATGGAAGGGCATCAAGCGCTCTCGGAGGGAGTTCGAGGACATCGTGACCGGCGTGCTCGTCCGCGGACGCGACGAGGGGCGCTTCCGCTTCAACGACGAACGCCTGACGCTGATGGCCTTCCTCGGGATCTTCAACTACTCCTACCAGTGGTACGACGCCAAGAAGGACGCGACACCGGACCAGATCGCCGACGAGTTCACCGACATCTTCATCTCCGGGATCCAAGTGACATGAGAGGAGCACGACGATGGGCGAGCTGACCGATCGCCAGCAGGCGCTCAAGGACGATTTCACCAGCCGACGGGGCTACTGGAATGAGTTCTGGGACGGCCTGTTGATGCTCGATCCCGATTTCTTCGAGGCCTACCTGCAGTTCTCCGGGGTGCCGTGGCGCAACGGCACGCTCGAGCCCAAGATCAAGGAACTGATCTACATCGCGATCGACGCCGCCACGACCCACCTGTACGAGCCGGGCCTGCGCCAGCACATCCAGAACGCCGTCCGCCACGGCGCGACCAAGCAAGAGATCATGGAGGTCTACGAGCTCGTCAGCGTGCTCGGAATCCACGCCTGCACACTCGGCGTCCCCGTCCTCCTCGAAGAGACTGCCGAGGCAGCCGCGTAGCCGGCGCGGCGGCGCGCCATCACCGGTGCCGGGAAGGCCGCGGGCCTAAAGCGCCCCTCCCCGCTCGTCATGTCAGGTGCGGCCATCGTGGGCGTCACCTTCGGGCTCGGGCGATACTCCTACGGCCTGTTCCTGCCGGATATCCGGGCGGACTATGGCCTCAGCAGCGGCACGCTCGGGCTGATCGCCACCGCCGCCACGGCGACCTACCTTGCCGCCACGGTCGTCGCGCCCGCGCTTGCCACTCGTAGCGGGGCCCGCACGCCGGTGCTCGCCGGGGGGCTGGTCGCCGCCGCGGGAATGGCTGTGGTCGCGCTGTCCACCAGTGCGCTGGTGCTGGCAATCGGCGTGGTGGTCGCCGGCGCCAGCGCCGGGCTCGCCTTCACGCCGTACAGCGCGGTGGTGGCGAGACGCGTGGCGCCGGTCGCCCGCGAGCGTAGCCTCACAATGATCTCCGCGGGTACCGGGCTCGGCGTGGTGGTGGCCGCGCCGCTCGCCCTGGCGGCAGGCGACTCGTGGCGCGCGGCATGGGCGGTGTTCGCCGTCATCGCGATAGTCGTGAGCGTCTGGAGCGCTCGCGTGCTCGGACGCGATCCGGTTGCCACGAGCCCCTCCCCCGCCTCCCCGGTCCGCCTGCCCGCGGGCGCCTGGCGGATGCTCGGCGCGGCCGCGTTGGCGGGCCTCGGCAGCGCGATCTACTGGACGTTCGCCGTGGACCTGGTGGCTCGCGCAGGCGCGCTGCCGCGATCCTCGGGGAGCGCGCTGCTCGCTGGGGTCGGCATCGCGGGAATCGCGGGAGGGCTGGCCGGCGATCTCGTGGCTCGGCTCGGCCTGCGCCGCGCCCTGCGAGCCGTGGTCGTCGTGCTGGCGGCGTCGCTGGCCGTGCTGCCGCTTGCCGCCTCGAGCTGGGTGGGCGTCGTGTGCTCCTCGCTGATGTTTGGTGCGGCGTACATCTTCGTAACCGGCGCCCTGGCCATCTGGAGTTCCCGGCTGTACGCGGACGCTCCGTCACATGGCCTGGCCACGATGCTCGTGGCGCTCTTCGCCGGCCAGATCCTCGGCCCGACGCTCGCCGGCGTCGTCGCCGATCGCTGGGATCTGGACACCGCGTTCTTCCTCGGGGCAGCGGTCGTAATGGCATCCCTTGCGCTCGCACCACCCCACCACACGGCGGTTCGACACTCGTCCTAGATATACCGACTGTTCTGTATATGATGCGGCTCAAGCGAGGAGAGGTGAGAAAATGAGCAACGGTGGATCGGCCCAGCTGATCGCGGCGGTTGACATCGGGGGCACGTTCACGGACGCGGTACTCGTCGACAACGCGGGCAACGTCGCCTACGGCAAGGCGCTGAGCTCCCCCGACGATGACTTCGAATCGGGGTTCCTTGGGAGTCTTGATGCGGCTGGGCGCCAAGCCGGACACAACCGCGAGGAGCTGTTCTCGAACCTCACCCGCATCGTGGCGCACGGCTCGACGGTGGCTACCAACATCGTGGTCCAGGGCACCGGCGCGACGGTCGGAGTGCTCACCACCAAGGGCCACGAGGACACCCTGGAGATGATGCGCGGCTTGGGACGGGTGACCGGTGAGCCACCGGAGAACGTGCTGCGCGTGGCCCAGACCTCCAAGCCGGAGGCGATCGTCCCGCGAACGCGGGTACGCGGCATCACCGAACGGATCGATTCGCTTGGAAACGTGCTCGTGCCGCTTGACCAGGCGGAGCTGGAGGCCAAGGTCGCAGAGCTTCGCGACGCCGGCTGCGACGCGTTCGCGATCAGCTTCCTGTGGTCGATCCAGAACCCCGAGCACGAACAGCAGGCGCTCGAGGTCGTGCGCCGCGTAGCGCCTGACGCTTTCGTCTCGACCTCGGCGGATCTATCCAGCGCCGTTGGCGAGTACGAGCGAACGGTAGCCACCGTCGTCAACGCCTTCGTCGGTCCCGACACCTCGCGCTACCTGAGCAACCTGCAGCACCGCCTCTCGGAGCTCGGCTTCGAGGAGGGCTTCATGCTGATGCAGTGCCATGGCGGCATGGTGCCGCTGGCGACCGGCACCCAGCGGCCGATACTGACGATCGGATCGGGACCCGTCGGCGGGATCGTCGGCACCCAGCGGCTCGCAGAAGAGCTCGGCTTCCAGGACGTGATCGCCACCGATATGGGCGGCACTAGCTTTGACGTGGGGGTGATCAAGGACCTCGAGCCACAGATCGCCGAAGAGGCAGTGATCGACAAGTACATGTACAAGATCCCCGCGGTCGAGGTGCTGTCGATCGGCGCCGGGGGTGGCTCACTGGCCACCATCGACGAGCACAGTGGCACGCTCCGAGTCGGCCCTCGAAGCGCGGGGTCCAATCCCGGTCCGGCCTGTTATGGGCTTGGTGGGACCGAGCCGACGGTGACCGACGCCAACCTCGTCCTCGGCTACCTCGACCCGAACGCCATCTTCGGCACGTCGGGCGCCGGCCAGATCCGCCCCGACCTCGAGCTGGCCCAGGAGGCCATCGCCACGATCGCGGAGCCCCTGGGCCTCTCGGTCATCGACACTGCGCTGGGCATCGTCGAGATCACGAACGCCAAGATGGCGAACCTCCTGGAGAACGTCGTGGTCGGTCGTGGGTTCGATCCGCGCGACTTCACGATCTTCTCCTTCGGCGGCTCCGGCCCGCTGCACGCCGCCGGGTACGCACGCGAGCTCGGTATCGAGAAGGTCGTGATCCCTGGCGAGGTCGCGTCGGTGTGGAGCGCATTCGGAATCGCGTTGTCCGACGTTCGCTTTACGCGCGAACGCGACGTGCAGTTCGTCTCCCCGATCGACGCCGGCGAGCTCGAAGCCAGCTTCGCCGAGACCGAACGCGATTTGGCCGAGCAGGTGGCCAGCACTCCGACCAACGGCAGCGACCCGCATCAGCGGCGCTACGTCCGGATGCGGTATGAGTGGCAACGCAACGAGCTTGAGGTCCCGGTACCCGCGGGCACGCTCGATGACGCGCTCGTGGAACAGACCACGCGCGAGTTCGAGGAGCGCTACGAAAGCCGGTACGGCTCGGCGGCGCTCCTGCCCGACGCCCGCTACGAGATAGTCAACGTACGGGCAGAGACGCTGCGCGAAACCGGCATCGGGGTCGGCGCGAGCCCGTCGACGAGCAACCGGGCCGGCCCGGAGGCGGGCAGTCGTGCGGTTGCGTTCCAGCGTGGAGCCGTACCCGAGCAGGTTCCGGTCCACGCCGGCGCTGCGATGGCCCCGGGCACCGACATAGACGGGCCCGCAGTGATCGACCTACCCACGACCGGCATCCTCGTCCCACCCGACGCGCGTGCGTCGCGCACCGAACGGGGCGACTTCGTCCTGACCTTCAGGAGGTAAGAGCAAATGGCAACCGCCAGCACGATCACCACTCCCGGCGCGGGACTCGACGAGGCTGCTCACCGTGCGTTCTGGGACGGCGTCGACCACGCCTACATCCCGGCGCCAAGCCTGAACGTCCCCGCCGGCCTCAAACTGCATACGGCCGCGGACGCCGAGGTGGACCCGATCACCTTCGAGGTCGTACGCCACAGCCTGTGGAACACCAACCTCGAGCACGGCTCGGTACTGGCCAACCTGGCGGTATCGCCGATCCTGCTCGAGACCCGAGACTTTCAGACGGCGATTCTCTCTGAGAGCGGCGAGCTGCTGTTCTTCGGGCCCTACCTGCAGTACCTCGGCGGCTTCATGGACATGGTGGTGCACAACATCATCGAGAAACACGGCGAGCGCGTCCGGCCCGGAGACATGTGGCTGTCGAACGACCCGTGGGTCGGCACCGCCCATCAGCCCGACGTGAACGTGATGTGCCCAGTCTTCATCGACGACGAGCTGTTCTGCTGGGTGGCCAACAACGCCCACCAGAACGACGTTGGGGGCACGCTCGCCGGCTCGTTCTGCCCCAACGCTGAGGACATCTACTTCGATCCGCCCTGCTTCCCCCCCATGCGGATCGTCAAGAACGACGAGATCGACCCGGAGCTCGAGGCGCTGTACAAGCGCCAGTCGCGTACGCCTGTGAACGTCGCGCTGGACCTCCGTGCCAGCGTGGCCGGCAATCATGCCGCGCGCGACCGGATCATCCGGCTGGTGGAGAAGTACGGCAAGGAGACCGTCAAGGGCGTGATGCGAGGCGTGCTCGACGCAAGCCAGCTGTTCTTCGAGGACATCCTGGCCACGATCCCCGACGGCGAGTGGCGCGAGCGCGCCTACCAGGAGGTTGCCGTCGTCGGCGACCGGGGCGCCTATCGGATCGAGACGCGGATGCGCAAGGAGGGCAACCGCCTCACCGTGACGAACGAGGGCACCGACCCCGAGGTCGGCGCCATCAACCTGCCGTTCGCGGCCCTACGCGGGACCATGCTGGCCACGATCAACGTGCTGGCGGTCCCCGAGCAGATGGGGGTGATCGGCGGGGCGGCGCGCCAGGTCGACTTCGACCCGATCCCCGGCACGATCACCTGTCCCGACTACGGGGTGGCGGTCAGCCCGGCGGGCATCTTCGCCACCGAGCTCGCGATGGCGATGTCCAACGCGCTTATCACCCGGATGCTGCTGTGCTCGGACGATCCGGCCGTTCGTTCGAAGGCGCTGTCGACCACGCCGGCCCAGTGGCACATCCACATCCACGCCGGCACCAACCAGCGCGGCACCTACTACGTCGGCCCGATGCTCGACGCGATGATCGGCACCACCGGCGCCACCGCAAGCGCCGACGGCTCGTTCGCCAACGGGGTCTGGTGGATCCCGGAGGGGCGCGGTCCGAGCGTGGAGGTCTACGAGCGCGACTGGCCGATGCTTTACCTGTCCCGCCGCGAGGATCCCGACTCCGGCGGCGCCGGACGTCGCCGCGGCGGAAACGGCGGGAGCGTGACCTACATGCCCCACAACGGGGAGATGGCCGCGGGGCTCTACACCTCGGAGGGTATCCCCAAGTCGTCGGGCATCCTCGGCGGCAGCCCCGGCAACCCGGGCCTCACGCGCCTGAAGAGTGGCACCGACGCGCGCGAGCGCTTCGCCCGAGGTGAGCTGCCCGGCGCGATCGACGAGCTGAATGGCGACGAGACCCCGTGCTATGGCAAGGGCGAGGCGCTGATACTCGACAACGACTCGGTGCTCGAGTGGAACTGGGGCGGGTCGGCCGGCTATGGCGACCCGGTGGCACGCGAGCCCGAGCGTGTCGCGGCGGACGTGGTCAGCGGGGCCGTGACCGTCGTAGAGGCCGCGCACCAATACGGGGTGGTGGTTTCCGACGACGGAGCACTCGACGTGGACGCCACGGACACCAGACGCACGGAACTGCGCAAGGCCCGTCTGAAGGCGGCGGGGATCGACGGAGATCTCAAGCCGCTCGGCAGCTTCCGGCTGCCCGAGAAGGGGATCGCCGTCGGGGAGGACATCTACATCGATCGCGACGGCGGCGCCTACCAATGCGCCCACTGCGGCGAGCAGGTCGGGTCGCTGGCCGGGCACGCCAAGGAGATGATGGCCGTGCACCAGCATCCGATCGCCGACATCGGTACGCATTTCCACGATCCGGCGACCTACGTGGACGACGAGATCGTGTGGCGAGAGTTCTTCTGTCCGGGCTGCGCCACGCGACTGGCGTCCGAGATCTGCCGGCCCGACGACGAGGTGCTCGTGGAGATCAAGCTCGCGGCGCAATGAGCCTGACCGACCTGCTGATCCACCACAGCGAGCGATTCCCCGACCGGCTCGCGCTCGAGTACAGCGGACACGAGCAGTCATGGGGCGAGCTGCTGGAGGGCACCCGCGCCACAGCCGGCGCCCTCGCCGCGGCAGGAGTGCAGGAGGGCGACGTCGTCGGGGTCCTCGCCCACAACTCCAGCCGGTTCATCGAGCTAATGCACGCGATCTCGCACCGCGGGTGCATTTTCATGCCCCTGAACTGGCGCCTCGCCGGTCCCGAGCTCGCCTACATCCTCGACCATGGCCAGGCGACCGCGGTGGTCTTAGAGCCCGAGCTGGAGCCCCTACTCGCATCCGTCGACTCCGACCTCAGCTGCAGGCGGTTGCGGATCGACGGCGATAGCGAGGGCGATCTGATCAGCCTCGACGAGCTGCGCGCGGGCTCCTCACCCCAGGTCGACCCGGCGGACTGCGGCGGCGGCGACGTGCAGCGGCTGATGTACACCTCTGGCACCACATCACGGCCCAAGGGCGTGATGATCACCTACGACAACGTCGAGGCCAAGAACGTCGCTCATATGGTCGAGTACGGGGTGACCGCCGAGGACGTAAACCTCGCCTGCGGCCCGCTCTACCACGTGGGGGCACTTGACCTGACCACTACCACGATGATGTTCGTGGGCGCCCCGAGCCACATTCTGCGCCGCTTCGAGCCCGCGCCGGTCCTCCACGCGATCGAAGCACACTCGATCACCCACGTCTGGATGGCGCCAACAATGATCAACATGCTCATGGACGAGCCGGGCCTCGACGACAGGACGCTCGACTCGGTCAAGATGATTGTGGACGGCGGCGAGAAGATGCCGCTCCCGCTGATCGAGCGCGTGCTGAGCGCTTTCCCGAACGCTTGGTTCGCAGATGCCTACGGACTGACCGAGACCGTGAGCGGCGACACCTACCTCGACAAGGGCAGGTCACTCGACAAGATCGGGTCTGTCGGCAAGCCGATCATCCATACCGAGGTGCGGATCTTGGACGGCGAGGACAAGCCGCTGGCCGCCGGGAAGGAAGGCGAGGTGGCCATCCGGAGTCCCAAGGTGTGCAAGGGCTACTGGCACGACGAAGAGGCCACCGCCCATGCCATGCGCGGCGGGTGGTTTCACACCGGCGACGTGGGTGTGCTGGACGACGACGGGTTCCTCTACATCGTCGATCGGCTCAAAGACGTGATCGTCAGCGGCGGCGAGAACGTGGCCTCGTCTGAGGTCGAACGGGTCTTATACGACCACGCGGCGGTGTTCGAGACAGCCGTCGTCGCCCGCCCCGATCCGCTCTGGACCGAGGTGCCGGTGGCCTACGTCGTGCTGGCCGAGGGAACCGAGGCGACCGCGGAGGAGCTGGACGAGCACTGCCGCGCCCACCTGGCGCGCTTCAAGGTTCCGCGTGCGTTCACGTTCATCGACGAGTTGCCTCGCAACCCAACTGGCAAAGTGCTCAAGCGTGAGCTGCGCGAGCGCGAGCAGACCACGGATGGCGATCGCGCGGGGGCGTCGTGACCACGCTGCCGGGGACCCTCGACGGGCGCGCCGGGGTGATCACCGGTGGTGCGCAGGGGCTGGGCCGCGAGTTCGCCGAGGGACTGATCGCTGCCGGCGTGGCGCAACTGGCCCTTTTCGACGTCAACGAGGCCGTGCTCTCCGAGACCACGCGCGAGCTGAGTGGCGATGGCGTCGAGGTGCGGGGCACAACCGTCGATGTGAGCGACGCCACCGCCGTTGAATCCGCGTTTTCCGAGGCAGCCGGCTGGCTCGACCGCATCGACTTCCTGGTCAACAACGCCGGTATCCGCCATCAGGCTCCCTTCCGCGAGTACGCCCTCGAGGACTGGCAGCGCACGCTCGATGTCGACCTGACCGGGCCCTTCCTGTGTTCACGCGCCGCGATCGAGCACATGCTGCCCCAAGGTCGAGGCAAGATCGTGAACATCACGTCGATCGCCGGCGAGCTCGCTCTGAAGAACCGAGTGGCCTACAACGTCGCCAAGGCCGGTCTGATCATGCTCACCAAGACGATCGCCTTCGAGCTCGGCGACCAGGGGATCTGGTGCAACTCTGTCGCGCCCGGCGTGATCGAGACCCCGCTGACCAAGGAGTACTTCGCCGAAGGGCCACTGCGCGAGACAATCCTGGAGAACACCCCACTCGGCCGCTGGGGCCAGCCCGAGGACCTGACCGGGCCAGTGGTCTTCCTGTGCGGGGACGCCTCGGACTTCGTCCAGGGCCACACGCTGTTCGTAGACGGCGGCTGGGTCTCGTCCAAAGGGTATTAGCCGACGGCGTCTCCACAGGGCACTCAGCGGATCACTCCTGCCGCGGCGTGGTCCTCGCCACCCACCGGTGGCCCTCCCCAACCTAAGGCCCATCGACGCTTGGTCGAACGTCTCGCGGTACGGAACGCCGCGAGCTCATCAAGTCACGCCCCAGCTCCGGCGCAGTGGGTCGCCTCTACAGCACACTCAGAACCCGAGCTGCGCGAAGCCGACGCGAAGGGTGACCGAGAGCGACGCGGCAGCAGCGCGCGGATGCAGCGTCACCACCAGCGGCACGGCGGCTACCGTGAACAGCGTGCGGCCACCGTCACCAGCTGCAGGCCAGCCCGCATCCGACCACACCGAGGCTCCTCCCCCACGTCGGCCCTGTCGACGAAGGCGATCAGCGCCATCGCGCCGCCCGCGGCGGCACAACCCGCCATCCGCGCCGCACACGCGCGGTCCGAGCGTGCCGGCGTCGGGCCACCGGGCCCTGCTTGACGTTGGGCGCGAACTGCTCGACGTTGTCCGCCCCCAGTTCGCGCCGGCCGTGGTCGCGTCCTGGCCAGTCCCATAGCCAGCGGGGCGCCGGGCGGCGGGGGGCGAAGAGCAGGAAGACGGTTGTGAGGTTCTGCTGCCTGCATGCGGCGCCGCTGCGGACGCTTGGGCTTGTCCTGCAGCTCGCCGCGGTGGGGAGGCTGGTGGGTTCGCTGGTCGCGTTGCGCGCGAGCGGGCGCTGGGACTGCATCGACAGGTGGGGGCTCGCGACCGCGTGGACCGGTGTGGGCGCGGTGGTGGGTGTGATCGTCGTGCTTGTCGCGCTGGTGCTTTGAGGCGGGCTAGCGCTCGAGTTCGAGGCTGTGTTCGCGGTGCACGGGCTGCTTGTTGAGTTGAGCGTGTGCTTCGTGGAGGTCGCGCCGGGCGGTGCGCCATGCGTCGCGTTGGCGCAGCTCGCGGGGCTCGGGGCCGAGGGCGCGGTGGGGGTCGCGGACGTCGAAGTTCTCGCGGTATGTGACGAG
>JAABUQ010005543.1_pt1 | contig 19990 bp, 24 predicted proteins | sample 5560001 | NCBI WGS metagenome assembly JAABUQ01 (sample SAMN10711888, study PRJNA513371) | rock metagenome | isolation source: Antarctica rocks | place: Antarctica: Victoria Land, Finger Mt nord | collected 2015-12-18
CCCCGACCGCGTCCCCTCCGACTCCCCCGAACGCCCCACCCGCACCAAAAAATTCCAACAAATAAACGACGCCTACTTCACCCTCTCGGACCCCTCCCGCCGCCGCGACTACGACGCCGCCCGCCACGACCACTTCCCCTCCTCCACAGAATACTCCGACCCCGACGCCGAAGAAATCCCCCGCCCCCCGCCTCCCCAAAGCGGCTCCTCCTCCTTCCCCTGGTCCGCCTTCGGTTTCGGCACCAAGACCGAAGCGGAACAGGAACACGCCTCGAACGAGCAATTCGGGGGCGTGTTTGAGGAGATGTTGCGGGAGGAGGGGTTGGCGGAGGGGCGGGAGGCTCGGCCGACGCAGCGGTTTTGGAGTTTGGTGGGCGGGCTCAGTGGGGGCGCGATGGGGTTTATTGTTGCGAATTTCCCGGGGGCGATTGCGGGGGCGGTGGCGGGGAATCGATTGGGGGCTGTGAGGGATGCGAGGGGGAAGAGCGTTTATAGTGTTTTTCAGGTGAGTTGCCGTCACTTTTGGAGAAAGGGACCTCCGGCGACGATGTTGGCTTACGAGGGTATCAGGAACTCCCGCAAGGTGACAAGGCGAAGCTCCTCAGCGAGCTTGCGGCGAAGGTGTTTGCGCATGCGGTTGGGTCTTGAGTGCGGCCTGGTGCCCGTGTGTTCCTCCCGCAAAGCGATTCCCGTTCCTGCTCTGATGTTTGCCTCGTGCCGCGGCTGCCTGATTGATTTCTGGGTTGGATGTTTGATGAGCATGGGCACGGTAGTCTTCGGAAGGCCTATAAGATAGCCACGAATTGATTTATATCAGCCTCTGTGAGCTGAATGTCGGTTCCATGCTCCAGATGCCTTTTCGAGGCCACTCCCCCAATGCTTTGATCGCGCCGCTCTTCTCTCCTGCTGTCATGTCGTGAGGGCCATACTTGCTGGACTGAGTGTCCCTGGGCGGTTCTGGGGCTGGTATGCTTGATCTTCAGATGGGGATACTCAAGAGGTGTGAATTCAACGGTGGGGGAGGGGGGAGGTTTAGGTGTAGATATTGGATCCTGTCTCCCGCGTTCTAGTAACTCTAGGGACCGGAAGGATGGTTTGAATGACCCTGTTGCTTCTTGGGCGTGTTTTCAAATGACCTGGGAATGTGATGTCGCCACCAATTCTTTTCCTATCTCACTTCGAAGTGCTCCTTTCCCAGTGGTATACATTTCAAAGGGCTGCATATCGAACCATCCTACAACGACCTCGCACTCCTCTTCCCCCTCTTCCTGGCCGACCCATTCGCAGCCCCTTTCTTCTCCGCTCCCACCTCCTCAGCCTCATCCCCGTCCACCACCCTCTCACCCCCCTCATCCCCCTTCTCCACCCCAAACCTCCCCACCACACTCCCATAAACCCAAGCCGGCAGCCTATACAACACAGTCTGCCTCAACGTAGGCGGGGGAATCTCATCCGGATCGAGCAAAAACTCCCCGCGCTCCCCCTCCGCATCCTCTTCCTCCAAAAACACGTTCCCCACACTATCCACAATCAACACCTTCCCATTCTCAGCCTGCACCTTCTTCCTCGCGCCCTGCGGCCCCGCACCGTCGCTCTCCCCGCCTGCCTCCTCCTGAAGCGGCGTACTAGCACCACTCCCCTTCCCAGCCACACTCTTAGGCCTAAACCCCTTCCTCTCCTCCTTCTCCCGCCCCTTCTTCGCATCCCGCTCCTGCATCCGCTTCTGCCGGCGATTCATCCCCGCAGCCCCATTCTCCCCCGCAGCTTGCGCCGGCGGCGGCGGCGGCTGCACCCCCAGCCCCACCGTATCCACCCCGGGAATCCCTCTTATCCCGCTATCATCCCCCCACACCGCCCGGCGCGCGTGGCGGATATACCGCTCCACGAACTCGCGCTGGCGCTTCCAGCTCACATACAGCGCCGCGTAATGCGCCCCCCCCCCGCCGAGCACAAAGAGCCCCACTAGCACGCTCCCCAGCCCGGGGCGGAACCTCGCGTAGTAATACCCTGTGCCCCGCCAGACGGGGAAGCCGTTGGAGAGGAAATGGTCGTAGCGTTCGCGGCCGGGGCCTTTGAGGATTTCGCCGATGACGCCCAGGCGGGCGTAGCGCGCGGCGGCTGTTGTGGTGGCGGCTTGGATTTCGGATTCTGAGGGGGCCTTGTTGACGCGGAGTCCGGGTTTTTTGGAGCCGGTGCCGGGGATTAGGGGTTTAGGGGAGGCGGTGGCGCGGGCGGCGATGAGGGATTGTTTTGCTTTGTCTGGGTGGAGGAGGCGGGATTTTTGGCGGAGGGCTTTGGAGAGGTCGTCTTGGGTTGCGGAGGGTTTGACACCGAGGAAGTCTGGGGAGGGGGAGGGTTAGTGGGTGGGTTTTGGTTGGGGGTGGGATGGGGAGGGGAGGGCAGCGTTAGGTGGAGGGCTTACCGTAGAATGTGACTTCGTTGCCTTCGGAGGCGGCGATTTCGTCTCGCAGGCGGAAAATTTCGTGGTCTGAGCCGGGCTTAGCTTGGGTTGTGGGATTGCTTGGGTGTTCTTTGGGGGAATACCTTGAGTTGTGAATGCGGTTACCAGCGCCAGTAGGCTGCTCCCAAAGAGCAGAGCCAGAAGATATAGTTTCATATTAGTGGTGTGCAGATCAATGCATTTGTGTTTGAAGAGAGCTAAAGGGATTTTTCGTCCAAGATCTTCAGCGACGTAAGATTGACAGCCAAGAGCCTGAGGTAGGTAGTCACCTTACCAAGTTTAGACTAGGTCACAGTCAAATTCGAGCTTTACCCGGCCCGCACCGCTCGTTGGCTCCTCGTGCTTTCTATTACCAAGCCACTAGACTTGATATAGTATGAAACGTTACCATCAGGTGCTTATACTGGCCCCTCATATTAAGTCGGAACAACAATTTGTCCGAGAAATCTGAAAGGAAAGCTTTTACACCAAATAGACCACCATCACATGTTATGGCAATAATCTACACTTACACGTCGAACTTGATGACTAGGTACTAATTAGTAGTTTGTCAGTATACCATCCGCTTAATAATGTGTAGGTACAAGTCGGGGTTGAGGTGATACCTGATTTCCGCATTCTTCTGCTCTCGGTCGAGGGGCTGTCTTATATTCATAGTGCCTTCTCCCTAGCCTTTGCGATTGCTTCAACCCCAACGTCAAGCTTTCTCAGAGATTTCTATCCCGCTACTTCTAACCTAGGCAAATCATCATGGCAGACAAGAAGATGTCAAGCTCCAAACGAACAGTCCTCATAACCGGCTGCTCAGACGGCGGTCTGGGCGCCGCCCTCGCCATCGCCTTCCACGAAGCCGGCCTACACGTCTATGCCACCGCCCGAAACCCTTCCAAAATGGCGCACGTCGCCTCTCTCGGCATCGAAACGCTTACGCTGGACGTGCAATCCGACTCCTCGATCGCCGCCTGCGTCAATCAATTGTCCGACCTCGACATCTTGGTCAACAACGCCGGCGCGGGGTACAGCATGCCTGTGTCCGACATCTCCATTCCCGAGGCCAAGAAGCTGTTCGATCTCAACGTGTGGTCCTACCTCGCCGTGACGCAGGCGTTTCTGCCGCTGCTGCTGAAGTCCAGGGGGACGCTTGTGAACCAAACGTCCGTCGTGTCTGTTATGGGAACACCCTTCCAGTCCGCGTACAACGCCTCGAAAGCTGCGATGGCAATGTTTTCGGATTCGGAGCGGCTGGAGCTGGAACCCTTCGGCATCACTGTCGTTGATCTGAAGACCGGTGCCGTGACATCTAACATTCTCAAGAACAATTTGGATACAACCCCATGTTCTTTGCCGAAGGGTTCGATCTATGAGCCAGCGAAAGAGGCAGTAGAGAAGACATTGCGTGGTGATGATTTCAAGAGTATGGGTATCCCGGCGCAGCAGTGGGCGAAACAAGTTGTGAAAGATCTGTTAAAGAAGACACCGCCACCGAATATTTGGAGAGGGGGTCAGGCGTGGTTGGTGTGGTTTGGGACGATCCTGCCGTTCGGAACGCTAGATGGAACGGTCAAGAAGATAACTGGGCTTGACGTTGTTGCGCGGATGGTGCGCAAATAAGGATATCATGATCGTCGTGCTCAGAGCGGAGCGAAGGGGTAATACAAGGGCATAGTTGAGGTTGAGACAAGCGGCAGGACGTGCAGGATTAGACTGCGTGCGCACTCACTGCCTTGAGTATGATGTGCTCCTGTAAAACAATCTTGATATGGCTTACACAAGCATTGCCCTTCCCACATCACATTGAGCTCTATTGCACACGTCTCCCTTCCCTCTTCCACAGCAATATTTCATAAAGGCCGTTAACGATCTCCACAATTTAGCATATGCAAACTTATTGTCATTTCTTGGCATTTTTCTCTTCCACCCACCACCACCTGATATTGCATATGCTGATTCTCCGTCATTCTCTCCAGTACCATCCACCATCACGCGCGGACAAGCAATACTCCCTCTTACCTCCCAGCATGCCCATCCCCCTTAAGATTCCAATACCTCCCATCGTATTGAGAGAGACTCTTACGGACTTCTTCCAACAGATGCTGGGATCGGCATGAGCTGCCCTGCCGAGTAGGAGTAGGGCGAAGCTGTGCGGGGATCCTGACTCGATGACACCGTGAGAACACTGGCACAACTCATGAGTAATGAATGGGCTGCTCTGTCTAATCGCGCCTCCTGATCAAACATCAACGACATGATCAAATTTTAAGATCGTCTACCGCGTAGTTGGGAAGACTACGTTCATCGTGTAATGGACCTTGCTCTCTCTCACAGCGATCGTTCCCGTCCTCTAATGATACAAGACTGGAACACATATTCACGATGTCGTGTACGTCAAAAAACCTATCTTCGGGGGTGAAGTTTCTATTCCGCCTGTCTACCACCACGGCGTCTGCAATCATGTCAAGAGTCAAAGATTATTCGCCGTACGCTAGCCATAGTAGAACACTTTCAGCTTCGGCTTGTTGGAGTTTGGGTATGTCCAGCAGCATCCTATTATATGTATTGTATAGGCCCTGCGGTAGGCTTTGTAGACTTTGGCGCAATGAACGAAGGTTGTGGCACTTCTTAAGACTATCCAGCTGGCAAAACGCCCAGCGAAACCTGGCTTTGAGTATGCACATAGGAGTTTTCAAGTGGAGGATTTGCTCACATGCCATCAGACTCGTTCACAAGAGCTTCCTCAATCTCCATCTTCAAAGTTTCGGCCACTTGTCCCGTGATGTGTCCGCTGAGAGGCGGCTACGAACATATAGCCTTATGTCTCCTGCGATCGCTGTATCCTCGAACCGGAAGTCATGGCTCAGCACCGGGAATAGTCTTATACTTATGTCATATTCCTTCGGGATTACGAGGAAGAAGTTGACATTAGTGCAAGAAATGTGAACCGCACTAATGACGTCAAGAAGCTGGGCTCGTTCGGAACTCTCGTCGAGGGTGTCCAAGATCACATATGCCCGGTCCCGCTGCTGCATTACAGAGATGAGTACCTCTCGGAGGTCTCTGAAAGTTGGCTGTTGCTCTACTCTCCCACAACTTCGAAGTATCCTTGCAATGATGCCGGCAAAGCGTCCATGATGTCGACGAGCTGAGCCAAGACCGATTACACCATAGAGAGGGGTTTTCGCTCTACCCCGTCATTAAAGTCGAAGTAATCATAAGCGTAGCTATAGTCTTCTTCTGTCAAGCACAGCCTCTTGAGATCTTCGATGACCGTAGTACATAGCTCGGTTTTGCCACATCCGCTAACACCATTGAGCCATGCAATTTGGCCCGGTGTATCCCTCCCCTTGCTATAGTCCGGTGAAGACAGGAGCCAATCACCTATGTTGGGCTCATGTTCTTCCCAAGCGGCCACATGATTATGGGACGGGTTGGTGGTACGCAGCCACCTCAGAATCTTCTCACGCTTCGAAGAATTCTCGGCTTCTTGGATAGTGTCCTGGATCGAGAGTGTGACATCAGTATTCTCTGCTAGAGACTCCAGGATCTGGGTCATTCGGACAGAATTATCATGTGAGGACGCCTCGATCGTCGCGATGGCTTAACTCTCATCGGCATGCAAAGCAAGAGTGAGGATGTTCTTCTATTTCTGTATGACCTCCAATATCTTGTGTACCGTCCTCTCTTTCAAAGGCCAGGTAAGCCTACTCAAGGGTCTGCTGACATTGAAGAGAGCGCCTAGCTTATCAGTAAGTACTCAAAGTGCCGATTCACAGGTCTTCAAGGGCCCATAATCTGCTCTCAATGACTTTGACAGAGCACTACGGTCTTCAGTTGTACACACTAGTCCTTTGAGGTCGTCAAGTATACTCTTCAGACTTCCAACTTCGCTTATGACCCATTCTATGTCCCTAGAGGCATCATTGACCGAAGAAATGTATTGAGAGCAGGCGAACAGGACGGTTCCACTGATCTGAATGACTGCAATGATGCTCGCCATAGCGCTGAGCGGGTCCGCCATCCTGTAGTACTTGGTGTAAGAGCCGGAAGAATGATCTTTTTATTAAATCTTCTGGTCCGTCAGTCAAGCCAGAAGCATGGACTTCTTAACATTGTATTGGCATTAGGAGCAAGGTATTGGTAAGAATGCGTTCACGCTGCCCAAGACATCCTTTTGAGGTCTACAGCCCCACTCATGCATGTCGTCTATGAGGCCTATGAGCGCCTTGCGAACAACGTCACTGGGCTGAGGATACCTGCAGCAGCGGCCAACGCTTAGCTTCCGCACACTGCATAGTTCCCTAGATCGCGAAAAGATTAGGCCATGCATAAATTTTTCAACTAACATATGAAATACGCATCTCTATTTAAAGATGTGTCAGATTTTCCACGCCATGTTATTTCGATTTTTTCAGGTAGTTCAACATACACCGAGAGGGACCATAAAAATCAATAAATACCCTCGAAGATATCGCGTTACGCAACCGTAGTGCCAATAGAGGAGACCTTTGTTTCATGCTCATATACCTTCAAGAGCGATAATTAACGACTCCGCTCCCAGCCCCTACGCCCCCAGACCTAACCCCGGTACTTATCGGGCACGCCGGATTCGCCGTACTTGCGGTAGCCCCATCTCTCACCACCGGCGCCGGAATCCACAACCCCGAACTCACGTCACAACAGACAGTATTGTTGGGTGCTTTAACAGCCCCTTCGCAATTGTCCCCAAGGATATCGAGAGCTGGCGGCATAACAACGTTTGTGGGCTCAATGAAGTCAATAACCCAGGTTGCAGCGGGATTCGGCGCGATAGGAAGCGAGGAAGCTGCAGCGGAGTTGTTGTTTGGGCTGGTATATTCGAGTAGATGTCGATTTTCGTCGTGTGGTTTAGCCATTTTCGGCCAACGAGTGCAGCCCGCTGTGTTGGCTAGCATGGGAGTGCGTATTAGTGTAGATCTCGGCCGTTACTTCATAGTCGTAAATGGAAACAAAGTCTTACCCGCGTAATAAAATGCAAAGTTCTGGGCATTGTTAAGGGAGTTCTTCGCGCTGAGGTCCACAACATCTTGGAGCAGGTAGGGTTCATATTCTCCTTCCCGCCAATTGAGTCCACGAGACTCACCTCCACCCCTAACTCCGTACAGATGTGCAAACTCATGAACGAGTAGGGCTTGCCGGTTCGAGACCAGAGAATTGTCGTTCGGCGTCAGAGTATTTCTCCTTACCCGTGGACAATTACTTATTTCGGGCTCATCTGGCAGCAACCAAAAGTGTGGACAGAGCATTACGAATTGGTCCGCGAGACCTGCAGCCATGTGTCCAGCTAATGGGCCTGTCGTACAAGCCAAGTAATGTTCGGCCGTGGCTGGGTCACCCGGCTGGATGCAAACTAGGGCTGGCCAGGCGAGGTTTGGCGGGTTGATGTTGCGGCCTTGTGAAGTTGAATCTGCGGCGAGTGACACAGGTTTGCCGGCAGCCATGTTTTGGTATACTGCCTGGACGAGTTGACTGTTGTCGCTGGTCTTGAAGAAGGCCGAGTAGCCGTGTGAGGATGAAGTGCCTTTCGCCGCGTCTCTGATAGTGTCCTGCAAATTACTCCAAACCTCGGGCAGTATCGCTTGGAGCTTCGAGGCCATAGAATTCGTTTGTCCAGCATTACACTTTATAATCTGGTATTTCCCACTCCACACAACCGACGTATCAACTTGAGCGGAGGTTGGTGGAGTGGCGGCGAGAAGCAAAAGCAGAAATATCCCGTCGAAAGAAGGCATTTTAGAGTGGAAGCACAGCTCACTGTCCCTATGCAGTGAAATGGATACCGTTCTCAGGTAGTCTTTCGGTCTTGAAAATAGCGATTGGAGGGAATATTAACAGCAAATAGATTTAGTGATACCTCTAAGAGATGGTATCAAAAGAACTAGAGAAGCTTCATCTCGCCCTTTATACATGTAACGGAACTGGCAACATTTGCCCAATTTGAAACATCGGAAGGATCTACAGCATTGAAACAAGGCCGTATTGCCGCATGCGACAGCCGCCAATCTCGAGACCATGCTTTGCATCAATCAACCTTGTTGATTCATTACCTCTGTGATACAGATATCGATGCTGGAGATGAGGTTTATACTCATGGGCAATCTGTCAGTCGCTTACTTCCATAAATTGTTGATCTCGCGCTGTTTCGGACCCTATCCTCATGCATCGTACATCACAACTCTGATGGACAGGTACAAGAGATCTTGAACGACGAGGGAAGCTTCTCTCGGGAGATGGGCGTGATGGGGTTACCAATCATGAGATGGGTTGTATTTCAACAAGCCAAGCCCAGAGAACCGCGAATTCTTTTTTCCGATGTAACCTTTCTAAGTTAGCTATAAAATCAACAAATCCTGCCGAGCAAGCCGAAAGCTTTCAGATCTCAAGCTCCCTCCACCTGGCCGCATCTCACGACTATTCTTTCTCTAGCACCTAGTCACCCTTGGAATTATAATCAGATCAGAACTATACTGGATATCCTCACAATGTTTGCCTCACAACAGATCTTCGGCGCCGTCCAGCGGAAAGCCTTCTCAGCTTCGGCCAAATAGGTAGGGCAATCCTTCAGCATAAGACGAGCCAATCGCCCTGGCTTAAGCTCCTTATACGTATATGGCGACTGACGTTACTTGATAGGCGTCGAAAGTCACCGTACTGGGTGGTGCAGGAGGTATTGGACAGTTATTGTTACTGCTCATGAAGCTCAATCCTCGAGTCACCGAGCTCGCCCTCTACGATATCAAGGGTAGACCTGATTAGAGAATCATGCCCAGTCGGATACTCATAGAAGCTTGCTAAGATTGAACTAAGTATTGCTGCTAATATCGGTCACATTGATACCAAGAGCGTTGTCACTGGCTACCAACCTGAGGCCGATAGCTTGAAGAAAGCTTTGACCGGCGCAGAGATTGTGCTGATCCCTACTGGTGTCCCAAGAAAGCCTAGCATGACCCGCGATACATAGTATAGTCTACAGTCGCGAACTTTCAATTGCCTAGTCTAAACAATCTTTAATAGATCTATTCAATACCAACGCCTCGATCATCCTTGACCTCGCGAAAGCATGCGCCGACGCTGCTCCTGAAGCCAACATCCTTGTCATCTCCAATCCGGTCAACTCTACTGTCCCAATCTACGCCGAGATCTTCAAGTCAAAGGGTGTCTACAACCCTAAAAGACTTCTCGGTATTACGCCCTCTCGATGTCGTGCGCGCCAGCCTCTTCATCTCCTAGTACAGGGGTACCGACCCCGCAGGCGAGAACATTACTGCTATTAATGGACACTCGGGGGTCACAATTGTTCCCCTCCTCTCACAATCTGGCTACAGCCTCTCAGGCAAGGACCTCGATAACTTCGTCTCCCGTGTGCAAATCGGCGCTGATGAAGTTGTGAAGGCTAAGAATAGCGCTGGATCTGCGACATTATCGATGGCCATGGTGGGTGCTCGCTTCGCTGAGAGCTTACTCAAAGCCGCACAAGGACAGAAGGGCGTTATTGAGCCCACATTCGTTGATAGCCCATTGTATAAGGACGAGGGTATTGACTTCTTCTCGTCAAAGGTTGAGCTTGGACCGAATGATGTGGAGAAGATCTACGAGGTTGGCAAGATTACAGCATTCGAGCAGAAGCTGTTGGATGCTTGTAAGACGGATTTGAAGAAGAACATCGCAAAGGGTAAGTTCCTATGCCCCATGCTTTGGCGCTGCCTTAGGTTGAGTAAGTACTAACTCCGTTTGTAGGTGTCGAATTTGTCAAACAGAACGCATAGAGGCTGCTACAACTGCTGTGATGTAGACTAGATATAACAGACTTCGATTGTGGAAATAGTATTGAAAAGTTGCCTTCGTGCGTTCGGTTAACAATGGTCAAGACTCGTGTTCTAACGCCCTTTTAGCTGTGCCCCAGTCTGCCCAGAACGCTGTGGTCAAGTGGCTAGAGAAATGCGATTTACTGCTCACATCCTCACAATGAAGAACCGCGGAGTCAATTTCAACATATACGTGGTCGCATCTGCGTAAGTTTGTCCACTTTGCAGGTCTTTGTGCAGAGCTTGCCAATATTTCAAGTGTGGTTCGCTGACAGCCTTGTTCACCAAAATACTCAGTAATGCGCTAGGTACAGATCAAACCGATCCCTAAGATCAAGAGCCCAGTCCTAGGTCCTGGAATGATGATATCATGGAGCTGATAAAGTAATGCTAGACTCTATTCCTTCATCTCTATTCAACGTTTCCAATTCATACGCCCACTGTCCTCATCCCCCCCTTCGTTTCGTACAGAATTGCTGGTTACTATTCACGAACATGCCCGCCGATTAGGAGAACGACATCATACTCATCACCTGCGCCAATGGCAAGCCTCTTTCTGCCCAGGTCCAACATTTTGCCTATTCCTCGGTACGATATCCTGGCCGACGCAAACTCATGAACCACGAGTGCAAACGCTACCTCGAAGAAGACCTCATCGAGTCCTCCATCCCTTACACGATCCTCCAGCCCTCGACCTTCATGGACCAATTCCCCATCCGGAAACTCCTCTCAAAAGCCCACCCCGTCTTCCCAGCCCGCCGCGACCCCGACGTGCCCTTCTCCTAATAAAGCCGCCACGCCGTGGGCGAAGCCGCCGCCAAGATCCTCGACCAGCGCGAAGTTCACTATTGCGAAACATACCAACTCGTCTCCGCATCCCCACCCCTCAGCTACCGCCAAATCTGAGACATGATCAGCAAGAAAATTGGGAAGGAAGTCGAGATTCAGACTGTGCCGTTCGTGCAGATGGTAGGGATGGAAGAGGAGAAAAGTGTTGAGGGGATGTTTAGACTGAAAGGGGATCTGCATTCGAAGGATGCGGCGCAGAGGATGTCGCTTTATTATAATTATGGGAGATTGTTCGGAAGTACGAATGTGCTGAGGTGGGTGCTGAGGAGAGAGACAACGGGGTGAGAGGAGTGGTGTGAGGGGATGATGAGGGAAGGGGAGGGGAGGTATAGAGGAGGGGAGATGAAGGGGTCCAATATTGAGGGCTCACGCAATGAGTGTAGCTGTTCATGGAGTGACAGGCGATGGCCAGCGTCCCGTCTGCCAGAAGTGCACCGCCGGCCACAGGCATCGTGACCAATCGACACGAACTTTGAAGTTCAAGATACACAGAGCTGGCCCTGATTCCCCCATTCTGAGTCCTCCATCTCACATTTGCCCCTCATTCCATTGTGATTTCTCTGTGCATGCTTTCAATGACCGGACTTCTGGATGTCGTGGGGCAACTGAATTGCGTTCAATCCAGACTCTCCGGCCGAGTCAACAGCATTTCCAGTCTCACGTGATACAGAGCAGTCTGTGCCAGAGCTCGGGAAGGCTGCTGTATTAGCAGCATCAAGTCCCAGGGTAGCACTGGCTGATCCTGGCATTGCTGACCTCTTCGCTCATTACGTTACGGCACTTGCGCCGTGGTACGATCTGAACGACTCACAGCGACATTTCGGGACATTAGTACCCCTCGATGCGCTCGATTGCCCGGTCTTGTTCATGGCTCTCATTGCCTTCTCTGCTAGCCATAAGAGCAAAACAGGTGGCAAGGTACAGGATGTTGCTTCCGCTTTTCATGCCGCTTGTGCGCAGGAGTTCCTGCTTCTCATTGACAGGGGCGAGTCACGAATGGTTACGAACTTTCAGCAGCATGCTTGCTTCGATCTTATGAGATAATTGATGGTAAAATTCATGTTACTTGGGCACTGCAAAGAACAAGGAACTGACAACTGCCAAGGCGATACGGCCAATGAGCAGCGTCACCTGCTCGGAGCGTATTCTTTCGCGGTCAGTGAGCCCATCGACTTCGATACTCGTGGGCTGCTTCAAGCTGGGGCATGGAACTACTTGCGCGAAGAGATAACAGTTGCGCTTGAGCACCGTAGACCTGTGCGTACTGGCAGAATATTCGAGTCCCACAGGAATGAGCCACTCGGCGACGATATGCTAGCGAATGACATTGGCTATCTTCTCGCACGGATAGTCAACTTCTGCTATCCAGACGTGATCGAGCGTACGTCTCTGGAGGATGGAATGGCGTCCTTGCAGTCGCTGTAGTCGGCTGCGATGGAATGGAGACGTAGCCTCCCTCCGAGCTTCGAGCCTTTCAGCACGGCGCCGAAAGCAGGAAATGTATTTCCTTCACTGTGGATGCGGAGGCCGTGGCATGGTAGTATCTTGGCCTGGTAGATTTGGATGTAGCGACTGACATTGTTGCAGTCGCAGCACAGCAATACTTTGCCGTTGCTGAGATATTATTGATGTTGTTCAACCCATCTCCCGTGAACGGACATGTGAGTCAAGCCGACCTTGAACTCGCAGGAGATCGTGCTCTGAGGATTTGTGGGCTGGCTTGTACAAACGACGATATTCCTGCGAGGGTCAACGCATTCGGGCCTCTTGCTTTCTGTAAGGCCATTTCGGGTCCGTGCCTCTGCCGGCCAATCTCTGACGAGCAGTAGGTGGTCGATATCTGGTTCGTGAGCAACACCGGAAGGCGCTAGAAACTCTCTTGATCGATTCAGGCGAGCTGACAGCTCGGCCGAAGCGATTCATCATTCAGGATCTGAAGCAGTATTGGGGATCTGTCTGTCTCGGTAGGAAAATGAGAGTTGTATTATATTTGTTGCCTCAGATCCTGATGGCGACCTTACCAAGATTTTAACAAGCAATAGGGAACATGATACCTCTTATGAAGCTGATGGTTGCCATGTACCAAATATGGAGAGAGGGTGATAAGTTCGTGTACAAAAGGCAGACCTTGGAAGTCGCAAACCGTACTGAGAAAAGTTGATCCTTCTTGATTGAGGCAATGAAAGAGTGGGTGGAAATGGAGAATCAGACAATGCTCCCGAATATGCATTTAGAACCAGAAGCAAACATCGCATCAGGGATCTGATGGTAACATATGGTCCATCACAAAAAATTCACTGCGAATGATCACTGCATAGGAAGCGTCGGTCAGGAGAGTGGCACCTCATCCGTAGATATCGTTCATTGCCGCAGGGTCCAAATGGGAGACATGTTTCGGAGCCGTCTGGACTCGTGTGCCAGACCCTCGGTGAGCCTGATGAATTGCGAGGTGGACTCAGCTTCTACGACTGTGTGCAACATACTAGACCCTAATGAAGCCCACACAAGAAGACGTGGAGAGTTGTCGTCGATGCCTGGAATCGCTCCAACAGGCGATCAGTGGCTCAACGATGGGGACCAGCGATGGTTCTGCGAACATTAGTACCAGCAGCTTAATAGGACGTGATGTGATCGAGTCGGATTGCTCCGTATACAGGGCAGCAGTGGGCTTTGTAGTAGCTGGGATTGTCCAGAGAATGATTGAAGCGGACCGCACTGGGGGATGCTTATTGAGAGGCATGTTTGAGAGATTGTAGATTTCATTGCGCAGGACCTACTCACCCTCAGGGTCTTCTGGGAGACAAAGATGAGACCGAGTCTCGGTTTAGTTCTAGTGGATAGTTGACAAGAAATACACCAGGTTTTGAGAGTCTATCGATACCTAAGCGCGAGTTGAAGAGGAGCTTTGCCAGTCGTGATAACGTATCAAGCCCTGATATGGGCAAAACAGAAGACGTTGCTGGATTGGCATCGAGGACCCGGACGTGAAATTCGACTATTGTAGCGCCGAATCCTGGAGGGTTCACTTGTACATACCTTAGGGGGCTTGGCAGTATGCTTGGAACCGTGTAAATACTGTTACTTCTTAAAAAACCGTATAGAAACTGTTATTCAGAATCAACGTTTATTAATATTAACGTTATATATTAATTATTATATATTTATTTTTATAGTTTTAAAACGGAAATATAATATAAATATTAATTTTTTTTAACGTTTAATTCCTTAAACGTTTATTCTTTTTTAATCATATATATTAATATAAATAGTAAATCTTTATAGTTTAATCAAAAAAAAATAGAATTTTATAGCTATAAGCCGCAGATTAACTGGAAAATAGAAAGGTCGAAGACGAAAAAAAAATAATAATAAATAAATAAATAAATAAATAAATAAATAAATAAATAAATAAATAAATAAATAAATAAATAAATAAATAAATAAATAAATAAATAAAAAAATAAAAAAATAAAAAAATAAAAAAATAAAAAAATAAAAAAATAAAAAAATAAAAAAATAAAAAAATAAAAAAATAAAAAAATAAAAAAATAAAAAAATAAAAAAATAAAAAAATAAAAAAATAAGAAAATAAAAAAATAAAAAAATAAAAAAATAAAAAAATAAAAAAATAAAATTATAAAATTAATAATAAAAGTAAATACTAAAATTTACAGTAAATAAACAAAAACGTCCAAAAAAGGAAATACTAAAATCAATAATAAATAAACAAAAACGTCTGAAAAAGAAATGTTTTTTTTATAAAATTAATAAATTATTGTAATATTACCGTAAAAATACGGTAAAATATAATTATTATGTTAAAAATTTTAATGTTAAAATTATTTACGTAACATTTTATTTTTACGTTCGAATTTATTTACGATAAATTTTTTCTTTATAGTAAGATAATTGTTACGTTTAGAATTTTTTAACGAAAATTAATAATAATGTTTATTTTTTATAAACAGTGTCGGAGCTAGAACAAACGTTTTTAACGTAACCAGATCGTAACGGTTCCTATACGGTGACAGCCTACTGCCAAGCCCAGCTAGGTAGATAGGGTTCCACTGTAGAAACTGACTAGCGATGGCGCGTTGTTAAGAGAAGAGTAGACCCTCGGACGAGATATACATGCAGCTTGAACCCAGAAAAGAAATCTATAGCGAGTGTCTCGGCCACAGATGATGTAGTGGATCGACGACGCTAGTCAGCGGGTTGCTGCAGACCCCCCCTCTCGGTCCCTCTCCGGATCTACTACTTTACTCCTCTTTTCCAAACTTCATATCATCAAGTACTCTACCGACGTCGAGACCCCGCTATCTAGGACCCCGCTATATTACCCCAGGCAATGGACTCCCCATGGGGCCCCACAGGGTCCCCTCTACGGCCCGTCTACTGGGGTTTATCACCCTGTGGTAGACAAAGCTATCTGGTAGGGCCTTTTGTGATCTTTTGACTAGGCATCTGGGACGGTAATTCACTCTTCCTATCCCTGCATTCTGTAGGCACTCCTTCATGACACTGTTGTACCCATCTTGGCACTAAATATAGGCTCATCCAGACACGATGGTCTGCATCTAGGTGTGACCCCGCATTCAAGTCCAAATATCGAGTGGATCGATGTTAAATAGCCTGCCAGCTTCTTTTGCCTTCTTTCCTCTATCTGTCTCCATCTTCCTTCTTCTGTTCCGCTTACTTTCAATGCTTGCCTTGCGGCTTCTCTCGTGATTTGAATCCAAAACCAACGTGACCATGGGTCTGATGCTCAAGAAGCCCGAGCATGTCGCAGGGTCTGCCGTCCCTGCGATCGCTATCGGCATGTTCGTTGCATTCGGCGGTGTACTTTTCGGGTGTGTGGCAGTCCATGTCTCAGTTCCGCCCTGCCGTCACTGACATAGGTCTGTTCTTCAGCTACGATACGGGCACTATCGGCGGTATCCTTGCTATGCAATACTGGAGGAACCTCTTTTCTACCGGGTACAAGAATCCCACAGATAATCTCCCGGACGTCAACGCTTCACAACAGTCCGAGATCGTATCTATTCTTTCGGCAGGTACCTTCTTCGGCGCTTTACTCTCGGCCCCACTCGCAGACACACTCGGTCGTCGTTGGGCTATGATCTTCAATACAGGCGTCTTCACCTTCGGTGTGATCCTTCAAACCGCGGCCACTGCGATACCGATGTTCGTCGCCGGACGTTTCTTTGCGGGCCTTGGTGTTGGCTTACTTTCGGCCACTATACCTCTATATCAGTCGGAGACCGCACCTAAATGGATACGAGGAAGCATCGTGGGATGCTATCAATGGGCTATCACCATCGGTCTTCTCCTTGCTGCTGTGGTCAACAACTCGAGCAAAGACCGTCAGGATACTGGATCTTATCGCATCCCAATCGCCGTTCAATTTGCCTGGGCGATCATCCTTGTTGTTGGCATGGCCCTGCTCCCTGAGACCCCTCGTTTCCTCATTAAGCGTGGTCGCACTGCAGATGCCGCCAAGGCTTTATCTAAGCTTCGTCATCTTGATATCAGCCACCCAGCACTTGGAGACGAACTGGCAGAAATACAGGCCAACCATGACTACGAAATGAAGATAGGCAGCGCTTCCTACCTTGCTTGCTTTCAAAAACCGATTCGCAAGAGACTGATAACAGGCATTCTTCTCCAGGCACTCCAACAACTGACTGGTGTAAACTTCATCTTCTACTACGGCACATCGTACTTTAAGAATTCTGGTATCTCCAACCCATTCACCGTCTCTATCATCACGACAGTGGTCAACATCTGTTCAACCGTTCCTGGTCTGTACCTGGTCGAGAAATGGGGCCGTCGTAATCTCCTCATGTTCGGTGCTGTGGGAATGTCGGTCTGTCAGATGATCGTCGCATCTGTCGGAACCGCCCTGCCTGACCAGGTGTCGGCCAACAAAGCGCTGATCTCATTCGTGTGCATCTACATCTTCTTCTTTGCATGCTCTTGGGGCCCCTGTGCGTGGGTCATCACTGGCGAGATCGTAAGTTTGACGTCCAACCCCTTGCTGACTTCCGAGCTGACCTTCATCGCAAGTTTCCGTTGAAGGCTAGAGCAAAGGGTCTCTCCATGACCACCGCCTCGAACTGGCTCCTGAACTGGGCTATTGCATATGCTACCCCGTACATGGTCAATAGCGGGCCAGGCGATGCAAATCTTCAGTCCAAGGTCTTCTTCGTCTGGGGCGGTTTCTGCGTTCTATGCACGGTGTTTGTGTACTTCATGATCTATGAAACAAAGGTGAGCATCCCTAAATTATGCAACTTGAAACGTTAATACATATAGTGACAATCTATGCAGGGTCTGTCTCTGGAGCAAGTGGACGAATTGTATGGGAAGGAGTCCAAAGCATGGAACTCCATGAACTTCGTTCCGGCAGTCAATTTCACCGATTTGAAGGCCGTGGAGGGAGCAGACGCTCGGCGAAACACCCTAGCTGATCTCGAGGTCGCTGCTATCAGGAGAAAGAGCGAGGCGGTGCACACAGAGGATGTGATGGACGAGAAATATTAGGTTCCAAGACAGTCGGTGGCTGCTGCGTATGTCCCATTTGGCGTGAGCCTGATCCGAAGAAATATATGCTCTGTTGCAATGTGCGCAAACAGCGAATGACTTGCTAGAATTTATCGGGGGAGTAGTCTTTTGAGTATTTAGTGATATTTGAACAAGAGGAGAACGGGTACATCACGTGGCACAATGCTGTGTTGTAGCCTGGGACATATGGTACATTTGCACGAAGCAATAGGCATCAAAATGACCACACCGTCTGGACTTGATAGGAGAGAGAATGCGTAGTCAAGAGGAAGCCAGGATGCTGAAGAGAGCAGAGACGACGGCATAATTCACAAGTTGCATAAATCTTGAGTGCCTCAACGCTGGAGGGGAAGCAGAAGAGACGGCTCTTTGCATTGGGGTTGGTACCTTTCGCTAGCCTTGGGCTCCCACGGTGCGCTAAGGTTGCTGTCCTGGTCCCAATCAGGCAGGCTGGTACAGTGGCGAGATTGGAAAACTTGGTCACACAAAATCAGACCGCAAGTCAGCGAATTTGGTAAGGTACTTATTCAAAGCATCTCTTCTCTTCTCTTTCTTCTTTCATTTTTAAGAAATATGTTTCGTAAGGGATATGGTCCGAGCTCGTGAAGGATTAGGCAATAGCCGGAGTGGACAGGGCTGAGCAACCCCTGTCACTTCCGGGCAGGCACAGGTAACAGGGTCTCTCTCAAGAAAAAGACAATCTGGACAAAACATCCACTTTCTTCAGCCAAGATTTCAACATCTGCCTGCTCCTCTTCGTCTACGTTCTTTACTGCTTCAATCTTCACTCTCCAAGCTTCTGTGGGTCTCCCCCCTTGTTCAAAGCGTGGAAATGCTTACAAATTGATGCAGAAATATATTCCACGCCCTTCCTTCGTGGTCCTGCATACTCAACCAATTTCTAGAATCTCCTGACGGACACTTTCTTCTCAACCATAACCACAACTGCCACCTGCACATCTCCAACCATGTCACGATTCAATATCCCCCTCGAGGCTCTAACCTCCCGCCTTGATCTCGGCTCTCGCTTTGAGGGCGTCCGAGCACAGTCCTTCACCTCGAGATTCACCAATCTCAAGCCCATCGGCGAGTTCCTTGACCTGAAGCGTCTCTCCAAACCCGCAAACTTTGGCGATGTCCAGAACAGAGTTAATTGGAATCTCGCATACTTCCAGAGTAACTACTTCGCCGTCGCGACCATGCTCGCAATCTACAGCCTGCTCACAAATCCCCCACTTCTCTTCGACATGGTCTTTATGGGACTCGGCATGATCGGGATCAGAAGGCTCCAAGGCGCCGATCTCAACCTTGGTTTCGCTCAACTGACCACTTCCCAGCTCTACACGGGTCTCTTTATCATTGGGATCCCAGTCTTCATCTGGGCCTCTCCCATAGCAACAGCTCTATGGTTGGTCGGAGCCATCGGCGTGACCGTACTGGGTCATGCATCATTCATGGACAAGCCGATCGATACAGCTTTTTCCGAGGAGGCGGTCTAGGTGGTCGGCCGCGAACTCCAAAAGATTCGCCCTTATGGGGAAGACCATCAGGGGCTCGTCCGGGGAAGAGAGGGGGTGCATCAGGACGATATACGGATTGGGAAGGCTATAGACGGGTGGAAGAAATAGACAGTGACGAAGATGATGGGCAAGGCGTTGGTTTAGAAGAAAGATCTGTCAGTGACGAGTTGCAATTTACAGGCGTGGACTTGGGTCGTCGCTCACGACGAAGGAAAAACTACGAGTATTCGGATTCGGAGGAATCTTCAGAGGACGATGGGGACGAGAGCGAGGAAAGTGCAGATAGCAGGCTACAGCTAGCCCTCAGGGATAAGGAAGACCTCCTGGTGGCACAAGCGCTCGAACGCATCCGACGCGCTCAAATGCTCGGGCGCACGAACGTCAAACTCACTCAGCCCGAGCTGGACGCCCTCGAACGCAAACGGCACAAAGAACGCTCCAAAAGCACCCGCTCCAGATCCTCCCTCCCAAGCGCCGACCGCCGCCGAAGCAGCGGCCAATCCCGCAAAGCCTCAGCGGAAACCAAACTCCCTACCAGAAAAAGAAGCAAAGACCGCTACCCCACGCACTCCCATTCCCGCGAAAGCATTCCCTCCCGCCACTCCACCCCGCCCGGCATCCTCGTTCCCGGCCCCGTCAGTCGCACCTACACCCCGCTCGGCTACCTCCCCCTCCAACCCCACCCAAAAGCCAAGGAAAGCAAACGCTACACCTCCAACCCCCAAACCTCCCCCCGCAGCCTCCCCGACGATCCGAAC
>JAABUQ010005544.1_pt1 | contig 19989 bp, 13 predicted proteins | sample 5560001 | NCBI WGS metagenome assembly JAABUQ01 (sample SAMN10711888, study PRJNA513371) | rock metagenome | isolation source: Antarctica rocks | place: Antarctica: Victoria Land, Finger Mt nord | collected 2015-12-18
GAAATACCCGGCCCCGACGATCCCGATGCGTAAGCGCGCGTCCGGCATTGCACGACAATCCTTCGGCTCGGGATGTAGGACGGCCGGCCGGATTCGGCCAGCTAAGTTGCTCGCGGCCGGAGGGCGTCAATGGAGCGCATGCACGCGATTGCTCCTGGCGCCGCGTCGGATTTTCTTACGTGTCATTGCACGATTACCGCGACACAAGAAATAACACCCTGATAACAAGCACAATTCTGATTGGCACAGGTTCTGCAATCCTGGGGCGCACTGCGCAATCGAGCCGTCGCGACATCGACGAGGCTCCCGGCGTGCAGTCCGACGATCGAGGGAGTTCGCGTGTCCGTTCTGACCCTGCCGCTCAAATCGCCTCCCTCCGCGCCGGAACGCGATCCGCCGCTCATCCTCGACCTCGACGGCACGGTGGTCCGCACCGACACCTTGATCGAGGCGGTGCTGCGCTTGGCCGCCGCCCATCCGCTCGCCCTGCTCGCGATGCTGCCGGCGCTGCTGCGCGGCCGGGCGGCGTTCAAGCGGCGCGTCGCCGAGGCCGTCCGCCTGGACCCCGCAACCCTGGTCTACAATGAGGACGTGCTCGATCTCGCCCGCGTGGCCCGCGCATCGGGCCGGCCTGTGTTCCTCGTTACCGCCGCCGACCGCGGCGTCGCCGAGGTGGTGGCCGGGCACCTCGGCCTGTTCGACGGCGTGTTCGCCTCGGAAGACGGGGTCAACCTGAAGGGCGCGGCCAAGGCGGCGCTGCTCGTGGCGCAGTTCGGCGAGCGGGGCTTCGACTACGCCGGCGATGCGCACGCCGACCGGGCGGTGTGGCGGCGGGCGCGGCGAGCCATCATGGTCGCCCCGTCCGCCTCTCTCGCCCGGCAGGTGGCGGCGGAGTGCCCGGAGGTGATCACGGTCGGCCGGCGCCCGGGTGCGGCGGCGCGGGTCCGCGTGGTCGCCAAGGCGATCCGGGTGCATCAATGGGCCAAGAACGCGCTGATCTTCGCCCCGATGCTGGCCGCCCACCAAGTCACCGCGCTCACCGGACTCCGCGCTGGCCTGGCGTTCGCCGCCTTCAGCCTGTGCGCGTCCAGCGTTTACCTGTTGAACGATCTCGTCGACCTGCCGCACGACCGCGTGCATCCCTCCAAGCGCCGGAGGCCATTCGCTAGCGGCGCGCTGCCGCTCGCCTGGGGACCGGGGCTGATCGCGCTAACCCTGGGCGGCGGGCTCGTGTTGTCGGCGCTGCTGCCGGCGCGGTTTCTGCTGATGCTGGCGATGTATTACGCCTGCACGGTCGCCTACTCGTTCGTGCTGAAGCGACAGATGGTGACGGACGTGCTGATGCTGGCAGGGCTTTATACGATGCGCATCTTCGCGGGCGCCGCCGCGACCGACATCCCCTTGTCGTTCTGGCTGCTCGCGTTTTCCATGTTCCTGTTCTTCTCGCTCGCCGTGGTGAAACGGCAAACGGAACTTACCGTGCTGGCGCGGTCCGGCCGGGCGAAAGTCGCCGGGCGGGGCTATCTCGGCGAGGACCTTGCCATGCTGAACAGCATGGCGGCCTCCAGCGGCTACATGGCGGTGCTGGTGATGGCGCTCTACATCAACAGCACGGACGTGCTCGCGCTGTATCACACCCCGAAGGCGCTGTGGCTGCTGTGCCCTGTGCTGCTCTTCTGGATCAGCCGCGTGCTGATGCTGTCGAACCGGGGCCAGATGCACGACGACCCGGTCGTGTTCGCGCTGAAGGATCGGGTGAGCCTGCTCACCGGCGCCGTCGGGTTCGCGATCTTCATGGTGGCGTCGCTGTAGCAAGTCTCCCGCGCGACTACTCCGCCTCACTCAGATTTAGGCAACTCCGAAAGTGTGTTGAACCGGAAGATCGTGATTTGTCATAATCGATCCCGGCTCACATGCTATCTGGAGGCGGAATGGTTTCATAATTATCATAATGGACTAGTTTTCCCCTGCATCACCGCGTTTCTAGCTCCGCTTAAGGGAGACGCATCTCTCATTGTGAAAAGGAATTTCACGTATGACGGGCTTGACTGGCGAGAAAAACGTCATCGATTACGGTGCCGATCCGACTGGAGTGGCTGACAGCACGACCGCTTTCAACAATGCTTTCGCGGCAGGTCCGGTGGTGGTGCCGTTCGGCAAATACCTTGTCTCCAACATCAGCGTCCCGGCGCGCGGCTACATTCGGGGCAATGCTCCTCTCGGATACGTTGGCGACAGCCCCTCGGGGACTTCGAGCAAGCCCGTGCTGATGGCGAGTGCCGGAGCGGGTGCGCCGATCTTCAATATGACAAATGCTCACTACGCAACGATCGAGGGCCTTTACCTTTTCGGGAACGGCTTTGGAAGCGTGGGCGGCGCGCGGGGCATCGGTTCAGGCGGCAATGGGCCAACCGTACGCGATTGTACAATTGATTCGTTCGACTTCGGTTACGGTGACAACACCTCGCCGAGCGGTGGTCAGCTCATCAATAACCAATTCATGGGTTGCAATTGCGGTATCAGCGGGCTGGAGGACGCTCTCGTCCTCGGCGGAGCCGTCAGCTCAAACCAGAACGGGATTTATGTTTGGGCGGGAGCTACAAACATCATTGGTGTTAGAGTCGAGTTTAACGGTCAAAATGGCATCCTTGTCGGGACGGGCAGCACGGGAAGTCTCGTCCAGATTATAGGTGGACTGATGGACGCGAATGCTGTTTGCGGCATTCAGGTCTATCAGTCGGGCGGCGTCATCATAAACGGGGTGATGTTCAAGCGTTCGGGAGTTCCGACCAATGCCGCAGGGTCTTGCCATATCGGCATCAACAGCTCGGTTCAGGTCATCGTGACCGGTTGTCACACCCTTCATACCAAAACCGATGGCGGCTCCGGGAATGACGCTCCGAGCACATCGGTAATTTTTGCAGGGACAAATAGCCAGATTCAGTTCGTCGGCAACTATCTTCGCGGCCATACGACGGGTGCCTGGTATTCGGGGACCTTGCCTACGGTCGACTTCGTAAACGTGGGCAACCTGACTTAGAACATTTCGAATGGAGTGTCGGGGTGGTCGCGCGAGCGGCTGTTCCGGCCTCCGACCGCGTCAGACTATTTTACACGTAGTCAATCGCGAGCACCTTAACTACTTGATAATCCTGCCTGAGTTAAGATGGCACGTCTCCTGCAGAACGGGAGGCCGCAATGTGCATCTGATAAACGGCAGGACTCCCGCCATGAAGATGACAATCCTGTCCCACGCCGGGCTCCTGGTCGAAAGCCAGGGCAAGCAGCTTGTCTGCGATCCATGGCTGGTCGGCAGCGCGTATTGGCGGTCGTGGTGGAACTATCCCCCGGTGGCTCCCGAACTCATCGCCACGCTGAAACCGGACTGGATCTATCTCACCCACATCCACTGGGACCATTTCCACGGCGCGTCGCTGAAGCTGTTCAGCCGCGACACACCCATCCTGGTGCCGTTCGATCGCTACACCCGCATTCGCGACGACCTCGCCCATATCGGCTTCACCAACATCGTCGAGCTGCGGCACGCCCGGCGTCACGTCCTCGCCGACGGAATCGTGCTGACATCGTACCAATTCTCGCCGTTCACCGACAGCGCGGTGGTGATCGAGGCGGAGGACACCACCATCCTCAACGCCAACGACGCCAAGTTCATGGGCGGCCCGCTCGACCAGATCCTGCGCCGCCATCCGCGCATCGACTTCGCCTTGCGCAGCCACAGCTCGGCCAATCCGCGCAGCACCTTCCGCTACCTCGATGCGCCGCAAGAGCAGACGGATGACGCCGAGGGCTACAGCCGTGCCTTCTGCGCCTTCATGTACCGCGTCCGGCCGCGCTTCGCGGTGCCTTTCGCCAGCAACCATTGCCATCTGCACAAGGACACCTGGGACTACAACCGCCAGATCACCCCGCCGGACGTGGTGGCCCGCGCCTTCGAGATCTACCAACGCGAGCACCCCTTCCCCACCGAGCTCAAGGTGATGGCCTCGGGGGATTCCTGGGACACCGCAAGCGGGTTCGATATTACCACGTCGCCGTGGCAGACCGATCGAGAGCGACAGCTAGCAGCCTACGCCGACTCCAAGCGCGAGTCTCTGGAGCGGACGTACGCGCGCGAGGCGCGGGCGCGTATCCGCGACGATGTGGCGCAGAAATACCTGCTCGCCATCGCCAACGCGACACCGTACGTCCTGCGAATGCGCTTCCGCGGTCACCCGGTCCTGTTCGATGTGCGAGCGGGCGAGCGCCGGCAAGGCTTCCTCGTGGATCTGTGGTCCCGCACCGTCACCGTGGTCGATCCGGCGACGGCGGACCCGATGATGATGCGGGTCATCATCCCCACCGAGGTGTTCAAGGCAGCGTTGCTGCTCAAGATGTTCGGCCATGCCGGGATCAGCAAGCGGCTGCGCTGGCAGGCCACGAAGGCGGACATGGGGCGCCTGGACTTGTTCAGCGGCATCCTGTCCTGGTACGAGGCGGAGGCGATCCCGTTCCGCAAGCTGCTGAACCGGCGCTTCGCCGTCGCCTACCTCGCTCGCTGGCGCGAAGTGTTGCTGTACGCTCGCCTTTGCGTCGGGCGTGCTGCGCGGACGCGGGCTGCGCGTGCAGGAGGAACAGCTGCTGAGCGGCCTGCCGACGCCCCTGCCGGCTCGCTAGCGACCCGCCCTGTCCATCGACCCAGGATAGTCCGACCTCACAATCAGGCGTCTCCTGACAGCTTGTCCGGGGTGCCGAGGGGAAACACCCGGGTCTCCCCCTGTTCCAGGGTGTCGAAAGCGGCAGGCTCGATCCCGGCCGCGCGCCGCGCCTCCTGCAGAGCATGTACCGGCGCGTCGATCGCCTCGTCGGTGAGCTGGAAGGTGCCGAAATGCATCCCGAGCGAGCGGCGCGCGCCCAGGGCGATGTGCGCCCGCACCGCCTCCGCCGGGTTCATGTGAACCGCCGCCATGAACCAGCGCGGCTCGTAGGCGCCGATCGGCAGCAACGCCATGTCCGGCGCACCGAGGCGCGTCCGGATGTCCCGCCAGTGCGGACCCATTCCGGAATCCCCCGCGAACAGGATCCGGCCCGCATCGCAGCGGATCATGAAGCCGCCCCAGAGAATACGATTGCGGTCGAACGGCGTGCGCGCGGCGAAATGCCGTGCCGGCGTCGCGATGATGCGCAGCGGCCCCAGCACCGTGTCCTGCCACCAGTCCAGCTCGGTCGCGGCGATCCCCAGCCGGGCGAGTGGCCGGGCATTGCCGAGCAAGGTGACGACCCGCGGGGCATGACGCTGCTGCAGCGCACGAAGGCTGGGCAGGTCCATATGGTCGTAATGGTTGTGAGAGAGCAGCACGATGTCAGGGCGCGGCAGGTCCGGCAGGGCGATGCCAGGCGCCCGCGCCCGCTCCGGTCCTGCCCAGGACAGCGGCGAGCAGCGCCGACTGAACATCGGATCGGTGAGGATGACAGCGCCGGGCACGCGGATCAGGAAGCTGGCGTGATTGATGAAGGTGATCGCCGCGCTGCCCGGCGCCACGGACGCGGGCGGCGGCGGGAACGCGGCGTTCGGCACGTGACGCGGCCAGGCGGCCGGCTGCCCATGCAGCCGCCAGCGCAGCACCTGCAGCAGACCACGGGATGCTGCGGCAGAGCCGGGATTGAAGAAGCGCCGCCCGTCGCAGTGGTCGGATGCCGGAAACCTGGCCACCTCAGCCAGCCGGCGCCGGCGAACACCCGCCCCTGATCACAGGGACGATGGATCAGGACGCGGCGTCGGCATTCAGCCGCTTGAGCCGGGAAGGGACGTTCAGCGGAAGGTTGGAGGGATCGGTGATACCAGCGCTGGATAGGTGAGGGTGGTGAGAAAGGAGCGCCGATCGGCGCGCACCCGAGCGGTCATGGCGTACCAGCGGCGTCGCTGCAGTCCAGTGCGCCAGACCACCTGGCCGGGCCGGGGACGGGTGACCACGACAATCCTGGGGAACAGGGCGGCTTGTTGGCGGCAATTGCGGACGGCGGTGTGCGTCTTCATGCGCCAGTGGCGATGTCCGTTCCTATCCAGGCCGCAATGGTAGATGGCGTAGCGGTTCACCGCGGGGACCGTGGCTGCTCAACGGAGAACACTAACGTGGTCGGGCGTCTATCCCGAGTCAACGATCGTGCATCTCCTCTGCCGAGTCGGTGATAAGCGCGCCGGCGAGCGCTTTGAAGGGAGGGCAGCGGCACCGATCACCTGGACCAGCTGGCCAAGCTGGGGGTTTTTGCGCCCTAATCTTCTTGGCCCGGTCCGAGCCTACGGCCATTCGCGCGAAACCAACGGCGGGGTGATCTTGACCGTGGCGGTCAAGATCACTGTAAACCGTCTGACGGACCTGGCCCGGTGGGTTGGTCCGCGGCTAGAGGGGAGACGCCACCGCTGTGTATTTCAGCCGGCTGAAGAGCGCACTGATCCTGGGCTCCTGCGTGCTCGGCATCCTGCTCTGCATCCCGAACCTGCTCGCCTCGCCGGGGGCCTGGCTGCCGTGGCGCACCATCCACCTCGGCCTCGACCTGCGGGGCGGCAGCTATCTGCTCCTGGAGGTCGACATGAAGGCGGTGGTGAAGGAGCGCCTCGAGGGGCTGGTCGATGCCGTGCGCGGAGCATTGCGGCCGGGCAACATCTTCTATCAGACGCTCACGGCGCAGCCCGACCAGAATCGGGTGCTGTTGCGGCTGCGCGACCCGGCGCAGCTTGAGGCGGCGATGGCCGCCGTCCGGCCGCTCGCCACGTCGGAGAACGCGAGCGGCCGCCCCGACCTCGACATCGCCTCGACACCAGACGGACAGATCACACTCGCCCTCTCGCCAGTCGCACTCGCCGAGCGCGGCACCGCGGCGGTGCAGCAATCGATCGAGATCGTCCGCCGACGCATCGACGAGACCGGCGTCGCCGACCCGCAGATCACCCGGCAGGGCCAGGATCGTATCGTGGTCCAGTTGCCCGGCATCGAGGACCCGAACCGGATAAAGGAGCTGCTGGGCAAGACCGCGCACATGACGTTCCAGCTCGTCGACGAGAGTGCCAACACGGCATCGGGCGGCCCGCCCCCCGCCGGGGACGAGTTCCTGCCGATGCAGAACCAGCCGAACCAGAAGCTCGCGGTGCGCCGGCGGGTGGACGTGGACGGCGGCGACCTCACCGACGCCCGCGCCGGGACCAACCAGCAGAACGGCGACTGGGTGGTCAATTTCACCTTCAACTCGGTGGGCGCGCGACGCTTCGCCGACGTGACCCGCGACAACGTGAGCCGCCGCTTCGCCATCGTGCTGGACAACCAGGTGATCAGCGCGCCGGTGATCCGCGAGCCGATCACCGGTGGGCGCGGCCAGATCAGCGGCAGCTTCAGCGCGCAATCGGCCAACGACCTGGCCGTGCTGCTGCGGGCCGGCGCCCTGCCCGCCCCGCTGACCGTGGTCGAGGAGCGCAGCGTCGGCCCCGAGCTCGGCGCCGACTCGATCCGCGCCGGCGCCTTCTCGCTCGCCGTCGGGTTCCTGCTGGTGATCGGCTACATGGGCACCTTCTACGGCCTGTTCGGCTGGTTCGCGAACCTCGCCCTCGTGGTCAACCTGCTGCTGATGATGGCCGTGCTGTCGTTGCTGGAAGCCACGCTCACGCTGCCCGGGATGGCCGGCATCCTGCTCACCCTCGGCATGGCGGTGGATGCCAACATCCTCATCAACGAGCGCATCCGCGAGGAGGCGCGGCTCGGCCGGCCGCCGCTGCAGGCCCTGGAGGCCGGGTTCAACCGCGCCTACCGCACCATCTTCGACACCAATACGACGGCGTTCCTCGCCCATGTCATGCTGTTCGTGTTCGGCACCGGCCCGGTGCGCGGCTTCGCCGTCACCATCACGGTCGGCATTGCCACCACCATGTTCACCGCCTGGATGCTCACCCGCCTGCTGATCTCGCGCTGGTACGTGTCGGCGCGGCCGCGGGCCCTACCGGTCTGATCCGCATGTTCTACCGCCCCCTCGCCCGCCTCGTCCCCGACGGCACCCGTATCCGGTTCATGCGCGGCCGGTTCATGGGACTGCTGGTGTCGGCGGTGCTGTCCACCGCGTCCGTCGTGCTCTTCTTCTATCCGGGGCTCAATCTCGGCATCGACTTCTCCGGCGGCATCGTCATGGAGGTACGCACACCCGGCCCCGCCGATTTCGACAAGATCCGCGCCGCCATCGCCGGCCAGCACGTCGGCGAGCAGGGCGTGCAGCGCTTCGGCGCCCCCGACCAGGTGCTGGTCCGCCTGCCCACCGCGCCCTCGGAAGCGGCGACCCAGCAGGAAGTGAACAAGGTCCGCGCGGCACTCGAGCAGGCGATGCCGGGCAGCAAGGTGCTGCGCACCGATGCCGTCGGCGCCGCCGTCTCCGCCGAGCTGTTCCGCGACGGGCTGCTCGCTCTCGGCATCAGCCTGCTGATGATCCTCGCCTACATCTGGTTCCGCTTCGAGTGGCAGTTCGCCGTCGGCGCGGTGGTGACCTTGGTGCTCGACGTCACCAAGGCGATCGGCTTCCTCGCCATCACCGGCATCGAGTTCGACCTCGTGATGGTGGCGGCGATCCTGACCGTCATCGGCTACTCCACCAACGACAAGGTTGTGGTCTACGACCGGGTGCGGGAGAACCTGCGCAAGTACCGCGCGATGCCGCTGCGCGAGCTGATCGACCTGTCGATCAACGAGACCCTCAACCGCACGCTCGGCACGTCATTCACCGTGTTCCTCGCTGCCCTGCCGCTGGCGCTGTTCGGCGGCGCGTCGATCTCCGGCTTTGCCTGGGTCATGCTGTTCGGCATCGTCGTCGGCACCTCCTCCTCGATCTTCATTGCGGCTCCTATCCTATTGTTTCTCGGCGAAAACCGGCTGCGCCGGGACAACGCGCCCGCACGGCCCGCCAAGGCGGCCGCCCGCCCGTGATCGGCCGCCGCGTCCTGCTGGGAGCGGCGGCGGTGGCGACACTGGGCCCTCCCCTGGGGCGTCCGGCCCGCGCCGATCCGGCGCTGGTTCTGATCGTCGGCGCCCCTCCGGGCGCCAACACCGACCTGCTTGCCCGATCCTTCGCACCGTTCCTGGAGCGGCATCTTCCCGGTCGGCGCGTCGATATCCACAACATCCCCGGAGAGGGCGGGCTGCTCGCCTACCGGACCTTGGCGGAGACGCGGCCGGACGGCGGCGTGCTGGGCTGGGTGGCGACACCCTCGCTGCCGGCGCGCGCGGTCGATCACGCGGATCGGTCGTTGCTGACCCGGCTTCGGCTGCTCGGGGCGGTGCAGCGCGAGCCGGTGGTGTTCGTCTGCCCTACCAGCAGCCCGATCGTTTCATCGCAAGAGCTGATCCGGCGGTCGTCGGCGCGGCACGACGCGGTGCCGCTCGGCACGCCGCCGGCCGGCAGCCCCGGTCACCTCGCCGCCCTGGAACTGCAGGTCGCGGCCGGCACGCCGCTCAACATCGTCGCCTTCCCCTCCGCGGCAGCGGCGCGGCAAGCGGTGCTGGCCGGCAACCTGGCCGCCGCCGCGATCGGGCTCGGCGAAGTGATGGGCGACCTGCGCGACGGGCGGCTCGCCGGCCTCGGCGTCGCCTCCGCCGCGGCGGGCGACGCGGCAGCCGGACTCGCTCCGTTGCAAGAGGCCGGACCGTCGGCCTCGGTCACGATCCGCCGCGGGCTTGCCGGACCCGCCGGACTGACCGCGGACGCCGTGGCCATCCTGGTGCCCGCGTTGCGGGCTATCGTTGCTGACCCGGATTTCGCCGAGCAGGCCGACCAGGGCGGGTTCGCGGTTGACTGGCAGGACGGGCCGGCCTGGTCCCTCATCGCGACGGAAGAACGCGCGACCCTCCTCAAGCTGTGGCGCGCAAACCCGTGGCTGGTGACCGGCACCGGATAAGGCTACTCGGGCGATGGCTATGTTCAGCACGCTATGATACTCACGATGGTTGCTCGGATTTAATGTCCCGCCGGTTTCGTCGAAAACTTGAGTTGCGATCCAAAATACCTTCATATCTCGAAGCTTTTTCGCCGAACCGGTGATCGGAGAGTCAATGCGGCCAGAGGGCCTTCGTATCTTGCTGGTCGGCGCCGGTCGCAACTGGTCCGAAGCGGTCCATGCGGCGGCGAAGGCGATCGGTCTCGATGCGCTCGACGCTGTCGCCTCCGGTCGCGAGGCAATCGGGCGGATCGTCACAGCCGAGCAGCCGTACTCGCACGTCCTGGTGCAAGCCAGCGCATCCGACAGCCTGCTCGATGAGTTGCACGGGCTCACCTCTGGCGAGCCCGGATCGAACACTGCTCTCACCCTGCTCGGCGCGTCGCAACGCATCTTGGCCCGCACGCCCCGGATCGCCCGCCCGGACCGGCGATCCGTCGCCGCGGCGCTGCGCCCCCGCAAGACGGCCGCCGGGCAAGTGCCTCCAGAGATCCACGACCTCGATTTTCCCGACGCATTCGCGCGATCGATGATCGAAGTGCGGTTCCAGCCGATCGTGCGCGTCGCCGACGGCGCCTGCGTGTGCCTCGAAGCGCTTGCGCGCCTCAACCATCCGGCCCACGGCGTGCTGCCGCCGATCCGGTTCGTTCCGCAAATCGAAGGTGCCGGTCTCGGCGGCGATCTGACGCGGGCGATGACTTCGCTCGTCTTGGCGGAACTCACCGGGACAGCCCTCCGCTCGCGGGAGTTGACCGTGGCGCTGAACGTGCCTCTCGACGTCATCCTGGACCCGAGCAGGATGGCGGGTCTCGACGCAATGCGCGCCACCGCGGGCGTGCCCCGTGAAAGGATCGTGCTCGAGCTGACGGAAAGTCGGCCAGTCAGCGACCTGCCTGGCCTAAGCCGGGCGATCGAGCGGCTGCGCGGGGCCGGTTACGGGGTGGCGATCGACGATCTCAGCCCCTGTATGCCGCTTCCATTCGCGCTGCTTGATCTGCCGTTCAGCGCGGTGAAGCTCGACATCGCCGTCATCCGCGACATGCATCGTAGGGACGGAGCCGTGTTCCTGGTCGAAGCCATTCGGGCCGCGAAGGCAGGCGGCGCGACGGTCGTTGCCGAGGGCGTCGAGGATGAGGCGACCTGGCGCGGGCTGGCCGAACTTGGGGTCGATCAGGTCCAGGGTTTCATGGTCTCCCGCCCGCTGCCCGCCGCCGCCCTCCCGGTCTGGCTGCAGACCTGGCCGGAGCGCCGGCCTCAGCTGCCGGGCGCGTTGCGGGGCACGCCGGACCAGACCTCCCGGTAAATCCCGACGATCTCGGCCGGCTCCGGCACGCGCGGATTATTGGCAGGGCTGCCGGAGGCGAGCGCCTGCTCGGACATCAGCGCCATGCGCGCGATCCACGCCTGCTCGTCGATGCCGTACTCGGCAGGCGTCGGCACGTCCAACTCGGCATTGAGCGCCGCGAGCCCCGTCAGCAGCTTGCCCGAGGCAACGCCGTCCGCGTCGGAGGCCGCGGCGAAGCCGATCCGCCGCGACGCCTCGGCATAGCGCGCTTCTGCAGCCGATATGCTGAACCGGGTGACCGCGGGCAGCAGCATGGCGTTGGACAACCCGTGCGGCACATGGAAGTGCGCCCCGATCGGCCGTGACATGCCGTGCACCAGCGCCACCGAGCTGTTGGAGAACGCCAGCCCCGCCGTGGTCGCCCCCAGCATCATGCCGTCCCGTGCCGCGGCATCGCGGGGCGAATGGTAGGCGGCGCGGATGTGCCGCCCGATCAGCTCCATGGCCGACAGCGCCAGCGCGTCTGACAGCGGGTTGGCGCGGCGGGAGACGTAGGCCTCCAGCGCGTGCGTCAGGCTGTCGACGCCGGTGTCGGCGGTGGTGCGCGGCGGGACCGAGAAAGTGAGCTCGTAATCCACGATGGCGGCCAGCGGCAGCGCGCCGAGGCCGGCAATCAGCATCTTCTCGTCGCTCTCGGTGTCGGTGATCACGGTGAAGCGCGTGCATTCGCTCCCCGTCCCCGCCGTCGTCGGCACCGCGATCACCGGCAGCGCTCCATGATCGGCCTGCACCGGCGCCTTGTAGTCGCGCATCTTGCCGCCGCCCGCGGCCAGGATCGCCATCGCCTTGGCCGTGTCGATCGACGAGCCGCCGCCGAAGCCGATCAGGCAGTCGAAAGAGCCTCGCGCCAGTTCCGCGACGCCGGCCTCGATCACCGTGTCGGTGGGGTCGGACACGGTGTCGCTGAACACCACAGGCACCAGGGCCGCCGCGGTCAGCGGATCGAGGCAAGCGGACACCATGCCGGAGGAGACCATGAACGGATCGGTCACCACCATCGGCCGCGTCAGGCCGAACTTCGCCAGGACTTCGGGGAGCTGACGGACGGAGCCGCCGCCGACCAGCATCAGGCGGGGCGCGGCAATGCTAATGCTCATGCGCCGGATGATCCGTCCGGCCCGAATGTCGGTCAAGCGCGAGCGCACGTTGAACGCCGGCGCGGGCTGCCGTACCGTCCAGGCAACAAGACGGGATGGAACGCATGACGATGAAATCGGCGGTGCTGGCGAGCACGCTGGCGAGCGCGCTCGCGCTGGCGCCCGTGGTGGCTTGGGCGGGAAAAAACGACATCCTGATCGGCATCGATCAGAAGGCGTTCTTCGAGGCGAATGGCACCCGCTTCGGCCCCGGCGGCAACGACGCGCTGGTGATCCTGGACGTGAGCGATGCCGCCGCACCGCGCATCCGCGCCACCCTGCCGCTCGCCAACTCGGTGATCGGGCCGCCGACCAACCTGCAGATCACGCCCGACGGCCGCCTGGCGCTGCTCGCGAACTCGGTCGTGACGAACGAGACAAACGGCGCATGGAGCACCGCGCCGGACGACAAGCTGTTCGTGGTCGATCTCGACGCCAACCCGCCCAAGCTGATCGACACGGTGACCGTCGGCAAGCAGCCTTCGGGGCTTGCCATCGCGCACGACGGCAAGCTGGCATTGATCGCCAATCGCGCCGGCAAGAGCGTGTCGGTGCTCTCGATCGACGGCACGACCGTGCGCCAGACCGCCGAGGTGCCGATGGGGGAGGAGGTCGCGGCGGTCGCGATCACGCCGGACGGCAAGCGCGCCTTTGTCGTGAAGAACCTCGCCAACCGCATCGGCGTGCTGGCGATCGACGGCCAGACGGTCACCTACGACAAGTCGCTCGACATGCCGGCGGGCTTGACGCCGTACAACGTCGAGGTCACGCCGGACGGGCGCTACGCGCTGTCGGTAAATCAGGGCGGCGGGCTGTCCGGCAACGTCGATACGGTGGTGACCATCGACGCCGCCGCCAACCCGCCGCGCGTCGTGGATCAGACCGCGATCGGCGACTCGCCGGAGGGTATGGCGATCGCCCCCAGCGGCAAGTGGCTGGCGGTGCCGCTGCTGAAAGGTTCGTCGTCGAAGCACGATCGCTGGTCGTACACGCCGGCCGGCAGCCTCGTGCTGATGAGCCTCGGCCCGAAGGACGCGCTGCAACGGGTGGGCGAGCTGCCCTTAGGCGGCGTGCCGGAGGGCATCGCCTTCAGCCCCGACAGCCGCTTCGTTTACGTCGGCAACTATGTCGAGAAGAACGTGCAGGTGTTCCGCGTCGACGGCGGCAAGCTGACCGACACCGGCAAGACGCTTGCGCTGCCGGGCCAGCCCGCCTCGATGCGCGGACCGGCGCGCTAGCTAGGAAGCCGTCTCCCGCGCGCCCGGATGCCGGCCCGGGCGTTGCGGGATCAGCAAGACACACGCGACGATGACCGCCGCGAGCACGGCCGTAGCCTCGAAGCGGCCGAGGGCCAGTCCACCTTGCGCCACCGGCTTGTCGAGCAGATCGCCCACCGTGGCGCCGAGCGGCCGGGTGAGGATGAACGCGGCCCAGAACAGCAGCGTGCGGGAGATGCCGGTCAGGAAGTAGAGCGCCGCGACCACCGCCAGCGCGGCGCCGAAGACGAGCGCGCCGCCTTCGTAGCCGAGGCCGCCCGTGTCGGCCAGGAAGTCGCCGAGTGCCGTGCCCAGGGTCTGCGAGAACATGATCGTCGCCCAGTAGAACGTCTCGGCCTTGCGCGAAATGATCGTATCGGACGAAACGGAGCCGAGCGACCAGTGCCATCGGGCGAGCGTCGCCAGCAGCAGAACGAACAGCAGGGAGGAACCGCCGACGTAGCCGATACCGAGCGAGCGGTCGGCGAAGTCGGCCAGCGTCGTCCCCGCCGTCGTGGTGGCGACGATCACGGCCCAGTAAAGGAACGGGTGGAACTGCCTCGCCGCAATCTGCGCGCTGACGGCGATGACGAAGATCGCGGCGAAGATTGCGGTGCCGACCAGGTAGCCGAGACCCAGCGTCATCGTCACCGCGTCGCCGCCGGTCTCACCCAGCGTCGTCGCGAAAATCTTGATCACCCAGAAGCCGAGCGTGACCGCGGGAACCTTGCTCAGCGTTTCTCCGCCGACCCGGCTCGCGCGTGCAGGCGTCAGTGGATTTCCCCCGACCGCTTCAGCGCCTCGCGCAGCTTGGCGGGGGTGAAATCCTTCGCCGCGCAAACTTCGAGGATCACCCGCTCGCGGCGCGCGATCAGGTCGATGGCCGCCGGCAGCCTCTTCACCGCGTCGGCCGGGATCACCACCGCGCCGTGGTAGTCGGCATGGACCACGTCGTCATGCCCGACCTGCATCCCGAACACGTTCACCGGCTTGCCGAAATCGACCATGTGGACGTGGGCGTGGCTCGGGCCGACGCGGCCGCCGATCATCTGAAAGCCCTGCGCCCAGGCGCTGAGGTCGCGGAACGAGCCGTTGGTCACGCAGCCGAGCGCGCCGAGCGCCTTGTGCACGGTGGAGTTCACCTCGCCCCAGAACGCGCCGTAGCCCGGCCGGTCATCGAGGTCCTGCAATACGACGACGGTCGGCAGGTCGGCCGCGCCCACGTAGTCGTACCAGTCCTCCCGCTTGGCCACCGGTCCGCGCGGCGGCTCCTTGGCCCGGATCATGCCGACGCGAGCGAGGCCCACGATGGGCGGCGCCTTCGGATCGACCGCGACCATCGGCTCGACGGTGAAGCCGATCGCGCGCCGCTCGGGGACGACGAGCTCCAGCCCGTTGCAGATCGTCGGGGTGTCCCACTCGCGCAGCACTTCGAGATCGGACAACGTGAACGGCCGTTCCGGCATGGCAATTTCCCCCTGATGAACGGAGGCGAGTTTCGCGCGCCGGGTGCAAGCGCGCAATGCTAGCGCACCCGCACCGTCGCGCGCGCGGTCTCTCCGTCCGCGTCCTGCACGGTCAGCCGATAGAACCCCGGACCCGCCGGGGTCCAACGCGCCTCGCGGGCGGAAGGCTCGGCGGGGAGCGGCGCGCCGTCGACCATGAACGCGAACGGCCGACGTCCACCCATCAGTCGAACCACCATCTCGCCCTGCGTCACGACGGCGCCCGGCGGCGGGAACAGCATCCTGAGGCCGCCTTCCTCGGCCACCTGCCTCGGCGCGGGTGTCGCGGGACGCGGACGGCGGGGCGCGGGCGGCAGCAGATCGAAGGCGCGCGCGAGCAGCGGCAGGGCAAGGCTTCGTCCCGTCGCGCCGGGGATCGCGGTCCCGTCGGGCCGCCCGACCCACACCGCGACCACCCGGGCCGCGTCGAAGCCGACGGCCCAGGCGTCGCGACCGCCCCAGCTCGTGCCGGTCTTCCAGGCCACGCCGGACGCGCCGCCACCCGGAAACGGCTGGGTCAGCATGTCGGCGACCGCGCGGGCGACGTCAGGCTCGACGAAACCCCGCCGGGGCGGAGCATCGTCGCCGGCGGTGAGGCGCAACGGGACGATGGACCCGTCATCCGCGAGCCCGGTGTAGAGCGACGCGATGTCGCGCAAGTCGATTCCCAGGCCGCCGAGCGCCAACGGCAGGGAGGGCGCGCCGCCCGGCTGCAGCCGAAGTGCTAGGCCCGTGGCCCGCAGCGCGGCGGCGTAACGGGTCGGGCCGATCCGGTCGAGCAGCGCCACGGCCGGCAGGTTGAGCGACCGTCGCAGCGCCTCGCCGGCGGTGACGCGCCCGGCGAAGCCGCGGTCGAAGTTCTCCGGCGCGTAGCCGCCGTACTGGCGCGGCAGGTCGGTGAGCCAGGCGTTCGCCGAAGTGATGCCGTCCTGGAATGCGAGCGCGTAGATGAACGGCTTGAGCGCCGATCCGGGCGAGCGGATCGCGCGGGTGAGGTCGAGCGACCCGCTCCTGCTTTCCGAGCCCCAAACACCGCCGTACGCCGCCCGCAACTCGCGCGTGCGGATGTCGGCCACGAGCAGGGCCATCGAGGCGTGCTCCGGCAACCCGGGAAGCTGCGCCGCGGCGAGGCGTTCGAGCGCGCCCTGCAGCGGCAGATCGAGCGTGGTGGCGATCCGGGGCGCGCCCGCCAACCGGCCGACGACCTGCGGGGCATGGCGGGGCAGTGCGGTACGCTGCGTCGGAACCGGCGCGCCGGCCGCCGCCGGGAGCACGCGGTCGCGCACGGCGCGGGCGCGGTCGGGATGGCGGTCGGGCCGCAGCGCCTCCGGGCGGCGCGGGAGCGCGACAAGCAGCGCGTTCTCGGCAGGGTCGAGCTCGGCGGGGGGCACGCCGAACCAGGCGAGCGAGGCGGCGCGGACACCCTCGATGTTGCCGCCGAACGGCGCCAGGGTGAGCCACATGCCGAGGATGTCGCGCTTGCCGAAATGCGCCTCAAGCTGCAGGGCACGCGCGATCTCGATCAGCTTGGAGCGCACTGTGCGGGGGCGCGGCTCCAGCAGCCGAGCGGTCTGCATCGTCAGGGTCGAGCCGCCCGACACGATGCGGCCGACACGGACCCACTGAAGCGCGGCGCGCGCCAGCGCCAACGGGTCGACGCCGGGATGGTGGTAGAAGCGCTGGTCTTCGGTGGCGACGAGGAGGTCGAGGAGCGCGGGCGAGACATCGTCGGCCGTGGTGCGGAAGCGCCAGACACCGCCGGGCGCGGGAAGCACGGCGAGCGTGCGGCCGTTGCGATCGAGCACCTCGGTGCCGGTCGTGGCGAGGCGGGAAAGGTTCGGCGGGTATCGGCGGTCGAGGACGACAGCGCCGATCAGCACGCCGATGAGCGCCGCGAGTAGCCAGCCTGCGACCCTCCCCCAACCTCCTCCCGCAAGGGGAAGGGGCTCTTCTCCCTCTCCCCTTGCGGGAGAGGGCCGGGGTGAGGGGTCGCTCACTCCGCCGGCAGCACGGTGATCCGGTTCGCCGCCTGCCGCGCGAACAGCGCCGGTCGATACATGTCCGACAGCTCCGCCCCCGGCATCTCGTAGCTGCCCGGCGTCACCGCGCGCAGCCGGACGGCGAGCCGGAACGTCGGATCGGCGGCGGCGAGGTCGACCACGGCCGCATACCTGTCGTCGGCGGCCGGCTCGCTCTCGGTCTCCGACAGCTTGCCGAGCCACGCCATCCCCGGCACCTCGCCTGCGCCGAGCCGCCCGGCGATCTCCCATCCCGCCGGCAGGCCCTGCAGCAGCATCGCGCGATGGTCCTGCCCGTCCTCGGCGCGGCCCTCGACCAGCAGCACGAAGGCGGTGTTCTGGCGCAGATGGTCGAGGTCGAGCGGCGAGCCGTCGAGGTTGAGGAACTTGCGCGTCACCCGCATGAGGTTGCGCGAGGCCGCCGGTGCGACGGTCGGCACGCCAGTCACCGACACGGTTTGCGGCACCGGCGTCGATCCGAGATTGCGGGCCGTCTGCGGCGCGGTCAGCGCGACGCTCACGACCGGGCCGGGCGGCAGCGGGTTGCCGCCGAGCTCCACCCGCACCGGCGGCGCGCCCTGGCCCAGCACGGCACCGGCGGCGGCGGCCCAGCCCATCTCCTGCGTGCTGAGCCGGCGCGGGTCGAGATCGACGCCCGGCAAGGTGGCGACGAGCTGGCCCAGGCGGTCGGGCATCAGCCCGCTCTCCTTCAACAACAATGCAATGGCAAGCTGGTCGCGCAGCGCGGTTCCGTAGTCCTCGCCCCAAAACTTGCGCGACGGCGCGGCCAGCGCGGCGGCGAACGCCGCCTCGGCGCGCGTCGGGTCGTTGGTGCGCGCGAGGGCGGCGCCGAGCTGCGCGCGGGCGAGCGGCGTCGGCAGATCGTCGAGCCGCTCGGCGAGCACGCGCTCGGCGCCGGCGCGGGGCTGGCCGGCGAGGGCCAACACGTAGAGATCGTAAGCCCGGGCGGCGAGCGCCTTGGGATCCGACGCCTCCACTGTGGTGCTGTCGGCGACGAACTTGAGCGCATCCTTCAGGGCTTGTTCGGGCACGCCCGCGCCGACCGCATGGGCGCGCAGCAGGAACTCGGTGGCGTAGGCGGAGAGCCACGGCTCCGCCTCGCCGGAGGCCGACCAGAGGCCGAAGCCGCCGTCGAAGCGCTGCCGGTCGAGCACCTGCTCCACCGCCTGTTGCAGCCGTCCGGCGCGGTCCTCGCCGGCGAGCGGCCCGTCGTGCAGCAGTGCGAGCGGCAGGCCGCGACTAGTCGCCTGCTCGAGGCAATTCAGCGGATAGTCCGCCAGCGCCTTGGTCAGACCGGCGACCGAGTAACGCACCGCCCCCCCGAAACTCGCCGAGGCGCGCCAGGTGCCCGGTACGAACTGGTCGGCCGCCAGCGCCAGCGTCGTGTCGGCGCCCGGATCGAGCATGCGCGCCATCACCGCCGTCACCGCCCCGCGCGCCGGGCGGACCAGGATCGCGGTCTCCCGGCGGATGTCGAAGCCGGCCGGGCCGGTCACGTGCAGCCGGATGACACCGCGCCCGACCCCGGTGGCGCGCAGGGTGGTGAAGGCGGTGGTCCGCGCCCCCGGCTGCAGGGCGGCCGAAAGCCGCGCCGGGCCGTCGAGCGCGAGCGGGCCGTCCACGGCGATCTCCGCCGTCGCCTCGCCGGCCGGCAGGTCGGTGTTCTGCAGCAGCACCGCGAGCCGGGTCTGGTCGCCGGGGGCGAGGAAACGCGGCAGCAGCGGCTCGGCCACCAGCGCGTCGCGCACGATCATGTCGGCTTGCGCCGCGCCGACCTTGCTGCCCTGCCAGGCCACCGCCATCAGCCGCACCTGGCCGTTGAAATCCGGCAGATCGAGCGGGATGCGCGCCGTTCCACTCGCATCGGCCTGCACCGGTGCCGCGAACAGGGTGACGGTCTTCTGCGGAATCTCCGGGAGCGCCGCGCCGCCCTCGTCGCCGCCTTGGCGCAGTGCCGCGACATCGCCGTCGGCCGGCGCGATCAGCCGGCCCCAGTCGTCGCGGATGTCGATGCCGAGCCCGCGCCGGCCGAGGAAGTGGCCGACCGGATCGGGCGAAGCGAACTGGGTGAGGCGCAGGATGCCCTCATCCACCGTCGCCAGACTGACCCAGGCGCCGGGCGCCGTCTTGACCGAGACCTCGGTCCGACCGCGCGGCGTGGTCCGATCGGCGGCGACGATGCTGGTGTCGAGACGACGCGAAGCGGGGTCGATGCCGACCCAGGCGAGCCCGATCGCCCGGCCGGGTTGCTTGTCCGCTGCCGCTGGACGGAACACATGCACGGCGACATAGGCGCCCGGTCCCCAGGCGGGGTCGACCGTCACGCTGGCATCGGCGCCGCCGGCCGGCACGTCGAGGTTCTGCACGGCGTGCACGCGGTCGCTGAGCACCAGCAAGATCGCCGGGCCGGCGAACGGAGCGGCGATATGGATGCGCGCGACCTCGCCCGGCGCGTAGAGCTTGCGGTCGGCGAGCACGTCCACCTTGTCCGGCACGTCGGGGCTGTCGGCGGACACCCAGCCGGCGCGGAAGCGCACCGAGGTGGCGGCGAGCCCGCCGGCTTCCGTCACCTCGATCCGGTAGCGGCCAAAGCCGAAGCGGCGGGCGACGTGCAGCACGCCGCTCGCGGGAACCGCGACGTCCTCGGTGAGCAGCGGCTCGTCGCGATAGGTGGTCTCATAGTGCGCGAGGCTGCCGCTCATCACCAGCCGCCAGTCGGGCCGCTCGCGCACGATGCGCAGCCG
>JAABUQ010005545.1_pt1 | contig 19987 bp, 21 predicted proteins | sample 5560001 | NCBI WGS metagenome assembly JAABUQ01 (sample SAMN10711888, study PRJNA513371) | rock metagenome | isolation source: Antarctica rocks | place: Antarctica: Victoria Land, Finger Mt nord | collected 2015-12-18
CGGGTCTGGTACAGGTGCTGGAGCCGGGCGGTGTCAAACGAGCCGGGGCAGACATTGTTCACCAATATCCCTTGTGGGGCCAGCTCCGTCGCTAGGGTGCGGGCGAGGCCCACCACGGCAGGGCGGATAGCATTGGAAAGCATCAGCCCCGCAATCGGCTGCTTGACACTGGTTGAAACGATATTGATGATGCGTCCGCCGCCGCGTGCCTGGGCATCCTGGAGGTGGGGCAGGCACTGGCGGATCAGCCGCACGACCGGCCACAGCGTGCCCGAAAGGGCGTCGTTCCAATCGGCCTCCGTAGTTGTCTCAAACGTGCCGGGCTTGGGGCCGCCGCCGTTGGTGATGAGAATGTCCAATTGACCAAAGCGGGTCAGGCTGGCCTTGACCATGCGGTTGATGTCTTCCGGCAGGGACACATCGCCCGCGACCGTGTGGACATCCGCGCCCTTGACCGACATCACCTGGCGTATCTCCTGGGCAGCGCGGGCCAGCAGGTCAGGGCGGCGGGCGGTGAGCACGACTTTGGCCCCTTCGCGGGCCAGCGTTTCGGCACAAGCCCGCCCCAGCCCCTGCGACGACGCGGCGACAAGCGCGACTTTGTTTTCCAGTCCTAAGTGCATGTCGCCATTGTACCCGGCGGGGGAACTAGGGGAGGTGGCGGGGGGCTGCTGCTCGCCTTTCCGGCACGCGCTCAGGCAGCCGGTATATAGCCAGCGCCCCGCCGGCGACGCTCACCACAGGCTGTTTCCCCATAATCCAGTGCCGGAGGCTTGTGTCAATCAGCGGCGAGGGGACTGCAAGGTAGTCGCAGCCTGCCACAACCCGGTCCAGGCTGTATCCCGGCGGCAGGGGGACGGGCGCAGTCACGCGCAGAGGGTTCCGGCCAGCGAGGGCAAAGTAGGGTGACAGGTACGAGTAGCTCAGGAAAACGCTTTGCCTAGGCGGGACGGCGGCCCGGAGACTGGCAGCAACAGCGGAATAGTCTACGGAACGTGCGTGCCGGATCGTGCGCGCCAGGCCAGCCAGCTCAATGCCCAGGGCGAGGGCAAGGCCCCAGCCTGCCCATCGCTTCGCCGCCGTGGACTGCAAACAAAGCGCCAGAGTGATGCAGAACAAGGGCACAAAGGAGAGAAAATAGAACGACAGCCGCCCATACGTCGCCGCCGTCAGCGCCACAAATGCCAGCAGCACAACAAAATCGCCGTCCCGAAACTGACGCCTTTGTGCCGCTGCCCAGGCTCCGCTTCCCAGCAAAATTGCCAGTGTCCACATGTGCAGCTTTGACGTGAAGAACCAAAACCAGAATGGCGGCTCCACATACAGCGCGCGGCGAGCGGCCTGCGCCTCCATCTGCGCGCGGAACGCCCCAACATCCTGCCCAATATACGCCAGCCACCCCAGCAGGCATAGAAAGAGCGGCGCTAACACTGCCGCAAACTCCGCCCCGCGCCGCCGACGCCAGGCCATGTGCAGGAGCACAGCCACAATGGCAACAATCCCCAGCGGGTGCGTCAGCAGCGCCAGACCCGCCAGCACGCCCGCCAAAGAGTAAGCCGCCGGACGAGCCGTCCGGCGCAAAGCTTGCAGGTAGTAAGCGGCGCACAGCAGGACAAACGCGGCGCACAGCGCGTCCATCCGTGCCACTCGTGCCCCTTCCCCAACCCAAACCGAGAGCGCGCACAAGGCAGAAACACCCAGCGACTGCCGGGGCGAGGCCCACAAGCGCGCAAGCCGATAAACGCAAACAACAATGACCAGGCCGCAGAGCACCGAAAACAGCCGCGCCTGCACAAGGCCGACCCCGAACGCCTTAAACCATAACCCCAAAGAAACAAAGTAAATCGGCGGCTGCCAATAAACGTGCCGCTCCATGCCCGGCAGCTGCCCAAGATACAGGCTTGTGCCAAGAAAGCCCTGCCGCGCAAATGTCGCTGCCGGGTCTACAAAGCCCGGCTCATCCCCGCCCGGCGTCGGGTTCTTGGTCAGCAAAGGCAGCCATGCCGCCAGCGCGAGCAGCAGGAGAAATGCCACGCAGGCGGCGTCCTGCATCCGATTAAAGCGCGGCAGCCGTGTCGGGCCGGCAGCAGCCGCGTGGGCGGGGAGGCTCATTTCACTTTTTACCTTTAGGCGGCACACAACAGCATACCCCATCCCCTGTGCTGACAGTGAGGGAACAGGCGTACTAAGAGCAGCGAATGTCTTGTTTGCGCCCGGTACACTTCCTGCATGGCGGCATTGCGAGGGCGTTCCCAAGGCGTGCCTCGCCCTAACCAACGACGGAACAAAACCGTCCGTCGTTGGAACACGCTCGGCACGCCGCCGCCACTCCGGTTTGCTGCCGTGTTAACGAGCCAAAAAGGTTAATGTCTGCGTGGTGGTTTGCAGCAAATTGCGCGGTGTCGGGCAGGACAGTGGGCTGCGGAAGGTGGCGAGAGGCGGAATGGGCGGGTCGTGCTCGCTTTCCAGGATGTCTAAGTGGGCCGAGGCGGTGGAAGTCAAGGGCGTGTAGGCCAGCGTCATGGTGTTGATGCCCCCGCGCAGCTTCATGGTGATGTCCCGGTCTTGCGGGGATGTAAACGTGCCCAAAAAGAGGCCGTTGACGCGCACCTGCACGCGGGCATTGAAGATGCTGCCTCGGAGCCAGTGGGAATGCTGGGTGGGCATATGCTGGCCCGGCATGCTGCCTGCCAGTGTGTCGGAGGATTGCGTCAGGGCATCGGCAGTGTCGGCAGGCGGGGTGAGCGGCGGCCCGGCAGGAGTGTTGAGGGGAACAGTCGCGCTCGCGGCGGCGTCCTGGCCTGTGCCCGACAGGAGGCCGTCGGGCGCTTCCAGGGCATCGGGGGGTTGCGCGGCTGGCAGGGCAGTGGCGGCGATAGAGCGCGGCGCGGCAGGGGGCGCTCGGCGCGGCGCGAGGGGCGCGGCAGAAAGGCGAACAGGTGATAGGGGTGCATCATCGCCGCAGCCTGCCAGCAGAGGGCAGGCCAGCAGGGCCAGGCCCCAATAAGCTGCAAAACGTCTAGACAATCATTCCCGCTCCTACCGTTTCATTGGTGGCCTCGTCAATCAAGATCACGCTTCCGGTAGTACGGTTTCGGCTGTATGGGTCAAAAAAGAGAGGGTGGGTGGTGCGAAGCGACACGCGGGCAATGTCGTTCAGCCCGACTTCCTGGCTGTCTAGGCGCTCCAAGGTGTTGATGTTAAGCTTATACGGCACGGCTTTCACCACGCAGCGCACATCGCGGGTGGTGTGCTTAAGCGCGTACTTGCCATTCAGCGCAAGACGCTTTTCGCTGAGCCAGCAGAGCATGACATCCAAATCCTGCCCAACCGTAGGAAGATTGTCGGAGGAGACAATCATGTCGCCCCGGCTGATGTCTATCTCGTCTTCCAAAGTGAGCGTGACGGACATAGGGGCATACGCCTGCGCGATAGGGCCGCCGTCCATATCTACAGACTTGATGCGCGACTGGAAGCCGGACGGCAGAACAGAGACGGGATCACCGGGGGCAAAGACGCCGCCCGCGACGCGCCCCGCGTAGCCCCGGTAGTCATGGAACTCGGTGGACTGAGGACGGATGACATACTGCACAGGAAACCGTCCATCGGCATGGTTGATGTCGCTGCTGATATGCACAGTTTCTAATGTAGACAGCAGAGTCGGGCCGTTGTACCAGTCCATGTGCTCCGATCTGTCCACGACGTTGTCGCCGAGCAGGGCGCTGATTGGGATAAACTGCACGTCCTGAGTTTCAAGGTGCGAGGCGAAGGCTTCAAAGTCGGCACGAATGCTGTCAAATGTGGCCTGGCTCCACTGCACCAAATCCATCTTGTTGACACACACGACCACATGGGGAATGCGCAGCAGGGAGGCGATAATGGCATGGCGCCGCGTCTGCTCAATTACGCCTTTGCGGGCGTCTATCAAGATAATGGACAGGTTGGCGGTACTTGCGCCGGTCACCATGTTGCGCGTGTACTGAATATGGCCGGGCGTGTCGGCAATAATAAATTTGCGCCGGGGCGTGGCGAAGTAGCGATACGCGACATCAATGGTAATGCCCTGCTCGCGCTCGGCCCGCAGGCCGTCGGTGAGCAGGGCGAGATTGACATGCTCCTCGCTGCGCGTCTCGCTCGTGGCGCGGATAGCTTCATACTGGTCGTCAAAGATGGACTTGCTGTCGTAGAGCAGGCGTCCGATGAGCGTGCTTTTGCCGTCATCCACGCTGCCTGCCGTGGTGAAGCGCAGCAAGTCCATCGTGAGGTAGCCGGGTGTGGAGAAGTCGGTGGTATGGGTTTCAGTGGTCATGGTGGGTGCTCTGTTTGCCTATGGGGAGGGCGTAAGAATGCGTGTCAGGGTTTGCAGCGCCTCGCGCAGCTTGGCGGGCGTGATGCGTCCCACGGTGCGCTTAATTTGCTGCTCAGCAACTGTGTACGCATAAGTCGGGCGCAGATAGCAGAGCTGGCTGAGTTTGCCCTCTTCCATATCTGTGTTGGAAAGCGGAAGCAGGTATGGGTCAGGCGCGTTTTGCGTAGTGACGATGCAGACAAGGTAATCCGTGCCGCTTGCGTAAGGCAGCGACGCTAGGACAAGCGCAGGGCGCACCTTAAAGCCTTCCTCGGCTGAGAAGGGAAACGGGAGGAGAACAAGGTCTCCTCTCACATATCGTTCCGTTACATACCGTTCCATGCGGCGTCCTCTTCCGGCGTGTCGTAAAAGCGTTTTAGTACGTCTTCGCTGGCAAAGGACACGGCACGGCCCAAATCGGCAGGCAGGTCAGGAATGGCGTAGACTTCTCCATCAGAGGTTCTGATTGTTGCCGGGGCTAACCGTGGCAGCGCGAGCAATGTTTGTCGTGCCCAGTCATTTATAGGCAGGCCCGCCTGCTCTGCCTGACGCTCCAGTTGTGCTTGTTCATCGGGGGCAAGGTCAATCTCTAGTTTTGCCATGTTGTGTTCTCCCTGCGGGCTTACGCTGGGTTCGGGGCGAGGTGATGGTTAGCAACGGCTTCTTGGATCAAACCCTGGGCGTATTCCCACAATGCCTGGGAGCCGTCGGCGATGTGTGAGTTGCGGGCCAGCACTTGCCCGGCGTGGATGCCGTGTTCCTGCCAGGAACGGCCCTGCGTGTGGATGTTGTGCAGCAGTGGCATGAGGCGGTCTAGCGCGGCGGCGAAGCGTGCTTCGGGCGTCTGCCGCGCTTCAAACTCTTCCCACAAGGCGTGCATCTCGGCTTGCTGATCGGGGGGTAGAAGGCCGAAGATGCGCTGCGCGGCCTGCTGCTCGCGGGCGGCTTTGTCTTGGTTGCCCTGGGTGTCGTAGATGTAGGTATCGCCTGCATCTATTTCTACAATGTCATGGACGAGGAGCATCTTGAGCGTGTGCAGGGTGTTGATAGGCTGATCGCTGTGCTCGGCAAGCACCATTGCCATGAGGGCAAGGTGCCAGGAGTGCTCGGCGGTGTTCTCGTGGCGCGTGCCGTCCAGCAAATAGGTGCGGCGCAGGATGGTCTTGAGCCGGTCAATCTCCAGCACAAAGGCCATTTGGCGGGCGAGGCGGGCTGTGGATGTGGTGGGAGTGTGGGTAGTATCTGTCATCTTATCAAGTAACCGGAGACACGCCATTGGCCGTCCGTGTCGCGCATGGGCGTGATAATCTCTACCGAAGTTCGGTTGGCGAACGCGGTGCTGTATTGGATAACCGCGTACTCGCCCGTGGGCGCGCCGGGCAGGGTGGTGGTGTATTTGACAGCGGCGAAGGTGCGTGTCTTGACGGCTCCCAAGGGGGCGCGTACCTGCCGCATGGCCTGTGTCCACTGGGGGGCTGTCACCTGGGCCTTGAATGCGCTGGCGGCTGTTTGGCAGCTTTGGTCGTACTGGCCGCTGTCGGTGAGGGCGAGCCAGGCTTCGGCGGCTTGCACAGCCGGGGCTTTGGCGGGCGGAGCGGGCGCGTGCGGCTTGGCTTTGGCGTGATGCTTGGGGGCAGCGTGGGCGGTGCTGCCTGCCAGCGTGAGCGTGGCGCAAAGCAGTAACAATGGGTGTTTCATGGTGGGTTGTGTCTCCGTTAGCAGGCGTCAGCGGGGAAAAGCCGCCATGTCATTAGGTTGATGTTATCGTCTACAGGGACAAAGGAGAGGTATGCGCCTCTCCTGAACTGGCCTGCGACACAGTGCTGGCGCGCTTGTCTGTTAATCTCGTCTCGGTCGGGGCTGTGGGCGATGACGGTGTCGCTGACAACTTCCATGTCGTCGTCATTGACGGGGTCTATGACTACGACCCATTCGCCGGCGTAGCGCTGCTCCATCTCGGCGTAGGTGAGGGTGGGGTACTCGGCAGTGTCTGGCATGGTGTTTGTCTCCGGGGTGAGAGTGAAAGGGGGCTAGAAATAGCCTTCTTTCTTGCGGTCTTCCATGGCGGCTTCGGAGCGTTTATCGTCGGCGCGCGTCCCGCGCTCGGTGACACGGGTGGCGGCGACTTCCTGAATGATGTCCTCTAGCGTAGAGGCGGGGGACAGCACAGCCCCGGTGCAGGTCATGTCGCCGACCGTGCGGAAGCGTACCTGGGTTTCGCGCGGCACTTCGTGGGGGCGCGTGTTCAGAAAGTCCGAGGCGGCGAGCAGCATGCCGTCGCGGTCAATGACCGGGCGGGTGTGGGTGAAGTAAAGCGACGGCAGTTCAATCTGCTCCTGCAAGATGTACTGCCACACGTCCATTTCTGTCCAGTTGGAGATGGGAAACACGCGGAAGTGTTCGCCTAGGTGCTTGCGCCCGTTGAAGAGGTTCCACAGCTCGGGGCGCTGGCCTTTGGGGTCCCACTGCCCAAACTCGTCCCGGTGCGAGAAGAAACGCTCTTTAGCGCGGGCTTTTTCCTCGTCACGGCGCGCGCCGCCCATGGCGGCGTCAATCTTGAGTTCCTCTAAAGCGTCCAGCAGGGTGACTGTCTGCAATAAATTGCGGCTGGCGTTGTAGCCTTGTTCTTCCACGGCCCGGCCCTGATTAATGCTGTCCTGAACAGAGCGCACAATAAGCTTTGCGCCGATCTGCTCCATCCACCAGTCGCGGTACGTGAGCGTTTCGGGGAAGTTGTGTCCGGTGTCAATGTGCAGCAGCGGGAACGGAATACGGGCCGGGTAGAAGGCTTTGCGGGCGAGGTGCGAGAGGATAATGCTGTCTTTGCCGCCGCTAAACAAGAGGGCGGGGCGCTCAAATTGGGCAGCGACTTCGCGGATGACAAAGAGGCTTTCGGCTTCCAGTTCGGCGAGATGGGTGAGTGAGTACGAGTTCATTGTGCTGATAAAACATTTGGGGGCGGGTGATTGTTCCCCTCGCATCTTGGGATTGTTCCCGTTTGGCGTGATTATTCTATTCTACCCGGTGGGCGCAAGTGGGGGCGTGCTGGTGTGATATTCGGCAGAAGTGCGGGGTTCCGCAAGAGTGTTTTTGCGTGTGGTTGGGCGGTGTTTGTTATGGTGAACTCCTGGTGTAGTGGTTGTTGCCTTCCAGAAACTTGGCTGTTTTGCCACAATAAGCATGGGCAGTGGGGGTGTCAGTCGGAAGCGGGGAAAAGGACGTTCTCGTAGATGTCGGCGAAGGCAAGGGTGACGCTGAGGCTTTCCAGGCTGAGGACGAGGGTCGCCGCGTGGTAGTCGCTGCTGACCCAAATGTCGTCGTAGCGGGCGAAGTGTTCTATGCGGCGCGTGTCTTGATGCACCAGGACGTACTCGCGCAGGGACGGCAGGCGCCGGTACTTGATCAGCTTGACCGTGCGGTCGTACTGCGCGGTGGAGGGGCTGAGTATCTCAATCAGCGCGGTAGGGTTGGTGAGCGTGTCGGCAAGCGTGTCACTGTAGCGCTGTTCGCCGCAGACAACCGTGATGTCGGGGTAGGCGTAGGTGTTGTTTTCCTGCACCAAGACACGCATGTCGCTGCCGAAGACCTGGCAGTCTGTTCCCCGAATGGCTGTGCCGATGGCGATAATCAGGTTGCTGGCGATGGTGTTGTGGGCGCGGCTTGCGCCGGACATGGCCCACACCTGGCCGGACACGTACTCGCTCTTGAAGGCGGCGAGCCGTTCGGCTTCCAGGTATTCTTCCGGCGTGACATACGGGACAGGCTGCGTGGACATGGCCCCATTGTAGCATATTAGGTCAGGCATGGAAACGCCCGCCGTGCCCTAGTGGGGGCTGTGCAGGCGGGCGTGGTGGTTGGTCAGCGCGACAATGAGAAATAACCTGAACTAACGCTCGCGCAGGAGAGGGCGGATGCCCGCTTGCCGGAAGTGGTGGTCATAGGCTAGGGCTTCGTAGATGCCGCGCTCGGCCATGACCAGGAACGAGGCGCAGTCCACAAGGCTCCATTCTTTGTCGGCGTACCGGGCCTAGTGGGCCAAGGCGGCGTTAAACTGAATGCGGGTTTGGGGGACGACTTCTGCGTCTTCGGCCTGCTTTAAGTCGTTAATAAGCAGGGTGGTGGCCCGGCGATAGGAGGGGCCATAGGCAGCAAAGTGGCTGGCGACTTCGGCAAGCACCCTGTCGGTGGTGATGATGCGGATAGCGCCTAAATCTTCGGAAACTTCTAGTGCTGTCTGATGCAGAACATCGTCTGTGTCCAGCACAGCAATCCAGTACCCAGCATCGGCGAAGACAAAGCGCATGGGTGTTTATTCTGCCGACGGGGCGGGCTGCATGGGGGCTTGGTAAAGATAATGCGCGTAGTTGACCGATCCATCATGGGGGAGATTGGCCCGTTCTTCGGCGGGAACAGCGGCTCCCAGGGCGGCGGCGCGTTTCCAGATTGGCGTGGCCGGGGCGGCGGCCTCGGCGCGGGCGCGTGCTTCGGCGAGTATTTGGTCAAGTGCATCGCTGGGCGGCAGTCCGCGCCGGGCGGCGACAGCGGCGAGGTGCGCCTCGGCTTCGGGCGAAAGCGTCAGTGTCATGTGTGCCTCCGGGGTCGGCCCGTGGGTTTCGGTCTTAGGGCGGGGCATGGGTGCTAGGGCGATATTATACCCGGCTGCGGGCGCATAGATACTGATGGTGGGGGTGTTTGCTGCGCGGCATGGAAACGCCCGCCCTCTTATGGCTTGCCATGAGAGGGCGGGCTTTGTGCTGTGTGCGATTGGCGCGGAGTTAGCGCTTCTTGAGGGCGTCCGTGCCGTTGGCGAGGGGCGCAGGCGGCGTCGTGCCGTTGGTCTGGGCGGCGGGGGCGGGCACAGAGAGCGTGGGGCCGTCAATGCGCAGTTGGCCGCTGACTAACTGCGTTGCCAAGAGTGTTTGGATGACGCCGGTAATCTGGTCGGTGGCCGCGCCTGCCGCCCCGCCTTTATCCCCGCCGCCGCTGATGTTGACCAGCTTCGCCTGCGCGAGTGCGGCGGCAATAGACGGCACAATCTGTGGGAGTATTTCTAATTGGCGCAGGGCGAGGTAGGCGTCGCCGCCCTGACGGATAGCCTCGTTGACCGCGCGGATGGCGTCTGCTTGGGCCGCGCCCAATGTGCGCACTTTGACCGCTTCGGCATCGGCGGCGGCTTCGGCCTGCACGCGGACACGGGCGGCATCGGCATGGGCCTGTGCCAGTTGCGTGGCCTTAAGCTCGGCCTCGCGCTGCACGGCGAGGGCGTTCTGCTTTTGTGCTTCGGCTTCGGCGACCGTGGCGGCATTGATTGCGCGTCGCTGCTCCAGGTCGCGCTGCTTGTCGTTGATCGCCTGCTCTGCTGTCAATTGCGCCTCGCGGGCGCGGCGCTCCTGGTCGGCGGCGACAATGTCGGCGTTGGCTTTGGCTTCTACCGCCGATTGGCGGCGGCGGGCTTCGGCGACTTCGCTTTGCACTTCTTTGATGTTGAGCGAGTTGAACACCAAGCCGAGGTCTTGCAATTCGCGCGAGCACGCCCCTTTGATGATAATCGCCAGGCGGTCGTCTTCCTCTACCGGCACGGTGGCGACCGCACGGGCCACATCGCTGTCGCCGGTCATGGGCTGCACATCGCGCTGGGCCTTGGCGGAGAACAACTCATCGTGGGACAGTAGGTTCACGGCCCTGCGCCCTGTGGATGTCAGCAAATCCGAGAGCGTGGCGGTCTGCTCGTCCTGGGGCTTGGCGAAGAACTTGTTTGCTGCGGTTGTAATCATCTCCGTACTGTCGCCCACCGACACAATGGCTGACGCGAGCACGCGCACTTTGATGGGCTTGGGGCTGCCGTTTCTGTCCACGTCGGCAGTCTGATCGGCAATGTCCAGGTCAATGTTAATCGCTTTGGACGGAATGCTCGTGCCGGTTGTGACCAGGGGGATTTCAATGGCCTTGCCCGGCCCTTTGTAGATGCGGATGCTGCCCCCGAAGAACGATACCAGGCGGATCGTGCCCGCCTCCACGGTGCGCAGAAACGAGCTAATGATAATGGGAAAGGCCAGTATCGCGACAACAACAATAATGGCGACAACGATGGGACTCATGGCTTTGGTTTCCTTGTACGTTTGCGTTGCGCACCGACTGCGCGCCGTGCCTCCAAGTTACAAGCGCGCCACCCGGCATGTATTGGCGCGCGTGTCCACGCTGATAACTGTCAAATGCTCGCCCGGCGTGACCGCCTGGCTGCGGTCGCTTTCCTCTAAAAAGGCCAGCACGCGCGCCCGCTGGCCGTCAATGCTCAGCTTCACCAGGCCTCGCCCTTGCGCGTCAAACCGGCCCAGCGCCTCGCATTGCCCCGCGACTGCCCCTTCCAAGGCCGCGCCCGGCGTGGAGGCGAACCGAAACACCAGCCCCCACAATGGCCGGATTGCCAGGCCATAAAACAGCAGTCCCCCGATTATTGCCGCGAGTGCCGTCCATACCCCCGCCCAGTGCTGCGGCCTGACCAGCAGCCCGGTTGCGCCCACGCCCAGGCACACGCTGAAGATGGTTAAGGGTGAAAGCAGTGTCCAAATCTCAGACGCCCCATGCCTGCCGTGCAGCTCGGTCTGTGCTGTGCGGCTTTGGCTGTTTTGGCCGTGCTGTGCCTGCGCGCCATGCCCGTGAGTGGGCGCATGGGTTCCGTACCCGTGCGCGTCGTGCCCGCCTGCGCCGTGCCCGTGCCCTCCGGCATGGTGGCCGCCGGCGTGCCCATGTCCCAGGCCGAACACGGCCTGCGCGAACAATCCCAAAGCCCCAATCAGCAGCAGTGTGGTGTAGATCATAGCCTTACACTTAGTGTGACACGGGGCGTCAAGAAAAGTTGCACAACCAACGACAAAGTTGTGGCGCAGGCGTTGTTTGCGCGGCGTGAGGGTGTTTGGAGCGCGTTGCAGCGACGGACGGTTTTGTTCCGTCGTTGGTTCGGGCTTGAAAGGCCGTGGGAACGCCGTGGGAAAGATATCAATCCGCCTTCAAGAGTCCCTCCCCCATGCTCGTAAAACTCGCATTTCCCCTCCCCTAAAGGGGAGGGGTGCCTACAGCGTTAGGTTGATCTCTTCGATTGTTAGCTCTGCATCCTTCAAGGCTGGGCAGAGTAGGACGCTTTGTTGCCAAGATCAACTAATTGCGCTAGGCACCCCTTCCCTTCAGCCCTCCGGGTCTGCCAGTGCAGGGGAGGGGAAATGCGAGTTTTACGAGCATGGGGGAGGGACTCTTATGCCGGGAGAGGGACGCTGGCGTCTCGTCAGCGCGGGCGGGGAGCGCGCGGAGGAGCCGGGCGTCGCGGTGGGGCTTGCGGGGCGGCAGGCGGACGATTGGCGGCAGGCGGAGGGTTGGCGTCGGGCGGGGCGGGGACAAAGCCTTTGGGTGCGCGGCGCGGCAGACGGGTTTGCAGAAGCTTCTCAATTCCCGCAAGCTGGCTTTCCTCTTCGGGAGAAACCAAAGAAAGGGCATCGCCGGGCGTGCCTGCGCGCCCTGTGCGCCCGATGCGATGGACATAATCTCCGGGCACATGGGGCAGCTCAAAGTTGATGACGTGGGGCAATTGCTCAATGTCCAGGCCGCGTGCGGCAATGTCGGTGGCGACCAGAATGCGCACCTGGCCGGTCTTAAAGTCGCCGAGCGCTTTGGTGCGCTGCGGCTGAGAACGGTCGCCATGGATAGGAGCCGCACTGATGCCGCGTTTCCCGAGCTGCTTTGCGAGCTTGTCCGCGCCGTATTTGGTGCGCGTGAACACCAAGGCCTGCACAATTTGGTGCTCTGCCAAGAGGTGAACCAGCAGGTCACGCTTGTCTTCTTTGAGCGAAGCGTAGACGGCTTGCGTAATCAGCGGCGTTTCGTCACTTGCGCGCGGCACGTCTACCAGGGCGGGGTGGGTCATGAGTTGCGCGGCGAGCGCCTTGATTTCGCTGGGGAAGGTCGCGGAAAACAGGAGGTTCTGGCGCCTCGCGGGCAGCAGGGCCAGTATCTTGCGGATGTCGCGAATAAAGCCCATGTCCAGCATGCGGTCGGCTTCATCCAAGATAAACGCTTCCAGCGCGCCTAAATTGACGGTCTGCTGGCCGAGATGATCCAGCAAGCGCCCCGGCGTCGCCACCAGAATGTCCACGCCGCGCCGCAGGGCCTCGGTCTGCGGGTTGATGGGCACGCCCCCAAAGACGACGGCGGAAACGAGCGGCAGGTAGCGTCCATACTCGCGCACGAAGTCTTCCACCTGGGCGGCAAGCTCGCGTGTCGGGGTTAATATCAGGGCACGCACCGAAGCGGGGGCGCGCTTAAGGGGTGCGGGCGACTGGGCCAAGCGCTGCAAAAGAGGCAGGGCGAACGCGGCGGTTTTGCCGGTGCCTGTCTGCGCGCCCGCCAGCACATCGCGCCCTTGCAGAACCAGGGGGATGGCCTGCGCCTGCACAGGCGTGGGGGTGGCATAGCCCGCATCGGCGAGGGCGCGCAGGAGTTCGGGGCGCAGGCCGAGTGTGTTGAACGTCATAAGAGTGTGTTGAATGTTATAAAATGTGTGGCTTTGCAGGCAGGAGCCGTGCGAGAGTTGTTAAGACGGGACAGGGCCAGCAGAAAGGGCGGCAGCAAGGCTCGTGCGCTGCGCGGCGGCCTTGGCGAGGCTTTGCAGGGCGAGATGCAGGGCATCGGCGAGGGCGGGGTCGGAAATGTGCCCTTGCAAATCTATCTTCTTTCGCACATACGGAATAGGGAACGAAGCGTCGGCGGGAACAAACGCGCCCAGCACGGCCAGCGTCTGCGCAAGCCACGCCAGCGCTTGGTCGCCGCCCAGCACAGACGGCGAGGCGCTTAGTGCGGCGCACGGCTTGCCGCCATCAAACTCGCCGGACGAAACCAGCCAGTCCAGGGCGTTTTTCAGGCTGCCGGGCATGCCATGGGCGTACTCAGGCGTGCAAAACAGCGCGGCCTCGGAGCCTTGCAGCAGCCCGCGCCAGCGAAGCACGGGCGCAGGTGGAGTGTCGGTATCAAGTTCAGGGCTGTAGTGCGGCAGGTCGGCAATGCTGTCAAAGACCACAATCTCTATGCCGGGCGGCGCAAGAGAGGGCAGGGCGCGCACGAGGGCGCTGTTGGACGAGTCGGCGCGCAGGCTGCCGGAAATGGCCGCGAGTTTCATAGGAGTGCTTTCGCGGGTTTGAGTTAATGCCCTGCACCCGCTGGGGGCTTGCCTTTGCCAACCCGCAGCAGCAGAATGGCCGGGGAAGTGAAGATAAACGACAGCCCCAAAAGCAGAAAGCCGTCGTTGTACGACATCACCGCGGCCTGCCGTTGCACGGTGCTGTCCAGCACCTTCAGCGCCATCATGGCCGAGTCGGCGGCGCTGTAGCCGTGGCTGAGCAGGCTGCCCGCAAGTCCATTCACCCGCGCGAGATAGTTTGGGTCGCCCGGCGTCAGGTCAGACACCAAATAAGAGCGGTGCAACTTCGCCATATTGGTAATATAAGTATTCAGCACCGCAATGCCGAATGAGCCGCCAAGCTGCCGGGCCAAGTTGATAAATGACGAGCCTTGGGCAATCTCCGGGCCTTTCAGCGCGGCAAAGATGACATTGTTGATAGGCGTGAAGAGAAAGCCCAGCCCAAAGCCGCGAATAATCAAGGCAATGCGAGTATCGGGTTCACCGCTCGCGAGGCTCAGATGTCCCAGGCTCCACATGGACCAGGTGAACAGGCACACCCCAAACACAATCAGCAATCGCGGGTCTACCTTCTTGCCAGGAATGCTCAGCAAGCGTCCGCAGATCATGGCCGAAGCCGCTGTCGCCAGCCCGCCCGGCAGCAGCACCAAGCCCGTCGCGGTGGGGGAAAAGCCCAGCACGTTCTGCGTAAACAGCGGAAAGATAAAGATGCCGCCGTACAAGCCGAAGCCAAGGGCGAGAAACAGCACCAGGCCCGCGCTGAAGCTTTTGTTTTTAAGCACGCGGAAGTCCACAATAGGGTGAGGGTTGCGCGGCGACAATTCCCAAAAGACCATACTGACCAATGCCACGACGGCAAGGACAGTCAAGCGCTGGATCGCCACGCTGTCAAACCAGTCGTTCCGCTCGCCCTCTTCTAAGACATACTGCAAAGACCCCAGGCCCAAAGTCAGCAGCACGATGCCGACATAGTCAATCGTGCCTGTTTTGTTCTGGGCCTTCGTGTCATGCAAAAAGAACCATACTAAGGCGAGCGAGATGAGGCCAATCGGAATATTGATGTAAAACACCCACGACCATTGATAGTTATCGGTAATCACGCCGCCCAACGTTGGCCCGACTGTGGGGGCTACTACGATGCCCAAGATAAACAATGTCTGCACGAGCGATTGCTGGGCGGGGGGAAACACTTCGCGCAGAGTGGCCTGCGCGGTGGACAACAGCGCGGCTCCGCCTGCCCCCTGCACGATACGCCACATAACCAGTTCTATCAATGTGCGCGACGTGCCGCAGAAAAACGAGGCGATAATAAACAGCAAAATAGAGAAGCACAGGTAGTTCTTGCGCCCGAAGCGTTGAGACAGCCAGGCGGTCATGGGCAGCACCACCACGTTGGACAGAATATAGCCCGTAGACACCCAGGCGATCTCGTCGGTGGTGGCGTTGAGGTTGCCGGCCATCTGCGGCAGGGCGACATTGATAATGGTGGTGTCCAGCACTTCCATAATCGCTGCGGTGATCAAGCCAATCAGGATAATCCAGCGCAGGCGCAGGTTGGCGTCATCAGGGCTTGCTGCCGCCGCTTTGCCGCCGGGCGGGCTTGCCTCGCCGCCCCCCGGCCCGTGCTGGGTTCGCCTGTTGCGCGCTAAGGGATTTGCTATCGCGTTCGCCATAAACGTTCTCTGTTCTCCATGGGCGTGTCAACCAAGACAGGCCCGCTCTTTATTATACTCGCTGGCCGCCGCTTTCTACTTGCTCTCGTGGCTTTCTACTTGCTCGCGCGCCTCGCGGACACGTTCAATCCCTTGCGCCAGGAGGGATCGATGCCCGGCGTCGTTGAGCCACGTGCTCGCGCCCGATGAGTGAGGCAGGGGAATATAGATTACGCCGCCAATGTCAAACGTGTGCCCCACCAAGGCTTCTAACGGAGCGCGGGGCAGAAACGTGTCCATTGCCATTTTGCCGAAAAGTATGACCACCTGCGGGTTGACCAGGGTGCGCTGCGCGTCCAGCCACGGTCGGCAGTGGGCACGCTCGCGCGGAGACGGGGCGCGGTCGGTGCTTTTGCCCGGCAGTCGGCCCGGAAAGCACTTGGTTAAGGCGGTCATGTAGACCCGTGTGCCGATGTCGCCGTCTGTAAACCCCGCGTCTTTAAGCCAGCCAATCAGCTTGCGCGCGGCAGGACCGAGGTACATGCGCCCGTCACGCCAGTCGGTGATGCCGGGGGCCTGCCCGATTAACATAAATGGCGCGGGGGCCATGCCCCACGCGAGCGGCGGCGGCGCGATGGGAAAGCCGTCTTGTTCGCAGCGTCGGCACTGCCGTATCTCGTCATGTAAAAGTTCAATGGCAAGCACGGGATTGAGTATACCTGGTGTGGACGGCGGCAAGGGAACACCTGGCACTCCGAGTTCCTCCCCGTGCTTAGGCACCCCTCCCCTTCAGCCCTCCGGGTCTGCCAGTGCAGGGGAGGGGAAATCCGAGCCTTGCGAGGATGGGGGAGGGACGCCTAAGCGCGCCGCAGTTGCGGGCCTGCGCAGGCGTGTGCTACACTAGGCGCATGCACGACAGGAGCGAACACGACACTATGCGCAGGCATGACAGGAGCGAACACGGCGCGATTTTGCGCGACGCCCTCGGCCCCTGGCTTCAGGAACAGGAGCCGATGGCGCGGCATACCACTTTGCGGGTCGGCGGCACGGCACGCTGGTTTTGGGCGGCCTCGGATGTGGAGCAGCTCGCGCGCGTTTTGCGCGTGTGCGCGCAGGCCCAAATCCCCTACTTGTTTATCGGGCACGGCTCTAATCTGCTGATGAGCGACCGGGGCTACGACGGCCTGGTCATTCAAAACCGCTGCAAGCACACGCAGATTGGCACGGAGACGCAGGCGGAAAGCGGCGTGTCTTTTGGGTCGCTGTTCGCCCAAACCGCGCGGGCGGGCCTGGCAGGGCTGGAATGGGCCATCGGCATTCCCGGCACCGTGGGCGGGGCTTTGGTGTCCAATGCAGGCGCATACCGGGGCAATATCGGGCCGTTAGTGCAGTCGGTGCGCGTCTTTCAGGACGGCGAAGACACCACGGTTGGGCCGGAATGGATGGAGTTCTCGTACCGCGACAGCCGCCTGCGCCGGCTGGCCGAGGCCGGGGCGCAAATCGGGCGCACGGTGATTTTGTCCTGCACATTGCGCTTTGCCGAGCAGGGCGACCCGGACACAATCATGGCCCGCGCCAAAGAATACCAGGCGCAGCGCCGGGCCAAGCAGCCGTATGCGCCCTCGGCTGGCTCGTTTTTCAAGAACGTCGTGGACAAGGAGTTAGCCGCGCGCGTGCCGGGCCTTTCGCCGGGCATGCGGGAAGCCGGGGTTGTCCCGGCGGGCTTTCTCATTGAAGCCTGCGGACTCAAAGGCCTGCGCGAAGGCGGGGCCGAAGCCAGCGCGAAGCACGCGAACTTTCTCATCAATGCCGAAGGCGCAACCGCAAGCGACCTGCGCCGGCTGGCTGAGACCGTAAAAGCGCGGGTGCAGGAGCAGTTCGGCGTCTCGTTGTGCGAAGAAGTCCTGTACGTCGGCGACTGGTCCGGCTGGGCCTGAACCGCTTAGGCGACAGGCTTGCCTCGGCCTGTCTTTGGCGTTTCTGCGGCGTCTCAAGCCATAACCAACGACGGAACAATTTCTTCCGTCGTTGGTACGCGCTTAATTAGGGCTGGGCAAGCCCTGGGTACGCCCTCAAAGTGGCGTGGGCATGACGCTGCAAACAGGCTGTTTTGCCTGAGTCTCAGGCGTTCTTGCTCATTGTGTTGGAACTAGGCGGTAGAGTAGCACGTTAGGCAGCAGGGCGAGAAACTGGTTATGTTGCGTAGCAAGGAGGGACTATGCCACTAGATGTATGGCTGGTACAGATAGGTAGGAAGTTGCCGGGGCCGACATCTGAGTTAGTGTTCCGGTTTGGAGCCGAGCATGATACCATCTTTTACCCTAGCCCTCTGGAACGAACCACGTTCCCGCTTTTGTTTCGCATGGAGGACTACTATGCGGACGCGCTCTACGAGGGCGAAGAACTACCGCGCCTGACTCTGGAACTTGACCAAGCCCTGCTGGAGTTCGAGGGTGAAGAGGCCGCTTTGTCTAGCCTCCACCGCCTGCGCGACGTGTGTTTGCAGGCTGTGCGGGAGGGAAAAAGCGTCTTGTTGTACGCTGATTAGAAGCAGTCTTGGAGGCATTGCTACCTGTAGTACAACACAGGAATGCGCCAAGGTAGACAGTGCGCCCTGGCTTTTAGACTGCGGCGCTTTATTGGATACAACTATGCACCTCTGTCAACAACAGCCCTGGCAGCGTCAGCAAAGACGCGCCTGGGCTGTCGTGCTTGTTATAGGGCGTGGGCGATAACCGAGAGGGGATAAGACGAGCCGTTAAGGGGAATGGTTTGCAGCTTCACGGCGCGCGTCTCGCCCGGAGCCAGCGTGTAGCGGGCAATCTCCGGTTCCGCAGGGGGGGAAATGGGGCTGAACTCCAAGACCGGCCCGCCGTCCACGCGGAACACCCCGGCGGCAGACCCGGCTTCCGGGGCGAAGAACAGGCCGACAATGCGCGGGGTCGCCGTGGGGTTGGAAAGTGTCAGCGCGACTTCATAGTCTGCGCCATAGTTGCCAAACAGCTTCAATTTGCCGGTTTCGTCCAGGAGCGAATCGGTATGGCCGATGCGCACATGCGCCCAGCGCCCGCCGACCGCGTAGGCAGCCGTGGCGTTAATCTGCGGCGCGGCAAAGATGGTGGCGGAGGCGGGCGGCAGAGGAACCGCCTGGCCGTAGTCGGTGGGCATGTCCGGCAGGGGCGGTGCGCCGCCTCCGCTGCCCAAGGCAGCCAGCAGCACGCGCCCCACAGGAGACAGCAGCGCGGACTGGTCATTGTCGGCGGCAATGCGCAAAGTGACCGCATTGGCGGGGCCGTTAATTTGCTGCATCTGCACAATGCCGCTGACAGTCAGGCCCGACGCGAACCGTTGGGTGACAACCGGCACGCGCGCGTGCGGCGGGATTTGCAGCACAAGCCCCTGGTTGCCGTTTATCGCTTTGAGGAACGCCGCGCCCGCCCGCCGCCCAACCTGCACGGTATCCGCGCCCGGCAGAGACAGGCCGCTAATAATCTGCACCGAACAAGGGGCATCGCTGCCGTTAATCAGCTCGGCATGAAAGACCAGCAAGCCCCCGCTTTCATTTTGATGGTGGTAGTCTAAGCGCACCGGCTTGAACGGCTGCAGGCGTCCGGCAAAGAGGGCCTGGCTTTGCTTGACTTGTTCGGGGTTGTTGGAGTAAAACAGCGCGGTCGCGGGACGCTGCACAATGTCCTGGTTGACCACGGTGACTTCCGCGCTGGCCTCTACCGGCAGCAGGTCTGCGCCCGCGATGTGCATCGGGATATGCACGGTCATCTGCCCGCCCACCGGCAGCGGACTGGCAACCTGCGGCGTGGTGATTAACCGAAGCTGTGTGCCGGGCTGGGCATCCACCGCCCGCGCCAGGCCGCCGTAGACCGCCTGTGTCACCAGGTCAACAGGCGCGGACGGCGTGCCGGTCACGGTGATTGTCTCCGCAGGGGACACATGGGCGGCGTACTTCATCACCACAACCGGCAGGGACACATTGGCCCCTTCGCCGCTAACCACCACATCGCCACGGCCTGTCGCTACCCCGCGAATGGTGATTGTGCGCCTGCCCGAGGCCCAGACCGACTGGGTAATCTGGCTGTTGCTGTCTGTGGCCGTAATTTGGAGCGGCGCGACTGCGCCCGTGACAGTGACGGTGCGCGTCTCGCCAAAGGGAATAGTCAGCCCGCTGTCCGACAATAGCAGCGGGGGCTGGGCTAGTTGCCGTGCGATAGCCGATGCCCACAAGCGGGCCAGCGTCTCCGACGACAAGCCCTGCGCCTGCGCTTCGGCAGGCAGGGCGAGGATAAGATAACCCCCGCGCGCCCGCACGCCCCACACCTTGCCGCTTGCTTTGTGCGGGGTCACCTCGCCTGCCTGAAGCCCTGCGGCCACCAGTGCCTGCAAGCGCTTAACCACAAGGGCAATGCGCGCTTCCGGCCCTAAACTCGCCTCAAACGTGCGCAATGTGGCGGCAGAATGCCCGTTGATAGTCACCGAAGCCAGTGTTTTATCGCCATTAGTAATCACCTGCGCGGCTATTTGCGGGCGAAAGCCCGCCGGGTCTGCGTGTGCGCAATAACAAAGCAGCCCCCAAATCGCCAGCGCGATCCCCGCCCGCCCGCCGACCTTGCCAATGCCGCTGCGCCTTTGTGTGCGCGACCGATGTCCTGTCAAACTTTGATAGCCCTTCCCAGACGCAAGCCCATGATAAAGGGCACGCCCCCGAAAGTATGGGGCGGCATCGCTTAAATGTCAACCCGCCTCGCTCGAGGGCCGGATGATTTTACCGTGTTCCTGGCGCATTTTCCC